>Ga0209581_1003104_pt1 | contig 14709 bp, 13 predicted proteins | sample Coa_R2_FD_187160 | JGI IMG/M metagenome (GOLD analysis project Ga0209581, IMG submission 187160) | Surface soil microbial communities from Centralia Pennsylvania, which are recovering from an underground coalmine fire - Coalmine... | ecosystem: Environmental > Terrestrial > Soil > Unclassified ...
GTGTCGCGGAAATGATGCTCGGCGATGGCTGCCTGGGTTCCCTCTCGAATCGTGTTCGATTCACCATTGCCCAGCTCTGCGTGCACGGTGGTAAGGAAGGAGTCGGCAAGCTCCGTCAACGAGCTATCGGTACGGCGCTGCAAATGTTTTCGCAGGACGAGGTAAGCGGAAATCGTCACGATTAGGAGGACGCAGGCCAGGACCGCTGTGTACCAGAGCGTAAGCCGAACGCGAACGGAATTAAGCATCGTCCCGGGACCGATGGGGCTTTGCATCGCTCGTTTCGCGCAACGCCGCGAGGATGTAGCCGGATCCCCGGCGAGTGTGGAGAAGCGGCTTTGCCGAGCCCGCGTCAATCTTCCGGCGAAGGCGATTCACATAGACCTCAATCAGATTCGAGAACGGATCGAACTCCTCGTCCCAGACGTGCTCGGCAATTTCCGCCCGGCCGACGACGCGACCCGCATTGCGCGCCAGATATTCGAGCAAGGCATACTCTTTCGCAGTGAGCAAAATGGGCCGTCCGCCGCGAGTTACAGCCTGCCCGGCCGTGTTGATCACCAGGTCCGCGATGACGAGCTCATCTGGCTGCAAACCTCCGGTGCGCCGAAGCAGGGCGCGCAAACGCGCCAGCAGTTCGCGAAATTCAAATGGCTTCGTGAGGTAATCGTCGGCGCCGTGGTCGAGCCCCGCAATCCGGTCCTCCACGGCATCGCGTGCGGTCAGCATCAGGATCGGCATGCGCTGGCCGGATTTGCGCAGTTCACGGCAAACCGCAAAGCCATCCGGAGGGGGAATCATCACGTCGAGAATCGCCAAATCATAGGTATTGATGGCCGCATGGTAGAGGGCTTCTTCTCCGGAGCTTACAACGTCCACGGCATAGGATTGCTCGCGCAGGCCTTTGGCAACGAAGCGCGCAATTCTCGGGTCGTCCTCGGCGAGCAGAAGCCGCATAGGCGCATCATAAGCCAAATCCGGCTCCGCGCGATGCCAGGGAAGTGCAACTTGCCTTGGCAACGGAAAACGCGGAATTTAGCTCCTGTTTATCTTGCAAGAGGTAGAAGTCCGGAGCGTAGAAGATCGGCTGAGGGGGAATGGAAATGTCTAAGCATCTGAAGGTCGCACTTGCAATGGGTTCCTTGGCGCTTGCGCCGGCAGTTCTGACGATGGCCTTTCCTGGCGGAGAAACGTCTCTGCCCGAGCCTTCCGGATACCGGCTGACAAAGACAATTCCCGTGGGAGGCGACGATTGGTGGGATTACGCGATTGTCGATAGCGAGGCGCGCCGCGTTTACGTATCGCACGGAACCCATGTCGTCGTTTTGGATGCGGATAAGGAGGTGGTAGTGGGCGATATTCCCGACACGCAGGGCGTGCATGGGATCGCGATTGCCTCGGATTTGGGCCGCGGCTTCACGAGCAACGGCCGCGCGAACACCGTAACGATTTTCGATTTGAAGACGCTCAAGACGCTCGGCACCGTCCAGACGGGAACGAATCCCGATGCGATTGTTTACGACGCCGCGAGCAAGCGGGTGTTCACGATGAACGGCCGAAGTCATGACGCCACGGGCATCAAGGCGGCGGACGGAACAGTGGCCGGGACCTTCGAGCTCGGCGGCAAGCCGGAATTTGCCGTGGCCGACGGGAAAGGAAGCGTTTTCGTCAACATTGAGGACAAATCGGAACTGGTGGAATTCGACTCGCACAAGCTGACCGTGCTGCACCGCTGGCCGATGGCTCCCTGCGAGTCGCCTTCGGGACTGGCCATGGATTTGAAGTCGCGGCGGCTCTTTGCCGGTTGTGAAAACAAAATGATGGCCGTGATCAACGCGGATTCGGGCAAGGTGATCACCACGCTGCCCATTGGACAAGGCGTGGATGCCAATGCGTTCGATCCCGAGACCAAGTATGCGTTCGCTTCGAACGGTGAGGGCACGCTGACCGTGGTCCACGAGGATTCACCGGACAAATTCACGGTGGTCGAAAACGTCCCCACAAAGCGAAGCGCCCGCACCATGGCGCTCGACCTGAAAACGCATAATATTTTTCTCTCGGCGGCAGACTTCGAGCCGCCCGCTCCGGGAGAACGCCGCGGGAAGATGAAACCGGGATCATTTGTGGTGCTCGTGGTGAGCAGGCAATAGGCGAGCGCGCTCAGTTCCCTGCCGCGTCGCGCGCACCTGGATAGTGAGCGCTCAAATCCAACCAAAGGCGAACAGTTGCGCTCTGGAAGAGACGGTTCTCAAGCCCAGCTGAAACCGTGTTGGGACAGCGGCAAGGAACGAATCCGCTTGCCGGTAACCGAGAAAATGGCATTACTGACGGCCGGCAAGACCGGCGGCAGTGGAGGCTCCCCGAGGCCCGTGGGAGAATGCTCCGTCTGCAGAAAATGGACTTCGACTTCCGCCGGCGCCTGGGAAATGCGAAGCGGCGGATAGTTGTTGAAATTATTCTGAACGGCTCGCCCGCCTTGGATGGTGATCTCATAGGCCATCAGTTGGCTCATGCCGTCGATTACCGCTCCCTGAACTTCGTTCATCGCTTCGCTCGGGTTGATGATGTGGCTGCCGATATCTCCGGCAGCCCAAACTCTGTTGACCCTCACCTTGTTTTCGGAAACGACGCGCACCTCCGCGACCTCCGCGAAGTATCCGCGATGGCTGAAATGGAAAGCGACGCCCATTGCCGTGTCCCGCGGGAGCTTGCGCTTGCCCCAGCCGGATTTTTCCGCAACGAGCTGGAGGACTCCTCGCATGCGGCCCGCGTCGAAAACGGGCGGGGCGAACCGGGAATCGCCTTCCGGCTTTGTCGCATCCAGAGGAGGATTGGCGAGAAGCGCGAGGCGGAACTCCACCGGATCTTTGCCGGCCGCGTGGGCGAGTTCGTCAATAAAAGACTGCATGACGAAGCAGATCGCATTGCTCCCGGGCGCGCGCATGGCGCCGGTGGGAACTCCGAAGGGGATCAGCGAAGCTCCAAGGGTGTAGTCCGGAATGAAGCGGCCGGGAAATTCGTCCGGCGAAATGCCCGCCGCCGAGGCAAAGCGCTCCCCGTCCCCGAAGCTTACAAAATGATTGCGCCAGGCAATGAGCTTGCCGGAGGAGTCCAATCCGGCTTTCAAATAGTGAAATCCGGCGGGACGGTAAAAGTCGTGGCGCATGTCGTCTTCGCGCGTCCACAGCAGCTTGACAGGCGCGCCGTTCACCACTTTGGCGATCCAGGCCGCTTCGATGGCGTAGTCGTTCGTCAGGCGCCTGCCGAAGCCGCCCCCCGCGCGAGGCATGTGCATGGTGATGTCGCTTTCGGGAATGCCGAGCGTCTTTGCGATTTGCGGCAAGCCGCGTTGGGGCGTCTAGCTAGGAGCCCACATTTCCAGCTTGCCGTTTCTGAATTGCGCGGTGCAGTTCTGCGGCTCAAGCGGCGCATGGGATAGAAATGGATACGAATAGGAGGACTCGACGATTTTCGCGGCGCGCTGGAAAGCGGCCTCCGCGTCTCCATCCGCACGGAGAGTGCGGGCGGGCCTTTGTTTGGAGAGTCGATCCGCTTCCCGGGCAAAGCCAACGCTGCTTTGCTGCGCGGTGGGGCCTTCATCCCACTTCACCTGCAGTTTCTTGCGGGCCTGCTGGGCGGCCCACCACGTGTCGGCAACAATCGCCACGCCGCCGAGAAGCCCGGTCAGCTCCTTGCCGCCTTCGACGACGAAAGCATGACGGACGCCGGGCAGCGACCTGATTTCGTCCAGGTTTGCGCTGACCACTTTGCCGCCGAATACGGGGCACTTTTCGAAGACGGCGGAGAGCATGCCGGGTACTTCAACGTCGATGCCGTAAAGCGGTTTGCCCGTGACAATCGCATGATTGTCCACTCCCGGCGTGGGTTGGCCGATGATCTTGTAAGTCTTCTCATCCTTGAAAGGAACATTCTCCAAAGCCGGTGGATCAAGCTGGGCAACTTTCGTCGCAAGCTCGCCGTAGCCGAGAGAGCGTTTGGAAGAGGCGTGAATCACGCGCCCGGAGGAAGTGGAACACTCCGCCACCGGCACTCCCCAGGTCTGCGCCGCCGCGGCGAGAAGCATGTGCCGGCACGCCGCGCCCACCTGACGCAGGGGAACCCAGTTGTTGGGAGTTGCGGTACTTCCGCCGGCGAATTGCGAACCATACTTTGCAAAATCCACGTCCGCCTGTTCGATACGGACGTTTTTCCAATCCACGTCCAGCTCTTCCGCAATCAGCATGGGCAGCATGGTCTTGACGCCCTGACCGATCTCGGGATTCTTCGCCATGATGGTGGTGATGCCGTCCGCGGCGATGCGGATAAACGCGTCGGGGGAAAGTTCAGGCGCAGGAGCACCCTGCGCAGCCGCAAGCGTCCACGGTTCGAAGTAGGCAGAGAGAAGAAAACCGCCTCCGGCGACGGCGGTCACTTTCAGAAAGGAACGCCGAGAGGTGAGCAGCGTATCCATGGCGCCTCCTCACTCGATCCCCGCGGCCGACTTGCCGGGGGTGGAGCGCCCCCCGGCAATCGAAGCGGCCTTGTGGATCGCCTGCCGTATGCGGAGGTACGTGCCGCAGCGACAGATGTTGCCGTTCATCGCGGCGTCAATTTCAGCGTCGGTGGGATGCGGAGTCTTCGCAAGAAGCGCCGAGGCGGACATAATCTGCCCCGCCTGACAATAACCGCACTGCGGGACGTCCAAATCCTGCCAGGCAATTTGCATCGGGTGAGAGCCATCGGGCGAGAGTCCCTCAATGGTCGTGATTTTCATTCCTTGCGCCGCGGCTATGGGAGTCTGGCAGGAGCGCACCGCCCGGCCACCGAGGTGCACCGTGCAAGCGCCGCAAAATCCGATGCCGCAACCGTATTTCGTCCCGTAAAGATGGAGCACATCGCGGAGAACCCAGAGAAGCGGCATGTCCGCGGGGACATCCACGCTGGCCGGTTTTCCATTTAGTGTGAATTTATAAGGCATAGGTACGACCCACGAGTGAGAGAAATCGAAGGGTGAGCGCGCCGCAGGGAACCAAGCGCGGCCGCTCGCAAGAAAGATATGCGCGCGGAGCATAGGTGTCAAATCGAAAATGCCGAAAAGCGAGCGTAAGAGAATTCCGCCGGCTCCGCGAGTGGAAAATGTGAAGCTTACTGCGCGCTGGAAGGCAGCTTCGAAGTCGCAAACTCCAGAACCAAGAAAACGAGGCGCTATGCGCCAAAAATGCAGTAACGCGGTCGAATTAATCAGGCGAGGTTATCCGAAGTCGCATGGGCAACGGAACTCCGTCCGGCTATGAACTCGCGCCCGGCAAGAAGAGCTTTCCGATTGATCTCGGCGAGGTCGGTCTGCCTCATTTTGCTCTCCATTGCGGCCAAGGCCACCTCCGCGGAGAGACATTTCGTTTGCTCGAGGAGCGCGCCCAGCAAGACCATGTTCGCGGCCTTCGCTGCGCCGAGATTGTCGGCGATCTGCCGGGCCGGAATGCAAATGACCTTCGCATCGAGCGCCGCAAGATTCTCCGGCAACTTATCTCCGTCGTAGAAAATCAACCCTTGCGGCGGCACCTGAGGCGCAAACTTGCGCAGGGAAATCTCATTCATTGCGATGAGCACGTCCGGATGAGAAATGAGCGGCGAGCCAATGCGCTCCTTGGAGAGGCAAACGTGGCAATGAGCGCTTCCCGAGCGCATTTCCGGTCCATAAGAAGGCAGCCAGCTCACTTCCAGACTTTCCCGCATGCCGATTTCCGTGAGCAGCTGCCCGAGCAGCAGCGCGCCTTGCCCGCCAAAACCGGCAATCTTCAGCGTCAAGCGACGGAAGGGATGCTCCCGCTGCGGTCCAGCGGAAAGCTCTTGCCGCCCGCGCGGCTCGATCTCCAAAACTTCGAGAACCGGCCGCTGCGCCGGCGGATTGTCTATTTGCGGTGCGGGCGTGGCGTCGCGGAAAACTTTCAGGGGATAAACGGGAATCATCTGCTCCGCCACCCACTTTCTGGCTTCCACGGGATCCTTGCCCCAAATCGTCGGGCACGGAGAAAGAACTTCGACGAAGGAAAATCCGGCGCCAGTGCGCTGCAACTCCAGGGCTTTGCGAACCGCCCGGCGCGCTTTCATGATGTTCTTGTTGTCCGCAAGCGCAACTCGCTCGATGTACACAGGCGCTTCGAGGGTCGCGAGCAGCTCGCACATGTGCAGCGGATAACCTTCATTTGCCGGCCGCCTTCCCCAGGGAGTCGTCGTGCTCTTTTGCCGGAGCAGCGTCGTTGGAGCCATCTGCCCTCCGGTCATGCCGTAAATGGCGTTGTTGACGAAAATGACTGTGAACTTTTCTCCGCGATTTGCAGCGTGAATGATTTCCGCGGTCCCGATGGCCGCGAGATCGCCGTCGCCCTGGTAGGAAACCACGATGCTCTCCGGGCACGCGCGCTTCACCGCCGTTGCAACTGCAGACGCGCGGCCGTGCGCGGCCTGGACGTTTCCCACGTCGAAATAGTAGTAAGCAAACACCGAGCATCCCACAGGACTAACGAAGATCGTCTTGTCCTGAACGCCCAAATCCTCGAGGGCCTCGGCGATCAGCTTGTGGACGATTCCGTGTCCGCAACCCGGGCAATAGTGCGTCTGATGTTTCAGTTCCGGTTTGCGCTCGTAGAAAGGGTAGAAAACGGGCGATTTCTTGTGTTTCAGTTCGTAGCGTTCTTCGACTGTCGCCGCTGTTTCGTTTTCTTTGACGCTAGTTTCCGGATTCATTGCGAACCTCTCTGCTGCTTCACGCCGCGATCACGCGCTGCACGCGCTCACAGACGTCCTCCACGGAGGGAACATTGCCGCCGCCGCGCCCGAAAAACTCCACGGGCACTTTGCCGTTCACTGCCAGGCGTACATCCTCGACCATTTGTCCGTTGCTCAGCTCCACGACAAGCAACTCATCCGCGCACGCCGCCGCGGCGGACAAAGCTTTCGTGGGAAAGGGCCAGAGCGTGATGGGACGGAAAAGGCCTGCGCGGACACCCTCGCGGCGCAACTTTTCGACGGCCGAACGCAGCACCCGGGAAACGATTCCGTAGCCGACAAGAAGCACTTCCGCCTCGTCCGCCAGAAACAGTTCGTGACGCGGCTCTTCCTTTTGCGCTCGCATGTACTTCGCTTCCAGCCGGCGTTGGTGTTCTTCCAGCTGATCCGGCTCCAGGAAAATGGACGAGACGAGATTCTTCCGGGTCTCTTCGTTTCCGCGCACCGCCCAGGGCTTTTGCGGAACCGGCAGTTCCCGGTACGCAAGATCCAGTGGTTCGACAATCTGTCCCACAAACCCGTCCGCCAGCACGACCGCCGGATTGCGATATTTGTCCGCAAGCTCGAACGCGAGCACCGTCAGCTCCGCCATTTCCTGCACGGAGGCCGGCGCCAGCACGATGTTTCGGTAGCCTCCGTGGCCGCCGCCCTTGACCATCGCAAAGTAGTCACTCTGCTCCGGCGCAATGTTCCCCAGGCCGGGACCGCCTCGCATCACGTCCACGATCACGCAGGGCAACTCCGCTCCCGCGAGATAGGAAATCCCTTCCTGCATCAGGCTGATGCCGGGTCCGGACGAGCCCGTCATCACGCGCACGCCCGCCGATGCCGCCCCGTACACCATGTTGATCGCGGAAACTTCGCTTTCCGCTTGCAGGAAGGTGCCGCCCACTTGTGGCAGGTACAGCGCTGCCGATTCAGCAATTTCGCTGGCCGGCGTGATGGGATATCCGTAATACGTGCGGCAGCCCGCAAGAATCGCGCCCTTGACCACGGCTACATTGCCCTTGCATAAGTGGCGCATACTCGCTCCTTCCCTGCCGCTGGAGATCTAGTTCGGATGCCGCTGGTAAACGGCAATCGCACCCGGTTCCGGGCAGCAGTAGAAGCAGATTCCGCATCCCGTACAGTCTTCGCTCGAGTAGCGCGCGGGATGCACGCCATACGCGCTCAGTTCCGGAGCAAAGAGCAGGCACTTGGGCGGGCAGGACTCGATGCAGAGTCCGCAACCCTTGCATTCTTCCACGTTGATTTCGACTCTTCCCTGCGCGCCGCTCATGCCTACCTCGCCACCGCGCCGGGACGGATGTCCGGATGCTGCAGCCACTTCGTCCGCTCGCAGTATTCATAGAGTTCATTCCGGAACTTCGGGTGCGCGATCTCGATCAGCGCCTTCGCGCGCTCACGAATGGACTTCCCGTGCAGATACGCTACGCCATATTCGGTGACCACGTAACGAATCAGCCCGCGGGACGTTACCACCCCCGAACCAGGCGTCAGCATGGACACGATGCGCGAGACTTCGCCGCCCCTGGCCGTCGAGGGCAGCGCGATAATGGGCTTCCCGCCCTTCGAGCGCGACGCGCCACGCAGAAAATCCACCTGGCCGCCGATTCCGCTGTAAAAGTAAGTCCCCAGCGAATCGGAACAGACCTGCCCGCTCAGGTCGATCTGCAGCGCGGAATTGATTGCGATCATGTTGTCGTTATACCCGATCCGGATGGGATCGTTCGTGTAAGCGTTGGGATGAAACTCGAAAATCGGGTTGTTGTCCACGAAGTCGAAGAGTTTCTTCGTTCCCAGCACAAACCCCAGGATGATCTTTCTCGGTTTGAAATTCTTTCGTGCTCCCGTAATCACGCCCGCTTCGATGAGCGGAATCACTCCATCGGAAACGAGCTCCGTGTGAACCCCCAGATCTTTCCGGTCCATCAGAAACGGCAACACGGCGTTGGGAATCCCGCCGATTCCCGTCTGCACCACCGCGCCGTCGTCAATCAAGCCTGCCACGCGCCGCGCGATGGCTACGTGCAGATCCGTGATCTTTTCCTCGGGAAGCTCGCACAGCGGCCGCGACGACTCCACGAACGCATCAATCTGGCTCACGTGGATGAAGCTGTCCCCGTAGGTCCTCGGCATCTGGTCGTTCACCTGAGCCACCACGTGCCGCGCGCACTTCGCGGCTGTGAGCGTCGTATCCACGCCCACGCCGAAGCTGCAGAACCCGTGCGGATCCGGTGGAGAAACCTGGATGAGCGCAACGTCCAGCGGTATCGCTCCGGTCTCGAACAACTCTTCCAACTCGCTCAAATAGACCGGCGTGTAGTCCGCGCGACCGTCGTTGACCGCCTCCCGGACATTTCCGCCGACGAAGAAAGCGTTGTGCCGGAAATGGGGAGCCATCTCCGGCTTAACGTAGTCCGCGTTGCCCAGGGTCAGGAGGTGAACCACCTCGACGTTGTGCACGTGGGGGGCCCGCTGCAGGAGCGCCTCGACCAGCGTTTCTGGCTCGGCGCATCCGGGCTGGATATAGACCCGCATGCCTGACCGCACGCTGCGGAGGGCTTCCTCGGCTGTCTTCAATCTGTTTCGGTATTCGCTGTGCCATGTGGTGTTCATATGGCGCCAGCTTCAGCCAAGGCCACCTGGGGGTAAGTGACACCACCCACGCCCACGTGTGACGCGGCTCACAATTCGGTGAGCTAACCTATTCACCTCAGGCTGCACCCGCTTGATAAAACAGGCCTTAGGTCATTCTGCGTTTTGGCGGCATTCAGGCGACGCTAATGCACGGTTGGAAACAAACTCCAGCCTAAGGGCTCGACACTCTAGGCGTTCAATCCACAGCGACCGGCGCGTCTTCCGGCTGCTTGGCTTCCACTCTGCGGGTACTGCCCTGCGCTTCAAGCACCGCAATGGTGGCGATGTTCACGATATCTTCGACGTCCGTTCCCCGGGAGAGCACATAAACGGGCTTGCTCATGCCCAACAACAGCGGCCCAATCGCTTCCGCTCCGCCTACTCGAATGAGCAGCTTGTATGCGATGTTCGCCGATTGCAGGTCCGGAAAAATCAGCACATTCGCGGCGCCCCTGAGGCTCGAAAATCCGTACTCCCGCTCCAGGATTTCCGGCGCAACAGCCGTGTCGGCCATCATCTCGCCGTCAATCATCAACAGCGGATCGCGCTGCTTGACCAGTTCCGTCGCCCGTCGCACTTTTTCGCTCAGCGGATGCCTGGTGCTGCCGAAGTTGGAAAACGACAGCATCGCCACGTGCGGCTCGACCTCGAATCGCCGGGCCGCGTCGGCGGCGCAGAGTGCAATTTCCGCCAGGTCCTCGGCGGTAGGCTCAATGTTGACGCTGCAGTCGGCGAGAAAGAGCAACTCGCCTTTCCGCGTCAAGAGCACGTACAGTCCCGAGACCCGACTCACGCCTTCGCGGACCTTGATCACCTGCAGCGCCGGCCGGATGGTATCCGGATAGTGTTGCGTCACGCCGGAGACCAGCGCGTCCGCGTCGCCCAGGCGCACCATCAGCGAACCAAAAATGTTCCGGTTGTGAATCAGCTCTCGCGCCTCGGAAAGCGTAACGCCGCGGCGCTGCCGCAACCGGTAGAACTCCTCGATATAGCCCTCCCGCCGCGAGGCCCGTTCAGGATCGACAATCGTGATGCCTTTCAGTGTGAGGCCCAACTCTGCCGCCTTGGCCTGTATCACCGCTTCGCTTCCCAGAAGAATCGGATGAGCGACCTCCTCCTCGGCGAGGATATGGCTGGCGCGCAGAATTTTTTCGTGCTCCCCCTCGGGAAAGACGACGCGCTGCGGCGCCGTCTGCGCTTTGTGCATCACCATGCGCATGAGTTCGCGCGCCTTCCCGAGCCGCCTTTCCAGTTGCTCGCGATACTCGCCGAGATTCACCGGCTCTTGCGCAACACCCGTGCGCATCGCGGCTTCCGCCACCGCCGAAGCCTCCCAGACAAGCACTCGCGTGTCGAACGGCTTGGGAATGATGTAGTCGGGGCCAAACGCGATTCGTCCGACCCCGTATGCCCGGCACACCGAATCCGGAACGTCCTCTTTCGCCAGACTGGCCAGAGCGCGCGTGGCAGCCAGCTTCATCTCTTCGTTGATTGCCGTGGCGCGAACATCGAGCGCTCCGCGGAAGAGGAACGGAAAGCCCAGCACGTTGTTAATCTGATTCGGGTAGTCGGATCGCCCGGTGGCCATGATGAGGTCGCTGCGCGCCGCACGCGCTTCCTCATAAGCAATTTCGGGATCGGGATTGGCCAAGGCAAACACGATGGGCCGCACAGCCATGGACTTCAGCATCGCAGGCGCAAATGCGCCTTTTACCGAAAGCCCGATGAGGACGTCAGCGCCCCGAACCACCTCGCTCAAGGTTCGCTCCGATGCGCTTTGCGCGAACCGTTCCTTGTATGGGTTCATCCCTTCCTTGCGGCCCTTGTAAATCACACCTTTCGTATCGCACATGAAGATGTTTTCGCGCGCCACCCCCAGGCGCACATAGTGTTCCGCGCAGGCAATGCCCGAAGCGCCCGCCCCGTTGATCACCACTTTGACCTTGGCCAACTCCTTCCCCGCCAGTTCCACCGCGTTCAACAAGGCCGCGCCCGAAATGATCGCCGTTCCGTGCTGGTCATCGTGGATCACTGGAATGCGCATGGTCTTCTTCAGAGTTTCCTCGATGTAGAAGCACTCCGGCGCTTTGATGTCCTCGAGATTGATTCCCCCAAAGGTCGGTTCGAGAAGCTGGCAGACCTTGATCACATCGTCGGGATCCTTGCTCCCCACTTCGATATCGAAGACGTCGATTCCCGCGAAGCGCTTGAACAGCACCGCTTTCCCTTCCATAACGGGCTTGCCGGCGATCGCGCCGATGTCTCCCAGCCCGAGAACCGCCGTCCCGTTGCTCACGACCGCAACCAGATTGCCCCGCCCTGTATAGCGAAACGCGTCGTGCGGATTCTTCTGGATTTCAAGACAAGGTTCCGCCACACCGGGACTGTACGCGAGCGAAAGGTCCCGCTGCGTGAGGCACGCCTTGGTCGGATTAATCTCGATTTTCCCGGGAACGGGGGAAGAGTGATATTCCAGGGCTTCTTTCTTTGAAATGGCCATGTGCTTTCTCCGCGCAAAACAGTGCCGTCTCCCGCAACCTGCAAGCGCACTCGGCTGGGGCTTTCACATCGCTAAGATTTTTGCTGGGCTTGCAGCTTCCGTATGTGATTCGAATCACATACGAAGGTCAGGGTTCGTCCATTCGCTAAAGGAGGGAGTACACAGGTTTGGCAGTTCTTCGGCCGGTCCGCTGCGCCGCGATTCTTCACGGTCGCCGCGATTCTTGATCCACCCGGTCCACGAAAAGATTCAATGCCACGCAACCCAGAAAGAGCAGCCCTGAAAAAATCGCCGCCGGAAGCACCGCGCCCTTGTGCCCCGCGAGAAACGCCTCCAGCGTGGCGCTCAAGAGCCAAATCTGCACGATGAGCAGAACGACAATCATGGCCATCGCGCCATCGATGGCAACCAGCCCGCGCCTTTGCTTGGAAGGTCCTGGATTCGCCATCTCAACCTCCCTGCACGCCCGTCGCGATCAGCGCTGATCCGCTTCTTTCGAGGCTGATTCGCGGGAGCGGCCGCGGCGGAGGCCCCTGCAGAACGGAACCGTCTTTCACGGAGAAAAATCCCTGGTGGCAGGGACATTCGAGTCGGTCGTTCTTCGCGGAGTAGTACACGGCGCACGAAAGGTGCGTGCATTTCTGGCTGTAGGCAACGTACTCCTCTTCGCTGGTCCGGATCATAATGCAATGATCCTGCGGCGTCGGATAGGTGAACAGCTTCACGCCACGAACCGGAATTTCCCCAATCCTCGCAACCTCCGCGGCGGGAAACTGGGGAGTTTTTGCAAAGTACGATTTCACCAGAATCCAGAGATTCCCGACAAACATGCCCAGGCTCGCCAGCGTGAGAAACTTCGTGAATTGCCGCCGCGTGACGTACCGTTCATCGTGGGTGAAAACAGAAAATTCCTCTTTCCAGAGAGGCTCCTTACTGCGGTCGCGAAAAAGTCGCATACGATTCCTCCCACATGTAGTCCAGAACGTCGAGCGAAACCGAATCCTTCTCCGGCGGCACCATCATGTGCACCTTCGTGACAATGGTCTGGTTTCCGAAGTGGAATACGTTCGTCGGCTTTTCTCTTCGCCGCGCAATATCCTCCGGGCGAACATAGGCAAGCGCCTGGCTCGGGCACACCGTCGCGCACATCGGCCGCTTTCCGATGGAAGTCCGGTCGTAGCACATGTCGCATTTCATCATCTGCTCGTATTCCGGAAAAATCTTGGGAATACCAAAGGGGCACGCCAGCACGCAGTTCGAGCAGCCGATGCAGCGCGGCTTCAGCGACGATTGCACAACGCCGTCTTCGCCCTTCTTGATCGCGTCCGCGGGACACACCATCGCGCAAGTCGGATCCTCGCAATGCCAGCAAACGTACGCTGCCGTGGCCGTTGTCCCTTGCCGGTCGATGAAATCGAAATTGATCATGGACTTGCCGCGATGCGTTTCGCACTCTTCGCACGCCTTCACGCACGACTGGCAGCCGATGCACCGCGAAGGATCGACGTAGAATTCGTAGCCGTGCATCAGGCTTTGCCCCCTTGTGCTGACAACGTGCCCGCCCCGGAATTGTCTGCCCATTCAGGCGGCGCCTCCGCCTTTCGGATTCGGCAGGCCGACACTTTGAACTCGGGAATCTTGCTGCGAGGATCGAGTGTCCGGTGCGTCAGGCGATTGGCGCTCCGCCCGCCGGGCCAGTGGTACGGAATGAACACGGTATCCGGGCGGATCGTCTTTACCACCATCGCTTGCAGTGTAATTTCGTTCCGGCGGGACGTGACGGTCACCCAATCGCCGTCCTTGATCCCGTTCTGTTCCGCCAGCCGCGGGTGAATTTCGAGCCGTGGATTCGGGTATTGCTCCAGCAGGCCCCCGATGCGCCGCGTTTGCGTGCCGGAGAGATACTGGCTCACCACGCGCCCTGTCGTCAGATAGACCGGAAACTCGGCGGAAACCGGGTCGCCGCTTTCCCGCCACTGCGTCACCACAAAGTGATGCTTGCCGTCCGAGTGAAACGAACGGCCGTCTTCAAACAACCGCGGCGTCCCCGGATGATCGAGCGAAGGACACGGCCAGAACACGCCCATGTTCTTGTCGATCTTTTCGTAGGTGATGCCGTAATAGTCGGCGTGGCCTCCGCGCGAGGCCTCGCGAAGCTCGTCGTAGATTTCCCGGGTCGAGGTGTACGGAAAATATTTGCTCTTGCCCAGCCGCTTTGCCAGTTCGCAATAGATCCAGCTGTCCTCTTTCGCGTTTCCCGGCGGATCCACGGCCTTCTGAATATGAATGACGCGTCCTTCCGTCGTGCATCCGATGCCTTCCTCTTCCTCCTGCAGACTCCCGGCCAGCACCACGTCGGCGTAGTGCGCGGTCTCCGAAAGGAAAAAATCCACGACGCCGAAAAATTCCAGCTTCTCCAGAGCCTCTCTCGTAAAGTTCGCGTCGGGCAATGAAACAATCGGATTGAAACACGCGGAAAGCAAGGCTTTGATCTCGCCGCGGTGAATCGCCTCCATGATTTCGACTGCCGAATAGCCCGCTTGCGGGATCTCCTCCGGAGAAATTCCCCACACCCTTGCCGTGTGGACGCGCGCTTCCGGGTCGCTGATCGAGCGCTGCCCGGGAAGCTGGTCGCATTTCTGCCCGTGCTCCCGCCCGCCCTGCCCGTTGCCCTGTCCCGTGATCATGGCGCAGCCAGCGCCTTCGCGCCCGATGTTGCCGGTTGCGAGGCACAGATTGATCAGCGCCAGGCAATTCTCCACTCCCTTCGATTGGTGTTC
>Ga0209581_1003109_pt1 | contig 14698 bp, 20 predicted proteins | sample Coa_R2_FD_187160 | JGI IMG/M metagenome (GOLD analysis project Ga0209581, IMG submission 187160) | Surface soil microbial communities from Centralia Pennsylvania, which are recovering from an underground coalmine fire - Coalmine... | ecosystem: Environmental > Terrestrial > Soil > Unclassified ...
CGGCGGCGGGACCCGGCTATTCGCCGTCCGGCGCGGCGGCGCCCGCCGGTTTGCGGTACGAGCTGCGCCGCATCACCCGGCCCTCGGGGTCGGGGTAATCGGTGATCTTTTCGATTCGGCCGCCGCGGGCGAGGAATTCCTCCACCGTTTCGGTGGTCGGCCGCGGCGGGCGGCGGACGCTGCGGGGCTGGGCCATGTCGCTCACCTGGGGTAGCTGCGGGGCGGCCGAGACATCGCCTGCCGCCGCCGGCAACGCAAACAAATTGATGCTTAATTCGCGCGAATGCCGGAGGCGGCCACGATCGGCGCCGCCCGTCGCCCGAGCCGCGGGGCAGGCCTGTGCCGCTGCACGCCGGCGGCCTCCGCGCTGCGGCCCCCCTGGCGGAGGGGGACAGGGACGTTCGCAGTTCGGTTCTGAAGTGGCGGAGAGGGAGTCCGTTTCCGCCATACTATAGACGTTCGCCGATGTACGGCCGTCCGTCCCTACCGCACTGATTTTCATGATTACCCGTCCGCACATGTCCATTGACATTCATGCCCGCCCGGGTTTCAAAGTGTAGGACAAAGTGTGGGACAAAGGGAACCATCATGGCAAGACTGGTGAACCGGCTCACCGCCGGCGACGTGCAACGGAAGACGGCGCCCGGCATGTATCATGACGGCCGTGGTCTCTATCTGCGGATCGGGCCGACGGGGGCCAAGTCTTGGATATACCGCTACAAGGCCGGCGGTACCGAGCGGCAAATGGGACTAGGCGCATGGCCGACCGTCTCGTTAGCCGCCGCCCGGGAACGCGCAGAGACGCAGCGCCGCGCTCGCATCGACGGCCGCGACCCGCTCGCCGAGCGCCGCGGCGCGCGGCTTGCCGCAGCGATGACCTTCAAGCAGTGTGCCGAAGCCTACATCGCCTCGCACCGGGCGGGCTGGCGGAATCCCAAGCACGCGGCCCAATGGCCGGCGACGCTCAGCGCCTATGCCTACCCCGTCTTTGGCGACCGGCCGGTCGAAGCCGTCGATACCGGCCTTGTCATGCGTGCGGTCGAGCCGATTTGGACCGTCAAGCCGGAGACGGCGAGCCGGCTCCGCGGTCGCATCGAAAGCGTCCTCGATTGGGCGACGGCCAGGGGATACCGGCAGGGCGAGAACCCGGCGCGCTGGCGCGGTCATCTGGAAAACCTGCTCCCGGCGCGCAGCAAGGTTCGCCGGGTCGAGCATCACGCCGCGCTACCTTACGGCGAAATCGCTGCCTTCATGGGCGAGCTTCGGGGGCGCGACGGCATCGCGGCGCGGGCGCTCGAATTCGCGATCCTCACCGCGGCCAGAACGGGGGAAGTGATCGGCGCGACATGGGCGGAGTTCGATTTGCAGGGCCGCCTATGGACCATTCCGGCCGAGCGCATGAAAGCAGGGCGCGAGCATCGCGTGCCGCTCAGTGCGCCGGCGCTGGCGATTCTACAGGCATTGCCGAAGGGCGAGCCCAGCGACCGCGTGTTTCCGCTGTCACAGATGGCGCTCTTGATGACGCTGCGGCGCATGGGCCGCGGCGATTTGACGGTGCACGGGTTCCGCTCGACCTTCCGGGATTGGGCCGCCGAGCGCACCGGCTTCCCGGCCGAGGTTGCCGAAATGGCGCTGGCGCACACGGTCGCCGACAAGGTGGAAGCGGCCTACCGGCGAGGCGATCTTTTCGCCAAGCGCCGGCAACTGGCCGATGCGTGGGCGAAGTTTTGCGCGATGCCGGCGACGGCCGGCGGCAAAGTGGTGGCAATCGGCGCTTAGCTGCTCTGTTCCCCATCCCACAGTACCGGGCTTCGCGCGAAACCCTTGGCCTTTGGTTCTACAAATCAGGATCGAGACGGCGAATCCGCGTTAAGCGAACGTTGAGCGGATTCGGCGTCGTGGGCACCACAAAGTGCGTCGGCGCGGCATCGTCGATGTTGAATTTGAAGGGTGGGATGTCGAGAATGTAAGGCATGGACTGCGCAGGAATTCCCTGCGCCAGCTGTACGCCCGCCGGAACTTGAAGCTTCAGCCATCGGACATCAACGTGCCCTTGGCTGTCAAAAGCGTATTGTCCGTCGAAAACGCAGCCATGAATATCTGCGCCAGCGATAATATTGTGCATGAAGACTAGCAGCCCGCCACCAACGGGTTGGGGTCCCGGTCCCCATTCAGCTTTGTAAATTCCCGGTTTCATTTGTTCCCCCCGATTGTGATGCCGCCATTTAATCTTCCCACGACACCGGCAGCGGTATGGCATACAGCTCGATTCGGAATGCCTATCGCGATCCGCTCCAATCTGTCATTACCGTGCCGCGGCAACAGCGCCCTCTTGTAACGAATTCAGGTCCCTTGCCTTAACGCGGCGAGGATTTGCTGATCAAAACTGGTTGCTCGATCCCGGCGCCGCGTATTGAATTCGCCCCAGGTCATTTTGCGAGCCCTTAGCGCCGATATGTCGCCCTCGCCTTCGCTTAGGTTTGCCTGCCACACCGGCACCAAGCGCGGCGCAGAGACGGAGTAGGCCTGGATCAAAGTTTGTTGGCAAGCCTTGATCTTGGGATGAATGAAATCAATCGCTGCTACCTCTCGCTCCGTCACGAAGGCCGGATCGATCAGTTGCGCCGCCGTCATCTGACTTGCTCTGAACGGTGAATGCTGACGGATCGGGTCAGCTTCAGCCGCATTGTATGCGGCGCTGACGCACGAGATGTAATTGGCGTCCACCGATTTCAACGTTGCGACCGCTGCCTGTACCTCCGGTGATCGCTCTGTATACCCGGCGGCGATCATGCAATTCTTGTAATCGGCCCGTCTGGCAACGGCCGTTCCGATCGCGTTTCCAAGCGCAGCGCCCGCCACGAACTCTGGCTTTCCTTCGGCATAAAAATCCCCGGAGTTCATGCCCTTGGCGACTAGCTGACACCGCGCACTATCTTGGGCGAACTGCGCCGGGGTAACGCCCGGCTTGTCCCATACAATCGGAGCGCACCCGAGAACCACGACGCAACCGGCAATGATCGCAACAAGAGAATATCGCATCCAATCTCCCCCTTTTTAGGCTAGCGTAACGCAGTAGAATTCTATCGTCAAACTCGCAATTATCTATTAGCGTCACTCTCGGTGGTTGATAGCTTCGCGTGACCTGCCGGAGTAGGCAATGAACAGGCTCCTCGCGATCTTCCTTGGCCTTGTGCTGCTGGCGGCCGGCTCGGCGGGGTTTGGCTATGACAACGCCGGCAACTGCGGGTACTACCGGAACCGCTACGGCCATGTCGTGCCGCGACCCTGCGGGAACTGGCACTCAGAAGCACCGCCGCGCGGGGCTACGGCGCTATGCCGTGACGGCACCTTTAGCTACAGCCAGCATCCCTACAGCGGCGGTACTTGTTCGCACCACGGCGGGGTTGCACAGCATCTCTAGGCCGGCAAGCGTCACAAACGTTTACCCGTCAAAGACGGCCAGCAGGATCGCGCCGCAGCAGTTCGCGGGTCTGCCGGTCAATCGCCCGCGAGATCGCCGATCCGGCGAGCGCTATCACGCCGCACAGCGCGATCGTGCATAAGGCAATTGTCTCGATGAGGTCAGGCATTGTAGTCTTCGGCATCGTCGTCTCAGATTTTCTAGTCTGAGCAGCGACAACGAGCGCCAACCCATCTAGGCGATCTGAATACCAGTTAGGATACGCCACGCTCGCGCGCATAGGCCAGCATTGAGTACGCCGGAACCGGGTGCTGCCCCACGCGCTTCGAGACTGCGCCCGATCCCGCCGACGTGCCTGTAGGCAACGCGCGCGTTGCTGTAGAGCCGTTTCGGATCGCCGCCAGTGTCACGCGCCCGGCGGCAAGCTCGGCGAGTACCCAACGACGCGCCGCGGCGTGAAAGGAGCGCCGGCACCGCGGGCGACAGAAGCGTTGCGCCCGGCCGCCGGTCGAGCGCGGCGTGAACGGGCGCTCGCACCAAAGGCATGCGGTCATGGCGCGCCGGCCAGGCGATTGAACAGAACCGGCATGAGGCTCAGGTCGGCCGCACAGGCTCGGCAAACGATTTGCGCCGTCGCCCGCCTTGCGCTGTCCGGCGGCATGGCGGCGATGAAGCTGGCGACAAGCTCGGCGCCGGTGCAGCCCTCGTCGCCGGCCAAGCGCAGTATCGGCTCGACGAACTGGCCTACCGGATCGTCGGCATCGACGCTGCGGTAGGCCAGTGGTGACAGGCCCTCCCACACACCGGCCAGAACCGCGCCGTCGCCGCGCTCGATCGCATCGGAAACGATTTCCTCGACCGCGGCGCGTTTTTCTGCCGCCGGCAGCCGCTCGAAAAGCAGCGCCGGCAGCAAGGCGAGGTTCTTGATCCGTTCCGAAAGGAACTCGAAGATTTCCGGGCCGTCCGGTATCGCCGCGATCATGCCGGCGTGATCCTGAGCGCGACGGCCAAGGGCAGCGTCGCCGGCCGCCCCGGCTCGACCACCAGGCGATACCGGCCTTCGAGCCAAGGCGGCTGCATCGTGTCGCTGCCGTCGCCGGGCGCGCCGTCGCCGAAGACCGGCGTCAGCGAGCCGTCCTTGGCGACAGCGCACAAGGTCACCGTGGCATCGCGGCGATACCCGCCGAGCCAGACGCGGTAATGGCCGGGCAGCAGCGTGAAATCCTCGGGCGTGGCGGCCACGCCGTCGAGCGCGACGGCGGTTCTCGGCGTCAGCGCCTCGATTTCCTCGCGCAGTTCCTCGATTTCCGCTTCGGTGTCTGCCATCCTACGCTCCTCTCGACAGGGTTCTTGCGACGCCGGCAACCGGCTCGGGCGCATCGGGCCAAAGGCTCGGGAACTGTTCGGTCTCGTTGTCTCCGGCGCGGCGGGCTGCGCGCCGCTCCAACTTGGCCTGCCGTTTCTCGGCGCGCTTGGCCTCGCGCTGCGCCTTGGCAATCTGGCTCGATCGCGGGTGCCGGTGCATGGCTCAACCTTCCTCGGGCACGCGGCGCCAGCGGTATGCGCCGCTGGGATCGCCGTACTCGCGGAACTGCTCGAACACGGCGCCGGCGCCGGTTACCGCGGCCAGGGTACCGTCAAACCGCACCGCGATTTGAACGATTCGGCCGTCGATGCCGCCGAGCGGCACTGGCTCCCACCGAACGGGATAGGTGCCGCTCAGGCCATCGACGCGAACCTGTCGGGCAATGCTGCCGTCGCGGCGCAAGGCGATCAGGTGGCCCGAGGGGTCCGCTGCGATTTGAACGACCACGTTTACTCTCCGGGGATGCGCTTGATTTGCACGTAGACGCCCGTCGCGGTCGCGATGACCAGCTTGTATTGACCGTGCGGCAGGTACACCGTGGCGTAGCTGTCGGCGGTGAACGCAGGCAGTACGGCGAGGTACGTGCTGCCGTCGCCGGCGAGCTTTTCCAAGGTGACGCTGCCGGCGTTCCAGGTCGCATGCAGGTCGATGCCGTACTCGCCGCCGGTCAAGATAAACGGAGCAGGCGTCGCGTTGATGTTGCTGGCAAAATAGCCATCGGTTGCGCGCATCTATCCTCACTTGGGCCGGCTGCCGCGCCAGGCTTTAAAGGCGGCTGCTTTCGATGCCAACAGCCCGAAGATCATTGGGTGCGACAGCGCGGCGCCATCGCGCATGATGGCCTCGGCCACCGGGTTGTCCTCGACCAGGGCCAGATACTCCTTCACGTCTTGGCTGGCCGATGCAAAGCGCTCGCCGAAGGCACGTTCCACCTGCCCGCGCCACTCGGCTACTCGTTCGGCGCGCGCCTCCGCCGGCAAGGTGCGAAGCTGATCGCCGACACTGAGCAACTGCTGAATGAACCGACTGCCAGTATTGGGGTCGAGGCCAAGGTCGCCGGCAAACGCGCGCAACCCCTCGTCGAAAGCGGCAGCTTCCTTGGCATCCAGCGCCGGTGCACTGGCCGGCAGCACGTAGCCGTAAGCCTTCGGATCGACGTACCTTTCCATGCCGTAGGCGGCATCGTGCGCGATTTGGGCCGGGGTGCGGTCGTCGCGCTCCCAACCGGGCGCGCCTTCGCTTTGCGCCAGGGCAGCAAGCTCGGCCGGGCTGGCGCCGCGCGCGGCCATGCTGTCGAGCGTGTCCATCACTTCACGCTCGCTCAGGTGGGCAGTTCCCGCATTGTTCCCGATGCCGGCTTGCGTCGCGACGCCACGCAGCCTCGCGACCGTCTCCCGGTGCGTCGGCGGCAGCGTGACACCGGCGCCGGCATAGGCATCGGCCAGTCGGAGATATTCGTTCGCGCCGAGGGTCATGGCGCGCCCGAGCGCGGCGTCCATACTGGCCAATTCGGCAGGGCTGGGCGGCGTTGGGGTATCAGCCATTGGCGGCCTCCGCGGGTTCTATCGCCTCTTGTGCCGGCGCGGACGGCGCCGGTGCCGTCCCGGTTGCAACGTCAAAGGCACCTTGCAGCCGCAGCCGCACGGTTTCGTCGAACGGTAGCGCCTCGCGCGGGTTGCGGCCGTGCGGCACCAAGTCGGAATGGCCGTCCCAATGAGCGCCGGGGAGCGGTGTGACGGTGTGATCGTTGCCGGGCGGCACCGCACCGATCCGGGCCAATTCAAGAGCGGAGAGACGTGTGTAGAGCCGCACCGCCTGCGTCAGGTCGAACAGTTCCCGCTCGCTCGACCGCACCAATTTGTGCGCTCGCCGCAGTGCGTCCATGAAATCGGACCACGCGGCCGCCTGCGCTCCGATTGCCTCGCGGTACTTGGTCGCGGCCTTCACGGCATTTCGAATATGCCCTTGGATCGCGTTGAGCCGGGTTCGATCGGCGGCGGCGCGGGCTTGGGCCAAGCGCTGCGCTTCGCGCCGTTCGGCTTCGGCGACGGCGGTTTCGAGCATCGAAACCGTATCGCGCGCCCGCCGCACCCGGTCTTGGAGCGCCACGACGGCAGGCTCGTCGATTTTGCCAAGGGCATAGTCAAGGGAACGGTCGTTCAGCTCGCCCTCGACCGCGGCGAGCGTCTGCTTGGCCTCGGCCAATCTGGCCGTGGCCGCCTCCAAGGTCTCGCTCATTTGGCTCTTGAACAGCGCCATGGTGTGCTTAGGCTCCGGTGCTGGTTAGGGGCGGCCGGCCACTCAGCGCGGCGGATGGTCGAGCGGCCGGCCGCGGTTCGCCGGGTAAAGGAGACGAACCCCGGCGAATACGGGTGGTTGAAATTCCCAAGTCGCGGCATTTGCGATGAAAGGAGGCTCTGTCCATGCCGGCCATCGCTGCGGCGCGGCTGACATTGCCCTCGCATTGCTCCAGCACTGATGCGATATATTTGGTCTCGAAGACCTGCCGCGCGACACGCAACGGCACGGTGTCGTAGCCGGGGGCCGGCGGCGTCCTTTCTATCGCTTCGACATTCACTGACTTGCGGCCTGCCGCCTTGGCTTTCGTCGTGGCGCCGTCGTCGAAATACGCACCGCCCACGATGGCGCGGGCCAAATCGACAAGCTGGCTTTCGAAATCCTCGGCCGCCAAGGCCATCGAACGGCCAAGCTTGGTGCCGCTTTCTTCGGCCAAGTGCCGGGCCGCGCCAAGCGCTGCGGCCACACGGCAAAAGGCGGTAATGGGGTCGGCCTCAAGCGGCGGCATTGTCCGTCCCCCGCTGCCGTGTCGCCCGGTACTGCCGCTGATACTGCCGCGCCGGTTCGCGCGAAGCCTCGGCCAGAAGGTATTCGGACGCTTTGATCCTGCGGCCCATCGCGGCCTCAAGGCTCACAGTCTCGATCAGGTCGCGCCGGCCTCTGCGCCGGGTCCGCAGCAATGGCAGGAAACGCTTGCGGAATGTCGGGCGAGCAACGCCCACAATCGCGGCGGCGATTACCTTGGTCAAACACGCGGGAACTCCGGCTTCGGCCATTGATGGGGTCCGGTTTAGCCAACTATAGTTGGCACCTATATACGCTTTTCGCGAGGGAATGTCAAGGCAAAGGGTCGATTTGTCTTATGAATACTATTGCGTACATTTATGAACACTGGCGGCGTCTTGTGCAATACCGGGCGTCGGGGCGGTATGAGAACAGCAGAGTAATAGTTCCGATCATGTAAGATATTCTTAGCATCGGATTTAGAATATCCCTTCGCCTATGGAGGTGTCTGTGAGTATCCGCGCGCCCGCGCATGCGGAACCCCACCCCTACCCCTCCCCCGGTCTTTTTCCGTGTGGCGCGCGATGGGCGCCTCGACTTGGGCCAAAGTGCCGGGTAACTTGAGCCGGCCGACGCGTTAACCAAATTTTTCTTGAAAACCCGCTTGACAACCGCGTTGCGCTGGCCCTTGATCTTGTGCGTCGGCGGCACTTGCCGCTTGACCGTTGCGCATAAGCCGGTTCCGGCCTTTCGCAACGAACCGCGCGGCACGTCATGAGCCGAGCGCAACAACAAGGGCGGATCGCCGGCCCAGGCACCTAACCAGCCGAACGAGGCGGACGCGGAACCAGGCGAACCCGCGACATGGGCAGGCCAATACGGTCGAGCGCTCGGCCCCCGGCTTCCGGGGAACTCGTTCGGGGCTGCAACCGCCCCGCTGACGATGGCCTAGGGAGGGCCGAAACGATGACTGCTACCGCCGACCGCGCAGCGCTCAATCGAGCGCTGGCCAAGGCCATTGCGTATGCCGACTGTGGACGGCCGGAGAAAGCGGCGGCATGGGCCGCCGAACTTGTCCGGTTGCTCGGTGCCAAGGGCATCTTGACGCCCGAATGGGCCGCTGCCCGCCGGCCGGAGTAACCGCCCGGCACGTGCGCTCTGGTGTGACCGCAAGGCGAAACGGCCGGGCAACCGCTCGGCCGTCGCGGCGTGAGGCGCCGCCTGATGAGCCTGGGAAGGATTGGCCAAATGATCGTGGGGTACGCGAGAACGTCTACACTCGACCAAACGGCCGGGTTAGACGCGCAGCTTAGGGACTTGCGAAGTGCCGGCTGTGAAAAGGTCTTCAACGAGCAAGTATCAAGTGTCAGCGATACACGGGTTGAGCTTGAGCGAGCCATCGACTTCATCCGTGAAGGCGACGTGCTGGTCGTCACGAAGCTCGACCGGCTGGCCCGATCCGTCAGCGACGCTCTTGTGTTAGAGCGGCGCATCGCCGCCAAGGGCGCTGCGCTTCGCGTGCTGACTGGCGGCTTGGACACCACAACGGCTACCGGCCGGCTGCTCTTTGGCGTTCTGGCCTCGATTGCCCAATTTGAACGCGAAGTGATGTTAGAACGCCAACGCGAAGGCATCGCCGCGGCCAAGGCTGCCGGCAAGTACAAAGGGCGAACGCCGACAGTGCGGCGGCAATTAGCCGAAATCCGGCGGCTCAAAGCCGATGGGCTGTCAAACGCCGCAATTGCGCGACAGCTCGGGTGCCATCGCTCGAACGTGGCCCGTGTACTGCGCGCGGCGCCGGCGCCGAAGATCGCCGAGGCTGCGGACTGATTGGGGCGGCTTCCGGCTTCTGGCAAGGCTGGGCGTGTTCAGCGGCTCTAGGGCGCTCCGGCCGTCTGGCAAGGCTGCGGCCCGGTGCGGCGCTACGGTGCCCACCGGCGGCTGGGCGCGTCCCGGCCGCCTAGTAAGGCTGCCGCCCGTGCACCGCGGCGCCTCGGTAGGGGCTGGGCACGCTCAGTAGCCGTCTGGCAAGGCGCGTCCCGGCCGCCTAGCAAGGCTGCCGCCAGTGCACCGCGGCGCCTCGGTAGGGGCTGGGCACGCTCAGTGGCCGTCTGGCAAGGCTGGGCGCGCCAAAGAGTTTTGTTACCGCCGTACAGCCTCGCAAATGCGATTGTCCATGAAATCGCATTTGCGATTACTTGGTTTGTTTCAAGATCATGCTTGACGTGATTGAAATTTCGTGACTGTCTTGCGCCCCGGCTACATCCGGGGAGCGCTCGACTATGGCTCTTTGCCCATATGATCTTACCGAATTTCTTGACCTCCGCGCCGCACAGATCAGCGCGCAGGCCGACGCCGCGTTCATTGCCGGCAGCGACAGGTGGCGGCGATTGAGCCAGATGGCTGTTCGATTGCACAGCGAGGTAGATGCCCTGCGTGCGGATATCCTGCGCGCCGAACTGGCCGCAGTCTCGCGGCGACGGCACCGCAAGCGCAGGTAGGACCCCATCGGGCCGCCGGCGCGGGCGCATCGGCGCGCTGCGGCTCGACCGCGCGCTCAGCCGGGCCGCGCATCGGCGCGCTGCGGCGAGGGGGTAGCCTTCCATCGGACGCATCATCTCGACCGCGCGCCGCACCCCATTATGCTCAAATTGAGCATTATTCGGCCTCGGCCCGCGCATCGGCCTCGGCCCGCACATCCGGCCCGCCGGTGCAGCGACGGCTCCGCCGTGCGCATCGGCGCACTGCGGCGAAGGGCAGGCGGGCGCGCCGCACCCTTATACTCATACTGAGCATTTAGGTCCGCCATGCGCTCAGCCGGCGCTTGGCAAGGCTGCGGCCAGGGGTAGACGGGCGCGCCGTACCTTTATGCTCAAAATGAGCACTCTGCGTTATCGGCTCCGCCGTGCGTCGGTTCGAAAGGCTGGTCGAGCGACGGGGCTGCGGCCGGGCCGAAATAGGCGCATATCCACCGATTTCCGCAGAACTCCTCCGGCGCCGCCCGAACGGCACAGCACGTTTCACTCTTAGCACGGGGCACATTCAGGCCAAGGGGCAGCGCGCTCGGCCGCTCGCACCGCGGCAGGCCAGGGGCAATCCGCTCACCGAACCGGGCCAGCCCATTTCGAGGGGTCGCGGCAGGCCAGAGAAGCGGTGCGACAAATATGTAACAGGGCGGCCATAGGCCGCCTCTTTGGCCAGGAGATAGAATTCGCCCATGCCGAGACGCGGCGCGGTCTTCCGCGCGCCGCGGCGCGGTCTTTCTTTGCTTCTTTCTTTAGTAATGCGAGTAAGTAAACCGGCATGCTTTTTCAAGGGGTTGCGGTATAGCGACCCGGCAATGCCGGTTTACTCGTTACCCGGCACATGCAAGCCCGGATTTATGAAACCTGAGGTAGAATTATTAATCCATCCTTAACATCAATAAAATCAATGGGTTACCAGCTAGGGCGGCCGAGCCGGGATACCCTCCCCCCTGGCCGGAAACCGCACAAGCGGCCGGCTGTAGCCTGGATCCTTGCTAATGCCTGATTAGCACCGTCGACTTCAACCGACGCGCCGCGGCAGAGTATCAGAATGGTTCGGCAGGTGCTTCGTGAAGGCTTTTCGGCCCCGGAAAGAAGCCCGCCCTGGCTTGTTCGCCGCGCTTGCTCTTGTCGTAACCTCGGTAGATCAGGTGGCCTCTGAGTGTCGCGGCGTGAAGGTGTTCGCGCATCTCTTTCGGGGTCGGACGTACGCCGCAGATCGTTTCAACCTGATCGCACGCGCCGGATATGACGGCGCCCGACCGGCAAGATAATGTCAGCGGCACGCCGCCATTAGACGCTGCGATCGCCACTTCGACGCAGGCCGCATAAAGCGAGCGCTGCTGGTCAACCTCATAGTCCGGCACCATCAAGCCGTCCGACCAATGCAGGTTGACCGTGCCGCCCGGCGGCGCATTGTTGCGCTTCGCGATGCCCAAGGTGACGCAGGCGGTGCCTTCGGGCTTTAGGGTAAGCCGGGCGCGCGGCCGGTTGACCCAAGCGACCGACCAGCCCGAATTGTCGCCGCGGGCAATGCCCGCCGTGCTTGGGTGCATCAACATCAAGCCGGTGGCGTCGGCCGCCGCCATCCCGTTATCGAGCCAGTCAATCGCCCGCTGCACCGCAGTCTCGTTGATTTTCGCATTGCCTTTGAACAGGAACACGTTGTAGGCGCTGTCGAATACGACGAACTTATGGCCGGGGATCGCTTGCAGCTTGCGGTCGAGCGCTTGCCACAGCGGCGTGGGGAATATCTCGCCGCTGTCGTCGATTTCGAGCAGCGGCCCGCGGCCCTTCCAGCCGCAATAAACGTGATCGTCAAGCGCCGAGGGGTCGAGGTCGAGCCGGCGGATCAGCGTTGCTTGGCGGCGGGCATCTTCGTCGGCGCCGTTCTCGTAGCTGACGTAAACGAACGTCGCCCGTTCAACTGGCCGCCCGTATACCGGCGTGCCGGTATGGACGCGCGCGCCCCATTCTTGCGCGATCCGCGATTTGTGCGACCCGCCGGGACCGGACAGGTAGGTCACGCAGTGTTTCTCGACAAGACCGGGGATCAGTTCGGCGACGGGCTTGGGATCGCGCAATCGCTGCGCCCGGCCGGTCGAGAACAGTTCGGCCTCGTTCTCGTTGGCCGCGGCATACTTGGCCGCCGCCTCGGCCATGCGCTCGGTGTTGCCCCCGACGGCCCACGATCCCGGCTCGTTCTGCATGTAAGCCGCGGCGTTCGCCACCTTGGTCGCCAGTTCCTCATGGTCCCACGGCGGCAGACAGTGCGGGTTCCATTCAGTGGCGATCAGGTCGAGCGCCGTGGCCTCGCTCAAGCCGAGGTTGAGCATTTCGGCGGCGAGGCGATACGTGCGGTCGTCGCCCCCTTGGCCCTCGATTGCCACGTCGCCCATGCCGACGTAGTGTCGCAGGCGGGTTCGGGCGCGCTCAACATTTTCGGGCAGGTCGAGCGGTACGTCGCTGGCGAGCGCCCGCGCCGGCCGGTCCTGTTCGACCGCGGCGGCAATCCACTCCGGGAGCGGCATCACGTCCCACGGCGCCGGCGGCTCTGCCGCGCCGAGGTATGGCCGGCCATCGACAATCGACGGCGGCACCAGCACGTAGGAGTCGCGCCCGCGCGTGTCGATGCCGGGGCCCAGCTTGCCCGCAGTCGGCGGCAGCGAGCCGGCGAGGTAGATATGCCAGCCGCCGCGCGGCGTGCGCACGACACGGCTCCCGGTGGCCAGCTCGGCCAGTTGCGGCGGTACCTCCAGCCGGTCGATGTCGATGACGGCCCAGCCGGCGCGTTCCGGCTCGACCGCTACGTTATAATCGGCCTCCGACCACCACCCGTTAATGGTTTCTTCATTTGTGGTGGCATCATGGAAGCCGTGCGGCGTGGCCGGGCGCTTGCCGCCGGCGACGCACGGGAACACCGGGATACCGGCGCGGGCATAAGCCAGGGCCGCGGCATGCCGTGGCGATATGGCATCCTTGACTTCAATATCGCTTTGGTGTAGGTACATCCTACATTCCTCGTTCGGTATAGGGACCGTCCGCGCTGACACGCTGACGGTCACGGTTTGGCGAAGCGGCCTCAGCCTTAGGGTTGAGGCCGCGCACGTTTCAGCTTTGGATTTTTCGCCACCGGGGGCAGGGGCTGTACCTGCCGTATCCAGGCAAAGCCGGGCGCTCGCGCGCGTATCGGCAGAAACAAAAAGAGCGACGCGCCATTTGGCCGCCGCTCCCTTCGACACCGCCCCGTATACCACGATCCGCGATCCGGAACGACCATACAGACTGTAGGGTTATTTCCCAGCCATACCGTATCGCTATGGCAAGGCCATTTGCCATACCGCGACGATATGGCCGGGGTCCGTGAATGTTCGCCGCAGTACCGGCGGTTTTCATCCCCTACAAACATCGCATGTCAGCTATGCGCGACACTGACTGTCATGCCGCGCTCGCCCAAACGAGCGCGACGCTGCTTGCGCTTCCGTGCATATTCCCGTGCACGTTCCCGCTGACGCTCCCGGTACTCGGGATCGGAAGCATAGCGTTCCCGCAGGCGCTCTAGCACGCGTTCCCGGTACTTGAGGTAGTGTCCCCGCGCAAGTTCCCGCCGGCGCTCCCGGTACTCGGGATCGGTGGCGTAACGCTTCCGCCGGTATTCCCTCTTGCGCTCCCGGTACTTGGGATCGGTGGCGTAGCGTTTCTGCTGGCGCTCCCGGTACTCGGGATCGGTGGCGTAGCGTTTCTGCTGGTATTCCCTCTTGCGCTCCCGGTACTTGGGATCGGTGGCGTAGCGTTTCTGCTGATACTTCCGATTGCGCTCCCGCTCGCGCTCCCGCTGGCCGCCGTCAGCCATTTGCCGCCCCCTGGTTTTGCCCGGCATTGCGGCGCCGGCGGGCGGCGGCGGCCTTCGAAACATCCCGTTTGCACTCGGCCAGCGGTCGAGACATGGCCAGAAAACGCCGAGCTTCCTCGGCGGTAATACCGACACGGCCGGCAGGGTCTTTGACCAAGTTGAGGAACCCGAGCCGTGAAAGCTGGTAAGCCTTTGTTCTACAAGGCAAACCGACAGCTTTGAACTCGGCCAAGGGGTAGAACAGTGGCGCGGACATAGTTCACCTATCAATTCGAGATTGACAGGTACCACTTGTCCGGCTTTACCGAGGACGCCCCCTCGGCGGAGTAACAGTATCTGCCCCGACTGCTTGGCGGGTGGCGGCCTCACGGTATCGCCTTGTCTCGGTTGCCGCCCATCGGGTCCAAGACTGTTTCGCTCGCCTCGGGCCTGTCGAAAGCTCCGATCCGTGCGGCCGATTTACCACACCTGCGGCCGATTTGTCAAGTCCGTGCGTGTTCGCCACCCTCACGTTCATGTGTCCGGTCGAATTTCGAAGTGTGGGCCAGGGCGTAGGACAATTCGAAAATAGCCTTCTAACATATTGAAATATCTAGTGGGTTGGCGGAGAGGGAGGGATTCGAACCCTCGGTCCCCCGCAAGAGGGACAACGGTTTTCGAGACCGCCCCGTTCGACCGCTCCGGCACCTCTCCCCACAAGCGGCGGCGGGGGAATTACCACGGCCGCG
>Ga0209581_1003112_pt1 | contig 14682 bp, 9 predicted proteins | sample Coa_R2_FD_187160 | JGI IMG/M metagenome (GOLD analysis project Ga0209581, IMG submission 187160) | Surface soil microbial communities from Centralia Pennsylvania, which are recovering from an underground coalmine fire - Coalmine... | ecosystem: Environmental > Terrestrial > Soil > Unclassified ...
TTTTCGCGTTCGTTCGCTGCCCACTCGCCCTATACCATGCTGCGGCGCTTGTTTCTGTTCCTCTCCCGCCGGCGCGGGTTGCGGCGCTGGATGGAAACTTCCACGCTCTCGCGCCGCCTCACCCGGCGATTCATCGCAGGACTCACCCTCGATGAAGAACTTGAGGTGTGCCGGCGGCTGAACGCCGAGGGGATCGCGGCTACCATCGACAGGCTGGGGGAAAACGTTACGTCGCGGGCTGAGGCCGAGCGCGCCAGGGACGCATACCTGAACGTGCTCGAGCAAATCGCGCAGAAAGGGCTCAACAGCACGGTTTCCATCAAGCTGACGCAGCTTGGACTCGATTTCGGCGAAGAGGCATGTTTCCCGCTGACGCGCGCCTTAGCATACAGAGCGAAGCAGCTCGGGACCGGAATCGAAATCGATATGGAATCGAGCGCCTACGTGGACCGCACGCTGGATATCGCCGTCCGGCTGCACCATGAGACCGGCGCAGTGCGGGCTGTTGTCCAGGCGTATCTCCGGCGGACCGACGCCGATGTGAAGCGCCTGAACGAACTGCGCGTTCCCCTACGCCTGGTGAAGGGCGCCTATGAAGAGCCGTCCTCAGTCGCGTTGCCGAACAAGCGCGAGGTGGATGCGAATTTCGTCCGGCTCATGAAGCTGCTCATGGATGAGGGGGCGGATCCCGCCATCGCCACTCATGACGAGCGCATTATCAACGAGGCGCTGCGCCATGCGCGCATCCGGCAAATGCCGAACGAGCGGTTCGAGTTCCAGATGCTGTACGGCATTCGCCGCGATTTGCAGCGCCGGCTGGTGCGCCAGGGATTCCGGCTGCGCGTCTACGTGCCGTATGGCGAGGCGTGGCACCCGTACTTCATGCGGCGCCTGGCGGAGCGTCCGGCCAATGCGCTGTTCGTTTTGCGAAATCTGTTCCGCGCCTAAAGCGCCGTCAGGACATGTGAACCAGCGCCGGCTTCCTCATCGCCGCGAGTTTCTGTTCGGCGGTTTTCTGCGCCTCGAGGATGCTGGCTTCCTTGATCTGCTCATATCCGCGAATCCGCTCAGGAAGCGACAGGATCTCGATCGCCTCGGCTATGTTCTGCGGATTCAGATTCTCGATCACGCGCAGGACCAGATCCTTGTACCATCCGATCAGGGCGCGCTCCGTGCGGCGGTGACGCATCCAGCCGAACGGATCGAGGGGCGTCCCGCGGACCCATTTCATGCGCGCCAGCGCCCGCAAGACAAAGCGGAACCACGGCCCGAGCGTGACTTTCCGCTTCACGCCGAATTTGCGGAGCAAGGGCGGATGCAGGTTGTACGAAATGCTTTCCGGCGCTTCCCACATTGCCAGAACCTGCTGCTCGAAATGGGGCTTCGTCAGCAGACGCGCCACTTCATATTCGTCCTTATACGCCATCAGCTTGTACAGATAGCGCGCGACCGTGTCCTTCAGCGCCGGCGCGCGACGCTCCACTTCGCTGAGAAAATCAGCATAAGCGCGCGCATACGCGTCATTCTGATACGCTCTCAATTCCTGCAAGCGCCACTTGATCGGATCAGCGGCGTCCGGCGCTGCGACGGCGTCGGCGGCCAGCAGGCGCTCAACGAACGCGGCGTCTTCGTAATACTTCCGGCCCCAGAGAAAAACGTCTTTGTTGCGCGCAACGTCCACGCCGTTCCACTCGATCGCCTGCTCCAGGGCGCCCAGCGATATGGGAATGAGGCCGGCCTGCCATGCCACGCCGAGCAGAAAGGTGTTCACCGCGAGGTGAGTTCCGAACAGACCTTCAGCAATGCGGCTGGCGTCCACATATATGTTCTCGCGGTTGCGCGTGAACGCATTGACGGACGCAAGCCAGCGCTCCGGACCGCTCAGCACCGTGTGGCTTCGAATCGAATCCACGGTCGGGATCAAGTCTGTGTTCAGAACCGCGACGGTGCGATCCGGAGCGGCGGCGCGCAGATTATCGGGATTGGCCGCGCCAATCAGATCGAATCCGAGGAGCAGGTCGGCATTTGCCGCATTGGTTCGCGCCGGCGCATCCACCTGTGAGCGGCTGATGAGAATGTGCGAAACGACGGCGCCGCCCTTCTGCGCCGTTCCGGTCTGATCCAGCGTGATTACGCGCCGTCCGTCGATCCACGCGGCGGTCGCAAGCAGCGCGTTGATGGTGACGACGCCGGTTCCGCCAATGCCGGGAGCAAAGATGCGATATCCGTCTTCGCCGATTTCCACCATTCTTTGCGGGCTCGGAACCTCAGTCTTCGGAAGTTGCGGCAGGCGGCGGCGCTTCAATCCTGTTCCCGGCTTGAGCTTTACGGTTACAAACGAGGGGCAATCGCCCAGCGCGCAGCTGTAGTCTTTGTTGCACGACGGCTGGTGAATGCGCATCTTCTGGCCAAGATGCGTGCTCACGGGATTGAGGCTCATGCAATTTGATTGCTTGACGCAATCGCCGCAGCCTTCGCAGACTTCCTCATTGAGGACCAGCCTGAGAGCGGGCTCCTGCGCTTTGGCGCGCGAGCGCTTGCGGCGTTTCTCGGCTGCGCACTCCTGGTCGTAAATGATCGCCGTCACGCCGGGAATTCGTTCCATTTCGGCGAGCGTGCGTTCGAGTTCATAGCGGTCGCGAACCTCGGCGTTGCCGGCAAGCTGGACGCCTTTGTACCTGCCGCAGTCCTCCGCCAGCACCACCGTTTTCCGTACTCCCTCGGCTTCCAGCTTCCGCGTCAGGGCGGGGACGGGAAGCGCGCCTGTCACATCCTGGCCTCCGGTCATCGAGACATGCCCGTTGTAGAGGATCTTGTAGGTGATGTTGACGCCTGCCGCCACGCACGCCTCGAGGGCAATCGCTCCGGAATGAAAGAACGTTCCATCGCCGATGTTCTGGAAGATGTGCTCCCGGTGGACAAATGGCTGCATGCCAATCCAGGCGGCGCCTTCCCCGCCCATTTGGCTGACAAACGAGAAGCGGCGACTGGAATCCTCGAGACGCATTGCCATGGTGTGGCAGCCGATGCCGCCGCCCGCGGCCTGGCCTTCAAGGATGATGGTCGACCGGTTGTGAGGGCATCCCGAGCAGAAGTTGGGCGCGCGCGCATTGAGGAGTTCGCGTGGTCTTTGTGCGATTTCCGACAGCCGTTCGAGTCGAGCCCTCAGGCTTGCCACAGCGTGACGTCGCGCCACGATTTCGCCCACGACGCGCGCGATCTGGTCCGGGTCCAGTTCCCCCACTGGCGGGAATAGCGGCGCGCCGTTTTCATCGTGCTTTCCGCAGATCACAGGGCGGTCGCGCATGGAGTACAGCGCGTCCCGCAGCTGCATCTCGAGAAAACTGCGCTTTTCTTCGATGACCAGAATCTTCTCCAGTCCGGAGGCGAATTCGCGCGCAAACCGGTCTTCAAGCGGGAAGGTCATTCCGAACTTCGCGATGCGAATGCCCAGCGCCTTTAGTTCCGGCTCCCGCAGGCCCAGATCGCGGAGCGCCTGCATGAGGTCGTAATACGATTTCCCGGCGGTCGCGATGCCGAACCATGCGCCATCGCCGGCGCCGTGGCTGCGGTTGACGAAATTCGCACGCGCGAACTCCCGCGCAGCGTCGAGGCGCCGGATATTCATTTCGGCTTCGAGCGCCAGCGTGAAAGGAGGCAGCAGCCGCACGTCAGTGCGCTTCACATAGCCGTCTGGAAGCACGATGCGCGGCGTTTCGGGACTCACCACGACTGTGCCGCCGCCGTCGCAAATATCGGTAACCAGCTTCAGACCAGTCCACGCTCCCGAATATCGGGATAATGCGATCGCCAGCAGCCCGTAATCCAGAATTTCTTGCGTGTTGCCTGGATAGAAGAAGGGAATCGCCAGGTTGAACAGACTGAAGTCGCTCTGGTGTGGAATGGTCGAACTCTTTGAACTATGGTCGTCGCCTGCAAGCACCAGGGCGGCTGAATTCGGTCCGGTGCCGGCGATATTGGCATGGCGGAAGGCGTCGCCGGTGCGGTCGACGCCGGGCCCTTTTCCATACCAGAAGCCCACCACGCCATCGACCTTTGTGCGGCCCAAGGTTTCGATAATCTGGCTGCCCATGACCGAGGTGGCCGCCAGATCTTCGTTCACGCCGGGTTGAAAATGGATGTTGTAGCGCTCAAGCGTCGCCCTGGCGCGAGTCAGGGCAATATCGTAGCCGCCGAGCGGCGATCCCTCGTAGCCGGAGATGAACGCGCCGGTGTTCAGGCTGGCAGCGCGGTCGCGCCGCATCTGCTCGATCGGAAGCCGGACGAGAGCTTGAATGCCCGTCAGATATACGAGTCCTCGTTCAAGCTCGTACTTATCGGAAAGCTGCATTTTTAAAAACGCTCGGCTGAAGGCCCGAGCGCGAATCTGGGGGTTATCCTAACATAGTGGACTCTTACGGCTGCGCCGGCCGGAATCATCGCCGATAATGAATCGCCGCGCGTTTCTCACCGGGTGCGCCGGAGTCGCGCTGACCGGCTGCAGGTCGAAAGCCGTTATCGAGCCCGCTCCCCCGATCCGGCTCTACGCGGCTGGCCGCAATCCTGTTGCATTCCTGCCGGTATTCGCCGCGCATACGGCCGGGCTATTCGCCCAGGCGGGTGTCAACGTCAGTTTCCGGGATGGCGGCGCCGAAGGCGATCCCGCGGCTGCACTCATGGCCGGCCAGGCGGACGTCGTCGCGGGCTTATATGAAGACGTCCTGCGCGCGGCTGCAGCCGGGAACGCCTTCACAGCGTTTGCGCTGGCGACGCGCTCACCGCTGCTCGCTATCGTCGCATCGCCGGCCGCGCGAGTTCGCAATCTGGAAGATTTGTTGAAAGTCCGCATCGCGCTGCCAGAGGAGCAGTCGCCAGAACATGTCTTTCTCAACTACAACTATTTTCAGGAAGGCGGCGAGCCGGTGGACCTCAAGACCGTTGTGGTGGGCTACGGCTCGCCGCTGGCGAACGCCCTCATTAAAAAGACGGCTGGAGCAGCCGTCGCCGACAGCCTTACGCTGCGCTACATCCTCCAGGACATTCCCGATCTCGAAATAGTCGCCGATACGCGCACTCTTGCTGGAGTGATCGCGACCTATGGCGTCTCTTCGTATCCTGGCGCCGTGCTGTTTACGACGCGGCGATGGCTTCAATCCTTTCCGCACGCGGCTCAAAGGCTCAGGGCGGCGCTGGTCCGGGCAGGCCATTGGATACGCACCCGCCCGGCCGAACAAGCAGCCGAAGCGATTCCCGAAGAGAGGCGCGGCGCCGATCCGGCGATTCTGGCGGAAGCGGTTCACGAAGCGTATCCCCTCTTTTCGCAGGACGGCGCCATCCCAGCCGATGGCGCGCGCGAGGCGCTCAAAGCGGTCGAACTCGCCTCCGAAGCGGTGAAGAAGGCGCACCTGGATCTCAAGGCGACCTATACAAACGCGTTCGCCCCGCTAGCCGAACCGCGGCCCTGACAGAGCAGGGCCCACCGCCTCATTTCGAAATCCGCAATATGTCCGATGCAATTCGGGCGAATGCCGCGCTCAATTGCGAGCTGTCGGAAGCGTAAACATACAGACCCGTCGGCTTGGTCGAGTCGTAAATCATGCTGTCCGTTGTGTTCGCGATGCGCTTCAGAAGGTCGGGGTAGACGTCCGTCCCAAAGCCAATCGAATAGGTGACGACGTTGAGTCCGTTGGCCGCCGAAAGCGTGCGAACCTGTTGCGCGGCGTTGTCGAGCGCATTAATGCCGGCGTTCTGAATCGCCGACGCGTTGTTGATCGGGATTCTGCCGCCCACCATGGGCACCGACTGCCATCCGAGCAATGAAATGCCGTTGGCGTCCACCTGGTTCGCCGAGCCCGAATAGGTGAGAGCGGCGATGTCGGAGGCTACCGAAGTCAGGCTGCCCGGGGGCGATTTCGCATATGCGCATCCGCTGCTGCCGGCTATGGGGCGCGTATCGGGAATTGGCGCCGGAGGCGGGCCGCTTTCCACCGCCTGCATTACGCCGAAAACTGCGGAAAGGTCCGACGAGGGCGCTATAACCCCGCTTTGATCCGCGTGGTTGATGCATTTACTCGACCCCAGCACCTGCAGCCTGTTCATCGTCAACGTATTCGGGTATCCATCCGTGAAGAACACGATCACGTTCAGCGTTCCCGGCTCGTTAATCGCCAGCAACTTTTGCCATGCGAGCCAGTACGCCGCGGCCGCATTGGTGCCGCCCGTACAGGTCAGATTGTTCAGCATCGTGACCATGTTGTTCGGCGCGGTCCTCGATTGGAAATCCATCGCCGGATCGAAATCGCTGTGGTACGTCGTCCCGAAGGTGATGAGGCCCAGCCGGTCCCGCCCGTCAACGAACGATTGCACGAACGTGTTTCCGGCGGCGCGCAGCGCGGCGCAGGCGCCAGAGAGCGAGCCCGACCGGTCCACTACGAGCTCCACATTCACGTCGCGACGCGTCGCCGCTCCGGAGCCGGTGACATGCATGGTGGAGAAGCCGGCGATCCGCATGAAGTAGGTCGGTACATCCACCGCGGTTGCGACGTTCACGATGGTGGTCTTTGGTGGAGCGGGCGGGAATGTCACATTGATGGTCGGGTTGCTCAGGCCCATCCATCCATTTTGGATGTTGGCGTTGAAAAAACGCGTGGCGGTGGCGCTCGCGCTCGCCTGCTGGGTTGCCAGGTCCAGTCCGCGGCTGAGCGACCGCGCCGCGGCAAGCGCGGCGGCGTCGGAGGAGGCCTGAAGCTTGGATTTCACGGTGAAGGCAATTCCGCCGTCGATCGCCAGACCGACAGCCGGAATGACCAGGAACATCAAAAGAACGCTCGTCATCAACAAAACCACGCCGCGCTCTTTCGGGTTGGGCTGAACTGGTTTTCGACGCATAGGTTCGCCTCGGTCAGAAGATGTAGCGCGAATAGGTTCCCGTTCCCGTGTACCAGCCCGCGAAATCGAAGCCAGGCGACGGAAAGTAGGATTCGGCTACGTAAGCAAACTCGTTCGTGTTGAGCTGCAGGAACGGAAAATTGGCCACGGCGCTCGCATCCTGCATATAGTTAGTAACCGCGCCATTGGGTTGAATCAGCGAAGCATTGGGCGTGCCGATAGCGCTCGAGCGCAGGCTGGCATTTCCAATTGTCAGCCTTTCCATGATCACATGCTTGTTCGCGTTGCACGGGCTCAGACCGGCAGCCGTGCACGCCGCTGCCGAAATCCAGGTGACCTTGGAGAGAATCACCACGCCATTCCCCCCTGTGCGCGTCATGCCCAGCGGACCTGCAAGCCGCACGAGCTCGTCTTTTGCGCCGTTTGTTGAAAAATCCACGCCGCGCACGTACATGCTCCCCGCGGCGCGGCACACCTGGTTGCAGGTGATGCTGCGCGCCAGACTTAGGCCGAGAGCGGCCGAGCCAATCAGCAGGATCAACAGCACCCACGAAACCAGGGCGAACTCAATAACAGCGTTTCCTCGCTCCTTTGTGCGCATCTGTGGGGTCATGACGTACCTCAGGGCGTCGGGCGCGGCGCGCCGAGCGGCAGTTGCTCGAGACGGTCGGAGGAAATTGCGCTGATGCTGATCGAATTCGATGCGCCGGCGGGCGGGTTCCCCGAGAGGTACTGCCAGAGCGGCGCCATAAAGGACCACGAGAAACCCTGAATTGAAACTTCGACGATGTTGCCTCCCGCGTTAGCGTTGGGCCCGGTCACTTGCGCAAACGTCGTCGGGTTGTAATACTTGACCACGATCTTGTCCAGCCCCGACGGGCCGTTGAGGAACCCCACTGCGTTTTGCTGGACCACCTTTTTGATCGAGTCGGTCTGCGACAAGCCGGAAAAGGTCTGATACGTGATGCCGTATCGCACTCCCTCGCGAACCGCATGGTGAAACGTGGCGACCAGGAAAATGGGGATCGCAAAGTCCACGATTCCGAGCAGCAGGGCAAGAACGGGCACAAACACCAGCGCAAACTCCACCATCGCGTTGCCGCGCGATCTGTTTCGCCGCTTTGTTGAAACGTCTCTCTTCACTTCCGGCCCTTCGGAGGTATGATCGTCACCGCCAGAGTGTGGAGATATAGGGCTTTTCCCCGGGGGACCCGCCAAAAAATCCCGACCTGGGATGCCGCTGCTCTATCCGCGGGAGACCCTGAGAACGAGCGGCGCGGACAAGCGAGCGCCCGTCAGCAGCCGGACTCCGGCGGCGCCTGGCCGGTGGCGAACAGTCGCCGGACCTGTGATGCGAGGCGTGGTGGGCTCGTGCAGACTCGAACTGCAGACCTCCTGCGTGTCAAGCAGGCGCTCTAACCAACTGAGCTACGAGCCCTCAAGACTACAAAGCCCCGGAGTACAGCGAATCCCGAAGCTGGCGTCCATTCGGCATTCCCTCACCCGGAGTGCAAACCCGAGTCAGATGCCGCGAGGAGTTAAAGTGCGATTTTACCATGCCGACGCGCTCGCGATCCGCATAGCATATTCTTTATGCTCATCGACTTTAGCGGAAAAACGGCGGTTGTCACGGGCGGCGCGAGTGGTATCGGCGCTGCGATCGGGCGCGCCCTCAAGGACTCGGGCGCGAGCGTCCACATTCTCGATTTGCGCGGCGATCCTCCTGTCGACGTCACCGATTCCGGCGCTGTAGAGGCCGCGTTCGCGCGCACGCCTGTTCCCGACGTGGTTATTGTAAACGCGGGAACGGCCGTTCCCGCTGAGTTAACAGCCACCACCGATGAGATCTGGCTTCGCACGATCAGCGTCAACCTGACGGGCGCGTTTAACGCCGTCCGCGCCGCCGCCAGACGCATGACGCCCGCGCGGCGCGGCGCCATCGTGCTCACCGCCTCTACAAATTCCTACGACGGCGAACCATTGCTCACGGCCTACAATGCCAGTAAGGCGGGCCTGCTCGGAATCGTGCACACCGCAGCCGGTGAATTGGGACCGTATGGAATCCGCGTGAATGCTGTATGTCCCGGGCTCATCCGCACGCCGCTCACGGAGGCGCATTTTTCCAATCCGGCGCTGTTGAAGGAGTATTTTCGCCACATTCCGCTCGGGCGCGGCGGGGAGCCTGAGGAGGTGGCAACCGCCGCGCTGTTCCTGGCTTCCGATCTGGCCAGCTATATTACTGGCGCAACGCTGTTTGTCGACGGAGGTCAGATGGCGACGAAGTTCGGAGCGTGGAGCGAATCGAACGCGCAATTCTCAGGCGACCGCTGGACGTTGGTACGCTGAGTTCGATGACTCACGTGTCGCGTGTTTCCCAGGCCCCCAAACGCCTGCTTTTCGGTCCCGGCCCAACCCAGGTCGACCCGAGCGTGTACGAGGCGATGGCGCAAAACGTGGTGGGCCATCTCGATCCCTACTTCTTTGAAGTTGCCGAGGATGTACGCCGCCGGCTGCGCGCGGTATTCGGGACACGGAACACGATGACGCTGGCCGTCTCCGGAACCGGCAGCGCGGGCATGGAAACGGCTGTATCGAATTTCACGCAGCCGGGAACGAAATTTGCCGTATTCTGCGCCGGATATTTCGCCGACCGTATCTGCGAGATGGCGCGCCGCCATGGCGCAACCGTCGTGCGTGCGGAGAAGCCATGGGGCGAAACGTTTGACGGCGATGAAGCCCGCGACTTCATCCGTCGCGAGCGTCCCGATGTCGTGGCGTTCATTCACGCCGAAACGTCGACCGGCGCGCTTCAGGAGCCGAGGGCGATCTGTGAAGCCGCGCGCGAAACGGGCGCGCTGGTGATCGCCGATGCTGTCACCTCCTTGGGCGCCATTCCGGTGGACGTCGACGAATGCGGGATCGATATCGCCTATAGTTGCACCCAAAAGGGCCTAAGCTGTCCGCCCGGTCTGGCCCCGGTTACCATTTCGCCGCGCGCGCTGGAGCGTTTGGAGGCGCGCCAGACGCCAAACCAGGCTTGGTGCCTGGATTTGAAACTTCTGCGCGAATACTTTGACGGCAGAAAGTATCATCACACCGCTTCGTCAACCTTGTACTACGCGCTCCAACAAGCGCTTCGCGTCATCGACGGCGAAGGTCTGGAAAGCCGCTGGCAGAGGCATCGGGAGGTCCATCGCTACTTCGTTGAGCGAATGCAGGACATGGGCCTGGAGATGCATGTCGCCGAGGGCCGGCGCATTCCCAATCTGAACACGGTGCGCGTACCCGAAGGCGTAAATGACGCGCAGGTCAGGGCCCGCCTGCTTGAGCAACACGGCATCGAGATCGCCGGCGGCTTCGGCCCCCTTGCGGGCAAGATTTTCCGGATCGGCGTGATGGGGCCGCTGGCGACGCGCGACAACGTCGACTTGTTTACGGAGGCGTTCAGCGCCGCGTTGCGCTAATCAAACAGGAACGCCAGCGAATTCTTGTGCTATATTCATCGAAACTCGGCTGACTTCGCAGGATTTTTGCGAAAACGAACTGGCTGCGACAGGACTTCGATGCGTATTCGACGGCGTTCCATCTCATCGGAGGACGCGGAACTCGAGGGGCGACGCCGCGATGGGCCCCCGCCGGGCTGGAATTCCGCGCCATGAATTGATTCTCATGACCGATTCTCGAAAGGAGTTTGCGATATGTCCGCCAGGATGCAGTTCCTTCGGAATGCATGGGTTGCCGCGATAGCCTTGCTGCAAGCGGGCCCCAGACGCTGGACACAGGAATTCTCGGCGCGGTGACAGACCCGCAAGGCGCTGCAATTGCCGGCGCAACGGTTACCATCAGCAACCCCGCCCAAGGCATCGCGCGCACGGTCAAGACCGGCCATGACGGCAAGTACGAGGTCCGCTATCTGGTCCCCGGCGATTACAACATCGAAGTGCAGGCGCCCGGATTCAGAACCGAGCGCCGCACGGGCGTCGGTATTCAGATCAATCAGCAGGCGCGGATCGATTTTTCAATGCAGATCGGGGAGGTGCAGCAGACGGTCGAAATCACGGGGGCCGCGCCGCTGCTGCCCACCGAGAATGCAACGCTCGGCGAAGTCGTTTCTTCAGAGCGGATCATCAATCTGCCGCTGAACGGCCGGAGCTTTGTTCAACTGTCGATTCTCACGCCCGGCGTGCGCGTGGCCGAGCCGTCGCAGTTCACGTCGAGCACGGACGGCTCGCGCATCATCGCCAATGGCGCCCGCGACAGTTGGATGCAGGTGAACATTGATGGCGTCACGATGGTGAACAACCGCAGCAATTACGTGACGATGTATCCGATTATCGACGCGCTCCAGGAATTTAAAGTTCAGAGCGGCAATTACTCAGCTGAATATGGCGGCAATGCCGGCGCAAATGTCAATTTGCAAGTGCGATCCGGCACGAACCAGCTGCATGGCAGCCTATGGGAGTTTCTGCGCAATGACCATCTCGACGCGCGCGGCTATTTCCGGCCGGCTCCGTTTCCCAAAGACATACTCCGCCGCAATCAATTCGGGCTGGTCGCATCCGGGCCGATCCGGCGGGACAAGACCTTCTTTCTGCTGGGCTACGAAGGCGTGCGAGCGGTCAGTGAGAGCGCCGCAACTGCGATTGTGTTGACTCCGGCGCAGCGGGCGGGGGATTTCTCTCAAACGGCCGCTCCAGTCATGGATCCGACCACGGGCAATCCGTTCCCGGGCAACCTCATTCCTCAAAACCGTCTCAATCCGGTCTCGGTAAACCTGATCAACCGGTACACTCCACTGCCCAACACTTCCGGCGCCGTGAACTATTCCGGAGTTACCTTAGGCCGGCTTGGCACGGACCAGGGCGTGTCGCGCCTGGACCACTATTTCAGTCAGAAGGATCAGGTATTTGTTCACTACATCCGGTCACGGCGCGATTTCCCCAATTACGAACTCAACCCCAATTTCTATTTCAACGGCACATTTCCGAACAGCAGCCTCTCGGCGCAGTATGTACACACGTTCACCGCCGCCGTCTTGAATGAAGTGCGGTTCGGGTTCAATCTCGCCAATGTCTCGGTGCTGAGCCCGCGCGCCAACTCGAATTTCACGATTGACTCCTTGGGCATCCACGGGCTCAACGTCGGCGGACCCACAGGACGTCCGCTGCGACCGGACGAACAGGGTTTTCCGGTGATTGCGATCAGCGGCTACATGGGAATGGGCGACGACCAGGCCGCTTCCAATTTGGACAACAGCCGCACGTACCAGGTGGTGGACAACTTGAGTTGGATCCGGGGGAGCCATTCTCTCAAATTCGGCGGCGATATTCGCAAGCTGAAGGATGATGCGACGACAAACAATTGGCCGTTCGGGCAGATGTCCTTCACCGGCGATATCACCGGAAACGCTGCGGCCGACTACATGCTCGGATTCCCGCGCACGACGCTTACGCCGGAAGGCGTGCCGATCTCAAAGATCCGACAATGGCGTTACGCTGTGTACGCGCAGGATGATTGGAAAGCTGCCACAAATCTGACGTTGAATGTCGGGCTTCGCTATGACCTGTACGGGCAGCCGCACGAGATCAACGGCGTTACGCGGACGCTTCGCTTCGACCTCGATCCGAGCGGACCCGTCCTGTGGCCGCCTCCGGGCCAGGCCGCCGATGTCTACCGCAACGAGTACCATTACGTGAGCCCGCGCTTCGGTTTCGCGTGGCGCATGCCGAAGGAAATGGTGTTGCGGGGCGGCTATGGGATCTTCTACAGCGCCGCGCAATTCGATAACATGAACATCCTTTAATTGAATCCTCCCACAGCGGGCAGTCTCACCGTCATCAACCCGAACGTGAGCCCCATTGCCACGATTGACAACCCCGTTCCGGCGGCTCTGTATCCCGCCAACCCGATTTTCAATGTTGTCTCGATTCCCATGGATCGCCGCCGCCGCAACGCATATATGCAGAACTTCAACCTGCAATGGTCGCGGCAGTTGACCAACAACGACGTGATGGAAGCGGGGTGGGTCGGCAGCAAAGGAACTCACGTCGACACCAGCTTGCAGAATTTCAACCAGCCGGATCCGGGGCCGGGAGCGATCCAGCCGCGCCGCCCGTATCCGCAGTACGCGCGCATCCGGATGATCGCGCCGGATACGAACACGATCTACCACTCGCTCCAGACCCGGTACGAGCACCGCTTCTCGCATGGACTGAGTCTCACCGCTGCTTACACCTGGTCGCACCTGATCGATGATGCCGGCGAGACGATCAATCGCGGCGGATGCGCCTGTCAGAATCCGCGCAACCGGGGCTCGGCCGAACGGGCCAGCAGCATACTGGATCAGCGCCATCGGCTGGTTGTCGGTTACATCTGGGAGGTTCCGGTGGCCGGAGGTCTTCGTTCCGCAGCGGGAGCGATTCTCGGCGGATGGCAGCTCGGCGGCATTATTACAGTCGCCAGCGGCTTCCCCTTCAACATTACCCAAAGCGGCGATTCCCAAAATAACGATGGACTGTGGGAGAGGCCTGATCTCGTACCCGGCCAATCTGTGGCCATACCAGACCCGGGGCCGTCGCTGTGGTTCAATACGGCAGCGTTTCAAAGATCCGTTTTGCATTACGGCAACTCGCCCCGAAACCCGCTGGTCGGGCCCGGGACGAACGCCTGGGATCTCTCAGCCTCCAAATCCTTCGCCATTCCCCGGTTCGAATCGCAACGGCTCATGTTTCGCAGCGAGTTCTTCAATGCGTTCAACACGCCGCAGTTCGCCAATCCGGGAGCGAGTCTGGGCACAGGGACGTTTGGACGCGTGACCAGCACCGCGCTGCCGAACCGGCAGATTCAGATGGCGCTGAAGTACATGTTTTGAGAACGGCCCTTTATCGAAGCGGATGTAAATCGGCGTCGCACTGCGCCGGGCTATTGGAAATGCTGGCCTGGAACTGGGAGAACCAGCCCTGACTCGCGGAGCGTCAGAATCCCCATCGCCACAGATTGGCGCCAACCGTGAAGCCCGCGCCAACGGCTGCGAACAGGACGATGTCGCCCTTTTTCAGCCGGCCTTCGTCAATGGCGTCCTGTGTGGCCAGCGGAATGGTTCCCGACGTTGTGTTTCCGAACCGGTCAATATTGATGACCACCTGATCGCAACGCATGCCCAGCCGGTCCGCCGTGGCGGTAATGATCCGCCGGTTCGCCTGGTGTGGAATCAGCAGCTTTACATCTTTCGGATCAATATCGCACTTGGCGAGCAGGTCGCGGCAGCACTCGTACATTTTGCGCACAGCGTACTTGAACACTTGCTGCCCGTCCTGTTTCACATAGTGCAGCCGGTTCTGCACCGTCTCGATGGTGGGGGGCATGCGGCTGCCGCCTGCGGGCATTTTCAGAAAATCGCCCCCGGAGCCGTCAATTTCGTTCAGGAAGCCGATAAAACCCGGCTCGTCGTCAGCCGCGGCTTCTACCAGCATGGCGCCGGCGCCGTCGCCAAATAATACGCAGGTGGAGCGATCGGTGTAATCGATGATCCGCGACATGGTATCGGAGCCGATGACGAGAATGTTGCGGTGCGCGCCGGATTTGACCAAGTGCGCAGCCGTGGTAAGGGCGTATATGAAGCTGCTGCACGCGGCAATCAGGTCGAATCCCCAGGCGCCCTTCGCGCCTAGGCGGTGCTGGACGAGGCACGCGGTGGACGGAAACATCATGTCCGGAGTAACCGTGGCGACAATGATCGCGTCCAGCTCGGTCGCCGCGACGCCCCGGTTCGCCAGCGCGATTTTCGCGGCCTCC
>Ga0209581_1003114_pt1 | contig 14680 bp, 16 predicted proteins | sample Coa_R2_FD_187160 | JGI IMG/M metagenome (GOLD analysis project Ga0209581, IMG submission 187160) | Surface soil microbial communities from Centralia Pennsylvania, which are recovering from an underground coalmine fire - Coalmine... | ecosystem: Environmental > Terrestrial > Soil > Unclassified ...
TGATCTGGGATGCGGGTGGCCTGGTCTGGGCGGCTGGTCTGGGATGCGGGTGGCCTGGTCTGGGCGGCTGGTCTGGGATGCGGGCTGGTCCGCGACGGCGGCTGATCTGGGATGCGGGTTGGTCTGGTCTGCAACGCCGGGTGGTTTGCGACGCGGGCTGTTCTGCGACCGGGGTGGCCTGGGATGCGGCGACACGTATAGATTCTGACAGGGAGGGCAAACATGGGCATGACCAATGACGGGCTGTCGTACTGGCAGGCCGAAGCAGCTGGCGAACCACTGCTTGAAATGACCATCGGCGACTGCCTGGATCAACAGGCGGAGAAGCTTTCCACGCAGGAGGCTATCGTCTACTCCTGCTATCCTGAGTTCGGCGGCGCGCTGGATATTCGCTGGACGTTCGCGGAATATCGGGATCGTGTGAACACAACGGCCAGGGGCTTGATGGCGCTGGGGCTGAAGAAGGGCGACCACATCGCTATCTGGGCGGCGAACCTGCCCGAATGGATTCTGCTCTATCTGGCAGCCGCCAAAGCCGGGCTGGTGGTGGTGACGGTCAACCCCGCCTACCGCGCTGCCGAGCTGGAATATGTTCTCAAGCAGGGCGATGTGCAGGCGCTATTTTTCATGGCACGTGTGCGCGACCATGACTGCCTGGCGACCGTGCGCTCTCTGGTCACGCCCGGCACGAGTAATGGTAAGGTGAGTAGCGAGAAACTGCCCATGCTGCGCTACGTCTCCCTCGTCGGCGCGCCGCCTTCCGGTCTGATGGAGCAAACAGAATGGCGACCGGCCCTGTTCCGCGAAATGGTGGCCGCTGGCGCGCAGGTGAGCGATGAGGCCTTGCAGGAGCGACAGGCGACGGTCACGCCGCAAGACCCGTTCCAGATTCTCTACACCTCCGGCACGACAGGTTTCCCGAAAGGCGCGGTGCAATCGCATCGGGCCGTCCTCAATAACGGGCGGCTCTTTGCGCGCCGCTGGGGAGTGCGCCAGGGAGATCACGGCTGCACCACCATGCCCTTCTTCCACGCCGGTGGCTGCGTCCTCGCCATCCTGGCCGATTTAGCCGTTGGCGCGACGCTGCATCCCCTGATCGCCTTCGAGCCTGCCCGCACCCTGCAAATTATTAACACGGAACGCTGCGCGATGTATGGCGGCGTTCCCACTATGCTGCTGGCGATGTTGCAGCATCCCGATTTCGATAAATACGACCTCTCTTCCCTGCGCTCGGTTGTCAGCGGCGGCTCGCCCGTTCCCGTGCATTTGATGGAGCAGGTGAAGGAACGTATGGGGGCCGATGTCGCCATCGTCTTCGGTCAGACCGAGGCCAGCGCCGCCATCACGCTGACAAAGCCGGACGATTCGTTCGAGCGTAAATCGGCAACCGTTGGCGTTCCACTGCCGCATGGCGAGGTGAAGATCATGAACGCGGCTACCGGCGAAACCGTGCCGTGCGGCGAGCGCGGCGAGCTTTGCTGTCGCGGCTATCTGGTCATGCTGGGCTACTATCACATGCCGGAGAAGACGGCGGAGGCCATCGATAGCGATGGCTGGTTGCACACCGGCGATCTGGCGACGATGGATGCACAGGGCTACGTCAATATCGTAGGCCGTCTCAAAGATATGGTCATTCGCGGCGGCGAAAATCTCTTCCCCTTTGAGATCGAAGAGTTTTTGATTCGCCATCCGAAAGTAGCCGATGTGCAGGTCCTTGGCGTCCCCGATAAATTCTTTGGCGAGGAACTGCTGGCCGTCGTCATTCCGAAAGCGGGCGAGTCGCTCACCGAGCAAGAACTGCGCGAATACTGCAAGGGCCAGATCAGTCACCAGAAAATCCCGCGCTACTTCCAGTTCGCCGAATCCTTTCCACTGACGGCCAGCGGCAAGGTGCAGAAGTTCGTGCTGCGCGAGCAGGCCATCAAAACGCTGGGCCTGGAAGAGATAGCAAAGATCAGGACGGCATGAAGAGAATTTTCTCACAAACGGGAAAGAAGGATGCAGCAGGCATGACGCCGCGCCATTGTGCCTGTATCCTTCTCTCCTGTTTGCTCATCATTCTCAGCGCCTGTTCGCCTTCCACCGGCAACGCGCCCGCGCCAACACCGACGGCGACCCATCAGACGACGCCGACTCCCACGCCGACAGCGACACCGACGCCCGCGCCATTGACGAATAGCCAGCTCGCGGCCAGAATTGTGCAGGGGATGACGCTGGATCAGAAGCTGGGGCAGATGGTGATTGTGGAGTTCTATGGCTCGACCTACAACGCTGATTTGAGCCAGATGATTCAGGATAACCAGGTGGGCGGCGTGTTGATCGAGAATAAGAACGGCAACGCGCAGACGCGCAGCCAGCTGGTCGCGCTCAACGCCGCCATGCAGGCGCACGCCCACATCCCCATCTTCATCAGCACCGACTTCGAGGGCGGCGTTGTCAACGAACTGCGGCTCATCACGGGCGAGCGGCCATCCGAGGCGCAGATCGGGGCGACGGACAACCCGCAGGTGGCCTATAACGCGGGCTATAGCGCGGCGCAGACGCTGACCTCGCTTGGCCTCAACGTCAACTTCATGCCCATCGTCGATGTGCTGACCAACCCGAACAATCCCGGCCTGCCGGATCGCACCTTCGGCTCGACCCCCGCCCTGGTCACGGAGATGGGCCGCGCCTACCTGCAAGGGCTGACAAAGGGCGGCGTGATCGGCAGCCTCAAACACTTCCCCGGCCTCGGCAGCGCCACGCTCGACCCACATTACTCGCTGCCCTACATGAATCGCGGCATGGCGACGCTCAACGCCATCGACCTCGTTCCCTATCGCACGCTGATCGCCGAGGGCATCGTGCCGATGGTGATGGTGACGCATATCCTCAACCCGCAGCTAGACCCGAAGCTGCCCACCTCGCTCTCGCCCAACGTCGTCACCGGCCTGCTGCGCGACCAGCTTCATTTCCAGGGCGTCATCATCTGCGACACCCTCTGGATGGGCGGCATCAGCAACACCTACTCGCTGCCCCAGGCCGCCGTTCTCACCATCAAAGCAGGAACCGACCTCCTGCTCGGCCCGCGCGGTCTCAGCGATACGCAGAACATGATCGCCGGGATGCGCCAGGCCGTCACCGGCGGCCAGATTTCCCTCAGCCAGATCAACACCTCCGTCACGCGCATCCTCACCCTCAAACTCCAGTACCACATCATCTCTCACCAGCAGGCCCTCCAACTGGCCCGCTATGATGATGTAGGGGAATCGAGGGGAGAGATTAGTGATGGGATGCAGACGTTTGTGGGCGCAATACAGGCGGCAGAGATCAGAAGGGTAAAAGCCCTTTAAGACCCCTTTTTCTCCAGCGTCGGAACTGGCTTCATGAACGGCCCCACCTTGTAGAGGTCGTCGCGGTTCCAGAGCATCTGGAAGGTGGCGGCGGTGGTGGCGATGATAAGCCAGATGAAGAGGGTAGCCAGGGAGAGCGCGACCTTTGTGTCCTTCATTTTGAAGAGGGCCACCGCGCCGCTGGCGATGGTGAGCAGGAACATGGTGACGGTCAGCACAAAGGCGTTGATGGGGGAGCGCAGGCTGAAGTATGCCGCGTTGAAGAGGATGTAATCGAGCCAGGAGGCGGCTTGCAGGGCCAGGAAGGCGTCGCGGCCCGGCGTTCCCTGGGGCCTGTTGAGCGCCCGCAAATTGCCCCAGATCGTCAGGATGTTGTTGATGGTCCAGGCCGGCCCGAAGACCCATGACGGCGGCGTGATGACTACCTGCTTCAGATTTCTGAAGTAATTGACATCGCCGAAGATATCCTCGCGCAGGCTCTGGCCCCTGTTGCCTCCAATGGCGCTGACGAGGCCGGAAAGCCCGAAGGTCAGCGCCTGAATAACGATGTAAAAGATCACTCCCTGATACCAGCGAAAGCGCGGCTGCGGCTTCATTTCGCTTTTTATTGACTTGATTACCCGTTCTACCGGTGAAGACATCATTTCTCCTTCTTTCTATCCTTACATAGCGCAGGGGAGTAGATAACTCTCTCATAGAGTACGCCTGGGGCGTCAAACCTGTTTCAGAAGAGAAGACGCTGGCAAGCAATGTAGCGGGTAAGCGAACCTTGCCGGGCTGACTTGAGACTAGAGCGTCTGGATGAAGCTGGCGATGATGGCCTGGACTTCGTCGAGGCGGCCCTGGAAGAAGTGGTCGGCGCCCTGAATGGCGACCAGGCTTTTGGGGGGCGGCACCTGCTCGAACCATTGCTCGGTGAGTTTGAAGGGGGCGAGATCGTCTTCGGTTCCCTGAATGATCAGTTTGGGTTTGTGGCTGCCCCGCAGGGTATCGCCTTCAAAGGAGCGGGCCGGGACGCCGAGGCCGATCATGGCCTGCACGCGATCATCGCTGGCGGCGACGCGCAGCCCGACCCAGGAGCCGAAGGAGAAGCCGGCCAGGATAACGGGCAGGCCGGGGTAGCGGCGGCTTAGAAAATCCAGCGCGTAGCGTACATCGTCCGACTCGCCGCGCCCCTCGTCATATGTTCCCGTGCTGTGGCCCACGCCGCGAAAATTGAAGCGCAGCGCCGGGACGCCCAGAGCCTGCATCGTTTGCGCCACTTTGAAGATAACTTTGTTATGCATCGTGCCGCCATAGAGCGGGTGGGGGTGCAGCGCCAGCCCGGCGTAGCGTGGGATGATGCCCGGCTCCTCCGGCTTCAAAATACCTTCCAGGTGTCCCTGCGGTGTTGGAATATTTATATGCAGTATCTGGCTGATGGCTCACATCCTTCCTTTCTCAGGGCGACAGAGAAAGTGCTGTCCCTTTCCGCTCATTTTTGCGATTTACAACATTTGCGCCTGTTTTTAAGCAGTGTAGTATAGTATTATATCATATTATTTGACCGAAAATGCCGACAGAGCAGAGATGAGCAAGTTGCGGCAGGCAGGCCTTGCGGGTAGCCTGCCGCAACTTCATTACCGGTCGGTTCGTGCTGCACTTGACAGAGAGCGGCAAATTGCAGCATAATCGTTGCAAGGTATATGGTAGCGGCTTGCTGGTAAAAGGACTCTTTGATGGAAACATATGGATTGCATAAGTATCCTGGCCGCCTCTTCATCGTCGAAGGGGTGGACGGCTCAGGCAAAAGCACGCAGATCGCACTCTTGCGCCAGTGGCTTATCAGTGAAGGGTATCCTGTCTTCTTCAGTGAGTGGAATTCGTCTCCTCTTGTCAAGCAAACGACGAGCAAGGGCAAGAAAAAACAGCTATTGACGCCCACGACCTTCAGCTTAATTCATGCCACCGACTTCGCCGACCGCACGGAGCATGATATTATTCCCCCGCTCAAGGCCGGGGCTATCGTGCTGGCGGATCGCTACATCTATACCGCCTTTGCCCGCGACGTGGCGCGCAATGTGGATCGCCGCTGGGTGCGCGAACTCTACCAGTTCGCCGTCAAGCCGACCGTTGCCTTCTATTACCGCATCCCCCTGGAAGTCTCGCTCAGCCGCATCCTGACGGGGCGGGCCGAACTGAAGTATTACGAGGCCGGTATGGATCTGGGGCTGAGCAATGACCCGCTCGAAAGCTTCAAACTCTTCCAGCAGCGCATCGTCAACGAATATGAGGCGATGGTGGATGAATTTGGCCTGACGGTGATGGATGCCACGCTGCCCATTCCCGATCAGCAACGACGCATGCGCGAGATCATCAAGCCCTACCTGCGCGGCGTGCGGCGCATCCGCTCCTCGGCGCAGGAGTCGGCCTGGGCCGGGCTGGCGCGCGAAATGCGCCCCTCGCAGCCAGAGCTGCCTGAAGTGGGGAGAAGCGGGCGATGACGAAGCTATCTTTCTATGGCATCGACGCCATCCACCTGCGGGAGCAGGAAGAGATTCTGCCCGGTCGCCTCATCGTCATTGAGGGAACCGACAGCGTGGGCCGTTCCACGCAGTTGAACCGGTTGCGCCCCTGGCTGGAGAGCAGCGGCTACGCCGTCGTGGACACGGAGATGACGCGCTCGGTGCTGGCCGGTCCGGGCCTGAAGAAGGCCAAAGAGGGCCACACGCTCGGCCCTATCACCCTGAACCTGTTCTACGCCACCGATTTCGTCGACCGCTTCGAGAACCAGATCATCCCCGCTCTGCGCGCCGGTTTCATCGTCCTTACCGACCGCTATATCTATTCCCTGATCGCGCGCGCCGTTGTGCGCGGAGCAGACCCGCACTGGATTCGCTCGATTTACGGCCTCGCCCTCAAGCCCGATGCCATTCTCTACCTCAAAATTAGCATCCATGACCTGATCCCCCGCGTCCTGCAGCGCGGCGGCTTCGACTACTGGGAATCCGGCATGGATATGCGCCTCGGCTCCGACCTCTTTGAAAGCTTCGTCAACTACCAGACGCGCCTGCTCAAGCAATTCGACACCATGTCCGAAGAATACGGCTTCCAGGTCATCGACGCCAGCCTGCCCATCGAGCAGGTTACCGAACAACTGAAGGCAAGAATTTTTCCCTTGCTACCACAGGGATAACGCCCGTCGCGCCATCAGGCGGCAAGGCGGCAAGGCGGCAAAAAACCTATTGCATAGAAGCAGTAAGTATGATATACTGCCTCTCGTTGCGGGGCCACTCCTGAAAAAGGCTTTCTGCGCCTTTGATGGACGAGCGAGGAAACTCACAGGAGAACGGAAGGGACTGGAAGAGATCAACTCCTCTTCATCTCCATCATCTCTCCCCTCAGATACGCTGAGATATACATGCCTGCGCGGCAGGACAGCATATATGGGCGTGAAAACATGGTATTGCTCCGCACACGAGTAAAGTCAGGAAGAAAAAGGATTATGAAGCAGAAACTGAAAACACACAAGGCAATGGCCAAGCGCGTCAAAGTGACCGGCTCTGGCCGCTTCATGCGCCGCAAAGTGGCGATCAGCCACCTGCGCCGTCACAAATCACCCGAGGCCGTCCGTTCGGCGGACAAAGAATTCGAGCTGGCGCCCGGCGACCGCCGCCGCTTGAAGAGACTCCTCCCGTATGACTTCTAAAGTCCAGTTCTCGTAACGAGAAAAGACGAGAGCAAAACAGATCACCGAACAGAGAAATATTCACTCAGGTAGTATGGAGGATAAAGCAGTATGCCCAGGGTAAAACGTGGCGTTACCGCTCACAAGAAGCATAAAAAAGTTCTAGAGATGGCTGAAGGCCATCGTGGCGCGCGCAGGCGTCTGTTCCGCCCCGCCCACGAGTCCGTTATGCGCTCGATGGCGTATATGTATCGTGATCGCCGCAATCGCAAGCGCGACATGCGCCGCCTGTGGATCACGCGCATCAACGCCGCCGCCCGCATGCACGGCGTCAGCTATAGCAAACTGATGCATGCCATCCACGAAGCAAACATCGACGTAGACCGCAAGATCCTCGCCGAAATGGCGGTCAATGACGAGGCAGCTTTCAGCGCGCTGGTGCAGCGAGCGTTGGATTCGGTCGCGACCGTATAATATTGTGAAAAGATAACGTAGGGCGGAGATAGGCCCCCGTAGCCGCCGCAGGCCAGCGGCAAGGGCTGGCCCCATCAGCATTAACTGAAGCCAGTACGAGCGCGAAGCAGGCCAGCCGCCAGGGCTGGCCCTCATAGGCGTTACCTTCAGGCCGCCGCAGGCCACCCGCCAGGGATGGCCCTACTATAGACGGACGTATAAGTAGGGCTTGTGGAGCCGCCGCGTAGAGTAGGGCCACCCCCTTAGGCGTCAACTTAAGCCAGTGCGAGCGCCAGGCAGGCCACCCGCAAGGGGTGGCCCTACTATATACGATGCGTTCGTGCCGCCTGTGGAGTCGCGTCTCTCGTAGGGCCACCCCTCGCGGGTGGCCTGCAGCGGCCTGAAGGTAACGCCTATGAGGGCCAGCCCTGGCGGCTGGCCTGTGGCGGCCTGAAGGTAACGCCTATGAGGGCCAGCCCTGGCGGCTGGCCTGCGAGGCAGGGGCCTGACTTCTCAGCAAACGGCCATGATACAGATTACCAGTCCTGCCAATCCGCGTATTAAGAGAGCGCGCGAATTGCATACGGGCGCGGGACGCAAAAAACATCGCCTCTTTTTGATGGAGGGGCCACATCTACTGGAAACCTTGCTGGATAGGGCGGTGAGCGGGGGTGAGGAGATGCTGCCAGAGGAAATCTTCTACCAGCCGGAACTGCTACAGCGCACGGCAAAGGGGCAGGCCTTGCTAGAGCGCCTGTTGCGCTTTGAGGCCCTGTCACAACGGCTGGTAGAGGTGAGCGAGCGCGTGATTGAGGCGCTGAGTGATACGCAAACATCGCAGGGGGTTGTGAGTGTTTTGCCGCTTGCGCTCTTCGCCCCTGACCGTTTGCGCGCCAATCGTCCCGCCGCCTACCGGCCTGCCCTGCTCATTCTCGATGATATCACCGACCCCGGCAATATGGGGACGATCCTGCGCACGGCGCTGGCCGCGAATGTCGATGCCGTTCTACTCACGCCTGGCTGCGTTGACCCCTTCAATCCGAAGGTCGTGCGGGCGGCAGCAGGGGCGCATGTCGCGCTCCCCATAGAAATCGATATGTCATGGAACGCCATTGCCGAAAGGGTCGCGCGCCCGGAAGGCCCGCGCGTGCTGCTGGCCGAGGCAGGCAGCCCACATATGTACTACACCCAGGATCTGACACGCCCGTTTGCGCTCATTACCGGCAACGAAGCTCATGGCCCCTCCCCTCAAGCGCGCTCGCTGGCCACCCTGACCATCTCCATTCCTCTGGCGAACGGCGTAGAATCGTTGAATGCGGCTATGGCAACTGGCATCATTCTCTACGAGGGTGTGCGACAGATGCAGGTAGCGCGACAGACGAAAAAGCAGGGATAGCCACCCGTGTGTCCTGGCGCACGGGTGGCTATCCCTGCTTTTTCGTCTGTCGCGCTATTACCAGTGGCTGCTCATCTCACGGTGAAGATCGGGTTGCTGGACGAGCGCGGATACGCCGCAGCTTTCGCATTCGTGGGGCGCGGCGCCTGTATGCACCATGCCGCACACTTCACACACCCAGCGGCGAATGGTGACCCGCGAGTGCGCCAGCACATTCATCGCTTCCTGCACCGCATTACTCTTTGCCCTGTGCCTGATCGTCCCTGTTCTCTGCGCAATCATGAGTAGCCTCCTGTTTTTATCTTGCTATCTATCTCTATCTTCTTATTGCTCTCAAAGAGAGTGAGTGGAATGCACCTGCGTAAAGCCACTACGCCGGTGCGTTATCCAGAACGCCCGCATAACCAGCGATGCGCGCCCGGTGATGTCACTACTCTAAGTGTAACAGGTGGCCTCACGAATAGTCCATGAAATAGCATGCAGCTTCTGGATACTACCTATAAGCAAAAGGTTATGTATGGAAAAAGAAAGATGGTGGAAGCAAGGGCAAGAAGAGAGATACGGAGTGAGAACCAGGCCACCCGCAAGGGGTGGCCCTTGTATACTATCAAAAGAACGAGAAGCCGGATATACTCTAAGAAGGGAGCAGCCGTTGCGAGAAGTGAATCGGTTTGGCCCTATGAGGATAGACCTCCAATAGTAGATGCGATCCTTCTCGCAGACGGGTTCGCCCAGATCGAGCGGTATCTGAAGCCTCTCGTTCTCTCGGACGAGATGAGCTTGCTTACAAGGGGGATCTCAGTCGAACCCCCGGCTGCTTCAGGACGTATTATACCAGATGTAAGGAGCAACACCATGGAGAATTCGCTTCCCGCCCTCAGCCTTCTAATCCTCTTTGTGGGCATCGATGTTTCCAAAGCCAAACTCGATGTGGCCTGCCGTGCAGGCCAGCAACTGAGCCAGCGCGTCTTTGCCAACAGTGCAGCTGGCTACCAGCAACTCTGCGACTGGTTGGCCAGCTTTGCTGCCAAAGCCGTTCACATCTGTTTGGAAGCCACCGGCTCCTACTCGCCGCCCGTGGCCACCTTCTTAGAGCAGGCCGGCTATGCCGTCAGTGTACTCAACCCCGCCGTGCTGGTCGATTATCGGCGCAGCCTCAATCTGCGCCGCAAAAGCGATGCCCTCGATGCCAGCTTGCTGGCACGGTTTGCTCAGGAAAGGCAGCCGCCGCTGTGGCATCCGCTCTCGCAGGCAGTGCAAGTCCTGCGCCACTGGCTGCGCCAGCGTCGCCAGTTGCTCGCCCTGCACACTCAGCTCACCAATTTTCTGGAGGATCCCCAGTTGCTAGCGCCGATCCGCCAGCAGTGGCACGAGCAGCGCGAGCAGATCAGGCAGCTGCAGGTGATCAGTGAGGTGCAAGTGGTGCGTCACCTCCATCAGCAGCCCGAGCTGCTGCTGCTGTGGCAACGCTTACAAACCATTCCCGGCATTGGCTGGCTCAGCGCGGCGCAACTGATCGCCGCTGTTGGCTCGCTCTCACGCTTTAGCCACGTGGGCGCCCTGGTCTCCTTTGTCGGGCTGGCAGTCAGCCAGCAGCAATCGGGCAGTTCGGTGCATCGGCGCCCTCATCTCGATCATCACGGCCAGCGCCCCTTGCGCGCCTTGTTCTACCTGGCGGCTTTGAACGCCATGCGCTCGGACCCCGCTCTGGCCGCCTGGGCACAACGCTTGCGAGAGCGAGGCAAGCCCGAAGCCATTGTCCACGCCGCCGTCATGCGCAAGCTCGTCCATATTGTCTATGGCGTCTGGAAAACGGGTTGTGACTATGACCCTCAGCGGGCTTTCCCCCTCCAGGCCGCCTGAGCAGGCGGCCTAAGGGAAGCTCCCCTCCTCCCTGCTGGCCAGCGGCTCAGCAGGAGGCTAGCTGTGTCCTTTGGAGGCTTCTTTCCTTCGCCCTGGCCTTTCTTCCTCTCTTTTCGGGTTTTTCGTGCATTTGCTCTTTGACGCTTGACTTTTCACACGGTATCTACTATACGCGCATAGCCTCTCAAGGAATACAAACACCTCGTGTATAGTAGGGCCACCTCTTGCGGGTGGCCTGATACGAGTAGCCTGAGACGGGGGGCCTGAGACGGGTAGTCTGAGGACTACTTGCATTGTCATCTCCCTGTTGCTACAATAGCAGCAGAGAACAGGTTTAGAGTGGGAGATTGCTATGGAATCATCTCTGGCGCAGGGCCAGAATAGGGAGCAGCCACCTGAGCAGGCACGGGTATTTGTGGGTCCCGGTTTGAGCCTGTTCAAGCGCGTCATGACCATGATCGGGGTGCTGATTCTGGTCTCACTGGTAGTGCTGATCGCCGTTCACCAGGGAGCCTCAGCAGTAGGCAGCACGGTTGTCGCCATTCTGTTTATTCTCGGCTTTGTGCTGTACCTGCGCATCATTGCCCCGGTCCCCTTCACCATTGCCCTGGAAGCGGACGCGCTGGTCAAACGGAGCCGCAACGGGGAAGTGATCTCCATTGCCTGGGCTGACCTGACGCGCATCAAAGAGGAATTTTTCCCCAACGGCAAGCGTATCAGCATCACCGTCTACCGACGACCGCGCGCCCCCGGCGAAAAGACGAAGGCCTGGGCCGTCTACCGCGACGACGTGACCGACCTCGACACGCTGGCGGAAACGCTCAAACAGGCCATTCCCGCCACCTGTGAATGGCACAGCGAAACCGTCCACGAGTGATCGACCGGCAAGAGTAACATCTCTGTTTGCATCGCCCACTTTTCTTCCTGGAAGAAAAGCCCTGGCTCTGTCATCCTGAGCGCAGCGAAGAATCTCTGTTGGGGCTGCCCTATCAGCCCCAACAGAGATTCTTCGCTGCGCTCAGGATGACAGTTGGTTTGTAATAGTTTACCTATTCTTGCCTACTTCACCTCATCATGGACATGCACGATCAGGTTCTGGGCCTCCTCTACCGTGCGAGCCTTGAACAGATCAAAGAGCAGGTGCTGCAATGTCTCAGGGTCGCTGATACTGTAGGTTTCTTTCTCCAGCACGGGCACAAGCGTGGGAAAATGCAACTCCACATACTGGACAAGCGTTCCCCGCATACTTTCCTGAATGCCTTGCTGTCGGCCCTGTTGCAAGCCCTGTTGCAAGCCCTGTTGCAGGCCCTGTTGCAGGCCCTGTTGCAGGCCCTGTTGCAGGCCCTGTTGCAGGCCCTGTTGCAGGCCCTGCTTAAGCCCTTGCTCAATGCCTTGCTCAATGCCTTGCTCAATGCCTTGCAGGAGACTTCTTGTAGCAGCTTCCCGCACCATCTCCTGGTACGCCCAGGATTCCTCAACGATGTCGTGCAACAATTCAAACCTCCTTTTGAGCCACTCCCGGTCATCGGTCTTTTCAAAGACGAGCGCGGCAAACGCAAAAGCTAGCGGTAATAAATCTTGCTTCTGTGCTGCCTGCAAATCGGCAATCATCTCTTCAACGACGGCTCGCTGTGCCCCACCGCTGGTGAGCGTGGACAGTGGCAGCAGCCCTTCCAGTCCCGGCTTTTTGAATAGTTCTCTGGGCAACTCCCAGAGCTTGATGTTTTGATAAAAGAAGACATGCGAGATAGTGCCATCGGGCAGGACGTGCCGGTAAGGCGGCTCTACGATGCCACGATCTTTCATCAAGTACATGACAGAGGTCCAGACAGGTTTCTGCGTGAGAAAACTGGTCACCGAATTGTACTGCCATGCCCGCTTGCCCATCTCGCTATCGTGACGCCGTTGAAATTCAACGTGCAGGATACCTTCCTGGTCTTTCCAGATGATATTATACAATATGTCCGGTTCGGTTGCCCTGCTTTGAATCTCCAATCCAGTGGCAAGCTCGCTGACATAGGTCGCGCCCGGCAGGACAAGCGAGACCAGATGCTGTCGGTTCGCTTTCACCAGAATTTTCATCAGATGATCTAAAACTTTTGCCATACAAAACCTCTACAAAATACTTCTGGCGGCAGTATACCATAGCGGAAATGTTCTGTCTACAGGGCCATGAGAAGACGTTTTGCGAGTTCTGATGGGATACAGTGAAATAGAGGTGAGATAATGGGCATCGCCCTTTTGCTCAGAGGCTTATTTGCTAATATTTTGTAAGCAACATCGCTTGCGTTAGAGCGAGAAACATGGTATACTGTACTGTACATAATGTTAGAGTGATATATCTATGAGTGTAACTTCGTCTCGTTAGAGAGCGGTCTGATTATGACCGGAAATGGCAGGCAATTATGGCAACGAGGCCAAAAGAGAGAGCAGAGACTGCGCCGGTGCAGGAATACCGGATGTGTCCGCGCTATGAGCATGCTATCCAGTTGCTGGGCAAGCGTTGGACAGGCTTGCTGCTGGATACGCTCATGACCGGCCCCAAACGCTTTTGTGAGCTGACCTCGGCGGTGGAAGGGCTGTCCGACCGCGTGCTGAGCGACCGGCTGCGTGAGCTTGAGGCTGAGAACATCATCGAGCGTGTCGTGTACCCGCATATCCCTGTGCGGGTGGAGTACCAGTTGACGGAGAAGGGGCGCGCCCTGCGACCGGTGGTTGAGACCATCCACGCCTGGGCAGAGCAATGGCTTCCGCTCCCGGAAGATTCCGCCACGACAGCTTCAGGCCATGATGACGTGTAGCCTCGCGTGTGCTATACTATCCCTATGGAACATCTCTGGGCGCCCTGGCGCATGAACTATATCGCACCGAAAACAGCACAATCGCAGGAGTGCATTTTTTGCGCAAAACCGGCGGAACAGCGTGACGCGGAGAATTATCTCCTCTATCGCGGTGAACGCTGTTACATGTTACTGAACCTCTACCCCTACAACAACGGCCACCTGATGGTGGCACCCTACCAGCATGTCGGCTCCATCGAACAGCTTGATGCGCAGACGCTGGCCGAAATGATGACGCAGGCGCAACTGGCCCTGCGCGCTCTGCGCAAGGCGATGAATCCCGATGGCTTCAACATGGGCATCAACCAGGGCAAGGTGGCCGGGGCAGGTTTCGCCGACCACGTCCACCTGCACATCGTGCCGCGCTGGAACGGCGACACCAACTTTATGCCCGTCCTCGCCGAGGTAAAAGTCATGCCAGATTTCCTTGAGAACACGTACAGGCAGCTCAAAGAGGCTCTCGAGGACGTGCTGCAAGAGGGGTCTAGCCGCCAGCGGTGAGGTCGTCGTCGGGCGGTGGCTGATCTAGTGAATCTGGTTCGGGCCGCCCCCTCAAGTCGCCGATAATATCGTCGTCGTCCTCATCCTCATAAGGATCGTATGCATCACCATAGGCGTCGTCATCAGGGACATAGGTACTCTCGGTCTCGTCCTCATCGTATCCGTCGTTTCTCTCCGCGTTGAACGGGGAGAATTCGGCGCTGGCGCTGATCTGTTCCTCGTAATGCTGAGCGCGGGCATACAGGGTACGAGCCGCCTGTGCAGCATCGAAGGGGAAAGCCTGGCTTTCTACAGGATTACGGGCGATAGCATCAAAGGAGTTCGCAAAGCGTCGAATCGTTTCCGGGTCGGTGATGCGGCCAGCGCGTACCTCATTGTATAAACTGATGAGTGTGTCAAACTTCTTATTGTTCGTGGGCGCCACGACAGGCTCGGCGGGCGCCGCTGTTCTGGCAGCCGGTTGTGGTTGTGCCGAAGGCTTCGCGGGCGCGCTGTTCTGTCTGGCAGGAATGGGAGCAGTCGCCTGGGCCGGGCCGGGACGTGAAGATGGTGAGGCATTTGCCGACGCCGCTCCTGCTGTCCCTTTTGGCGCCGGCTGAGTAGCGGCAGGCAAAGGGGTCACGTCGTG
>Ga0209581_1003119_pt1 | contig 14660 bp, 11 predicted proteins | sample Coa_R2_FD_187160 | JGI IMG/M metagenome (GOLD analysis project Ga0209581, IMG submission 187160) | Surface soil microbial communities from Centralia Pennsylvania, which are recovering from an underground coalmine fire - Coalmine... | ecosystem: Environmental > Terrestrial > Soil > Unclassified ...
GCCGATGGCGGTGACGGTTCCGGCGAGCAGACCCCAGAATCCGGCAGCTTTGGTGGCGCGCTTCCAGAGCATGCCGAGGATAACGGTTCCGAAGAGCGGCGCGATAAAGAAACTGAAGAGCGCCTGCACGTAATCCATGATGCTGGCTGCGTGCTGCACGAGGTAGGCGGTGCCGACAGAAATGAGCACTCCGATGAAGGTGCACCAGCGGCCCATTGAAACGTAATGCTTGTCGGTCGCTTTTTTGTTGAGGAAGGCCCCGTAGATATCGTAGGTCCAGACAGTGGAGAAGGCGCTGACGTTGCCGGCCATACCGGACATAAAGCCCGCGATGAGAGCAGTGACTCCGAGGCCGAGAAGTCCGGGGCTGCAGTAGCGGACGAGCATGAGCGGCAGGACTTCGTTATAGCTGTGCTGGCCGGTGGCGACGGCTTGGGTTTCTCCTACGAGGTGGAAGGGCAGAACCGAAAGTGCAAGCAGTCCGGGCAGGATGACGATGAAGGGCACAGCCATTTTGAATCCTGCGCCGATGATGGGGGCCATGCGCGCGGCACGTAGATTGTGCGCGGAAAGCACGCGCTGTACGACGAGGAAGTCGGTGGTCCAGTATCCAAAACTGATGACCAGGCCGAGGCCGAAGACAATGCCGGTCCAGTGGATGCCCATAGGATTGTCGTGGAAGTGGCCTAGTGTGCTCCAGAGGTGGACGTAGTCGCTGCGACCCAGGTTGGTCAGTATCTGCTGGCGGAGATTCGACCAGCCACCGACTTCGATAAGTCCGAGGATGGGCACTAGCAGCGCGCCGAGCCAGATGAGCAGGAATTGAAGGACTTCGTTGAAGATGGCCGAACGGAGTCCACCCAGGGCGACGTAAAGCGCGACGGTTATCGACGAAACCCAGATGCTGAAGTTGAGGTTCCAGCCGAGGACGACCTTCATCACGATGGCCATCGAATACATATTGATGCCGCTCATCAGGACGGTCATGAAGGCGAAGCTGACAGCGGAGAGCGCGCGTGCGCCGTCGCCATAGCGGAGATGCAGGTAGCCGGGAACGGAGTGGGTCTTTGAGATGTAGTAGAAGGGCATCATGATGATGCCGAGGAAGAGCATGGCGGGGATGGCCCCAATCCAGTACCAGTGCGTAGCGAGAATGCCGTACTGGTAAGCGGAGCCTGCCCAGCCCATGAGCTCAAGCGATCCGAGATTGGCGGAAACAAAGCTGAGGCCGGCGATCCAGGCGGTCATCTCACGCCCGGCCATGAAAAACTCTTCGCTGGTGTTCGAGGAGCCTTTCAGATAAAAGCCGATGAAGATGACGATGGCAAAATAAACAGCGATAACGAGAATATCGACGGCGTTGAGATGAGCGAGCGAATGAGCCGGCGTCTTAAAGAAGGCGAGAGCCGGGGGATGGCTCGAAAGATGGTGGGCGAGTTCAATGAGCATGTTTTTGGTGGCCTCGGGTGCTAAACAATGCAAAGCTCGAATTGTGCTGCGTCTTCAACTTTTTTGTCCATAGGTGGCGTGAGCGCCGTGCTTCCGAAAGTAATGGCGATCGAGCAGGGCTTGAGAGACGCCTTTACATTCCGGGTTTAGGGTGGTGGTGTAGAAGGCCATGCGGGCGACAGCTTCGAGGACGACGGCATTGTGGGCGGCATCTGCAGCGTCTTTTCCCCAACAAAAGGGTGCGTGCCCGGCGACGAGAACTGCGGGCACAGCATTGGGATCGAGATCGCGGAAACGTCGAACGATAGCGAGGCCCGTGTTGTGGACGTAATCCCCGTTGATGTCATCTGCGGAAAGTTCTTCTGTCACGGGGACCGGGCCGTAAAAGTAGTCGGCGTGGGTGGTGCCGTAGGCGGGGATGCTGCGTCCAGCCTGCGCCCATGCAGTGGCGTATTCAGAATGCGTATGCACGACCGCGCCGATGGACGGGAATTCGCGATAGAGGAGCAGATGTGTGGCCAGATCAGATGACGGCCGCAGGTCGCCTTCGACGATTTTGCCGTCAAGGTCTGTGATGACCATGTGCTCGGCTTTCATTTCCTCGTAGGGAACGCCGCTGGGCTTGATGGCGACAAGTCCCGTTTGGCGGTCGATGCCGCTGACGTTGCCGAAGGTATAGAGAACCAGGCCGCGGCGCACCAGTTCGAGATTGGCGTCAAGTACCTGGGCGCGGAGATCGTCAAGCATGATGTAAAGCCTTGCGGGAAATATTTAATGTGCTCATATTACTAAACCGATTTACAAAAAGAAGGTCCAGCAAAATATTTCTCATAAATGGATTTTCTGGCAAACGTTTACTAGCGCTTTGACCTTATGCAATTTACACTTGCAAGTCAAGCGGAAGGCCGCTTTTTATCGATGATTAAGAAAAGACCGAGGCAGAAGAAAGGCGACAGGAAGCGGCTGGATATTCGCGATGTGGCCAAACACGCGCGCGTATCTATCGCTACTGTTTCGCGCACTATCAATCGCGTGCCCACTGTGGACAAGGACCTGGCCAAGCGGGTCTGGAAAGCGATTGAAGAACTCAATTATTTTCCGAACACGCAGGCAAGGGCACTGGTTTCAGGCCGCAGCCGGTTGTTCGGTTTGCTGATTTCGGAGATCACGAATCCCTTTTTCCCGGAATTGATTCAGGGATTTGAGGATTTTGCGATTGAGAACAATTACGAAATCCTGATCGGCTCGACGAATTACGATCCGGAGCGCATGGAAATCTGCATCCGCAGGATGATTGAGCGCAATGTTGAAGGCGTAGCCGTGATGACGTTCGGCATTGAGGAGCCGTTGCTGGATGAGCTGGTTTCGCGCAATATACCGATGGTGTTCGTCGACGCCGCGCCGCCAAACGAGAATGTGAGCACGCTGGCAGTCGATTATCATCGCGGCATTCGCGAAGGTGTGCAGCATCTTGCTGCTCTGGGACATCGCAAGATGGGATTTATCAGCGGGCCGATGCATCAGCGGAGCGCTCATCTGCGTAAAGATGCATTTCTGGAATCAGTAGCGGAGATTGGGGTACAGCCCGCGGGGGAATGGCTGGTAGAAGGCGACCATACGCTCGAAGGCGGCATGCAGGCGATGGAGCAGATTCTGAAAAGAAAGGAGTTACCTACGGCGGTGATGTGCTCGAACGATATGACGGCCATTGGAGCACTGCGGGTGTTGGCGAAAGCAGGATTGCGTGTCCCTGACGATATATCGGTGATCGGGTTCGATGATATCCATCTGGCCGAGTTTGTGAATCCGCCTCTGACAACGGTACGCATGGCGCGGAATGATCTGGCGCGGGCAGCATTTGCGGCGCTGCGCTCGCATGTTGAGCCGTCGCATAGCCATGCGAAGAAGTCATGGCCGATTCAGACACGGCTTACGGTTCGCCAGTCAACGGGATATCCGCCGGGAGCTGGCTTAGGGAAGGTGAAGCAGGGACGGAAGGGAACGAAGGGGGAGTAGTCTCACGCTTCTGCTTCGATTTCGGGAATGATGATAGGCAAAGATCCATATCTCTTCGAGATGTGGGTACCTACACCGCTGTACCGACTGGGCAATCGGGAATCATCATGCTACAGAGAGCGAAACCGCGGGTCCCTCCACTGCGCTCCCTTCGGTTCGCTTCAGTCGGGATGACAATTGATTCAATTTATTCATTTGTAGTTATGTCTACTGTGCTGATCAGCGGGTTTTTGCGCCTACTGGCGCTAACGTCGGGCGGGCGCGCCCGGTGGCTATTTCAAGGAAGGCCTGGGCGGCGCGCGCAAGGGTTTTGTCTTTGCGGTAGACAAGAGCCAATTCGCGGCTGAGGCGTACTCCTTCAATTCGAATAGTTTTCAGCAGGCCGTTTCGTTCATCATCGCGCACGTTTGAACGAGGCAGGAAGCCCATTCCCAGACCGGCGGTGACGAGACGCTTAAGCAATTCGCTTGAATCGACTTCCATAGCAATGCGGGGATGGACATCATGGCTGCGGAAGATGTCTTCGATCTGCTCGCGCTGGCGGCCATGCTTGGGCAAAAGAAGCGGATATTGGAGCATTTCAGCAAACTTGATCTGATCGCGGACGGCCAACGGGTGGTTTTTGGGAGCGACGAGGACAAGGTCATCTTTATGTAGGACTTCGACGGTGAGACGTGCGTCTTTTACCGGGAGTGAAACGATGCCGAAATCAACTTCTCGGTTGAGTACGGCTTCGATGGAACGGGCGCGGTCGGCGCGGACGATAGAGAGATTGACGCGTGTGTATTGTTTTTTGAACTGCGCGAAAACTGCTGGAAGCACATAAAGGCTGGTGGCCTCATTGGCGCTGATAGAGATTTCGCCGCGGGGTGACCGGTGCAACTCACCAATGGCAACCATGATGTGGTTGTGGACCTGCAGGCAGTGTTCGGCAAAAGGCTCGAAGAGTCGGCCTGCAGCCGTGAAGGTGACTTTGCCGCCATCGCGATCGAAGAGGCGCGCTCCGGCCTCATTCTCAAGTGAGCGAATTTGGGCAGAAATGGCCGGTTGAGTGACGCCCAGCTTTTCAGCTGCGCGGGAGAAGCTTTTCAGCCGGCTGACTTCCAGGAAAGTTCTGAGCTGCTCGAAATCCATATTTGAAACCGTCTCGTTTTGTTGACCTGCGAAAAATTTTTGAAGAGAGAGAAATTATCTCAGCGGTTAAAAATCAGCAGAAAGTAATGTTAATGAGAAATTTTCTTGCCTCAGGTGCTAAAGTCCACATATTTGCCGATCTACAACATGGCTGAAGCCATGCCTAAGCAAACAAGAAGGGCCTCGCAATCCTTGAAGCTGTTGCTGTTATTTATGAGCTTATATTCGCAAGCGGATGGATACCAGCATAAAGAACTCAGGCGGATGCGGCAAAGAGATTATTGTTTAAAGCTTTTCAGCGCTGCTCGAGCCGCATGATAGCCGCACATTCCGTGTACGCCTCCCAGGCCTGGCGTAGAAGCAGAGCAGAGGAAGATATTCGGGTTGGAGGTGGCGTAACCGGCTGATGTTGGGCGGAAGATGGTTTGTCTGAGCGTCATGGCGCCGCCGCTGATGTCGCCGCCAATCAGGTTGGCGTTCATTGATTCAAGAACGGCGGGCGAAGAAACGTGGCGAGCGAGGACGCAGTCGCGGAAGCCGGGAGCGAAGCGCTCGATCTGTGCTTCGATGCGGTCGGTCATATCGAATGTCGAGCCATTCGGCACATGGCAATAAGCCCAGGCGATATGTTTGCCTTCCGGCGCGCGCGTTTTATCGAAAAGCGTGGGCTGGGTGAGCAGCACGAATGGGCGCTCGGGAGGTTTGCCGTCCGCTACGGCCCGTTCGGATTCTGCGATCTCTCCGAGTGTTCCGCCAAGATGCACGGTGCCGCCGCGCAAACACTCTGAAGCTTTCCATGGAATGGGAGCAGAGAGGGCGTAATCGAGCTTGAAGGCCGCCGGGCCAGGTTTGAATCTTGCCAGCCGCTGGCGAAAATTTTCATCAAGCCGGTGACCACTGATAGACAACAACTGGCGCGGGCTTATGTCGCAGAGAAAGAGCGTATCGCGAGAGAAATCGTCAAGCAGAGTAACAGGCGAACTGATGTGGATGTGTCCACCGAGATCTTTCAGGATGGAGGCAAGCGCATTGGTGATGGACTGTGCTCCTCCGCGGGCCATGGGCCAGCCGACGGCGTGAGCGGCGGCTCCGAGCAGGATTCCGCCGGAAGAACTGAGCGGCGCATCGAGTGGAAGGAATGAATGCGCGGCGATTCCAGCAAAAAGAGCCCGAGTCCTCGCGTTTTTGAATGAGAAGCGCGCGAACCTGCCAGCTGGGATCATGGCAGGAATGCCAAAGCGCGCGAGCAGCAGAGGATGTTGTGGACGGTGGATTACGGGCTGCAGGACCTCTGCGGCAAGCTGCGGCCAGACTTCTGCCAACGGGCCGAAAATGCTGCGCCATTTTTGACCATCGGAGCCGAGAGCATGCACAGCATCGTCGAGGTTATGTTCCAGCATGACGGCTGTACCGTCGTCGAGCGGGTGCGCGAGCGGCGCTGGAGGATGTACCCATTCAAGGCCATGTTGCTGGAGCGGGAGCGAAGAGAAGAATGGCGAGCCGATGGCGAGGGCGTGGACGGCTGATCCGAAGTCATGATGAAAGCCGGGGAGGGTGAGCGGAAGGGTTCGTGCTCCGCCACCGATGGTGGGTTGTGCCTCGTAGATTTCAACTCCGTAACCAGCTTCGGCCAGCACTATGGCTGCGGAGAGGCCGTTTGGGCCTGATCCGATGATGACAGAGTGGCAGCAGTGCGGATGCTCACGCTCGCGAAGAAGGCTGGTATCACTCATGGGGAGGCAGAGGCTCCGGCCATTGGACGGCGTCGAATGTGCCGTCCGGTTTCAGTGTAAGCACGGGCGCGTACAGGCCCAGCAACTTGCGTTTCCACCATAGACCAGATGCGCGTTTTTCCGCCATGGATGTGAACCAGTATTGCCAGAGGACGGCGCGCACATATTTCGGCGGCGATTGCGAGAACGGGTTGCCGGCGAAGAGCGCGAGCACAGAAGGGCTGGCTGTGAGGAGACGTTCTTCGGTGAGCGGCACGATGGAATTTTGCCGCCAGTCGCCGAGCGATGCAAACCAAAGATTCCAGTCAAAGCGTGGCTGATAAGGCGCATAGATGCGCGGAGGCTCGTCGAGCGCCTGAGGTTTATTGCGAAAGGGATAGGCGGTCCAGTTCTGCCCGTCGTTGGAGCCCTGAAATTCGATTTCGTAACGACCGCGCGTCATGACGGCGAAGAGTCCATATTGATTGGCGATGCGGAATGGCTCAAGCGCGGCAATAGGAGCGGATGGCAATGGGGCAGTGCGCCAGAGCATCCGAATGAGCTGGGCAGTGGTGACGTAGAAGATCCAGGTAAGGAAGACGGCTCTGATGGCGAGGCGAATTGCGGTGGTGTGGCGTGCCCAGGGTTTTGGTGTCATCCGCAGGGTAGCCGTATCAGATACATCATTTGTAGCGTCCGGACCGAACAGCATGTCCTCCGACTGCGCACCTTCGGTGCTTCGCTCAGGATGCCAAATTTTAGAGGACAGCGCGGAACACAATTTTTGCGGTAGAAGACGGAGGAGAAATTGGTCGTCGAGTAATAAGAAGCCTTCGGAGAGGACGAGGTAATTCAGGAAGGTGTAATTCGCGGTGGCAATGACGATGATCTGCCAGGGTGTGACGATGAAGAAACAGATGATGCGGATGCGCCGCGGCAGGAAAAGCATGAAGACAAGGGCCAGTTCCATGAAGAGCGTTGCCCCAACGGTAAAGGCATGGAACCAGTGTGGAAGATGCTGCATATACCAGCCGATCCAGGTGGGGAGCGGGCCATTCTGGTAGTACTCGTCCATGGCGGTGAAGTGGCGCCATTCGGGATCGCCACTGAGGAGCTTAACGAGGCCGGATTCAAAGTAGATACGAAACCATTCCCACAGAATGAGGAACTGGCTGGCGCGCGAAGGGGCGGAGGCTGCACCGAGGCCGGGCCAGAAGCCGCGCGGCGCGAAGAAGAGAGAAATGAAGCCGGCTTCGAGCAGCATGCCATCGGATTGATAGTTGGAGAAGTCCTCAGCTGCCGTGACGAATGAGAGAAAACAGACGAAGCAGATGAAGATCATGAGGCGCGGCCAGATGTTCGCAACCACTGATAGAGAGCAGATGAGTCCGAAGATGGTGACTAGCATGAGCGCGTGGTTGCTGCTTGATACCCAGAAGAGGCTGGGGGCGAACCAGAGACGAAGAGTGCCGGGGAAAGACCGTTCTACTGCCTGAAAATACTGATGCGCTGGCAGGATGCCGTCGGGACCAATGAGACCGCGAATCTGAAAGAGCAGAGAATAGAAGGCCGAAAAATAGATGAGCCCGAGAGCGCGCAGGAAGATCCAGCGAGGGAAGAGATGGGTGATCTGCGAGCCTGATTCAGGTCCGGTTTCCGGCCCGAAGATTCTTTGCAGGACAGAAGCGGCGCGCGCCATAGCTGTTGGACATGATAGTGGTTTTCGAGTGTTGCCTGCTGTTGAATAGACTATGTGAGCAGCGATGGAAAGAAAGCAGGCAAGAGCGGATCTTGAGCGGGAACTGAAGGCTGCGGGCGATGCGGAGCGAGCACGGCAGGTCGCGCGGTACTTCAAGACCGGCAGGGGAGAATACGGCGAAGGAGATATTTTTCTGGGCATTCCTGTGCCGGCGATGCGCCGGACTGCGCTTAAATATCGTGGGCTGAAACTGGACGACATACAGAAGTTGCTGGATTCCAGAATTCATGAATATCGCGCGGCGGCGCTGGAGATTCTGGTCGCACAGTATGCGAAGGCGGATGAGAGGAAACGCAATACCATCGTTGATTTCTATCTGAAGAACACCAGCCGCATGAATAACTGGGACCTGGTGGACGCTTCGACGCGGCCTATTCTGGGCGAGCATCTGAAGACGCATCCGAGAAAAATACTGAAGAAGCTGGCGAAATCCAAGAGCATATGGGAGCGGCGCATTGCAATGGTTTCAACCATGCAGCTGGTTTGGGCGGGAGAGCTGGACGATGCGTTTGAAATTGCTGAGATGCTTCTTGAGGATGAGCATGACCTGATTCATAAGGCTGTGGGATGGGTATTGCGCGAGGCAGGTATTGAGGACCGCTCACGGCTGCTGGCGTTCCTTGAAAAGAATTATGCGCGACTCCCGAGGACGACATTGCGTTATGCGATTGAGCATTTTGCTCCGGAACAGCGGAAGAAGATGCTGTCCGGATTATTTGCAAGGTCATAGGATAAGTTCTTTATCTCTGCACATTACTTTCGTTTTAATGATTCGCAGGTTCCAGCTATCAATGACCTAAGTCTGTTTGTATGCTTGGGTAAGTTTCACCTTTATGAAGCAGGATAGCTGCCTTGTAAGCGTGGTCATTCCCACGCATAAACGGCCACAGGCGGTGGCACGCGCGGTAGAGAGCGCGCTTGCGCAAAGCTATTCGCGTCTGGAGGTAATTGTCGTAATCGACGGTCCTGAGCCGGAGACGATGCGGATATTGAGATGCTTTGATGATGATCGCCTGCGACCAATCATGTTGGATGAGGACGTCGGCGGGGCAGAAGCGCGAAACATTGGCGTTCGCGCGGCATACGGAGAATGGATTGCATTCCTGGATGACGATGATGAGTGGCTGCCGGGCAAGCTGAAGAGGCAGATGGAAAAAGCTGCAAATATCCGAGTGGAGAGTCCCGTTCTGAGTTCGCGTCTCGTGGAGCGCAGTGACAGGACTGAGCGGGTACTTCCGCGGCGGCTTTATAAAACGGGCGAGAATGTGGCCGAGTATTTGTTCTGCCGGACAGGATTCGCGTATGGCGAGGGTATGCTGCAGACTTCCACACTATTGACCAAACGGAAACTGCTGCTTAATGAGCCATTTCAGAAAGGGCTGCAACGTCACCAGGACTGGGACTGGCTGCTGAAAATATCAGAGCGCACAGATGTGCAGATTACGATGGTGCCCGACGTTCTTACAGTAATGCATGTTGCAAAGGGCGCTGATAGCGTCAGCCGGACCGGGGATTGGAAGTTTTCATTGGAGTGGGTGAAGGCCTCCCGCCGGAGAATGAGCGCGAGAGCTTACTCCTTCTTTATTGCCACAGAATGTGTTTCGCGCGCGCGCCGGTGTGGAGCAGGCGTCGGAGCAATGCTGCGGTTGTTTTGGGAATGTGTGGGGCGTGGAGAGCCGGGTTTGCGACAAATGGTACTCTTTGCAGGTCTTTGTCTGGCTCAAAACGAGGTTCGCAGGAAATTTCGCAGGAGATGCGCGCGAGATTCAGCGATGACGATTGGGAGTTACAAGCAGACATGATGGAGTATACGGAGCTGTTTCTTCGTGGTGTGCAGGAGATTGCGGCGCAACTCGATCGCGGCGGTCTGAACAGGCTGATCGACGTGCTGACGAAGGTTCGGGAAAACAGTGGACGCGTGTTTTTTCTCGGAGTGGGAGGCAGCGCGGCAAACGCCAGCCATGCGGTAAATGATTTCCGCAAGATCGCGGGCATTGAATGTTATGCGCCGAGCGACAATATATCGGAATTAACCGCCCGTATTAACGATGATGGGTGGGAGAGCTCGTATTCCAATTGGCTGCGCGTTAGCCGATTGAATGTACAGGATGCCATATTTGTATTTTCTGTTGGCGGAGGAAATGTTGAGCAGGCCGTCAGCATCAATATTGTGCGTAGTCTGGAGTTGGCGAGGCGAGTAGGCGCGAGCATTCTGGGAGTAGTGGGGCGCGATGGAGGATACACAGCGAAGGTGGCCGATGCGTGTGTGATTATTCCAACGTTCTCAGAAGAGATGGTGACGCCGCTGGTAGAAGCATTTCAGGCTGTGGTGTGGCACATGCTCGTTTCTCATCCAAAATTAAAAATGAATGAGGCCAGGTGGGAATCAACGCTCGCATTGGCATGAGGCGCGCGGTTTTTCTCGACCGCGACGGAGTGCTGAACCGTAATATCTGGAACAAAGCGACGCAGGCATTCGAATCTCCGCGGACGCCTGAGCAGTTCGAACTACTGCCTAAGGTAATACCAGCGCTTCACCTATTGAGGGATAAGGGATTTCTTCTGTTTCTGGTCTCAAATCAGCCGAACTTTGCCAAAGGCAAGGCAAGCATGGAAACACTGGATGCGATTCATGCCAGACTTGAAACGCTGCTTGATGAGGCGCGTATTTCATTTGCTGCTTTCTATTACTGTTTCCATCACCCTGAATTTACGGGTAAATGTATCTGCCGGAAGCCGTTGCCGCATTTTCTCTTTATGGCGCAGGAACAATTTAAACTAGAGCTGGAGCACTCCTGGATGGTGGGTGACCGCGCGACCGATGTTGTCTGTGGTCGCGCGGCGGGCACGCATACGATAGAAATCAGCTGTTCGCGCGCAACGAGGGCCGGCGCTGATTTTATTGCCGCTGATTTATGGTCTGCTGCGCAGCTAATACTCGCTTATTCAGACGAATGACATGGCCACGTCTTTTTCAATGTGAATCTTGTAACCTGCGGCACAGGCATCACGGTAAAACATATTAACGGTTTCCAGAGAGTAAGCATCGAGATCTTTACCGATGAGGCTGAGCTTGCTCAGCATATCGGGAAGCATGGTGATGATGTGGCAACCGGCCTCTTCGGCCTGAAAAATATTCAGCAGCTCGCGCGGGCTTGCCCAGAGCAGCTCTACATTCGGCAGAGACTCCAATATCCGTGCGGCTTGTCGCATGATGGGGAGTGGATCAATTCCTGTATCCGCAATGCGGCCGGCGAAGACGGAGACAATGGCAGGAATGGCGGGGTCAAAGCACGCAGCAACACGGTCAACCTGTTCCAAGGTGAGCAAAGCAGTGACGTTGAGTGTGACTCCGGCACGCGCGAGCCGGCGCAGCGACGGTCCGGTGAAGGCCCCCCATGTATTTGTAACCGGGATCTTCACGTTTACATTATTGCCCCAGGAAGCTATTGCCAGCGCCTGTTCCTCCATAGTTTCCGGATCATCGGCGAGAACTTCGAAAGAAATGGGGCGGTCTGGAATGACGTGAATCAGCTGTCGAGCGAAAGCTTCGTAGTCGATAACCGAAGCCTTACGCATCAGGGTTGGATTGGTAGTGAATCCCTTGATTCGCGGGTCGGCAGACCAGCTAAGAAGGCTGCCGAAGTCAGCTCCGTCGCAGAATAACTTGATGCTTAATTGATCTATATCTCGCATATTTCTGGGATTAGAAGTCAGGCTGAGCTTCAGGTTTAAGTGAATGGCAGGAATGCTGGTGTGAAGTCGGAAAAGAGTCAGCAGATCGAACTGGACTGCTGAAAGGCCGAGATTGATAACCATCCGGCAGACGACCAAAGAGCAGGCGCTGCCGCAATACGAGATAAATGAAATGCGCATTGCCAATGAGATACCTTCGCCAGAGCCGGCGTGGTTCGCGCATGAGCCGATACAGCCACTCTATACCGAGTTTGTGCGTCCAGACTGGCGCACGCTTACGCAAGCCGGACTGGGTATCAAATGCTGCCCCTACGGACATGGCGGCTCCAATCGGCAGTGTGGAGCAGTTTTCATGCATCCATATCTCTTGCTTTGGAGCTCCGAAGGCCACGAAGAGCAGATCAGGGGCGGCGTCAGTGAGTAGTTGGTGGATTTGAGCGCGCTCGAACGGATTGCGCTCAAATCCGCGGGGAGGGCAGTAAACGCCGGCGACGGAGAGAGCTGGATAGCGCCGCTGTAATCGGCACGAAGCGTAGAGGGCGGCTCCGGGCAGACCGCCGAGAAAGAAGACACTTAAACCGCTGCGCGCTGCTTCCTCGCAGAGGCGCTCCATAAGCTCTCCGCCGGGAGCGCGATGGGATATTTTGCGCCCTAGCAGCCTTGAAGCGAGTACGACTGAGATGCCGTCCGGGACGTTGAGAGAAGAAGCATTTAGCGCATGGAAGAAGCGCGCATCTCTCTGCGCCACAGTGATCAGATGTGCATTCGGACCCATGATGAGAAGAGGTGCTCCAGAGGAGCGTCTACGAACTGCGCTTGCGATACGGGCGGCAGCATCTTCGAGGGTGATGCGGTCTACCCGGATGCCGGCAATCAGGCAAGGCGGCAGATCACATACCGGCTCAGGCGTGTTCTTGCGATCTGGTATTTCTGAATGAGGAAATGCTGTCAGGCTGATGGCCAAAATGCTTCCTCCCTGCGAAAAAACATAGCCGGTGGTATTCCGTTTGCGATGGGGCCTGCTGGAAAGAACTCATCCATGAGCCTGTGAATGAGATACGAGGGGGAGGCCAAAAGACAAAGTGTGAATGCCGCCAGTGCCTGGGCGTACTGCTTTGCGCCAAGATGTATATTCATGCGGCGAAGCTGTTCCTTCGCTTTAAGTCGCCTGATGGAAAGCGAAGGCTCAAGCAGGGGAACAATGTCAGCCAAAGGAAGCGGCTTTTTGTCAGATAAATGAGATAGCAAGAGATATTGGGTATAAAGGCCGCGTAGCTCCTGGACATAGCCATTGCACGAGCTGATGCTTGATTGGTTCTGACGGAAACCAACAAGCACCTCAGGCACAAGGCGAATGTCATAGCGCAAGGCTATGCGCCACCATAGGTCGGCATCTTCGACATGTTGCAGGTCGCGATATCCGCCCACGGCAAGTGTCTTTTTTACGTTCAAGGCCACGGATGGATGACAAATTGAGAGCAGATATCCGGATCGCACGATCTGGCGTAGCTCGCACGGCGAACCACGGCTGCAACGGTAGAGTCCCAGGCTGCGCCCCGATGGGTAGTACTCTGCCAGCGAGTAGAACATGGCGGCGTCAGGATACTTGGCGATATGTTCCTGCAGGCGCTCGATGCGTGTGGGATAGGAAATGTCGTCGGCATCTTGTCTTACAAGCCATCCGGCTTTTGTTTCCGCTAACATCCGGTTCAGAGTTGCTGTAAGTCCGCGATTTGGCTGATAAATGACATGCAGACGGGAATCATTGATTGATTTAAGGTATTCAAGGCTGCCATCATCCGCGCCATCAACAATGGCAAGTATGTTGAAGTCGCTCACCGTTTGATTGAGCAGGCTTTCCACTGATTCCGGCAGAAAAGGCATCGCATTGTAGACAGGCAAGCCAACAGTAATCGAGCTCTGCTGCATGACTACTCCTCAATTTTGTTGAACACATATATTCGCGTCCGGCTATGCGCCCGCACAGGAAGAACCAATGGCTAAGTGAAACAAAATAACAGTCAGTGAGTTAATTATGAATATGTATCTATGGTAGATAAGCTTGTCGTCAAGCTGAATGCATAGCATTGCAGAAACTTCGGTAACGTTTCCATCCTGATTTGGGTCTGTTAGCTTGCTTGCAAGCAATCACACTGAATGTGTTTACAAAATAATCTGCGCGGCGGCGAAGGAAAAATCCTGCTGTGCCTTGCAGCATCTCATAAAGTTGTTGCTCTGTTGTTGTAACTGCCTATGGTCAAGAGTCGATCTGCTGAGTGCCGTGGCCGTCGTTACTTCCTTACGGGGGGGGCTGGTTTTATTGGCAGCCATCTTACAGATGCCCTCCTCGCAGATGAGCATACCGGCGCTGTTACGCTGTATGACAATTTTTCATCCGGACGCTCGTGGCATTATGAAGTGCACAAAACAGACCGACGGCTTCACGTTGTGCATGCTGATGTCCAGGATCTCACAACGCTGGCAGAAGTCATGACGGGCCATGATGTTGTTATTCATTTGGCCTCGAATCCGGACATCGCTCGGGCTGCGACCGAGCCTGAGATTGATTTCGAACAGGGTACTCGATTAACGAATAATGTTGTCGAAGCGATGCGGCGCTCCGGTGTAAAGAGGCTGCTGTATGCGTCCGGGAGCGGTGTTTATGGCGATCTGGGCGACCTTGAGGTTAAAGAGAATTATGGACCGCTGGTTCCTATATCAACCTATGGCGCCAGCAAGCTTGCCGGGGAGGCATTGATTGCCAGCTATTGCGCGATGTTTGGGCTAAGCGCATGCGTCTTCCGGTTTGCAAATGTAGTCGGAGCACGTCAGACACATGGCGTGGGATTTGATTTTATGCGCCGTCTGATGGCTGATCCGAGGCATCTGCCAAT
>Ga0209581_1003123_pt1 | contig 14645 bp, 15 predicted proteins | sample Coa_R2_FD_187160 | JGI IMG/M metagenome (GOLD analysis project Ga0209581, IMG submission 187160) | Surface soil microbial communities from Centralia Pennsylvania, which are recovering from an underground coalmine fire - Coalmine... | ecosystem: Environmental > Terrestrial > Soil > Unclassified ...
CGCTCCAGTCGCGATACGGACGCCAGGCGAGCGCGTGGTTGTAATAGCGCGCCTCGTCGGTGACTTCGCGGCCCAGCCAGGCCGGCCGTGCGAAGACCTGGTCGGCGCGTTCGAGTTCGACTTCCGCCAGCACCAGGCCGGCGTTGGCGCCGGCGAATTCGTCGATTTCCCAGAGCAGTCCGCCGTATTCGAGGTAGTGGCGCGTCTTGAGGATCAAACCCTCGCACAGCGTATCGATCAGTTCCCGCGCTTCGGCGGCCGGGATCTCGTACTCGTATTCCGCACGGGTGGTGCCGACCACCGCGGCTTTGATGTTGAGTTTGCCCGCGGTTCCTTCGACGCGCACCCGCACCGAAGCGCGGCCGCCGGGCGGCACGAGGTAGCCGTGGCGCATGGCGACCGAATGCCGAACCTGTGCACGCCAGCGGTCGTCGGACACGAGAAACTTGCGTTCGATTTCGATGCCCATGCTCATCTGCGATTCAGGGACGCTCGAACAGCGCCATGGATTCGACGTGCGCAGTGTGCGGGAACATGTCCAGCACCCCGGCCCGGCGCAGCGCGTACCCGTGTTCCTGCACCAGGATGCCGGCATCGCGCGCCAGCGTGCCGGGATGGCAGGAGACGTAGACGATGCGTCGCGCGCCGCTGCGCGCCAGATACGGCAGCATCTCCCGCGCGCCGGAGCGCGGCGGATCCAGCAAAGCGAGATCGTAGCGCGCGCGCAGCCAGGGCGCGTCGTGGTCGGGCGCTGCGAGATCGGCCTGGACATAACGCACCGCGCAGCCGTTGCGCGCCAGATTTTCGCGTCCGCGCGCGACCAGTTCGGCATCGCCCTCGACCGCGGTGACGCGCGCCCCGCTGCGCGCCAGGGGCAGCGTGAAATGGCCCAGACCGGCGAAGAGTTCCAGCACTTCGTCGCCGGCCTGCGGTTCCAGCCACTGCAGCGCCTGTCTGACCAGGTCGCGGCCGATGGCGGCGTTGATCTGCACGAAATCCAGCGGGCCGAAGCGGAGCTTGCATGCGCCGCCGTCGGGCGCGTATTCCAGCGGCCGCGCCGCGCCCAGCGGCGTCAAGCTTTGCGGTCCGCCCGTCTGCAGATAGAGATCGTAATCGTGCGCGGCGGCGAAGCGCGCGAGGCGGGCGAGGTCCGCGTCGCTGGGCGGCGACAGCGCGCGCAACACCAAGGCCACATGATCGGCGCAGGCGATTTCCACTTGCGGGATGCGCCCGGCGATGGACAAGCCGGCGAGCGCCTCGGCCAGCGCGCTCAGGTTTTCCCCGATCCGCGCGTCCAGCACCGCGCAGGATTCGATCGCCGCGACGCGCGGTGCCTCGCGCTCGCGAAAGCCGACCCGCACTTTCGCTTCGCCCGCCAGCCGCTTGACTCCGAGGCGCGCGCGGCGGCGGTAGTGCCACACCGGCCCCGACAGCGGCGGCGCGATCTCTTCCGGCCTGACGCCGCCGACGCGCGCCAGGACCTCGAGCAAGCGCCGGTGCTTGAAGGCGAGCTGTGCGGAGGGCGCCAGATGCTGGAGCGCGCAGCCCCCGCAGACGCCGAAGTGCGGGCAGCGCGGGACGACGCGTTCGGCCGCGGCGCGCTCCACGGCGGTGACCACGCCCTCGTCGGCCGCTCGCCCGCGGCGCCGCAGGCGCAGCCGCACGCGTTCGCCGGGCAGCGCGCCGGCGACGAACACCACCTTGCCATCCGCCTGGCGTGCGACGCCCCGGCCGTCCTCGGCCAGGTCGATCACCTCGACGGCGATTTCCTCCTTGGGCGGCGCCCGACGGACTGCACCCGGCTGCATCTCAGGGCGTCCACAAACGGCGAAACTCGGTCCAGTGGGGCGCGCCGCTGGCGGCCAGGAAGTTTCGCACCCGTTCCAGTTCCTGCGCGTATTGGTCCGCGCTCAACACGCCGCGCAGTTTCTGGAAGCGCAGGTAGAGCAAGTAAGTGTTGAGCACGTCGGTCTCGCAGTAGGCGCGGATCTCCTCGATGCGCCCCTCGCGCCAGGCTGCGGCGACCTGCCCACCCGCCATGCCCAGCTTGCCCGGCAGACCGCACAGCACGGCGAGTTCGTGCAGCGGCGCGTAGGCGCGCGCCTGGTACAGCGCCAGCACGTCCATCAGATCGGTGTGGCGGAACTGATAGCGATTGAGATAGTTGTCCCACTTCGACTCGCGGTCGAAATGACCGATGTCCCAATAGCGGGGCGCGGCGATGCCATGGATCAGCGCGCGGTAGTGCAGGACCGGCAGGTCGAAGCCGGAACCGTTCCAGGACACCAGCACCGGACGGTATTTCTCCACGCCGTCGAAGAAACGCTGCACCAGCTCGGCCTCCGGCGCGCGCGGCTCGCCCAGCGACCACACGCGGAAGCCGCCGCCCTCGCGCAGCGCCACGGCGATGGCCACGATGCGGTGCAGGTGCGGAGGCTGGAAATCGCTGCCCTTCTCTTCCCGACGACGCTCGGCCATCGCCTGCGCGACGGCGGCGTCGTCCAGGCCGGCGTAATCGTGCAGGCGGCGCGCGCCGTCCACATCCGGCACCGTCTCGATGTCGAACACCAGCACCGGTTCGCGCAGGCTCATCTCAATCCTCGCAGGCCATCGGCAGAGACACGCTGCGCAAGCCCAGCGCCTTCAGGCGTTCGAGCAAGGCGGGCAGGACGTCCAGCACCACGGGCCGGCCGTCGCGCGTGCGCGCGCTGCCGCCGTCGTGGAGCAATAGCACGTCGCCCGCGGCCAGTCCGCGGGTCAGTCGCGCCAGGACGAGCGCAGGGTCGCCCGTCACGCTGTCGTAACCGCGCCGGGTCCAGCTCACCAGCCGCAGTCCCGCGCCGGCCAGGGCGGGCTCCAGCAGCGGATTGCGCAGGCCCATCGGCGCGCGGAAATAGCGCGGCGCGCGACCCGTCAGCGCAGCAAGCCGCGTCTGCGCCCGCGCCAGCTCGCGCCTGTAGCGGGCCAGTCCATAGCAGGCGAAGAAGTTGGAATGGCGGTCGCTGTGGTTTTCCACGCTGTGCCCGCGGCGCGCCACCTCGCGCACCAGCTCGGGGTGGCGTTGCGCCCGCTGCCCGGTGAAGAAGAAACTCGCCTTGGCCCCATGACGGTCCAGCAGGTCCAGCACTTGCGGCGTGACGGCGGGGTCGGGGCCATCGTCGAAACTCAGCACCACTTCCCCGCGCTGCGTGGCGCGCTCGGGCAAGCGGCTCAGATTGGGGCCGAGCAGGCGACTGCGCGGGATCAGGCCGGCCACCGCGAGCAGGCCCTGGTTTGCGGCGATCAGGGCCAGACTCCAAGGCCACGAGGGCGGGTAGGTCAGGACCGCCGCCGCGCACAGCCCGTGCAACGCGAACGAGGCGCGGATCACGGGCGACGGCCGCCAGCGGGCGGGGACTACGGCCATGACCGCCCGCTGGCCAGCATGCGCCGTTCGCGCCACGGCGCGCGCCGCGATTCCCTTGCGCGAAACGGGCGATGGCGTCGAGGCATTCATGGCGGATACACACCGGTGGACAGATAGCGGTCGCCGCGATCGCACACCACCGAAACGATGACCGCGTTCTCCTGTTCGCGGCACAGCTGCAGGGCCGCCCACAGCGCGCCGCCCGAGGACGGCCCGGCGAACACGCCTTCGACCTTGGCCAGTTCGCGCATGGTGTCCTCGGCCGCTCGCGCACTGACCTCGATGATGCGGTCCACGCGCGAGCGGTCGAAGATCTTGGGCAGATAGGCTTGCGGCCATTTGCGGATGCCGGGAATGGAAGACTCGCCGTCCGGCTGCACGCCCACGATCTGCACCGCCGGATTTTTTTCCTTGAAAAACTTCGAGCAGCCCATGATGGTGCCGGTGGTGCCCATGCTGGAAACGAAATGGGTGATGCGCCCGGCGGTGTCGCGCCAGATTTCCGGCGCCGTGCCTTCGTAATGTGCCCGGGGATTGTCGGGGTTGGCGAACTGGTCGAGCACCCGCCCCTCGCCCGCTCGTTGCATCTCGGCCGCCAGATCGCGCGCGTATTCCATCCCCTGCTGCTGGGTCACCAGCACGACTTCGGCGCCGAAGGCCTTCATCACCGCGCGGCGTTCCACGGACAGGTGCTCCGGCATGATCAGGCGCATGCGGAAGCCCATGATCGCCGCCGCCATGGCCAGCGCGATGCCGGTGTTGCCGGAGGTCGCCTCGATCAGCGTGTCGCCGGGCTTGATCTCGCCGCGCTCGGCCGCACGGCGGATCATGGAATACGCGGGACGGTCCTTGACCGAGCCGGCGGGATTGTTGCCCTCCAGCTTCAGCAATAGGACGTTGCGCCCGATGCCCGGCAGGCGCTGGATGCGCACCAGCGGCGTGTTGCCGATGGTGTCGGCGATGCGTTGAAAATTCATCGCGGAATTCTATCGCCCGGCGGCACGTTCCAGCACCACGAAAGCCAGGATGTAGCCGCCTTCGTCCGACAGCGACAGGTGTGCGGGCCCGATGCCGAGCTGCGCCAGCCGCCGCGCGAGCCGCGCGCCGAACACCAGCTGCGGCCGCTGATCCTTGACGCGCAGCACGCCGACCTCGCGGTAACCGACGCCGACGAATCCCGTGCCCAGCGCCTTGACGAACGCCTCCTTGGCCGCGAAGGCGCGGGCGAGAAAATGGCCGGGATCGCGCTGGGGATCGAAGGCCGCACGCTCGTCCGGGTGCAGCAGCTTGTCGGCCGCCCGCAGGCCATGGCGCCGCCACAGCCGCTCGCCGCGCTCGATACGCAGCAGGTCGGCCCCCACGCCATAGATCACGCCGGCACCGCCGCGCGCGCCTCGGCCATGGCCCGACGCATTTCCGCCACCGCCGCCGGCAGGCCCACGTACAGGGCGCGCGCCACGATGCTGTGGCCGATGTTGAGTTCCACGACTTCCGGCAGCGCCGCCACCGGCCCGACGTTGTCGAGATTGAGGCCGTGGCCGGCGTGCACTTCCAGACCCGCCGCGTGCGCCGCGCGGGCGAAGGCGGCGACCTCCGCCAGCCGTTCGCCCTGCGCGGCCGCGGTCAGCGCTTCGGCATAGCGGCCGGTGTTGATTTCCACGTGCGGCGCGCCGCAGGCCAGCGCCGCTTCGATCTGGCGGGGGTCGGGATCCACGAACAGCGCCACGGCCACGCCGGCGTCCGAAAGCCGCGCGCAGGCCTGCGCGATGGCGCGGCGGCCGGCGACCACGTCCAGTCCGCCCTCGGTGGTGCGTTCTTCGCGGCGCTCCGGCACCAGGCAGGCGTGCGGCGGCTTGAGGCGGCAAGCGATCGCCAGCATCTCCGGCGTCGCGGCCAGCTCCAGGTTCACCGGCACCGGGCTGCGCGGCAGCAGGCGCTCCAGGTCGTGGTCCTGGATGTGGCGGCGGTCTTCGCGCAGATGCAGCGTGATGCCGTCGGCGCCGGCGGCGGCGGCCAGCAGCGCCGCTTCGACCGGATCGGGATAGTCGGTGCCGCGCGCCTGGCGCAGCGTGCCGACGTGGTCGATGTTGACCCCCAGACGGATCGGGGCCGGAAGGCGGCAAGCGGGTGTAGCAACGGGCGTGGTGGACAAGCGCAGGCCTCGTATTCGTCGCGGCGACGATTCTATCCGCCTTTCGCCTCGTTGCCGGATCCCCGACCCACGACGCCCGCACGCATCGCGCGCAGCAGCCTGGGCGTCTTGAGTTCGCGGCCGCCCAGCCGGTGCGCGAGCGCGGCGCGCAACACGATGCGCGCTTCGCGCAGGGCCTCGCGCGATTCCAGCCGCTCCTCGCGCAAGGCCACCAGGCTGGTGCCGGAACAGCCTCCGGCGGTGCCGGCCGGCACGGGGTCCAGGCCCCGCTCCGCGCTGTAGCGGTAAGTGCGCGCGGGATCGACCGCGCCGAGCGGCAGCGCGTAGCCCAGCGCCGCCAGCAGGCGTTTCTCGAAGATGCGCAGGGCGGCCTCCGCGCGGTCGCCCGCGAGCTGCGCCAGCGCCGCCGCGTAATCGTGGTACAGGGCGGGATGTGGATCGTGACGCGGGACGAGTCCGAGCAACAGCTCGTTGAGATACCAGCCGTGAAAGATGCGCTCGCCGGAGATGGCGGCCGGCGGCGCGGCGGCTTCGGCGGCGCTCAGCGTTCCCAGCTCGCCGGTTTCGCTCCACGACAGCAACAAAGGCGTGAACGGCTGCAATATCGCCTGCGCACCGGCACGCGGTCCGCGGGCGCCGCGGGCGACGAGGCCCAGGCGGCCGTGAGCTTCGCTGAAGACCTCCAGCAGCAGACTGGTCTCGCGGTAAGGTCTGCGGGCCAGCACGTAGGCCGGTTCGAGCTGTACGCGCATGGGGTGCGTCGGCGAACGCTCAGCGCCTGGCGATCGGCAGGCGGAAAAATACCGCCGCGCCGCTCGGGCCGTACTCATGACACATCGCGTCCGCCAGGCTCATTCCACGTAACCGAAACGCTGCAAGGCCGCCGGATCGTCGGTCCAGTTCTCTTTGACGCGCACCCACAGTTTGAGGAACACGCGCGCACCGGTTAAGAACTCCAGTTCGCGGCGCGCGGCGGTGCCGATGCGCTTGAGCATCACGCCGTCCTCGCCGATGACGATTTTCTTCTGACCTTCGCGCTCGACCCAGATCACCGCCGAAGCGCGCAGCAGGGCGCCTTCGCGCTCCAGGCTCTCGGTCTCCACGGTCAGGGCGTACGGCAGCTCCTGGGCCAGCGCCCGCACCAGTTTTTCCCGCACCACCTCGGCGACGGTGAACGCCAGACCGTGGCCGCAGTACTGATCCGGCGGGTACAAGGGCGGACCCTCCGGCAGGCGCGCGAACACCTCGCGCACCAGCGCTTCCAGGTTGTTCCCGGTGCGCGCGGACAGCGGCACGACGAAGGCATATTCACGCAGGGCTGTCAGCCGCTCGATGTCCGGCAGCAGGCGCGTCTTGTCCTCGAGCCGGTCCACCTTGTTGACCACCAGGCCCACCGGCGCGCGCACCGCGCGCAGGCGTTCGAGCACGGCCTCGTCTTCCTCGGTCCAGCGCCCGGCCTCGACGACGAACAGAATCAGATCGACGTCGCGCAGGCTGCCGAGCGCGGCCTCGTTGAGGTAGCGGTTGAGCGCGCGCGGCGCCCTGCGGTGCAAGCCCGGCGTATCGACGAACACCGCCTGCCCTTCGGGGCGGTGCAGCACTCCCTGGATGCGGTGCCGCGTGGTCTGCGGCTTGGGCGCGACGATACTGACTTTCTTGCCGACCAGCGCGTTGACGAGCGAGGATTTCCCCACGTTGGGACGGCCGATCACCGCGATCATGCCGCTACGCATGGCGCCCGTCCCCGGCTTCGAGCTGGTCGAGCATGGCCTGCGCCGCCTGCTGCTCGGCCTGGCGGCGGCTGCCGCCCTCGCCCTCGCTTTCCTGGCCGGTATCCGGCAGGCGACAGCGCACGCGGAAACGGCGTCGATGAGGCGGACCTGCCTCGTTCAGGACGGCATATTCCGGCAGCGGCCGGCCGCGCGCCTGCAGCGTTTCCTGCAGCTGGGTCTTGGCGTCTTTGGGCATGGTCTGCGGCAAGCGCTGCAGCGCCTCGGCGTACAAGCGCAAACAGGCCTCGCGCGCCGCCGCCATGCCTTGATCCAGGTACAGCGCGCCGATCACGGCCTCCAGCGCATCGGCCAGGATGGAGTCGCGGCGGAAACCGCCGCTTTTGAGCTCGCCGGGGCCCAGTTGCAATGCCTCGCCCAGCTCGAGGCGCCGCGCGATGTCCGCCAGCGCGGCCTCGCACACCAGCGCCGCGCGCAGGCGCGAGAGCTCGCCCTCGGTCGCCGCCGGGCGCGCGCGAAACAGCGCTTCGCCGATCACAAAATTGAGCAAAGCGTCGCCGAGGAATTCCAGGCGCTCGTTGTGCGCCTGGCCGGCGCTGCGGTGGGTCAGCGCCCGCTCCAGCCAGCGCTCGTCGCGGAACTCGCAGCCGAGCGCCCCTTGCAGTCGTGCACGCGCGTCGTTCAACCGGCCCCGCCGCGGATCGGAATGTCGTCCGCGAAATGGATGACGATGTAGATGTTGTAGAACAGGTGCTCGCGCGCCTCGTAGTCGTAGGACAGGGTCAGTCCGCGCTCGCCGCGCACCACCTTGATGTCGCGCGGCTCGAGCTGGGTGATGTAGTCCACGTCCCAACGCCGCTCGATCGCGCTGCGCAGCGCGCCGACATCCACCTGGCCGTCGACCACCGTGGCCTGATTGGCGATCTCGCGCAGATCGCGCTCGATCGTCATCTGGTTGAGATACACCGGTCCGCACTTGATCAGGAGCAAGGCCACGAAGCCGACCAACGCCAGCACGAAGATCAGGCCCAACAAGCCAAGCCCGCGTTGCCTAAGCGCGCCGTTCATGTCGCGATCCTCCTCCACGCCCGCGCATCTTAATGGATCAGCGTGCCGATGCGCGAAAACACCGGAGCGCCGTTCCAGCTCATCCAGATCAGGATGGCCTTGCCCTTGAGATCGGCCTCCGGCACCGTGCCCCAGCAGCGGCTGTCGTTGGAGCCGTCGCGGTTGTCGCCCATCATGAAGTACTGCCCCGGCGGCACGGTGTATTCGAAATCGTCCGGATTGGGATGGACGAAGGGGCAACTATAGGGATCGCCGACGCGGTCGGGCACGATCAGGATGTCGTGGTGCACGCCGCTGAAAACTTCGTGGAAGCGCTGCGCGCCCTCCTCGCCGCCGCCACCGGCCGGCGTCAGGCTGGCGGTATCGCCGTTGACCGTGAGCACCTTGTTGACATAGCGGATATGGTCGCCGGGCAGCCCGATCACGCGCTTGATGAAATCCACGCTGGGATCTCGCGGCCAGCGGAACACCACCACGTCGCCGCGTTTCGGCTCGCCGATGTCGAGGAACTTGCAGCGACCGATCGGACAGCGCAGACCGTAGTCGAACTTGTTGACCAGGATGAAATCGCCCACGTGCAGCGTCGGAATCATCGAGCCGGAGGGAATGCGGAAAGGTTCGACGATGAAGGACCGCACCACGAACACCAGCAGGATCACCGGAAACAGACCGACGCAGAAATCCACCACCGCGCCCGGCCTGGCCGCCTCGCCGCTGCGCGCGCGGCGCCGGCGCGCGAGCCACAGCTTGTCCAGCAGCCACACCGCGCCGGTGACGGCGGTCAGGATCGTCAGGGCGTAGTTGAAAACGACGACGAAGCTCATTGCGTGTTCCTTCCGTTCTTGCGCTCCACGCCGAGCACCGCGAGAAACGCCTCCTGGGGAATCTCGATGGCACCGACCTGCTTCATGCGCTTTTTGCCTTCCTTCTGTTTTTCCAGCAGCTTGCGCTTGCGCGACACGTCGCCGCCGTAGCATTTGGCCAGCACGTCCTTGCGCAGCGCCTTGACCGTCGTCCGGGCGATGATCTTGCCGCCGATGGCGGCCTGGATCGCCACGTCGAACATCTGGCGGTGGATCACCTTCTGCATGCGCTCGGTGAGCTCCCGCCCGCGCGGATACGCGGCTTGGCGATGGACGATGGTGGCGAGCGCATCGACCTTGTCGCCGTTGACCAGCACGTCGAGCTTGACCAGATCCGCCGCCTGGAAGCGCAGGAACTCGTATTCGAAGCTGGCGTAACCGCGCGACACGCTCTTGAGCCGGTCGAAGAAATCCATCACCACTTCGGCCAGCGGCATCTCCACTTCCATCTGCACCTGGCTGCCGTGGTAGCGCAGGTTCTTCTGCACGCCGCGCTTTTCCATGCACAGTTGCATCACCGGGCCGACATAGGCCGGCGGCATCAGCAGGCGGCAGAGGATGATCGGCTCGCGGATCTCCTGGTACTGCCCCGGGTCGGGCAGCTCGGCCGGGTTGTCGATGCGGCGCACGCGGCCGTCGCGCATCAGCACTTCGTAGACCACCGAGGGAGCGGTGGTGATGAGATTGAGGCCGTACTCGCGCTCCAGCCGCTCCTGCACGATTTCCATGTGCAGCATGCCGAGGAAGCCAATGCGGAAGCCGAAGCCCAGCGCGGTGGAATTCTCCGGCTCGAACTGGAGCGCAGAGTCGTTGAGGCGCAACTTGTGCAGCGAGTCGCGGAAGTTCTCGAAGTCGTCGGCATCCACCGGGAACATGCCGGCGAACACGCGCGGCTGCACCTGGCGGAAGCCGGGCAGCGGGGAAGCGCAGGGCTGCGCGGCGTCCGTCAGGGTGTCGCCGACCGGCGCGCCATCGATATCCTTGATGCCGGCGACCACGAATCCCACTTCGCCGCACTCCAGAGCCTCGCGCGCCACGCGCTTGGGCGTGTGCACCCCGAGCAGGCTCACTTCGTAGTCGCGGCCGGTGGACATCACCCTGAGCTTCTGGCCGCGCGCGATGCGGCCGTTGACCACGCGCACCAGCGAGACCACGCCGAGGTAGTTGTCGAACCAGGAATCCACGATCAGCGCCTGCAGCGGACCCGCAGGATCACCACGGGGTGGAGGCAGCCGGTGCACCACCGCTTCGAGCACTTCGGGCACGCCCTGTCCGGTCTTGGCCGAGATGCGCAAGGCGTCGGCGGCCGCGATGCCGATGATGTCCTCGATCTCCTGCGCCACGCGCTCGGGTTCAGCGTTGGCGAGGTCGATCTTGTTGAGCACCGGCAGCACTTCCAGGTTCTGCTCGATCGCGGTGTAGCAGTTGGCCACCGATTGCGCCTCCACGCCCTGGCTGGCGTCCACCACCAGCAGCGCCCCTTCGCAGGCCGCCAGCGAGCGGCTGACTTCGTAGGAGAAATCCACGTGCCCCGGCGTGTCGATCAAGTTGAGTTGATAAGTCCGGCCGTCGCGCGCCGCGTAGTTCAAGGAAACCGCCTGCGCCTTGATCGTGATGCCACGCTCGCGCTCGATCGGGTTGTTGTCCAGCACTTGCTCCGTCATCTCGCGCGCCTGCAGGCCCCCGCACAACTGGATGAAGCGGTCGGCGAGCGTGGATTTGCCGTGATCGATGTGCGCGATGATGCAGAAATTGCGGATCAGCGCCTGCTTTGCGGGAGGCTGCGTCATGGAAAAGCCGCCAAATGGCGGCGAAGTATAGCCGTTTGCGCGATTTAAGCCTTCGGCACGTTCTTGAGCTTTTCGTCAACCGCCTGGGCATCGAAGCGTAGGGCGCAGACCAGCTCGCCGTGCGCGTCGAGCAGCGCCGGGATGCGGTAACCGTAGCGCCGGCGCCACTCCGGCCGGCTGTCCACGTCGGCGATCTCCACGCAGCCCGCGAGCTGCGGACGGGCGGCGACCAACTGCGCGAGAAATTCCTCGCACAGATGGCATCCGGGCCGAGTCAGCAGCGTGGCGCGCAGAACGCTCGGGAAGGGATCGGCCATCACCGCGAGCCGGCGGGCGGCATCTGCAAGGCCAAGAACAGGGGCGCACCCTGACGCTGCACCAGCATCGGCACGCTGATTCCCGGCGTCAGGCGGCCGGCGACTTCGGCGCAGCGCGCGACGCTGTCCACTTCCTGCCCGGCGATGGAAAGAATGATGTCGCCGCGCTCCACGCCGGCATCGCGCCCCGGTCCCGGCCCTACGGCCAGCACGCGCACGCCTCCGGCCACCACGTTGGCACGCTTGCGCTCCTCGTCGCTCAAGTCCTGCAGCTCCAGCCCCAGCGGACCGCCGGAGCGGCTTTCGTTGCGCTCGTGCCGCGGGACGAGTTCCGGTGCAGGCGAGGCGCCGGGCTGCACACGGTCCAAAGCCTGGTCCTGGTTGTCCAGCCTGCCCACTTCGACCTTGACGGTGACGATCCGGCCATCGCGCATCAGCTCCAGCGCGACGGTGTCGCCCGGCGTACTGTCCCCCACCAGCGGTGGCAAGGCGCGTGAGCTGACCAGTTCGGTGCCGTTGTACTTGAGGATCACGTCGCCGACCCTGAGCCCGGCCTGCGCCGCCGGGCTGTCCGGCAGCACCTTGGCGATGAGCGCGCCTTCCGGTTTGGCCAGGCCGAAGGACTTGGCCAGCTTGCGATCGTCCACCGCCTGGACCACCACCCCCAGCCAGCCGCGCGTGACGTGGCCGTGCTCCTTGAGTTCGCGCGCCACCTTGGCGGCGACGTCGATGGGAATGGCGAAAGCCACGCCCATGAAACCGCCGGTCTGGCTGTAAATCTGCGAATTGACGCCGACCACCTCGCCTTTGAGGTTGAACAACGGACCGCCGGAATTGCCGGGATTGATCGCCGCGTCGGTCTGGATGAAGGGCACGTATTGCTCGGTGTCGAGATTGCGGCCCTTGGCCGAAATGATGCCGGCCGTCACCGAATAGTCGAAGCCGAACGGCGAGCCGATCGCCATCACCCACTCGCCCACGCGGACTTTCTTCATGTCGGCGAGCTTGACCGCCGGCAGTCCGGTAGCCGCGATCTTGAGCAGGGCGATGTCGCTGCGCGCGTCGCTGCCCACCACCTGCGCCGGAAACTGACGATGGTCGGACAGGCGGACGACCACTTCCTTGGCATCGCTGACCACGTGCTGATTGGTGAGGATGTAGCCGTCGGAGGACAGGATGAAGCCCGAACCCAGAGACTGTTCTTCGTCCAGCGGGGTGCCATCGCCATCGCCCTGGTCATTGTCCGAACGATCTCCCGGAGCGGCTCCGGGACTCTGGTCTTGGTCCTGTCCCTCGCCCGAACCGCCGTCATTCTTGTGCTGTTCGAGGAATTTCTTCAGCCAGTCCGGCGTCGATCGATCCTGATCGGCGTCCCCGGTGTCAGAATCCTGGGGGCTCGCCGGCACGGCGCTGATGTTGACCACCGTAGGGCTCACCCGGTCCACCAGATCGGCAAAATCCGGCAACGCGGGCTGCGCCCGCTGGCAGCCGGCAATCAGCGCCAGCGCGCAACAGGACAGTATCCGCAGTGGGGAGGCGGAACGAGGCGTCATTCGGTACTCCGATGGACGAGCGGGCGGATCTGAGGCACAGCCCGCCGACTATTGTCGCGCAAGCCGGCGGTCGTTGCAGTGAGCGACCGCCGTTACGGACCGCCTAAGGCGTGGCGGATTCCGCCGGCGCGGTCGGGAGCGGCAGCACCGGATGGGCGCCGTCGCCGATCATGCGGATCGCTTGCGGCGGCACCTCGCCGACGATGGTGATGTGGTAAGAACCAATCACGCGGCCATAAGCCTGCACCGGACCCAGATGGGAAACCCCTCGGAACAGCTTGTCGGGCGCCGCGTGCTGTTCGATCTCGCTGAATACCGAAACCGCGGACAGGCCGTCGGACAGCAGCAGTTGTTCCATCTGGCCGGGCTGCCCGTTCGACAAGGGCCGGTCCTCGTGGGCCACGACGTGGTAGCCGGGCGGCAACTGATCGAAAGAAACCTGCGGCTTGCCGGGCGGCGTCGTGCCCGTGTCGAGCGTCGGCAGGTCCTGCGCGACGGCCTTGAACTTGGAGGAATCCACCGCCGCGGTGAAAACGGAATCGGGGATGGAAGCGGGAAAAGAAATGTCGGTGAACATCACCTGTTCCAGCACCTCGCCGCGGCTGCCGACCAGACTGATCTTCAGCGGCAGGCCGGTGTCGCGATCGGCCCAGACCTCGTAGCCGTAGCGGTATTCGTCGCGCGGCAGCACCGCCACGCCGTTGCACATGCGGCCGGCGATGCGCCCGAGCCCCAGGTCGCGGAAGTCGTACCAATGACCGAGCATTTGCACGCGATCGGCGTTGAGCTGAGTCAGGAAGCCGCGCAGACCGGGTCGCGCCAGGCTGACCATTTGATCCTTGGGCAGGATGCAGATCAGCTTGTTGTCGATGCGCAGAAGCTGGCGCGGTTCGCCGGTGAGGGCCACCAGGCGCTCGCGCTCGCTGCCGTCCTGGTAGCGATGCTGTACGCGCAGGACTTCGAAGCGGTCGCCATTGTCGCCGCGGTACACCATCACGCCTTCGTAGGTGGTGGTGCGCGAAGCTGCGGCGGCGCGGATCAGATTGCCCGCGGGATCGTCGCCGATGGAGGCCGCCTGAGCCGGCAGTGCCACGGCGACCCAGGCCGCCGCGCCGGCACAGAGCAGCCGCGCGCGCATCAGTGCGAGGCGCCCTGGCGATACTCGACGGGGCGCGCAGTCATGCGCGCGTAGCTCAGCGCCCCGCCCATGCCCTGGGCGGCGCGCAGATTGCTATGGTCCAGCAGGTATTCGTTGAGCTGACGCGCCGTGTCGGCGTCGAGCTGGCTCCAGCGCGTTTCCTCCGGTTCCGCGGAGACCGTCGTGGCCGCCGGCGCGCTCGCCAGCTGCTCTGGCAAGGGCGGCATCGGCGTCGAGGATGCGCTGGCGAGGGATGTCGATGCTTGCGGATTCAGCCAGGCCTGCAATCCGAAGCCCAGGACCGCGGCGACGGACGCCGCGGCGGCGAGTCCGGCCAGCGGGCGCCAGTAGGAACGGCGTCTGCCGACTCGCCGGACGAGCTTGGGGGCGTTGGAGAACTCGGGGTCGATCCCCTCCAGCGCGCTCATCACGCCGGCACAGAAAGCGTCGTCGATGGACCGGACCCGCACCCCGCGCAGGGCATCGTGCACCAGGCAAAGTCGGCTCCAGCGCCGCTGCAGGGCGGGCGAAGCGCCGGTTGCATCGAGCATGCGCCTCGTCTCGTCGGCGTCGCACTCTCCGTCCAGCATGGCGGACAGAAGTATTTCGAACATCGAATCCAGTTCCG
>Ga0209581_1003125_pt1 | contig 14645 bp, 9 predicted proteins | sample Coa_R2_FD_187160 | JGI IMG/M metagenome (GOLD analysis project Ga0209581, IMG submission 187160) | Surface soil microbial communities from Centralia Pennsylvania, which are recovering from an underground coalmine fire - Coalmine... | ecosystem: Environmental > Terrestrial > Soil > Unclassified ...
GTGTGTCGTGAAGAATTGCGGATCGTGTTCGGTGCGCATCTCCATCGCAGAGATATCCTGCGCACTCCAGCGCCGCGTGTCCGGCGGGGCCTCTTCCCGCGAGGGTTTTCCCGGCTCTTCTTCCATGCTCTGTTCCTATCACTCTGCTAATCAAACGATCGTTTGATTGTATGATATGCGGAAAAATCACTGCTGTCAAGAGGGAAGATGTTGTATCTGCGCCAGGAAGAGCGGGGGAGGCGCCGGGACCACTGGCCAGCGGTCCCGGCGCGCTCACGGAAAACTGTGACCTGAACAAATATGCACTGCCGTGCCCGGCGCGCTAGAGTAAGGGCACGGGGAGCGTTGGCAGTGGCACCGGCAGGGTTGGCACGGGAGCCGGCACGGCGAGCGTTGGTACGGGGACCGGCAGAGTCGGTACGGGGACCGGCAGCGCAGGAGTGGTCGGCAGCGGCGCCGGCAACGTCGATCCCGGAGCGGACGTAGTTGGCACCGGCGTCGGCAGCGTTGGTCCCGAAGCGGACACAGTCGGCGTAGGGGCAGTCGGCGTTGGCTGCGCATCGGCTAGTCCCGGCGCGCGTGAGGCCGGCGAGATCGCCACGACGACGCCCAGCCCTAGCAAAAAAATAAAGAGGGCGCCGATTCCCAGTGCTCTCGCCATCCTGCAAATCGCGCGTAAATCAAATTTCATGCATGTTTCCACCTTTCAACTGACTTCTTCATTTTCTCTTCTGGCAGAGAAAAGAGGAGGAAAAGGGTTTTCCCTTTTCACTATAAAGGTGTTAGCCAAGAATCTAAAAAAATAGAATCGCAAATGCTCTCCTCTCGCTGATCCGTAAAAATAGCTCCTGCCCGGTCGGGCGTCGAGAAAACCGTCCATCGGGACAGTACGCTTCCCGTTTCGCAGACATATAATAAAAGAAATTGCTCCGACGGACGCAAAAATATGCTCAAGAAAAGAGGGAAGAGACGATGAGCAGGTTTACCGACGCGGAAATTGCGTATTTGCAGAGCCAGCGGCTGGGCCGCCTGGCGACCGTTGATGCAAAGGGCAATCCCCATGTTGTGCCGGTGGGCTTTCGCTATAATCCCGAACACGATACGATCGATATTGGCGGACACGGAATCGCAACCACGAAGAAGTACCGCGATGCGCTGCGTCACGGTCGCGTAGCCTTTGTCGTGGACGATGTGCTGCCTCCCTGGCAGCCGCGCATGATCGAGGTACGAGGAACCGTAGAGGGCTTGCCCGAAGGTGGCAAGGAGATGATGCCCAGCTTCTCCCCGGAGATCCTGCGCATCACCCCCACGCGCATCATCTCCTTTGGCCTCAACGGTGGCGTGGTCCAGCCGAGCCAGGGCAGAGTCGATTACTCCAGCCGCAAGGTGGAATAAGCATTGGTTCCTTTAGCAGTCACGGCACCGCTTGCAACCATTGCCCCTGCGGCTCCCCAATGATCTGCCCGTCCCGGTAGACCAGTTCGCCGCGCAGGAAAGTCGCCACCGGCCTGCCGACCAGCTCCATTCCCTCGTAGACCGACCAGCGATTTTTCGTGAACAGGTCCTCTTTGCGAACCCGCCAGGGCTGCTCCGTATCTACCACAACGATATCCGCGTCCTTGCCGGCGCTCAATTCGCCCTTTTGCGCGAAGCCGAAGATGCGCGCGATGTTCTGTGAAGTGACCCGGGCGATGCACATCAGGCCCTCCTCCAGCGTTTCCCGTCCGAAGTGCCTGATCCAGTGAGTGACCAGCACGGCCATCGCCTCCTGCAGGCCCGGCATGCCCGAGGCGACCTCCCAGACGCTCTCGCGCTGCTTCTCCTCCAGCGCGTGGGGCGCGTGATCGGTGACGACGGCATCGATCTTGCCCGCGCGCAGCAGTTGCCAGAGCTGCTCCTGTGCGTTAGGCGAGCGCAGGGCGGGCGCGATATTCAACATATTGCCGTACTGCGCATAGTCGGCGCTGTTGAAGGCCAGGTGAACCGTCGTAGTTTCGGCGGATACGTCAACGCCCAGGCTGCGCCCGAATTCCACGGCGGCAAACTCTTCGGGCGTCGAGAGGTGCAGCAGGTGCAGTCTCACGCCAAAATATTTCGCCAGCGAGATCATTTCCAGCACGGAAGTCAGAACGACCGAGAGGTTGCGTGCCTCGCTCCAGGCGGCGGGATAGTTCTTGCCCGCCTCGCGATAGCGGTGCGTGAAGTGGTCGATCAGTTCCTGGTTTTCCGCGTGGACAAGCGCCGTGATCCCGCGCTCGCCCAGAATCTCAAAAATCTGCGCCAGCTCGCTCAGGTGCGGAATGGTCGTCAGAGCGGTCGCATGCCCGGCAGCGAAGATCTTCACGCCCGTGATCTTCCCCTTGTCAATGCGCCGTACCTCTTCAATGCTATCCCGCGCCACACCCATATTGATGGCAAAATCGCAATACGACCTGCCGGTGTAGCGCCGAATCTGCTCCTCCAGGCGCACGGGCGTGGTCGTAGGCGGCCTGGTGTTCGGCATATCCAGAATAGTTGTGTAGCCACCGGCCAGCCCAGCCCGCGTGCCGTGAGGAATGTCCTCTTTGTGTTCAAGGCCCGGCTCGCGCATATGCCCGTGAATCTCGATCAGACCCGGCAGCAGATATTTCCCGCGAAAATCGAGCGCTCCCTCGGCCCGCGCCGGAAACCCTTCCTCGATACGCGCGATTTTTCCCTCAGCGATCGTGATGGTACCTTGAAGCACGCGATTGGGAAGCACAATCGATCCCAACACATTTATTGACATAACATTTCCTGCCTACCTCGTATAATCGCTCCACGACTTAATCGGAATACTCGCCAGGTCCTTCTCAATAATTGCCTGTGTGAAGAGGCGTGCCTGCTTGATCTTGGTGAACAGGGGGATATTATGATCGATGGCATAGCGGCGCATGGCGTAGCCGTCGTCCTCCTCCTGCATAATCGTGCTGTCAACGACATTGATCGCCAGGTCAACCTTATGATCACGGAAGTACGTCAGGATATTCGGCTCCTTCTGCTCATGCAGCTTATAGAGCATCGTCGTTTCAATTCCATGCTCGCGCAGGAAGCGGCTGGTCTTCTCAGTCGCATACATGGGCAGGCCGAGCGTAGCCAGCAGGCGCGCGCTCTCCAGAAAGCGCCGTTTCTTATCGTCGCCACCCAGGCTGATGAAGATGCCCTTCTGCGGAATATGCCCGCCGGTAGCGAGGATCGCCTTGAGATAAGCCTCCTCCAGATCCTCGCCAAAGCAGGCCACCTCGCCGGTTGAGGCCATCTCGACGTGCAGAACGGGATCGGCTCCCGTCAGGCGCGAGAACGAGAACTGGGGAGCTTTGACCGCGACGAACGTCGGCTCCGGCACAGAGAGCGCCGGGATGTCCTCGCAAAAGAGCGCATCCACAAAGAGCGCGATCATATTAACGCCGGTGACTTTCGAGATGAACGGGAAGGTGCGCGAGGCGCGCAGGTTAGCCTCGATCACATAGACCTGGTTCTCTTTCGCCAGGAACTGGATGTTGAACGGCCCGGTGATCTCCAGCGCGCGGGCAATCGCGCGTCCCACCTCTTCGATGCGCGTCCGTGTCTCCTCGTTGATTGTCTGCGGCGGCAGCACAATGGTAGCGTCGCCGGAATGGACCCCGGCGTTCTCGATATGCTCCGAAATTACAAAGGCTTTGACCTCGCCGCGCTGCGCCACCGCGTCCAGCTCAATCTCCTTGACCTTCTGGAAGAACTTCGAGACGGTGACGGGATACTCCGGCGAAACCTCCGACGCCTCGCGCGTGTAGCGTTCGAGCTGTTCCTGGTTATAGCAAACCCTCATGGCGCTGCCCGAGAGGACATACGAGGGACGCACCAGCACGGGATAGCCCACACGCTTAACAAACTCCTGCAACTCTGCCAGATTGGTAAACGAGGCCCATGAGGGCTGGCGAATGCCGAGGGTGTCGAGCAGGCCAGAGAACTTGTGGCGATCTTCGGCGCGATCGATATTGGCGGCGCTGGTGCCCAGGATCGGGAAGCCATAGGCGTCCAGGGCCTTGACGCGGTTATTGGGCGTCTGCCCGCCGACCGAGACGACAACGCCATAGGGATTCTCGAATTCGCAGATGTCGGCGATGCGCTCGAAGGTCAGCTCCTCAAAGTAGAGGCGGTCGGAGGTGTCGTAGTCGGTCGAGACTGTTTCGGGATTGCAATTGATGACAATCGCGTGCTTCTGATACTTCTTCAGAGCCTCGACCGTGCTCACGCTGGTCCAGTCGAACTCGACCGAAGAACCGATGCGGTAAGGGCCGGAGCCGAGGATGACCACGCCCTCCTGCTGCAAGGGTGCCACATCGTTATGCTGCGCGTTATACGTCGTGTAGAGGTAGTTGGTATCAGAAGGGAACTCGCCGGCCAGGGTATCGATCTGCAGAATCGCCGGTGTAATCCCGGCCCGCTTACGCAGCGCACGAATCTCCAGGCCCGTTTTGCCGGTCAACTCGCCAATGCGTTTGTCCGAGAGGCCGAGCTGCTTCAGTTCCAGCAAACGCTCGCCTGAGAGATTCTGGTCAGCTTGCAGGGCCTGCTCGCGCTTCTGGATATGCTCGATGCGCATCAGAAACCAGGGATCGATGCCGGTGATTTCGTGGATCTGCTCGACCGTAAAGCCATTGCGCAGAGCGACGGGAAGGGCGAACACGCGCTTGGGCGTTGGGGTGTAGAGATACCGATCGATAATCTCCGCCTCGGACTGGCGACGGTTGAAGGCGGCCATTGAGGTTGCGCCCTCGAAGCCCAGGTCGAGCATACGGATGGCCTTCTGATACGCCTCCTCGAAAGTGCGGCCAATCCCCATCACCTCGCCGACCGACTTCATGCCGGTCCCGATCGTGGGGTCCGCGCCCTTGAACTTCTCCAGGTCCCAGCGCGGAATCTTGACCACGACATAATCCAGGCTTGGCTCGAAACATGCCTGGGTAACGCCGGTCACTCTGTTCGTGAGTTCGGTCAGCGCGTAGCCCAGGCCAAGCTTGGCGGCCACATAGGCCAGAGGATAGCCGGTAGCCTTGCTGGCCAGGGCCGAGCTGCGCGAGAGGCGGGCGTTGACCTCGATGACATAGTAGTGCGAGGTCGCGGGATCGAGCGCGTACTGCACATTGCACTCGCCGACGATGCCCAGGCTGCGCACAATCTCGATCGAGGCCGAGCGCAGGGTATGGTATTCGCTGTTGGTCAAGGTCTGGCTGGGTGCGATGACCACCGACTCGCCAGTATGAATGCCCAGCGGGTCCATGTTCTCCATGTTGCAGACGGTGATGCAGTTGTCAAAGCGGTCGCGCACCACCTCATACTCGACCTCTTTGTAGTGGTGCAGATACTGCTCGATCAGCACCTGAGGCGCAAAGGCCAGCGCCCCGCTCACAATGCGGCGCAGCTCGCCCTCGCTGCGCGCGATGCCCGAGCCCTGGCCGCCGAGCGCGAAGCCCGCGCGCACCATCACCGGATAGCCAATCTCCCCGGCAATCGCCAGCGCCTCCTCCAGCGTTTCAGCCGTGCGGCTCTGCGGCGTAGGAATATTGATTGCGCGCAGATGGCTCGCGAAAGCCTCGCGGTCCTCCGTGAGAATGATGGCCGAGACGGGCGTGCCCAGAACGCGCACGCCATATTTCTCCAGAACTCCGCTTTTGTGTAGCTCGACGCCGCAGTTCAGGGCGGTCTGTCCGCCAAAGGAGAGCAGAATGCCGTCGGGCCGCTCCCTGGCGATGATCTTCTCGACGAAAAAGGGAGTTACGGGCAGGAAATACACCTGGTCGGCCAGCAGTTGAGAGGTCTGGATGGTTGCGATATTCGGGTTCACCAGGACCGTCGAGACGCCCTCCTCCTGGAGAGCTTTGAGCGCCTGGGAACCCGAGTAGTCGAACTCGCCCGCCTGGCCGATCTTCAGCGCGCCCGCTCCCAGCACCAGCACTTTGCGCACAGTTGCCACGTCAGTCTCCTCTCTCCTTCTCCGCCCGCACGCGCTCCAGGAAGTAGTCAAAGAGCCAGTCGGTATCCATCGGGCCAGGCGTCGATTCGGGATGGAACTGGACCGAGAAGAACGGCAGTTCTGGATGGCGCATACCCTCGTTGCTGCCATCGTTGGCATTAATAAACCAGGGATCGAAGCCGGGCGGCAGCGTGCCTACAGCAAAGCCATGATTCTGCGTAGTGATAAAGCAGCGCTTGCTCCCGCGCAGCAGGCAGGGCTGGTTCTGGCTGCGATGGCCAAATTTCAGCTTATAGGTATCGCCGCCGGCAGCCAGCGCCAGCAGTTGGTGGCCGAGACAGATGCCCATCGTGGGCACACGGCGCGCGATGGCTGAGCGCAGCGTTTGAATGGTAGCTCCGGCCATCTTGGGATCGCCCGGCCCGTTCGAGACCAGGATACCGTCGAAGCTCAGCGCATGCTGTGGCGCGAAGAGATCGTAGTCCCAGGGCACGCTAACGACGCGCACGCCCCGCGCAAGCAGGCTGCGCACAATATTGCGCTTGGCCCCGCAGTCGATCAGCGCGATCGTGATTTCGCCCGCGCCCTGTACCTCAACCTCTCGCGTGGAGACGCGGGCCAGCAGGTTCTCTTGATTTGGATCGTAGAACGGGATATCCCGGTCAAATATAATCTTGCCCAGCAGGGTGCCATGCGTGCGAATATGCTGAGTCAGCCGGCGCGTATCCTTGATTTCCAGCGCGGGAATCCCCTCGCGGCGCAGCCAGGTGCCCAGGTTCATCGTACTCTGAGCGTGCGAGGGCGTCTCGATATAGTTCGAGACGATCAGGCCGGCGATGTGAATGCGGTCATCCTCCCAGGAACTGGACTCTGGCACGCCGTAGTTGCCGATGATTGGGTAGGTCATAGTCAGAATCTGGCCGGTGTAAGAGGCGTCGGTGAGCGCTTCAGGGTATCCCACCATGCCAGTGCAGAAGACCACCTCGCCCGCGACCGGCGCGACATGCCCGAAGGAGGTGCCCTCAAAGCGCGTCCCGTCTTCCAGGACCAGTTCGCCGCGCTGGATGGTCGGAACCAGCAGTGGCGCCTCTCTCTGCGAATTGGTTTCAGACTGCGTAGATGCTATTTTTTGCTCGAGTATCATACTTTCCATGCTTTCCCTTCCGAAATTATTTTTCGCTTTTTTAGTGCTGCCCCTCTTGCTCTATCTGGAGAGGGACAGTAAAACATGAAAATCTGCGCCTGCATGTTGTGGTTCGCGTGCGGAGCCTACCGTTCGTGAGGATACTGGGAGAGAAGAAGCGCCAGCAGAGCCATCCGGGTGTAGAGACCATTGCGGATTTGTGAACGCAGATAGACCGCCCGCTCATCCTGATCCACGGCGGGATCGATCGTCCCGACGCGCGGCAGCGGGTCCATTAAGATCATATCTTTCTTTGCGTACCTTGTCAAAAGTTCAGGGGTGGCGACGAACTTTCCTGCGGCCAACTCCTGGTACTCTGCGGGCGAGGAGAAGCGTTCCTTCTGGATGCGCGTCCAGTACCAGAAGTCGCAGTCGCGCGGGATCTCGCGCTCGCTGGCAATCTCGACCAGTTCGATGCCGCGCGAGCGAAAGGCCACATAGTCGTCGCGTGTCAGACGCAGGCGTTCGGGAGCCAGGATATACAGCCGGTTCCCCTCAAAGAGCGAAAGCCCGCGCATCAACGAGTGCATTGTGCGGCTGTTCAGCGCGTCCCCCACCAGCAGGCCGTTCAGGTGATCCAGGCGGCCAAATCTCTCGTAAAGCGTGCAGAGATCGAGCAGCGTCTGTGTTGGATGCTCGTTGGTGCCATCGCCCGCGTTGATCACCGGCACAAGCTGCGCAGTTTCTGCAGCGATGCGCGCGGCCCCGGACTGCGGATGGCGTAACACAATCGCGTCGGAGTAAGCCTCGAAGACGCGGATAGTGTCCTCGAACGTCTCGCCTTTGTTGATCGAGGTTACGGTCTCCGGGTTCTGAATATCCAGCGTCTGTCCGCCCAGGCGTTTGACTGCGCTGGCAAACGAGCCGAACGTGCGGCTGGAAGGCTCGAAGAACAGGAGCGCGATAATCCTCCCGGCCAGGAGCTGAGAAGCTCTGCCGGCCAGGACAAGTTCTTTCATCTCCAGAGCCGTGCGAAAGACGGTGTACAGATCCTCCGCCGCGAATTGGTCCAGCGAGACAATATCCTTGCCCCGAAAATTCCCCTGAATAGTTTCAATCAGCGGAGAGGGCGAAGTGGCAACGTTACTCAGGCTCATAGAAACCTCCCGTATTGTTTTTGCTTGTTCCGCACGATAATAGTCTGACGACAGGTTGACTGGTCGTCATTTTCTGCCTCTCTATGGCGCTAATCTCCATCCTGTACCTGGATGTTCCTGATTCGCGGCTGTGAGGGAGATCTGCGCTGATGCTCCCGCCGGTCAAAGGCGCGAGGTCTCCCCTCTTGTTCCATCAGGGACCGGGGAGGAAGAAGCCGTTAGAGATGGCCACCAGGCACGTTCGCGTCCTCAATCTCAAAAAAAAACCCCTCCCCCGAATCAACGGGGAGAGGGAGAATGGGAAATCTTGAATGGCCGGCCCGTCCTGGAAATGGGAAAGGCGATAGCTCAGCGAGTGTATTGCCTGTATCTCTTGTAACCTCCTGGTCACGCCCATGATAGTACCACGCCTTTTCAAGATCGGATTCGCTAGGAACTGTGTTCAAATTGTGAAGATTATACCTTCCGCTTTGCCAAAAGTCAAGGGCAAATTGTCGAGCGCAGGGCTTTTTCAAGGTCCTCATGCGAGTTGCTTGCTGACATTGGTTTGCGATAGCGCGGCATGCGTTTCGCTATTTGGTAGCCAACGCTTTCGTAGAGATGGACCGCTTTGCCAGGATTTTCCGCAACCGTTTGGATTTCCGCCTGCGCAATACCGCGTGCTTGCACCTTGTGAAGCATGCGCGTCATCAAGGCTTTGCCCAGACCGCGTTGCCGCCAGGCTTTGCGTACCCCGACCCAGGGAGTATGCGCGCCCTCCTCATCGCTGGTCGTGATAACCAGACCTGCGATCTGCTCTCCATCCCAGGCGACTACCCACAGGCTTGTATCTGCTTCCGGCCCGCCTAGATCGCTCAGCCACTCTTCATACGTATCCTTGCTATCGTGCGACTCTGAGAACGCTTCGCAGTTCGCTGCGTAAATGGCTGGTAACTGCTCTCGCTCGACGGGGCGCACCTCTATGCCCGCTGGCAAGGGAGCCAGGGCGACTGGCGTACTCGGAAGCTGGCAGACCATCTGCAAATAGGTGAACGCGACCTGATATCCTTCGCTGAGGAGCAGAGCGCGGTTGGCTGGCTGCGTCTCGTCGGCGTTGCCACCGAAAAAGCATTGCCCGGTCTCGGGTTGAGCCTGTTGAGCCAGGGCAATCTGGCGGAGACGCTGCTCTTGCCAGCGTAAAAGCGCCCGCCCAATCCCTTTGCGCCGCCATTGGGGGACGAGCCAGCCAAGATGCAGGTAGAGCTTTGTTCCATTTCTCTCTTCCCACCAGGCGAGCCAGGTATAACCAGTTACCTTGCCATCGACCTCGGCTAACAGACAATCCTGGGCTGGATTGCAAACGGCATCGGGGTTGGTGTCCGGTCCAGGCAGCCAGAGATCGCCATCAGCAGTGCGCACTGCTTCGCGCACCGCCTCGATTGAGGGAAAGTCAGCTTCCCCCTGAAACAAGCGGAATGCTAAGCCCGGGATGGCGGGCGCATCGGGAAGCGTGAGATACAATTTTGTTTGATTCATCAATTTACTCCTTAACTTTTCCTCTGATTCAAGCCTTGCGTCGAGGCACGCGGTATATTTCATCGTAATGCAGCAAGAAATCCAGTTCCTCCTCGTTCAGCCTGTAATGTTGAGCCAGCACGCGATCGATCTCATCGATCAGCCCTTTGGAACGCGCCGGGTAGATGCACTGGATGGTCAGGTTGTTGCCGTCCCGATAGCGCATACCTCTCATGCGCGCCTGTTCACGCAAATCTCTGCCCAGTTGCTCCGAAAGTTGACATAACTGTTGCTGAAGTGAGGGGAAGATGTTCGCGAGATCGAGGGGAAAGCCTGCGACCTCGCGTCTGTTGAGGTTGCGGCAATCGCTGCGTGTGGTGATCAGCCAGTAGAAGAGGGTGGAGTTGAGTGCTGCGAGGGCGATCTGCGCATGGACGGGTGAGGAGAAGCGCAGGGTTTTGAGTTCCGACGGGGCGCGGGCCTGGCCCTGGGAGTCCAGGATGAGCGGGATAAAGGGCGTGACCTGGACGAACCAACTCAGCTTGCGCGTGTAGTAGATGGGATAGGCGCCGGCGGGACTGAGATAATCGCCCAGAGTGTGAGCCTGGCGCGCGAGTTTCTCGTAGATGGTCCGCTCAAGTGGGGAGCCGTAGCGCGGAATAGAGCCTGCTTGAGCCAGTCCGGTGACTTCTGTATAGCGCAGGTGTTCAAAGAGGCTGCGGCGCGCCTTCTGTCCAAACTTAAGATAGGGCGTGCTAAAGACTCTGCTTGTCCGCGTGGATGTCGGGTCCGGTTTCGCGAAGAGAAGAATGCACAGACGCGGGTGAGGCAGGGAGAAGAGGCGACCTCGCTGATCGCTAAACGAGGCGATATGTAGCTCTTGCTGGGCCAGGAGCAACTGCTGCAAGGAACGATATCCATCGGTGCAGGTGGCTGAGGAGGGGACGATCATGCCGAATCTGCCGCCGGACGCCAGCAGGTGCGCGCTGCGTTCTATGGTCAGGGCGAAGAGATTGCCGGTTTCCAGGGTTGCGTAACCATCCAGGGGATAGAGCCGGCGTACCTGCTGGTACTCGACATATGGCGGGTTGCCCAGCACGACATCGAAACCTCCACGCGCTATCACTTCAGAGAAGGCCAGCATCCAGTCAAAGGCGTCCCGCGCCTCTACCAGCGTCTCCTGCCCGCCTCGCTCCTCGCGCCCGTTGTCGAGCGAACCGACCAGACTATTCCCCACGCGGATATGCTGTCCCACTTCGCGCGCCGGATCGGCCAGCCGCCGGTCCGGTCCGGCAGCCAGAATCCTCAGCGCGAGTCGCAGCCGGCAGATTTCCACCGCCTCCTCCATCAGATCAACGCCGTACAGGTTGTGCCCGCCGATCCAACGAAGGATAGTCTGCTCCCTGTGCGTCGATTCGCCCGCCTCCTCCAGGTAATGTTCAAAAGCCTGGCGCAGCGGCGGGGAAAGCTCCGTTGATCTGGCGGCTGTGAGGAACTGTTCCATGAGCGCGAGGCACGCGGTATAGAGCGGCTTCAGTTGAGAGATCGCTGCCAGCAGAAATGCGCCTGAGCCGCAGGTGGGATCGAGGACGGTGAGCTGGCGCAGGCTCTCGTAAAAGTCCAGCAAGAATTCGGGCTGCCGGCAATTCTGAAGCGTCTCCAGCGCCAGCAATTGTTGATTCACATTCCAGGTGGTCAGGCGGTCGAGGCCCTCACGCTCCCCGCGCTGTAAGCGGGCGAGAATCTCTGCCGTCTGTGTGCGCCTCGCGATCACCGCGCGCCAGGTTTCGCCGGGCAACGCGTACTGCTCAGGCGCGTTCTCCTGCCATCTTCGGCGCTGCGTGAGATCGTGCAGACCTGCCGCGATCTCCGGCGGCAGCGGATGTTCGCAGCCCTTGCGCGCTGCGGTGAAGAGATAGCGTTCGGGCCGGTGCGTCAATTGTTGCCAGAGCAATCCGTCGGGCGAGCGGTCGTCCTTGCAGCGTTCGCGCACGCGCGTGAGCAGCGCCGGAAAGAGCGTATTGCGCGCGATATACGTTGTAATTTCGCCGGGAGTATAGTAACTGCCCATCTCCTCTGGTTGCAGGTTTTGCGCCATGAGGTCTCCGTAGATTTCAGCCGCGAATTCGCGCTCACCGGGCCGCTCGTTAATTTGCCGGCGCTGCTCCTCGAAGAGGGCGAACAGGCGCGCGAAGATCTCGTCAGGGATGGCAAGCGCCGGGAAGGTCTGCTCGATCGTATGGCTGGTAAACAGGCCGGTTGGGGAGAACGGGAGCTCTTTCCAGCGGCCCTCCCCGGCAAAACAGGGGCGCAGGACTGCGCGGTAAAAGTCCGTGCCCCCTGGTTCCCGCCCCTCTTCCAGGCGCTGCAGCAGATAACGACGCTCGTCCGCGCATAGCCAGAAGTATATAAACATTAATCGATATATAAGCAGCGAAGCGTAGCGCGAGCGTGCCCCCGCGTCCTCTACTCCCTGGATAGCCTCGCTCAGCAGCAGATAGAGTTTGCGCAGGCGTGTGGCAAAGCGCCTGGCGGATAGTTCGCTCGTTTCAGGCTCGTACTGTTCCTGGATGACCTGCGTGTACTGCTGTGCCATGAGCTTCTCTCTTTTCTTTACTCAAGTACGCATGGAGACAGATGGCACGTCGTATTACCTGTCTATGGGGCTATTGGTTTCATTGTAGGCGCGCTGTCAAGCTCTAGCAAGGGTAGTGCTCGCCTTTTCCTGTGCCTTGCCTTGCTGCCAGGCCCCCGGCTCATTCCTCGTCCACCTGCGGAAGTACAGATAGATAAACAGGGTCAGCCAGAGCGCGCCTGAAAGATAGCCGCCCAGGACATCCAGCGTCCAGTGCTCGCCCTCCAGGACGCGTGAGAAGCCCATCAGCAGAATGTCGAGCGCCATCAGGACCTGGAGTGGGATCAGCCACTTTGCATACTTCCACTCGCGCACCTGCTTTGTCAGCGTCAGAAAGAGCAGAAAGCCATAGAAGATGACGATATGTTCGGTATGTCCTGAAGGAAAGCTATTAAAATTCAGGGTCGCGGTCACGTGAATCAGGTGCGGGCTTGGGCGTGGACGCCCGACGATATCGCCAATGATAGCGTCGATGCTATTGCCTACCAGGATCAGGTATCCCAGGAACAGCGCGGGCCGAATTTTGCGCGCGAGCAACAGCGCCGCGACCACCACCGCTGCCGCGATCCCTGAGGGGGTTGGATCATTAAATGTGCTGACAAAGATGAGGATAGCTTTCAACCATCCCGGCATCTGCCATGCTTGAACATCGCGTGTGATGGTCAGTTCAAAGGGCCAGGGATTCGGATGCCCGTGTACAAACCAGGCGATGGTAATAAGGGCCGTCAGGCCCAGGAACCACAAAAGAAAACCGCCGGCGCGCCTGGCCCGATGGCTTGCTTGTTCACCCTGGACCACCGCTGTCCGCGCCTCATGTCTCTGATTCGTTGCTTCCATAGCGTTTTGCTTCCTCTCCATTTTTAGCCGGACCATCCCGCGTTTACAGCGCCGTTCGCGCTGTTACTTTCCAGGTCCCGTACATCGAGATAAAAAACCCGAAGACAAGCGCGGCCAGTCCACTTGCCAGGTGAGTCAGGTTAAGAAACAGGTTCATATGTGTCAGGCCCAAAAACCGCTGATCGTTGAAGTACAGCGCGGGGATCAGACCGAGCAGGCCGAGTAATGTATAGAAGATTCCGCATGCTTGGTTGTAGAGACGTGACCGACCGGTGAAGACCGCCAGAATACCGATTGCCCCCGTTGCCACATGAACCAGGTTGATGACGGCATCGAGTTTATAAAAGGTCCACGTGCCTTCTTGCAGGGTTGGGGCAGCGAACAGACCAAGCAGGCCCAGAAAGAAGAGTCCCAGGCCGAGATAGAGGGCTACAACCCTGTTGGGCGTCCAACGCATGATTTTTCTCCTTACGCGCGTTTCCAATGGGGCGATTGCTCAGGCCCCTTGTTATCTCAGGTTTCTATTGTCACAGGCTACCCATTCCCAGGGATAGGATTCGCTACTTCCAGCACGCGAAGAATCGGCATCGGGAATACACGCCTGCTTCTCCATTGGCAGCAAGGGCAAAATCCTGTATAATAGTGCCTGCCTGTTTTGGAAGAAAAAAGCGAGCGAGCCTGGATACGTCACCTCTCTGGCGAGGGAAGAAACATCGCCAGCAACATCTGGAAGGAGCAGATTCAGACATGTCGTATATGCCTCAAGCGCCTGTATATGCCCCCTCGATGCCTCCCGAGGTCTATCAGAGCGCCAGCGCCTACCAGCTCGGGCAGCAGCCGAGCGCAGTGTATCGTGTAACGACTGGTGGGAGGCGGATCGCGGGGGGAGTCGTTTTCATCATCATTGGCGTTCTCCTGGTGGTGGCCGGTTTTGGAGTCATGACGCAATCGAGCGATAGCTCGGTGGGTGGGATTGTCCTGGCGCTCTTTGGGGGTTGCTTCATCGTTGGCGCCATCTATATGTTTCTGTACGGGACAATCTATAGAAACTGGGGCGTCTACGTTTTCGAGCAAGGCTTTCTTTTCAAAAAGGGCAACGAGGCCCCGCAGCCGTTTCGTTGGGATCAGATCGAGGCGGTCTGGTATCAGGTGACGCGCCACTATCGCAACGGCATCTATACCGGGACGACCCATAGATACAGGGTGCGTCGCAAAGACGGCTATCAGATTGTGCTGAACGATCGCTTTACCAATGTCGGCCAGCTTGGAGATACCGTCAGCAACCAGGTGACAAAGGTCCTGCTGCCCCAGGTGATTGCCGCCTACAACGCCGGCCAGACGATCACTTTTGGTCCGCTCAGTGTCAATCGCCAGGGCCTGCTCAATGTCCTGGGCAACCTGCTGCCCTGGTCTGAGATCACAGGA
>Ga0209581_1003128_pt1 | contig 14641 bp, 14 predicted proteins | sample Coa_R2_FD_187160 | JGI IMG/M metagenome (GOLD analysis project Ga0209581, IMG submission 187160) | Surface soil microbial communities from Centralia Pennsylvania, which are recovering from an underground coalmine fire - Coalmine... | ecosystem: Environmental > Terrestrial > Soil > Unclassified ...
TATGAAGAAGAAAGTTCTCGTCATCGAGGATGAACAGAACCTGCGCGAGACGCTGACCTATAACCTGACGCGCGAAGGTTATGTCGCCCTCGGTGCCGGCGACGGCCGCTCGGCCGTCGACCTGGCGCGGCGGGAGCGCCCGGACCTGATCCTGCTGGATCTGATGCTGCCGGAGATGGATGGATTTGAGGTTTGCCGTACTATCAGGCAGGAACTGACCGTGCCCATTATGATCTTGACCGCGCGCGATAGCGAGCTAGACATGGTTCTCGGCCTGGAGCTAGGCGCGGACGACTATGTCACCAAGCCGGTCGCGCTGCGGGCGCTCATGGCCCGCGTGAAGGCGTTGCTCAGGCGGGCGGAGATGGGCTCTGAAAGCATTAATGCGACGCACGATGAGATTGCCTTCGGGCCTTTCGTGATCGATCGCTCCGGGCGGCGGCTGCTGCGAGAGGGCCAGGAGGTATCGCTGACTCTCAAAGAGTACGATTTGCTGCTGCTGTTGGTGACCCACGAAGGGCAGGTCCTGTCGCGCGATGTCCTGCTGGAGAAAGTGTGGGGTTACGACTATGTCGGCGATAGTCGCACCGTGGACGTGCATGTCCGCTGGCTGCGCGAGAAGATCGAAAGCGATCCCAGCGACCCACAATACATCATCACCGTCCGCGGGATCGGCTACCGGTTTGCCCATGCGCGGTAGTCGGCGTGATGGCACGAGCAGAGTGAGGTGAGGCCTGTTCATGGACCCCTGGCTCGTCCTCTCACTGCTCCTATGCCTGGGCCTGGTCTGGCTTTTCCTGACCTGGCAACGCTCGCAGCGCCGCTGGCGCGACCTGAGCGCGCAATACGACGACATGCTCGAACGGTACGCGCGCCTGGAGGGGGAGACGCTGCACCTGCGTACGGTGCGGCGCGACTTCGTGGCCAATATCTCGCACGAGTTGCGGACACCGCTGGCCTCGATCAAACTCCTGGTGGAAACGCTACAGGAAGGGGCGCTGGAGGACCACCATGTCGCCACTGAATTCACGCGTAAGATCGGCCAGGAGACGGACCACCTGATCGGCATGACGCAGGAACTACTCGACCTGGCCCGCATCGAAGCCGCACCTTCCACACATCCGACGGTGTTTGATCCGACCCTGGCCGTCGGCGAGGTCGTCGAGCGCATGCGCGCCCTGGCCAACGGCAAGCGCCTGCGGCTGACGGCGGAGCCTTCCTCCCCCGTCCCGGAGGTGCGTGCGGATCGCGACCAGGTGTGCCGCGTCCTGGTCAACCTCCTGAACAATGCCATCAAGTTCACGCCAGAGGGAGGCCAGGTAAGCGTCTCCAGCTACCTGGAACCCGACGCCGTGGCCATCAGCGTTTCCGATACCGGGCCGGGAATCCCGGCCGGGGAGGAGAGCCGCATCTTCGAGCGCTTCTACAAGGTCGACACCGCGCGGCAGCGCGGCGGCACGGGACTTGGGCTCTCCATCGCCCGCCACATCGTGGAGGCGCAGGGTGGCGAGATCTGGGTGCGGAACAAACCGGAGGGCGGCGCCTGCTTCACGTTCACGCTGCCCGTCTCCGGCGCCGCACCCGGCCATTCATAGGGGCTGGAATGATGGACTCGACGGTATCGGTGGTACCCGCCACGCAGCTCGACCCGGCATCGTTGGCCGAGTTGCTCAATCGGGCCTTTTCCGACTACGTGGTGGCCATCCATCTCGATGCCGAGGACCTTGCCGCGATGGTGCGGCGCGACGACGTGCGGCTTGACCTGTCCTGGGTGGCCACCGTGCACGGCCGGCCGGCCGGGTTGGGGCTACTGGCAACCCGGCACAGCCGTGCCGGACTCGCCGCGCGCGTGGCGACGATGGGCGTTGTCCCCGAACACCGCCATGCCGGGATCGGGCGCACGCTGCTGCGACAGCTCATCGCGACCGCTCGCGAGCACGGGGCGCGGAGCGTCACCCTGGAGGTCTTCACAACGAATGAGCCGGCCCGTCGCCTATACGCAGCGCACGGCTTTCGGCCAACCAGACGTCTATTGGGGTTCACCCTTCCTCGCGATCGGCTTTCTAGACCGGCTTGGGCAGCGGTAGCCCTCAGGCCCATTGAACGGCGCGAGACCCTTAGCCTCTACGTGGCGTGCGTGTCGGACGAGAGCCCCGAGGCGCAGCCGCCCTGGCAACTCGACGGTACGGTGCTGGCGCGCCTCGCCGCGCCCACGGCGTTCTATGCGATCGACGACGCGGCGACGGGCACGGCCGTCGGCTATCTGGTGCTCGGGCGCGAACGGCCCGCCGCCCATCTCGTACATCTGGGGATCGTGCCCCGCTACCGGCGTCGCGGCCACGGCACGGCGGCACTTCACGCCATCTTCGCCGCGCACGGCGACCTGCAAGAGCTTCACCTACCTCAACTCATCCCCGAAGCGTCGTCGCTGGTCCCGTTCCTGACCGCCTGTGGCGCCACCGCCGAGCCTGAGGACCAATTCGAGATGCTGTTGGTGCTGGATCGGACACCGTAGGTCAGGTGTGCTACATCCATCAGGCGTGCGCCAAGGAAACGGAGCACGGACCTACCCGGACTCCGCTTCGCCGTCATCCGCCGCGAGGGAACCGAACTCCAGTTCGAACCAGCCGACGACCTGGGGGGAAGCGTATTCTGGCTCGACGCGCACCGTCAGAGCATCATAGAACGCCCGATGGGTCGCCGCCGGCTTCAGGAAGGTTGGGCCATTCGGGCGCCCGTCCGCGTTGTAGTCCCAGTGGGTTCCCACCTTGTCTTGAAACAGACGTTGCCAGCGCACGAGATCGCGTTCCTGTTCGGGCGTAGGCTCGATCGTTCCTGTTCGGGCGTAGGCTCGATAAGGATATACGCACGAAACCAGGTCGCGTCATGCATGACCCGATCATTCACCATCTGGAAGCACAGGCGTTTGCCCCGATAGAGTGCAACGCCATCGATGGGTCCATCGTACCATGCGTCAACCCACAGGAGCCGAATCTCCTCCTGCTGGATGTGCGGCAACTCTTGATATGCGGTGCCGCCATACAGATCGCGCAGTGTGCTCACGCGTGTTCCTTGATTGCGATGAAAGCTCCCTCCTGCTGCATAGGCGTCACGGCGGTTCCACTCCCCACACCCGTTAGTATGCTGACCTCGATCAGAGAGCCACAGGCCAAGAGGAGCAATGCCAGCCCGGCTAGGAGTCGACCTGTTGCACCCAGCACTGAGCGCCAACCTCGTGCACCATCAAGGGACCGACTTTGGAGCACTGGCCTGGGACCGCCGGCATCCTTGCCGGCCCCCGCTTGCCGGCAAGGATGCCGGCGGCGTCGGCCCGCAGGCCGCCGCCAGGGATGGCACCCCGCTGCAAAGCAACCCCTCTGAAACAGCACTAGCACGGCGGCCCCTGTCCGGCGCACAGGTCGCACAGGAAGATGTGGCTGACACAAAGATGTTGCCGTTATACAACTTCACGTTGCCCCTAGCGGGTGGCATATCAAACGGATGTATTCCTGAACCCATCTTATGTCACCGCGTGACCTCGGGCAATAGGGTGACCGTAGGTGTCTCTCTATCAGACAACTCCGCGGGCGATTGCCGGCTCCATCGGGCGGTGGGTACACTGAGTGCAGAAGGGGTCGGTGTCCAGGATCAAGGAGAAACAACCATGTCGCTAGCGGTCTACTCCCGGGTCGGGAGCCTGCTCCAGGAGGCTGGGGTGGATCTGGAGGATCTGCGCGCCCGCGTCGCTGCCCGCTACGGCGTGAGCATCGATCGGCGCACCCTGGACGCGCTCACGCGGGACGGCCGTCTGCAGAGGCCCGACATCGAGGTGCTCGAAGCGATCGCCCTGATCTTGCAGATTCCGGTGGATGACCTCCTGGATGTCCGTACCGTGGGGGTAGCCGAGCCGGCCTCCGGCGTCTCGGACGATGTCCTTCTCGACACTGAGCGTGACGCGCGCTTGCGCGCTCTGGCCGAACAGCGCGACTGGGGAGAACTCCCTCTCAGCCCGGTGGAGCAGCGCGAACTGGAGACGCTGATCGCCGAGGCGGGGCGGGCGCTGGTCGAGCGGGATCTCGCAGCCGCGGCGCAGCGTCTAGACCTCCCAGTGGAGGTAGCGCGCATGTATATCGCCACGCAAACGGCCGATGCGACACAGTTCTGGTCGGACCTGATGGCCGAACCGGAGCGCATGGCAGCCGAGGTGCGGGTGGCCAAAGCTCGGCGCCAGGTGCGCGCCGGCTGATCGGTGCCAGCTCCCTATCCACGGGCGCTGCGTGGCCGCATCGCTGCCCTCAACCGTCAGGCCCGCACGAGCCCACGGACTCCATTGTGCGTGACGTCGTACGCCAGCGTGCGGCCGATGCATGTGAATATTGTCTGATGCCCAGCAATGGGAAGTTCGAGATCGAACATATCATTCCCAAGCAGCGCTGGACGGAGTACCTGAACGGCACATACCCCGGCCTGCGTCGGCCGGCACGACTGACCTTAGCCAACCCGGATCACATCGGCAATTATGCCTGGTCCTGCTTCTTCTGCAACAATGCCAAGGGCGGCCGGCAGCGCCCACGGACTGACCCGCGCCTCTTCGACCCGCGGTTTGACCACTGGCCCGAACACTTCGCCTTCTCCCCGACGAAAGGCTACGGCGTGATCCTCGGCATCACCCCGATTGGAGCGGCGACGGTCCAGGCCCTACAGTTCCACGCGGGCGGTCCGGAAGGGGCGCTCGCAGAGCGCTACACGGCGATTCTGCGTGGCTTCTATCCTCCGCCATGGCTGCTAGCCACCTACAAGCTGTGACTTTTGTGTACGTGCAAGTAAGTAGATGGTACAATCACCAGCACAGGGCACGGTGATCTGATGGCGCAAACGTCCGCCAACGGCCCGATCGACGTCTATCTCGAGCTGGGGCAGAAGCGCGTGTTCGCCTGCGCGCTGGACTGGCCCGGTTGGTGCCGCTCCGGCAAGACCGAGGGCGATGCGCTCGCGGCCCTGGCGGCTTACGCCCCGCGGTACGCGGTCGTGGCGCGAGAGGCAGGTATTCCTTTCCCGGAAGAGGTTCAGCAGAGCGCCTTGCACGTCGTGGGGCGGGTGGCTGGCTCGGCCCGCTATACCGACTTCGGCGTGCCGGGGGCGGTGCTCGCGCGCGACCGGGAACCACTGTCGGCTGAGGAGGCAGCGCGCCAGGTCGCCCTGGTCCGGGCCTGCTGGGACGTCTTCGATCGGATCGCGGCCGGTGCGCCGGCGGAGCTGCGCAAGGGTCCGCGGGGCGGAGGCCGCGACCGGGACCGGCTGATCGCGCATGTGCTGGGGGCCGAGACCGCCTACGCGCGCAAGCTCGGGGTGAAGCACCGCGAACCGGCACCCGACGACGCGGCGGCCATCGCGGCCTTGCGCGAGGCCATCGGCGCGGCGCTGGAGGCGACCCGTGAGGGCGTGCCGTCCGGAGCGACGGGGTGGCCGGCGCCCTACGCGGCCCGCCGCATCGCCTGGCACGTCCTCGACCACGCCTGGGAGATGGAAGACCGCAACATACCGGCGCAATAACGCGCATCAGCGATCACCGGTCACCGGTATTGGCGGGTGCCGATAGCCGAACAGGCAGGCGCCACGATCTCAGGGCGAGAGCGCCAACTGTCCTCGTGGGGACCCACACAGTGCCCGACCTGATCGGCGTTAAGGCCGTGAACTGCGTCTCGAAGTCGATCGTGATATCCGGGAAGGGGCCAGATTGAGCGCTGACCGGCTGAAGGGCCCGTGGTGGCAACCCCAATCCATCTGGCGCTTTTCCTGCGCGCGCCTCTTCCTATGCCATGCCTGGTGGGGGCGCGTCAGGCGAGATGTCCGCGCTCATCCACAACAGCCTTTGACGCCTGAACGGCAGAGGCGCGTACACTGTAGGTGTAGTGTACACAGCGTTGTGGTGCCCCATCGGAGAATTAAGGACTATGTATGTCTAGCACACCTGTTGCCAAGCCGGCCGGCCTGGAGGATGTCGTTGCCGCGACCTCGGCCATTTGCGATGTCAATGGCAAGGAAGGCCGCTTGCTCTATTTTGGCGTCGATATCAGAGACCTCGCCGCCCATTCCTCGTTCGAGGAGACGGTCTACCTGTTGTGGCACGGCCGGTTACCCAAGCGCGATGAATTGGCGCAACTGACCGCCGATCTGGCCCACAACCGGGCGCTGCCGCCGGATGTGCTGCGCGTGATGCGCGAGCTGCCGCGCACGGCGGTGCCCATGGAGCTGCTGCGCACCGTGGTCTCACTGCTCTCGATGTACGATCCCGACGATGCGGACAGCTCAAGAGAGGCCAACGTACGCAAGGCCACGCGCCTTGTGGCCCAAACGCCGACTATCGTCGCCGCGATCAGCGCCATCCGCGATGGTCGCGAGCCGGTCGCGCCGCGCGAAGACCTCGGCCTGGCCGCCAACTTCCTGTACATGCTGTTCGGCAAGGAACAGGACGCCACCGCCGTTCATGCCATGGACGTCGCGTTGATCCTGCACGCGGATCACGAGTTGAACGCCTCGACCTTCGCCGCGCGCGTGACCGCCGCCACTCTGGCCGATATGTACTCCGCCGTCGTCGCGGCCATCTGCGCTCTCAAGGGGCCGCTTCACGGCGGCGCCAACGAGCAGGTGTTCAGGATGCTCACGGCGATCGACCGGCCGGAGCGGGCGGAGGACTACGTCAAGCAGCAGCTCGACGCGGGCCAGAAGATCATGGGCTTCGGGCATCGCGTCTACCGTACCGACGACCCGCGCGCCATCATCCTGAGCGGGCTCTCGCAGCAGCTCGGCCGGGAACGCGGTGAGCCGAAATGGTACGAGATCTCGCGCCGGGTCGCCGATACCGTCAAGGCGGAGAAGGAGCTCTATCCCAACGTCGACTTCTATTCGGCCTCGACCTATCACAGTCTGGGCATCGCAACCGATCTCTTCACGCCGGTCTTCGCGGTCAGCCGCATGTCGGGCTGGACCGCGCACATCCTGGAACAGTACGGCAACAACCGCCTGATCCGGCCGCGCGCCGAGTATACCGGCCCGCGCAATGTGCCCTACACGCCGATCGACCAGCGCTAACCTGCATTCGATCGCAAATCCCCCCTTCTCCTCGAAAAAGAAGGGGGGAGGCCGGCGACTGAAGTCGCCTGGCAGGAACACGCCGACTAAAGTCGGACAACGTTGCCACTAAGGCACTTTAGTGCCCGTATCCTGCCGTGACACTTCAGTGTCAGGCTATCTCCAGTGCGTTCATGTCCGCTTCACCAGGTAGCGAATAATGCCGGCCACGCCGGCATCATAGCCGGCCATCAGCTCGAGCTGTTGCAGGGCCTCGCTGTGTGCGCCAAGGGCCGCGGCGTCGCGCGAGCGCAGGTCGGCGGCCATCTCATCGGGACTGCGCCCTTCGCGCAGCCCCTGCTCGACCAGGGACGTCCAGGCCCGCATCCGCCGTCGCAACTCATCGAGGTGCGCGCGCGGGTTCTCGACCGGGCCGAAGTGGCCAAGCAGCAGCCGCGTTGGATTGAGGGCGAGCATGCGGTCCATGCTCATCTCCCAGGCTACCGGATCGAACTCGGGCGGCACGGTCGGCGGGTTGACGATGTCGTGTCCGGGCACGTGTACGCCCGCGGCATCGCCGCTGAAGATCGCGCCCGACGCGCGGTGGTGCAATGCCAGGTGGTGTGAGGCGTGGCCGGGCGTGTACAGGACCTCCAGATCGTGCCCGGCCACGGTGAGGCGACTGCCATCCTCCAGGCCCACCACGCGATTGGCCGGGATGGGCGCCACCTCGCCCCACAGCGTCTCCATCATGTCGCCGTACAGGCGCGTGGCCGAGCGCACCAGGCGGCTGGGATCGACTAAATGCTGCAGGCCCACCGGATGGACGTGGACGCGCGCCCCCGGCATGGCGTCGCGCAATAGAACCCCGGCGCCACCGGAATGATCCAGGTGGATGTGCGTCACCACGATGTCTTCCACCCGCGACGGGTCGAGGCCGGCGGCCCGCATCCCGGCCAGCAGCGCCGGTCCCGAGCTGGCCGGACCGGTCTCGATCAGGCCGACCGCTCCATCGTCCGCGGCCAGCACGTAGGTGGAGATGATCGTTGGCCGCCCACGGAAGTGCAGATCCAGCAAATGGATGCCGGGTAAAATCTCGCTCATGCCTTACCCTGTGATGTCGTTAATGGGGGCATATGGATGGTCACGTGGCCGGGGCTGCTGCCGGTTGAGCGGCGACGTGGACGGTGACGTGCTGGTCGCCGCGACGCCATTTCCCTTTCAGCCGCAGGCCCTGACCCTTCAGGGTAAAGGTTGCGCCGTCGGCCGTGTCCCGGGGCAGTTTGAGGTGGGCCTCGCCATGGAGGGTGGGCACGTCAATCTGCATGCCCTCACGCGCCTGGTCGGGACTGACCTGGACGCTTGCATACACCTCGGCGCCGCGGCGCCGCAGCACCGGGTCCGGCAGCACCTCGATCCTGAGGTGCAGGTCGCCGCGCGGCCCGCCGTTTGGACCCGGCTGGCCCTGGTTCTTGATGCGTATCACCTCGCCATCTTCCAGGGCCGACGGGAAGCGTAACGAAAAAGGCTCGACCACGTCGATGCGGCCACGTCCACCGCACAGGGCGCAGGGGACGGTGGGGAGGTTGCCACTGCCGCGACAGCGCGGGCAGGCGGTCCCGCGCTGCGGCCCGCGGCCGGTGCCGTGACAGCGCCCGCATTGTCGCACCGCTGCGCCCGGCGCCGCGCCCGAACCGCGGCATTGCACGCAGGTCTCGTGGCGGGGAATCTCGATGCTCTTGTCGGTGCCGAAGGCCGCCTCGCGCAGCGTCAATTGCACCGTTTGCCAGATATCCAGGCCGCGCACCGCCGGATCGGCCGGCACCGCGGGATCGGGCCGCCGCTCGCCGTGCAGGTCGTGACGCGCCATCTGGGCCATGCTCGGCCCTTTCCACTCCGCCCGGGACGAAGGGCCGGCCGGACGCGAACGGGACAGGTCGTAGGCGCGGCGGCGCTCGGGATCGGACAGCGTATCGTAGGCCCGCGCAATGGCGGCAAAGCGCTCGGCGGCGTCCGCGGCCGGGTTCACATCGGGGTGCAGACGCCGCGCCAGTTCGCGAAAAGCGCGCCTTATTTCGAGGGGTGTGGCAGTGGGGGTGACGTTTAGGACGCTATAGTAATCGTGTGCCTGGGTCTTCTGTTGTGCGCTCACACCTCTATTGTACCCCTCGGCTTCGCGGGCGCGCGAGCAAACCCTGGCGCGAACCTGGAGGTTAGCCGGTGATATATCTGATTGGCGGTCCGCCACGCCGCGGCAAGACGACGGTCGCGCGGCGCGCGGCAAGGAACCTCACTTGCCCATGTCGGAAGTTGTGGTTATCCTGTACTACAGAAAGTGTTGCAGGAATGGAGGAGATAGGGTGATGGCCGCGGGAATAACAACCAGCATCCGCATGCCTCAAGAGGTTCGAGACCTGTACGAGACTATTGCTCAGGCTACTGGTCGCGCCAAGAATGACCTCATGGTTGAGGCGTTGCTTATGGAAGGACAGCGACGGGTGCATGAGATAGCAATGATCCTGGAGGGCGGCGCACAGGCCCGCGCGGGACAGCTTTCGTCTATCGAGGATGTGGTCGCTCGTTTCAAGGATAAGGGCATGTTACCGGCTGACTTTGATCTTGACGCACGTGATGTGGATGCAGATGACGTGTGAGGGTTGCGCTTACCGATGCCGCTGAGGCAGACCTTGCTGCGATTTACGCCTATTACGCGGAACGATCCGGGTCCGCTGCCGGTCGCGTCGTTGGTACCATCCTGCGCGCAATCAACAGCCTGGCGGCGTTTCCACTCATGGGCCGGCCGGGTGAGGTGCCCGAAACGCGTGAGCGCTTGGTGACGCGCTACCCCTACCGCATCGTTTACCACATTGACGAGGCCAATCAGGTCATCGAGGTCTGGCGCATTGTGCACGGTGCACAACAGTGGCCGCCCGTCGAATAGCCGGCCGGAACATAAACATAAGGGTGTGGCCGTGGCCAAAGCGCTTCACCAGCTAGGCAGACACATAGTACTGTAATGAGCAATAGTGAACGCCAGGAGATGGTATCCCATGTCCTCCGTACAGATTCCCCCATTGCGTGCCGATGCCGACGGGGTAGCCTGGCGCCCGAGCCGGGAATATATCGAGCGCAGCCGGTTGCGGCGCCTGATGTCCGAATTGGGCATCGAGTCGTTCGATAGGCTGCTCTCCTGGGCCGCCGCGCATCCGGCCGAGTTCTGGGACGCCGCGGTGCGCGAGCTTGGGCTGGAGTTCTATCGCCCCTATACGGCCACGCTCGATACGGCGCGCGGCCTGCCCTGGACGCGCTGGTTCGTGGGCGGTCTATACAACTATGCGCACGATGCCGTGGATAAGTGGGCCGCCGGCCCGAGATCTGCCGCTCCTGCCTTGCTGTGGGAGGGCGAGGAGGGCGTCACGCGCTCGCTGAGCTACGGTGAGCTGGCAGAGGAGGCCAATCGCATGGCCGGCGCCCTGCAGGAAAGGGGCATCGTCCGCGGCGACCGCGTCGGCATCTTCCTGCCGATGATCCCGGAGACGGTGGTGGCCATGCTGGCGCTGGCCAAGCTCGGCGCTATCGCCATCCCGATCTTCTCCGGCTATGCTGCGCCCTCGGCGGCCACCAGGCTGGTCGACTGTGAGGCCGTCGCGCTGATTACGGCCGACGGCTTCTATCGGCGCGGCAAGGCCGTGGAGATGAAGCGCATCGCCGACGAGGCCGTGGCCGCGGCGCCGGCCGTCAAGACGGTGGTCGTGGTGCGGCGCACCGGGGCCGAGGTGCCGTGGACGCCGGGCCGCGACCTATGGTGGCACGAGCTGCGCGAGGCCGGACCCACTACCTTCGAGACCTGCCGCACCGAGCCTGAGGACCCCTACATGATCATCTATACCTCGGGCACCACCGGCCGTCCCAAGGGCGCCGTCCACGTCCATGGCGGCTTCCCCATCAAGGGTGCGCAGGACCTGGCCCACTGCTTCGACGTGCAGCAGGACGACGTGCTCTTCTGGCTCACCGATCTCGGCTGGATGATGGGGCCGTGGGCCATCAGCGGCACGCTGATGCTGGGCGCAACGCTGCTGCTCTACGACGGCACGCCCGACTATCCCGGCCCTGACCGCCTGTGGGAGCTGGCCGAGCGGCATGGCGTCACCGTCCTGGGCATCGCGCCCACGGCGGTGCGAGCGCTGCGCACGCATGGCGACGAACCCGCGCAGGCCCATCCCCTGTCAGCGTTGCGGGTGCTTGGCTCGACCGGCGAGCCCTGGGACCCAGACTCCTGGCGCTGGTTGTTCGAGACGGTGGGCCGGGGGCGCTGCCCGATCGTCAACTACTCGGGCGGCACGGAGATCTCCGGCGGCATCGTCGGCTGCACCACCATCACGCCGCTGAAGCCGTGCTGCTTCGCCGGGCCGGTGCCCGGCATGGACGCCGACGTGGTGGACGAGGACGGGCATTCGGTGCGCGGCCGCGTCGGCGAGCTGGTGCTGCGGGGACCATGGCCGGGCATGACGCGCGGCTTCTGGAAGGATCCCGAGCGCTATATCGACACCTATTGGTCGCGCTTCCCTGATACGTGGGTGCACGGCGACTGGGCCGAGATCGACGCCGATGGCTTCTGGTATATCCGCGGCCGTTCGGACGACACGATCAAGGTGGCGGGCAAGCGCCTGGGTCCGGCCGAGGTGGAGTCGGCGGCGCTGACCCACCCGGCAGTGGCCGCGGCGGCGGCTGTTGGGGTGCCGGACGAGCTGAAGGGCGAGTCCGTCGTCGTCTTCGCCGTACTGGGTCCCGGCTATCAGGAAGGCGAGGCCCTGCGGGGCGAGATCGAGGCGGCCATCGTCGCGGTGCTAGGCAAGGCGCTCAAGCCCCAGGCCGTGCGCTTCGTGAGCGACCTGCCACGCACGCGCAACGCCAAGATCCTGCGCCGCGTGATACGCGCCGGCTACCTGGGCCAGCCGCTGGGCGACGTCTCCAGCCTGGAGAACCCTGCCGCGGTGGAGGAGATCAGCCGGGCGCGTTGAGTCTACGGCGCGACGCGGAAGATATGCGTGGCCGTGGCGGTGCGCCCGGCGAGGCTAACCGTGACGGACAGCGTGTAGGAGCCTGCCGGGGCGTTGTCCAGTTGCATGTGGTCGGCGAGCACGTTCGCACCCGCATACCCGCGGTCGTTGAGCGTGTTGGCCAGTAGCACCTTGCTGCCCCCAGAGAGCGTCTCACGCACCGTTTCGGGCGCGCTGTTCGCCACGCCGGTGATCGTCCAGGCGAGGTGCCAGCACACGGTGCTATGCGGCTTGAAGCGATCCGTCGCCCGCCCGGATAGGGTGGTTGTACGCAACGACATGATGCGTACCGCCGGATGCGCGGCCACTGGGGAATGCGTGGGCGGTGGATCGGGCGCGGTCCGCGCGGCCTGCTTCATCCGCGTATCCACCGTCGCGGCCACGCGAGCCAGCAAGTCAATGGCTTCCTGCTCGCCCCTCTCATCGTAGGCCCCCAGGGTGGTGATGTATGGACCCTCCGAGAAGATGGCCAGGACCCACGGCGTTCCGTGCAACCCATGCGCCTGATAGGTGATGGCCCCGTGGTCGCCCAGGCGGACGGGCAGGGTGATGCGCAGGGCACTCTTGTCCCGGTCAACCGCCGCCGACTCGCCGTCGAGGTAGGTGGCGGCGTCGGCCCGCTTGCGCAGGAGCGCCGTGAACTGGACGACGGCGGCCGAAGAATTGCGATATCCCACAAAGACATCGGACAGCATCAGGGTGGCATAGGCAGCCGTGCGCGCCGTGGCATCCGCGTTCTCGAGGCTGTCGTCGCGCACGAATCCGCCGGGAAGGTCGGCCGGCGTGAGTATCAGCGCTGCCGGCGCGGTGCTGGCCCGGACGGCCTGGGAGACGAGCACCGGCAGTAATGCTGCCGCCAGCCACGGCATGAAGGTCGGCATCTTGGTCATTGACGCCATGCTACGCTAGAGTGGGCACTCTCGTCAATGGAGGGCTCGCGGCAGAGTGCCGAAGCCCTCCGGTACACTATATCCTGTATAGGACTAGAAAGAAGGGACATGGCGTGGAGATCACCATCGAGTTCTGCCAGGTTTGAGACTACCTGCCTGATGCCGTCAGTTTGACGGAAGAATTGGTGCGGGCCTATGGTCGCAAGATCAATAGCCTGATATTAAAGCCCTCGGGCGGTGGCGTCTTCGAGGTAACCTACAATGGCAAGCTCATCTTCTCCAAGAAATCCCTGGATCGCTTCCCGGAGAAGGGTGAGGTGACGGGGCTTATCGATAAGCTCCGCGCATGAGGCGCCGCCAGCGCGATGGCCGCGGCGCACCGCTAGGTTATGTTCCGCCGGGTTGGCGCAGCGGGACGCTCGCGGGTGGGCATCCCTCTCTGCGTGCACGGAGCGGTCGTCACGGCGGGTTCCCTGCTCTTATCGCTGGGAGTTGATGCCAGGAATGTGGGCATATTGCCGGCGGTCTCTGGTTCTCCTGGTCTGCGTGCTGGCCGTGGCTCCGGCCGCTCGCGTCACCGCCGGAGTGCGCGACTCTCCGGCAGTGACGGTGACGGGCGTCGCACTCTGGCCGGGCAGTAATAGCTACTTCAATCTGCGGGCGCAGCCGAGGCTCGACGCCAGGATTGTGGGCACGGTGCAGTGGGACGCTCATGTCACCTTGCTGGCCGCGGTGCAGGGCGACGCGGTGGCCGGAAACAGCGTGTGGTATCGGGTATCGTCGGACTCCGGCGTGGGCTATATGCATTCCAGCGGCCTGGGATATGTCGAGGCGCCCGGCCCCTGGACGGGCGTGCTCAGCGGAACAGACGGTGCGATCGCGAGCCATACTGAGCCGCGCCCGGATGCGCCCTCCGAGGCCGCGTTTGCGCCGGGCACACAGATAACCATCACTGGCCTCGTGCATGGCATTGCAGTAGTGCCGGGCAACGACGTGTGGTACCGCGTCTCCACCGGCTCGTATCGCCCGGCCTACATCTATGCGGCGAACCTGCTCTATAGCCGCATGGGTGCCGGACCCGTTCCAGTTCCGCTACTCGGGGCGGCGGCGATTCTGGCCGTGGACATGGATAGCGGGCGAGAGCTCTACAGCCGCGACCCAGATGTGGAGCGGGCTCCGGCCAGCCTGACCAAGATGATGACCGCCGCGGTGGCCCTGGACCGCGTGGCGCCGAGCACGCCCATGACGGTGCCGGATGGCGCCCCTTCGGTGGGAGTCGCCATCGGCGGCACGGCCATGGGGCTGATACCGGGAGAACGCCTCTCTCTGCATGATCTCCTGTACGGCCTGTTGTTGCCCTCTGGCAACGATGCTGCCTATACCATTGCCGCCAATATCGCCGGCACCCAGGACAACTTCGCCCGCCTGATGAACCGCAAGGCCGCCGAGCTTGGCCTGACCCGGACCCACTTCGTGCAGGCGTACGGCCTGGATGCGCCGGGGGCGTACAGCACGGCGCGCGACCTGCTCCGCCTCGCCATCTATGACCTGCGGCACTACGCCCTGTTCCGCGAGATCGTCAAGACGCAGGACCATGTCATCGGCCGCGGCCCGACCCAC
>Ga0209581_1003129_pt1 | contig 14638 bp, 13 predicted proteins | sample Coa_R2_FD_187160 | JGI IMG/M metagenome (GOLD analysis project Ga0209581, IMG submission 187160) | Surface soil microbial communities from Centralia Pennsylvania, which are recovering from an underground coalmine fire - Coalmine... | ecosystem: Environmental > Terrestrial > Soil > Unclassified ...
GAATTTCCTGGAGAGGAGAGTCTGCCCGGCTGGGCGCAGGAGAATCAGCGCTCTCGTTTTGCTGAGATGCGGCCCACATTTTGGCCAGCATCTGCCGGCCGGCGGCTTCTTCCTTGGGATCGTTCATGCGGTCACTTCCCGCCGGATTCACGAGAAAAAGATGCGCGGCCCATGCGCCGCCGGGAACTGGCGCCCGCTCGCTGTTGAGTTTCAGCAGAGCCTCCGCAAGCCCGTCTGGATTGCGAGTCAGTTGGACGGCGGCGGCATCCGCGAGATAGACGCGCGCGCGCCACAAAAGCGCCATGCAAGGCTTGAGCAGGCTGAATGAGAAAAACCAAAGAGACAGCTTAATGGCGACATTGGTGAAGAAAATCGGAAAGAGAAGGAAGTTGCGAATAGAGCGGAATACGGATCTCTTTTTGGAGGTTGTGTCAAATAGATTATCGATATCGTCTGTATCGAGATTGGCGCCGCGGGAAAGGAGATCGGCCACGGCGGTCGCCTCTGCAGCGCCGGCGTCACAGGTCCTCTTGGGACGAAGCCCGTAGCGCACCATTCGCCACAGCGTGCGGCGCGAGCGCGGCCCGAACGGGGAGTTGATCAACGCAACCAGCAACCCGAAGGTCTCGAAGACGCTGGCGACGCGGAACGCAATCTTGAGGTCACCATTGCCTATCGACGCCACCAAATGAGCCAGCGCGCCTTCCAGTTCATCGCGATTGAGCCGGTCAAGCATGCCCCGTGTGATGACGATGCGGGCATCGTGTGGAGACGTTCCAATGGCTGCTGCGTTCGATGCCGCAGAATCGATTAACATGATCCTCGGTGCCGGCAAGCCCGCAGCGATAGCCATTTCCTGGACTACGTCGGACAGCCGAAGTTCGTTCAGCTCCGACGGATTTGGGTCGCGCGCGTTCAAGGCGAGCAAGGCGCCACCGACACCTGCGCGGCGAAAAAGAGAATTGATGCCGAGCCAAAGCGCCACGGAAAGAAGGGCCCCGGGAAGGAGCAAGACCGCACCGCCCACGAGGAGAACCTTCGGACTTGCCGTCTGGTTCCCCGTAATCCAACCGAACGTTATCAATCCATAGTGTGCGAGTTCGTTGGATAGCCGCCAAAAGCTCTGTGGCAGCGGCATCCAGATATTCACGATCTCGGCGATGATCAAGCCCGCAGCGTAGAGCAGCGGCGTGATGGTGAGAGCGATTGGAATGCCCATCATCATCGTTGCGAGCACAGAGGCAAGGGAGAGCCGCCATGTGGCGCGGCGATTGCGCCGCTGCGCGTCGATGAAACTTTCACTAACGCACGGGCCGATTGCGGGAGCCGCAGTGGTGTTGGCATTCATGCCCTGTTCCGTGATTCGCGTCTTACTTCCGTCTCAGTGCGACCGGACGCAAGCGCTTTCGAAATCTCCGTAGCTGCCTTCGTGCAGCGTGACTTGAATCTCCTCGGTCTCCGATGGCAGGAGACGCGATTTCTGCGGGCGCAGCGTCCCGTCCGGCAAAAACGCTTTCGAAAGAGTGCCGCGGTCATTGGCGGCAATTTCCCGTTCACCCCAGCGCCCCCAGAGGCTGAAACTGGGCCGTTTCTCCTCGCCGACCGGCAGAGTTGAGCGCCAGTTGTCCATCCAGAGCCTGATCGGCTGCCCCACGGAGTTGACATAGAATTTTCGCGGCATGTCTCCGCCGACACGGAGTCGGAAGAACTCACCCTTTGGCGTGCAGAGATTGCCGGTCCCTTTCACATCCCAGGCCGGAAACGTCTCATGCCCGTACGTCACCGGCGAGAAGGTGACGTACAGAAAATAATCTCCCGCAGTTTTAGAATGTATCCGGCCCCAGCCGCTCCAAATTCCCAAGGGATGGAAATCGCCGCCCATATAAAACGCCCAAGGGTACATGCCAATGTAAATCGCCCCGACGAGGATGAGAATAAACAGCAAAACGAGCCACTGCTTTGCGCCAGTCAACCGGCGGCGAGGCCCCGCGGGGACTTGCGAGGGCAGGAACTCGTTTAGTTCTTGCGCCTCCTGCTCGGCGGATGAAGAGCCACGATCCATTTTCAGCGCCTCGTTAGGTTAAGTTCGTAATGCTCTTTTTGCGCCGTGCCATCCCTGTTGTGCTGTTCAACATCCACCACGAACTTGACCGGGCAGCCCTGATGCGTGACCCATGCAGCACCTTTCACGAAGCCGTTTGGGCCGAGGAAAGTTCGAATCAAGGAAGCCTCCGCCGGGGAGTCTCGCGAAGTGTCGATCGTGTATACCACGGTATTTTCGCCGTTCACCTCGTCCGTTTTCGTTCGCACTGTGGCTGAAGAATTGTCCACGAGCGCAAAGGTGCTTGCGGGCAGAGGTCCGGTCAAGACCAGCACGGCGGTATTCCAGCTTGTCTGGTCAGAGCGAGAACCGTGGATTTCGCGCGTGCCAGAGATGTCGATCAGAGTCCCGCCAATCGCGTCGGGCGTGATGTCCGCTTCCCAATCCGCATTCGTGTCCGGCGTTACAGTCTTCTTGAACGACCAGTGAAACGGAGCGGGGGCCTTTTGAATGCGGTCGGCTGCGCATTGTAAATTGATCCCGGGATCGTCGCTTCCAGACGAAGCTGTCACAGCACTCTCGGTCTTCGCCAGCAGCTCTGCAGAGCCTTTTCGATTGGAGCCCGAGTTACATCCCAGGGTTAAACCCGGAAGCAAGAGGAGCGCTGAGAATCCGATTGCGCGAAGCACCTCGGTTGCTCCCGTGTTTATGATTTGCTTCTGTGGCTGCTGGGTTTTCAAGAAACACTCTCGTTTTCGCTCTTCTTTTCGATCCAGAAGGCGACTGGATCAGGGTTGCAAACCGTTAATCGTGGTTCATTCCCGCCGGGCAAGCCGGGCCGACCCACTTGGAATCGAACTTGACGCTCGAGTTCATCGTGTGGCCGCCCATGGTAGCGGTTCCCTCGCCAGTGCCTACGACGTGTTCCGCGTCAAGGGCATGGATTTTCATTGTGTATCTCATAGTGGCTTCGCCCGAGCAGGCCTCTTCGAGCACGATGTCAGAGCTCGTTGAGTTGAGCAAAGTTCCATGGCAGTGGATGTTTTGACCGGAGTCCTTCTGTGCGAAGGGATCTCGCGTCAGATCCTTCTGAGTTAAGCAGTTTTTGTCTGTGATTGTTCTGGTGTGTCCCTCGGCTTGGGCCTGCATCGCCGCTTCGTACCTCGCTTTCTGCTCCGGCGTCATTTTCGCCAGCATTTGCGGAGACAAGCCAAGGCTGCCGCTGACTGTTATCGTCGACGTGCTTTGCCATAAACCCGTTTTTACGTTCATCGGCGTCATCTTAGCGGCCGGCCCCGTGGACTTATTCGATTGGGCCTTAGCCAAGAACACCATTGCGAAAACGCAGATCGCGCTCACAATAATCAGTTTTTTCATCTCGTCCTCCTCTTTGAATGTGGACTGCCGATTGACCCGTTGCTTTACAGAAATTCCGATAGTCGCTGGCGAAGAAAAACATAAGCTATTTCGCCAACTCCACTTCCACGCGGCGGTTCAATGCCCTGCCATTGGCTGTCGAGTTGTCCGCCACGGGCCGCGTGGCGCCGAAGCCTTGGGGGAGCAATCGCAAGGCGTCGACACCATGATCCTTCAGCCAATTCACCACCGATTTTGCCCTGGCCTCGGAGAGCGGCTGGTTCAAAGCGGCATTGCCTTGATTGTCCGTGTGTCCAGAAATAATCCAGCGCGACCCCGGATGGTTATTGATCAAACCCAGCAAAGCATTAAGTGCCGGCAGACTGTCTGGGCGCACCTTCGACGAATTCGTGTCGAAGTGGATGCCGTAAATCGTCGCCGAGCCGGTCTGCTCGATGGATTGCTCAAGCGCGGCGGTGTTTTCCTGGTGGTGATGCAAAGGAATCTCGGCGGTGCCGTTCTGTCCGGCTGGCAAGTCAACCGGAACGGAGTTTTCGTCGTATCCCGGCGCGCTCGCGGTCGCCACCACAAGCCCCGCCGGAAGGCCTCGGAGTTCGCACCGGCCCTGACGGTCCGTAGCAGCCGATTCGAGCGCGGCAGTCACCGTCGCGTCGGCGACCGGGGTGCGCTTATCCGCGTCCACCACATGGGCGGAAAGCGATACCTCATACTTCAATTTGTGCGGATTGACGAGAATCCGAAGGAAATCGACGGCATATCCATCCGGCACGTGAGTGGTGGGATCGTCAATCAGCAGTTTTACCGTGCTGGACTTCAGCAAAGGCCAGTATTCCGGGAGCAGCTTCAACGTCAGCAACTTGCCAATCGGGCCGCTTTGATCCAATGCGTTTATGGCGTACTCGAATGTCGGAATTCGTGTCCCATTCAAACTCACCTGGAAATGCGAGTGCATCGGGACCGGCTGAAAATCATCCGCAAAGATTTGGAACAACACGGCGTTGATTTTGCCGGGCAGCGTTCCAACCGGCAGGATAATCGGCGTTGGCGCGGTCAGTTCGCGCTCTCTTTTGCAGTTATCTGCAAGCCGGATGGCGTAGGGCTGATTCTTCGCTGCATCGGGTACCTGCGATATTGCGGCGCAATCACCAATCGATCCACTGTAGCCATCTCCGGGACCCGGAACCACCGAGGATCCGAGCATGATGCGGTCGGTTCCATCCGGCGCTCCCGGAGGGATCTTGTTAATGTCGGGCCATGGATGGACCGGGGTCGAGTCACCGGAAAAGGGATCAAATCCGGCCGGCCAGCCGAAGCCGAGATTGTTAATGTCACCGGTGCGGACGACTAAATCCGCCTCCGGGCCGCCGAGTGTACGCTCGTATTTGAGCGCCCAGTCGTGAGCTTGATCACCCGTCGCAGGCACCGGTACAACCGGATCGGCTTTCGGCATGGGAAGTTCGGTCGGTCCTTTGGCCGGAACGAGCTTGCCATTTTCGAGCGTCCAGCCGTACGGAGCAGGAGGTTTTGCGGATGCTGCGGGGTTCGCGTTTGCGGGGCTTGAATTGGACGCATCGTTCGCACCGCCGTTGGCGGAGCTTGTCCCCAGCGCATTTGCTGCCGCTTGCATCGCGGCCAAATTCTTTTCGAGGTCAGCGTCTGAGGAGGAACCTGCTTGTCCATTTGATCCGGGAGTTTTCGAGTCCCCGGCAAAGTTTTGAATGCTTTTTGCGAAGTCTTCTGCGGTTTTGAGTGCCTGCGCCTTCTCTCGCGCGTGATGCACTGCAGAGACGATCCCGCCCAGGATCAGCACGGCGATAACGGCCAGAGCGCCGAGGATTGCTGCTTTGGGTATTCGCGCTGCAGGCGTGGGGGCGGAGAATTGGCTTTGTGCGGCAGTTTGTCCCGATGAGCGAGCCTCGCGTGCGTGAGCTGCGGGACTTTGCGGAACGCTCGGCGCCGAAATCGATGAGGCCGCACCAGCGGCGACTTCTGCGCCGCATTTCGTGCAGAATTTTGTTGCGGAAGGGAGCACCGCGCCGCATTTTGTACAAAACCGTGCCGCTGCAGCCGCGCCGCCGTTTACTTCGCGCTGTGCCCCGCACTTCGTGCAGAACGCATCGCGCTCTGCCAGCGCTGCGCCGCATTGCCTACAGCTGACGATCATTGCAGACTCCACTTTCTGTGCGAGACAAAATCGTTTTGCCGTTCGCCCGTGCGCAATATCTCCATGGCGTCGCTCACTTCTTCATCCGCGAGATTTCGTAATGTCTTTTTTCGACGCGATTGTCGATGGGCCATCCTTCATCCAAAACGACCTTCACAGCGCAGCCGTCCGGGCCTATCCAAATGCTGCCTTTGTCGAAGCTTCCTTTGCCGAGGAGCGTTTCAAGACTTTGCTGATCCCTTGAAGTGGCGTGCGCGGTGTCGATCGCATACTTCGTGGCACTGTAGCCGTTGACCTGCTCGGCGCCCTGGCTGGCGATCGCAGAAGTTCCGTCGAGGGCCGTGAGCCGGCCGGTCAATGCCGTGAAGCTAAGACTGGACAGCGCCAGCACCGCAGTGTCCCAGCCATCTGAGTTTGAGCGAACCGCGTGGATAGGAACCGAGCCTGTTGGACCTTTCGTGATTCCATCGATCGAGTTGGGCGTGATGTCCGCTTCGTAATCTGCCCAGGTCGAGTCGCTCGCATATTTGTACGAATAGTGGAAAGATTCAGACGGCTTTTCGACGCGATCGATCATGCAGCCCGCGTCCAGATGAATACCGGACCCGCTGTCGCTGGCGGATTCGCCGGCACTTGATTTCGCGTTGGAACCGCATCCCGCGAGAGCCAATGCCAGCGTGGCGGAGAGCAAACCGGTCATCACGTCCTTGCATTTCGTTCCATAGTCCCACTGGGGCGCACGTCTCATTTGTCACCGCCGCAAATCTTGCTATCGGGATTGCGCTGAACGAGGTCTTTCTTGAACAGCTCGACGGGCTTGATATTCGAGTTTTTGCCCAACCAGGTCGTATCGACGCCAGCCTGGCCCACGAGATTCATCGTGAACTGCTGGCAGGGCACCAGGCTTTGCATGCCGGAATGCGCGGCGGTTGTCGAGATGACCGTCTGAAGATACGCTGCGCCTTCAATTTCCAGCGGATTCCCGCCAAATTGGTTCTTGATCCATTTCCCGGCGATCGTGTTGTTGAGCAGCACGTCGGAAAGCGACTCGGTCAAGGCGCTGGGAAGCGGGATCTCGGCCATATCCCAGAGCTCGTCCGTGCCCATGCGCAGCTCGACGCGCGGCACGGCCATGGCGACCACGAGTCCGAAGGACGCAAATGGCGAAAAGGCGAAGCTTTGGTCAATGCCGCCATCGCCTTCGCCTTGCCCTTCGATTTGTGTTTGTTTTCCGTCGAATTTGAATCCTTCGTCGCCGGTATATTTCAGATGGAACCCACCCTTGGCTACTTCCTCCTTTGTTGTAAAAGCGGGATGGAAGAGGAGGGCCGCGCTAATTTGCACCGACATAGGGAGCATCGTTTCTTCCATCAGCGGGATCTTGATTTGCGCCGGCCATGGAATCTTGAAGCGAACCTCATTCATGGGCGTCTTGTTTTCGGATGTCTTGATGGTCCACTCATAGTCCACGTCCGTGTCCATATTTAATTGGCGAAAATCGAAAGTCAGGTTGCCGCTGTTGAGATTCATCGCCCACTGCTGGATAAAGTTGCTCATTTCGACCTTCGGGCTGAGGTCGACATCCAGGCCGTTAGCCTCACGCTTTATTTGCAGGTCCACATGGATCTTTTCGCCCTGCCCGGGAACGTAGAAGTGGTAATGAATCTTCCAAACGGCAAAATCCTGATCTGCATACTCAAATTCGCCTTCCATGTTGTTCGGTGATATATCGGCATGCACTACCGGATTCAGAGTGTTCCACCAGTAATGCGAGGGATCGCGATATAAGAGAGGAAGCTGCACCGGATGCTCGGCAGCAACCTGCTTGAATAGATCCCCGAAATTTACAGAAGTTTTGAGTTGTACCTGAGCGCTCTTTAACGCCTCATTCAGCGGCGCAGTCTCCGTGCCGACGACCAGTTGGCCTTTGTAAAGCGCCAAAGCATCCACTTTTCTCAGGTCCAAGCCTTCGAAAAGCACGAATTTGCCGGGAACCAGCTTGGCGCGGAGCTCCGGTGAATCCTCGAAAAGAAAAATTCTGTGATCCGCGCTCACTCCGCGCAGCGTGCGCCCTACCGTTGCCAGATCGACAATCGAGGTTTCCGGCGAGTATTCCACGTGAAACACTGAGCCCGGCATCGCGTGAAGCCCCCAGGTTTTCCGCATTCCCGGGACAGTCCCCTGGCCGGTGGGAGTGGTTTCGCCTCCTGACGCGTTTGTGCCGGCGCTCTTCTTCGAGCAGCCCAAAACCGCGAAAGAAATCACGATTAATACGGCGCACGCCGGTATCGCCCGAACTATGTCGCGGAGCTTGTAGTTGGCCGGCTCTCTCATCGTTAACCTCCATCTTGTGCGTGCGCTGCGTCCGCCTCGCTACTTGAGTTGCTTCGCAGCAAGGTCTCCAAGCCAGGGAATGCGATATTCGCGCTGGCTGTAGGCTTGAAACATCAGGTAGAGCCAGAACAGGAAGATCGCTAGTCCGATGAGCAAGCGCAGAGGAACGTCAATCGTCAGCACCCAAAATCCCGCGATGCTCACGAGGATTCCGACCAAAATGCTCCAGGCAATCGCAAAAGCGATGCAGGTTGTGCTGAAGAGGATCGATTGCATGGCGTGAAACCGCACCAGCCTGTTGTTCTTGTATGGATCGAGCACCAGGAAAAGAATCCCGGTAATCAGTCCCAGCGCATATGAGAGCGCTGCCGCGAGGTTCATCGTCAGCGCCACGCTGCCCGATGTTGCGCCGCTGGCTGGCGGCGAGCCCGCCATGGAGCCGGTCTCCGCGGGTACCGACACCCGCTGGCCGCAGGACCCGCAAAACGCGGAACCCGCTGCGATTGGCGCACCGCACTTCGCGCAATTCGCCATCTCGTTGTCTCCTTTCCGCTCCTTGAACTTACTTTCTCGTCACGTCTCCCTCGAAATGCACCTTTGTCACATTTCCGTCCCTGGCATCCTTTGTGAAGTCGATGGAGTACTTCACCAGGCATCCCGTGTCGGCCGTTATCCACGCCTGCCCCGCGATGTCATAATCCTTGACGGCCATCAAAGAAGCGAACGTCGCCTTCTGCGACGCTGGCTCGTTCGCCGTGTCCATCGCGTACTTCAGCGTGTCATAACCGTTTACGCTTTCCTTGCCTTCCGCGCGCGCCGCATCTTGCGCAGCTACCAGCTCTCCGTGCCAGGGCACCGGGCCCATAATGTCGAAGTCGAGCTCCATCTCGGACAATTGCGCCATCTCCAATTTTTTTGTGCTCGCTGACGTTTGTCTCGCGCTCGTTTCGCGCCTGGTATAAGTAATCCTCGCGGGCGTCACATCGGCCTCGATGCTTGTGGACTTGCTGTCCGACGAGCTTTCCGCAAACGACAGATGCAGCCGCCCGGGCGGATTCTTGATCATCTGATGCAGGCAGACGCTTGCGTCCGTCGGACTGAATTTCCCGTGATCCGCACGGTGCGCGCCGGCCGCCTCCCTGCGATCTGTTTCCGCCAACCTGTTTTGCGTGCATCCAAAGCTCAGCATCAGGGCCGCCCCCATCGCTCCACGTATCGCCCCGCGCATGAATAATCCCTGGCTTGGCTTCATCTCCGACCTTTCGCGATCATTTATGGCGAAGCGTCCGTGCTACTGATCGGTTTCTAACGCGCCGCAACGTCCCAGCCATTTGCCGCGCACCGTGAATCTCAGAGACACGCTCGCGCTCGTCTTGGGCCTGACTGTCCTCACCACGCTAAATCCAGCCTGGCTTAGCTCTCCTTCCACGTGCACGGTGCGGTTCGAGCAGTCCGCGTCATAGGAAATTCTTGCGTCACCGCTTTTTAGGTTTCGCACGGAACACGCCTCCGCTTGCCTGGCGTCCGCCGCGACGCGGTCAGTGAAAACATGTTCCGGGTCGCTTAAATCACTCTGCCGAATGCATCGCATCATCGTTCGCGACTCGTTTTGCCGCTCTCCCTGGACTTCATACATCACGGTGAAAGCGTACCTGCCGGAGCGCAAATTCACGTTCGTGGCAAACGCGCCCGTGCTGGTCAACGAGGCCATTACGACTGCGGCCAGTACCTTCACTGCAGAAACTGTGTTCACATTCCCTTCTCCCATTCCGGCCCGGCCGCCGAAATGCTTCTCAACAATGCATCGCGCCGCTCTTACTGCGCGTTCTCTGCAACTTGGAAAGTCCACACTGTATCGAACATCATTCCCGCGCCTTGCCCGCGCGCTACGTCTCCGCCGGAAAACTTCTGGTTCTTCGATACCGGCCGCAGCACCACGGCGTATTCGCCCGGGTAGAGCGGCGACTTTGGAAACACTTCATACCGGCCGTCCGCGGTCTTCTGCAAATTCACCTCGACTCGGTCCTCCACGAACGAGGAATAGATTTCCCAGTCCGCGGCCTCTTGCGAACGCGCATCCTCTTTGCCGCGCGTCGCGCCAATCAACCGGCAGGTGTTCTGCGCCGGCGTCAGCCTGACGATTTCCGGCGCGAAGTCTTTCGGATTCACTCCCGGCGCGCCGGCAAAATTCACCGAGAATTTGGGGGCGGAGGTTTGCAGCACATTCGTCGAAGCCGGCCCTGGTACGCCCCACACGTATGTCACCATTGGCTTCCGTGAGCCGAGCATTCCTCCGAAGATGCCTCCGGCCTGTTGCACCACCGTTCCACCGATCGCGCTGCCCAGGTGCGATGCCGCGCTCCAAGTCGCGTCGTTCACCCCTGCCTGTATCGCTTGCGTCACGGCCGAATCCCCGGCGAGGCTTGTCAGCGATTGGGGCTTGTTCTTCGTCTCCGCCAGTTGCGCCTTTTCTCGCGGCAATTCCTGCGAGCCCGCATCGTGCAACAGCGTTACCGTCGGCATCTGCCATCGCGGCTTTGCCGCCTGCTGCTCCAGCGTGTTTGCACTGCTGCAAACGGCCAGTAGGGTGCTGAGGGCAGCTAGCGTTAGCGTCGTCGCTTTCATTAATTTGCTCCTCCTATGATTTGGTCGCGCGTCTCGAGTGATTGACACGCTATGCCAGGTTGGGATTTCAGTTCGTTGCTGCCTCTGCTGCTGGGTGACCTGAGCGCGGGCGCTCCCGCAAACAAGGTCAGTGCTGTTGCGCTCCCGACCGCAAGGTTTGACATCCATACCTTTGCATTCATTTCTTCTCACCTTCCTACTGTTTAGTTCTTCTGCAGCATCTGCACGGGCTGCAGTTGCTTGATTGCCATTCCGTTGATATTTCCGCTCGCGAATGGATTCACGCCGCGCGGGCCGCGCACGATGATCTTCAGTTCGTATGCGGAGAAGCCTGCGAATCCAGATGTGGTGCCGATCGTTCCCGGCTTCTGTTTTGCCGCCTCGGACCCGGGCGAGCAGGATTCTTCTTCCCAATGAACCTGGAACGACGATGTGGACATGTAGCTCACGCTCCAATTCCCGGAGTTCGCGTACACACCACCGAGAGACTGGCAATGGCTCGCATCCATGCTCGCGTGGCTCAGTTGAACTCCTGTGATCGGAACAAGTTGGAACCCGGGCGCAAAATTGAACTGATAAGTATCAGTGCTGCTCGGAAAATTCACGGAGTAGCTATCGGTTGGATTGAGGTAAATCACGCCGCGCACTACCGCAATACTGTCACCCGGCGTTAACCAGTACTGAGTAGGCGACTCAACCTCAGGCTGGAGAGGCCCCAGGCTTGACGTCACGACCGCCAGGTTAATTCCCGGCATGAGGCACTCACTCAGGCTAAGGCCGTAGCATGTGTCCTGACCGGAGTTGGCCGGCGTTTTCAGGAGTCTGTTCAGCGGCAGATCCTCGCGCGCTGCGAGAAAATTCATCCCCGTCGCCTGATAAACCTGGCCGCTCGCCGTCTTGACGTTTAGCGTGACGTTGTTTGTGTCGTAGAACCCCCCGGCATTCGGATCAATCTGCGCGACGATTTGTCGGTCGCTCCAGTTATTCGCCAACGTGTTGAAATACACGCGGTCTGGAGAGTTGGTCGCGCCGAGGCGTTGCACCATCGACCGCGCGTGTGCAGGGTCGAATTGCACGCCGCTCAAGTACACTTCGCCAGGCGCGTTACCGAAACTACAACCCTGAATCACAAACTTGCCATCTTCGCCGGCAACCGGGCTGAACCACACGCCATTTGGCGCGCCGTCTATCGTGGCGATTCCCGCCCGGCAAATCTGCGTGAGCGGCTGTTGCTGTCCCGGACTGCTCACCTTCGTTGCTGTGCGGCTAGCAGACGCTCCCGAACTCTGTGTTCCCGAAGCCGACATGGTTTGGCCAGCTCCCAGCATCGGCGTGGATCCCTTTGGTGGAAGTGGCTGTGGACTTAGGCTGGCCGTTGTCCCCGGGTTCAGCAAGGTCTCACTTGATCCCTTCGGTGGAAGTGGTTGTGAGCTCAGGCTGTTGTTCGTCCCGGGATTGATCAGCGTGCCACTCTGGCTGGTACCGCCAGAACCTCCTATCGACATGCGACTTTCGTTTGGCGGTCTCACGCTTGACGTGACCAGCGAGCGAGAAGCCGCGCTTTGCCGCTTTATGATCGCGATAATCGCCGAATAGTCTCGGTCTCCGCCCTGCACGCTCGCTCTCGGTCCGATCTGAACCACGTGCGCCAGTGCTTGCCGAACGATTTCATTGTTCTGCAATTGTTGATTGCCGTTCTTGCTTGGTAGCTGGAGTGCGGAGGGCGCCGGTTGTTCTTTACCGTACCTTGAGCCAGCACCGTTGAGCGGTTGCACGTCCTTCTTTCCGGGATTCAGCCGCCAGAATTGTTCGTCCACATTGCATGAATTCGCAGGTATCTGTGCTCGCGTGCTTAGAACCCGGTCGCCGTTGGTGAAACTCTTTGGCCCGTAGCGAAGAATTGTGGCTCCCACACCTCCACCAACCGCCGTGACCTCAAGCCGTTGCATATCCCAGGTGTCCGGCGACTGAAGTCCGGCTAGAGGTCCGAGAGGAGTCGAAGCCTTCGCGGCATCGAAACTCACGTCCGATCCTGTGTGTTTCAGCTCGATGCCCTTGATTTGGTTGAGAGGCACGGCCTGGTTGAGCTTGATCTCCACCAGATGCACGCTGTTGTTCTTCCACTCCTGATTATTGTTGACGTCGGCTGCCAGCTGAGAGCCGTTTTCGCCGAAATAAACTGTCACGTCCAGGTTGTCTTTCGAGGTCGAGAAGCCGTCCCAACCGCGCAAATCGTCCTGGCCTGTGGTGATCCTCAGCCTCAGGTAATTCACCATGCAAGGAACTGCCCTGGTCCCCGACCCGCTCTGCCCGTATAAGGAGCTGGCCAAGACTAGAATGGAAACTCCGATAAAGATGGCCAGCCGGAAGGATTGTCCGGTAGTGCTGGTCACATCCCCCTTCATTGTTTTGCCTCCTCGTGCAAATCGGGATACTCCAATTCCTTTGATTCCTACTTCTTCGTCGGCAGGCCGGTCCACGGATCTATGCCACGCGGCCCTTCCACCCAAACATCGAGGCCATAGTTCGTGTTCGGAACCGCAAAGCAGTCACCTTGCGCGATACCGCCGCACCGCATGTTTTGGCAGCTTTGGCCTTGCCAATCGACCCACAGTGAGGCGCTCTGCCACTCCAGATTGAAATTCCCGACCGTGACTAGAGTTCCGGAGGCGTACGAGCAATCTGCGTCCTGCCACTGCAGGTATGCGTTTGTGGGGACAAACCCCGGCTGCAAGCGGCTGAAGTCATAAACATCACGTCCGCCACTCGGTGCGTGCGCTGTATCGAAATTACTCTTCATAAATGGAATCGCTTCATCCCACTGCGCCTCTGCCGTCATTCCCTGAAAGCCCATTTCATCCGTTGTCGATGCCGGCGAGTTGTAGGTGACCGTCCATTCCGAGGTGTTGGTTGTGGTAAGGCCCCAGAGCGAGAAATATTGCCGCGGAATGCTTCGCAACATCACTTCTTCTCGGGCCGCGTAGAACTTGTATCCGCCTTTGCTCGCTTGCTTGCCGTCGGCGCGCTGCACCACGAGCGTCAGGTTGTCTTGGTCAAATAAACCCGTGAGGTTCCAGTCGAGCTGCAGATGAATCCAGTTGTCGTGCCATTCCAATATCTGGAACTGCAAAGGGAAACCTGTGCCTTTATAAAGGTCCTTGTAGAGGTAGACCTTGGCGTTCGGCCCAGGATCGCCAAACGAACACCCCGTGATTGTGTACGCGTCGTACTCGCGGATCGTCGTAAACGTTGCCGGATCGTAGCTGCCGCTGACGTTCAGAATCCTCATTGTGGGATCGTGTGCACAGGTGAGCGCCAGAGTATTGACCGGATCGGGAGCTGTCAGAATCGCGCGCGAACCTGTTCCGCTGCCCGTCGTTTTCTCGGGCCCGATTGCGCCTGGGCCCGCCGGCTTTAAGAGCGTGGACCGTGCGGGAGATTGTGCAACGGTCCCAGCGTTTGTGCGCTGCGCCGGGGGTGATGGCGGCGCCTGCACTGCGGGTATCCGCGCAGGAGCGGTTGTCTGAGTTCCATGGGTGCTGGTGCTGTTCGGGTTCGGCGATGGCGAAGCGAGCAGCGTACCAGTCTGCGCGGTCTTCAGACCTAGTTTCATCTCGGATGCTTCCTTGTCCGCTGCCTTGCGTTGCTGATCTAACTGCATAAGAATTGCGGCGCTCTTTTGTGCGGCGAATGGGTTGGCCACTTTCGGTCCGCTCTTGGGCGGTCCCACTTTGAACTTCCCGCGCGGGATTGCAGACCTTCCTTTGAGCTTGTTTGCCTGAGCCCCTGATCCCGCGACCGACTGCCCATGGCCGGCTGATGCGCAACAAATCGAAGCGAGCACGACTGCCAATACGCATGATGTCCAGCGCTGCACGTTAGCTTGCAAGCCGGTCGATTGGTTCATCTCGCCACCTCCGCCTGACTCTCGTTCCTGCATGCGTCCCCAAATAAAGTGAATGTGGCAAAACGTCAAAGGACGAGATGCCGACGCGTTTGTGACCTGCTAATGCATACAAAATGAGATGGTTACAGCCGTTTATGACAAAATGCGGTTGACTCCGCATACTCCTTGTGATTTATTGAACGCACAGTAT
>Ga0209581_1003132_pt1 | contig 14626 bp, 15 predicted proteins | sample Coa_R2_FD_187160 | JGI IMG/M metagenome (GOLD analysis project Ga0209581, IMG submission 187160) | Surface soil microbial communities from Centralia Pennsylvania, which are recovering from an underground coalmine fire - Coalmine... | ecosystem: Environmental > Terrestrial > Soil > Unclassified ...
CCTGTGGGAGAACAATATCGGGCGCTCGCTCCCTTTCTGGCGGGGACAGTACGCGGCTGTGCGCGAGACCTTCCCGGAGCACTTTGCCGGCGTCGATGTCGAAACCTTCGTGCGCGCGCTCAATAAAGTGCAGCCCAGCCTGATCCGCATCGAGGCCGACGAAGTGACCTACAACCTGCATATCATTATCCGCTACGAGCTGGAGCGGGCGATGGTCAACGACGAGGTCGCGGTCGAAGCGCTGCCGGGCATGTGGAACGCTAAATATCGCGCATACCTGGGCATCGAGCCAGAGAGCGATAGCAAGGGCATCCTGCAAGATGTACACTGGAGCAGCGGCTTCGGCTACTTCCCAACCTATACGCTAGGCAATCTCTACAGCGCTCAGATCTTCCACAAGCTGCACGAAGTCTTTAGTGACTTCGATCAGCGCCTGGAACGGGGCGAGACAGCGTTTATCTTGCGCTGGCTGGAAGAGCATATGTATGCTCACGGGGCCATCTACCTGCCCGAAGAGCTGATCAAACGTGTGACGGGCGAGCTCCCTAATCCTGAGCATTTTGTGCGTTACCTGACAAACAAGTTTGAGAAGATTTACAATCTCTAGATTGTGTAAGCGGAATGAAGCGCAAGGACGGTCCGATCGTTTTTGCGCTTCATTCCGCTTGTCTATCTCATCGCTCCGTCTGCGCATCCTCCAAAGCAATGAGAAAGCGCAGAACATCTTCGGCGGTCCAGGCGGTACTCAGGACGAAGGTAAACTGATGTAAAACGGCAAAGGTATCGATGCACTCGACGCGTTCCCGCAAGAAGGCGGCGAGCAGGGGAAAGCGCACATCGGCAATCTCAGCAAGGACGCGACGCATGACCTGGCAGGCGCGCTGGTGTTCTTCATGGCGTCCGCGCTCAATACCGGCTGTCAGAACCTCCTGGCAGTTGTAGGGAGCAGCGCTTTCGCGCAGGCTGGTAGGTGTGGTCATTTTCAATCCTCATCTTTCTACATTTCCTGATTAGCAATTCATATCAAATCCGTAATGTGTGAATGGCCATCACCTGAGCAGATTTGATATCATGCTTCTTGTTTTCCATTCCTCTATCTCTCTAATACACAAAGGGTTGCAAAAAGCGGAAAGTTTTGGAGAACGAAATTCTTTCAAAAATCATTGGTACTATTTTCAGTCATCATTTTAGTAGCTCTTGCGCTACTTCAGCGGCGCATACGAGAGGCATCCGAGGCCCGGTCTGGCCGCGCGGGCAGTTATCATACCAGCGCCAGAGCCTCCTGCTCCCGCGCGGCGGTTTCGGGGGACCGGCTGTGGGTCGGCCCGCTGAGCACGGGCTTTGAGCGCGGCTGGCTGCCCTTGCTTGTGTTCCCGCGCGCGGCCAGCAGGATAAACATGGGGAAGGCCGCGCAGGCGAAGTACGAGGGCAGGCTGCGCCAGGCGAAGAAGAGCGGCAGCACAGCCAGCAGCATCGCCGCCTCTGGATGCGACTTGCACAGACGCCAGTACCAGGCTATACAGAGCGGATAGAAGACGACGTATTCAAGCACCGAATAGACGATGCTGGCCATGTAGGTATGCATGAACGGCGAGCCAACCAGACCAACCAGGCCAACCCCCATCGGGAACATGGGATCGGCGATCGGCGCCATGACTCCGGCCAGCCACGCCTGAGGATTCCAGAGAATGAACGGCAGGTTGAAGACCAGCATCACCGCCGCCGCAATCGTCACACGCCGCGCCGCTTCCTGCCAACCGTCAGTGCGCAAGACCAGGATCGCGTAAAAGGGCAGGAAGAACCAGGCCGGTTGCTTGCAGGCCAGGGCCAGGCCAAGCGCCAGCGCCGAGCGCCAGCGATGCTCACGCCACAGCCAGGCCATTACCACAAACAGAATGGTCAGCACATCGAGATTCCCGCCCACCACCGAGGACCACATTGAGATATTCGCCAGCGCGAACACAATAATCCAGGGCCGCAGCTCTTTGCGCGCCGCCGACCAGCCCAGAGCCACCAGGGCGAGATAGCAGAACAGATAAAAGGGCAGCACGTTATAGAAACCCAGCCAGATCAACGGCACCAGCGTCAGGAAGGAGAGCGCAGGATAGCTGACTTTGGCTTCAAATTCCGGCGCCTGCCCGGCTTTCATGTCGGTATCGAGCACAGTGCGCAGCTCAACCAGCGACGGATAGTTCAAGCGATTGGCGAATTGTCCCACACGCAGTGGCGTCGTCCAGCCCGGCTCAAGCGAAAAGAGCCGCGCGATATGGACCATATTGGAATCGGCATAGGGATCACGCCCCTGCAACAGGAGCATGGCCGCGTTTGTATCGAGCGAGGTGCCGTCATTGGTATACTGAGGCGCCTCGAAAAAGCCAAGATCGACCGCCCGATAAAGCTCGATCACGCCCGCAAAAGAGGTGAGTAGAACCAGGATGAGAACGATTGACTGCCAGATGTATGGATGTCGGGCCAGGCGCCTGGTCTGCCGGCGCAAGCTAGTGGGACGGAAAGCCATCCACATCATAAAGAAGCTGCCCAGAATCAGGCAAAAGGCCAGCACCCCCAGCCATGGCCTGAGAAAGGGCAGATGCTGCACAAACCATATGCCGGGAATAAGAGCTACGCCCTCGTTGATCGCCTGCAAAATCAGGGCCAGGCCGATCCAGCACGCCCGGCGTTGAAGATCGATCACCGACCGGTTGTCCGGCGATGTATCGACCGCAAAAAAGATAGAGAGCGGCCGTATTTTGCTCAGGACGCTCCGTCCCGCACGGAAAAGCGTCCCTGTCCTCGGTAATAGTAGCTGCTGTTCCATATGTCGCGCTTCTCTCCTATAGCGTGGCAGCAAGGACCGGCGATGATGCGCCGGCTTTCTGTGTTAAACGTTATGGGGTTTCTCAGCACAGAGCGTTCCTCTGGCTCAAACGCGAGCAGGCGTCCTGTTACCCCCCGAGGCCGGGAACTGCGATCATTCCTCCTGTTCCGGGCATGGAGGCTCACCCCAGCCAAGAGTTAAGACGAAAGTTTGTTGGGGTTCGTCACAAATTGCAGGGAGAAAAAGGCGCGCAAGTTCCACCGTCGGGGGATTAGAGCGACAGGCGAAAGTAGAGTTCGCGATGTTGTAGGCTGAAGCCCAGCGATTGATAGAGGCGCACGGCGGGCTGGTTTCCTTCCCATACGTGGAGATCCAGGGCCGCCAGGTGCAACTCGTTGCGAGCATAGGCGATCACATGCTGGAGCAACTGCCGGGCCAGGCCGCGCGAACGGAAATCCGGGTGGACAACCACGCGCTTGATATATCCAAGCGCACCGACCCATTTTTGAGGGGGCAGCATAAGCTCCGCTTTGGCAACGACTCTGCCCTCAACCTCTGCCAGGAAAATCAGCGTGCGTTCGTGAGTGGAGGGATCAACCGAGCCAAAATACTTCTCCATCTCGCGATGGATATCGCGCGTCGGCGAGGTGCTGAAGCTATCCAGTTCATCGATCACGGCGATATCATCGGCGGTGGCAAAACGGAAGGAGGGCGCGGCGATAGGGGCGCTATCGCTCTTTGGATTCTCAACCATAGTGTTTACCGCTTCGCCTACGGCTGCCTCTTACGCGGCAGCAAGAGAATGGAGACTCCCGCGTAGCCCGCGCATCCCAGCAGCAGCAGCGCATAAATCACCGTCTCGACATCTTTGCCAGGCGAAACCAGCATGGCCAGTCCCCACCACAGGAACCCGATAAACACCAGAAAGAGCAACACGGTGCTCAGGATTTTTTTATTCATGAATCTATTCCTTTGTCAGCTATCGCTGCTTACACCTTTGGCAACTGGCGCGTCCAGTTCTCTTTCCAGAGATAGGAGCGAGCGAGCATCTCTTCGGCGCTCTTCATCGAGAATTCGGTGACATCGCCGCCCATGATATGCGCGATTTCGCGGACACGCTGCTCAGGCCGCAGTTCATTGACGATGGTCATGGTACGCTCGTCAAAGACCTGCTTATTTACATTATAGTGTGTATCGGCGAAGGTTGCTATCTGGGGCAGATGGGTGACGCAAAGAACCTGGTGGTTGCGCGTCAATTGCCAGAGCTTCTCGCCGACCACCTGGCCGCTCTTGCCGCTGATGCCCGCGTCGATTTCATCGAAGATCAGGGTGGGAGTGGCGTCGGCCTCGGCCAGAATGGTCTTGAAGGCGAGCATCAGGCGCGAGGTTTCGCCGCCGGAGGCGATTTTGGTCAGCGGCTTGAACGGCTCGCCGGGATTAGGAGCGATCAGAAACTGCACGTGATCGATGCCGGTGGTGTCGCAGGCGTAGAGCTGCTCCGGCTGGCCCTCGATGCTGGCGGGCACGCCGTTGGGATCGGGCGTTTGCGTAATCTCAACCTGGAAGCGGGCGCGCCTCATGTTGAGGTCGTTGAGCTGCTCCTCCATCGCCGTAGCCAGGGTGGAGGCGGCGGCTTTGCGGCGCTCGGAGATCTGCTGCGCGAGTTGGCCGATTTCGGCGCGTAGCTGAACGTCCTGTTTCTGGAGTTGCTCGACCAGTTCATCGCGATGCACCAGCGTCTCCAGTTCGGCCTGGTCCTCGGCGGCGCGCTGCAGAATCTCCTCGATGCTCCCGCCATATTTTCGTTTGAGGCGCGAGATCAGGTCCAGGCGCTCCTCTATCTCCGCCAGGCGCTGTGGATCGTCCTCGATATCGCTCTGGTAGCTGCTAATGCTGGTCGCGACCTCTTCCAGGCGATAGATGGCCTCCGCCAGAGCGTCCTCTTCCTCCTTAAGATTTTTGTCCAGGCGCACCAGCTCGTTAAGGGCGCGCAGGGCGGGGCGCAGTTGATCCAGCGCAGGCTCGAAGCCATCCACTGTCGCGTCCCCCCCTTTGAGAGCGCCGTAGACCTGGGCGCAGAGTTCGCGCAGGCGTTCGGCGTTGTTGAGCACCTTGCGCTCGGCCTCCAGTTCTTCAATTTCGCCCACGCGCAGTTCGGCCCGCTCAATCTCGTCGATCTCGAAACGCAGAAATTCGGCGCGCCTGCTCACATCCCGCTCGCTCTGCTGAAGCTCCAGCAGTTGTTTGCGCGCGTTGCGCCAGTCTGTCACCTTCGTGGCGAGCTGATTGCGCAGAGGAATCAGCTCGGCGTAGCGGTCCAGGAAATTCACGTGCTGCTCAGGCCGCAGCAGGCTCATATGTTCGCTCTGCCCGTGAATGTCGACCAGCCAGCTCGCGACCTGCTGGAGCACCTGTTGGGAGACGGCCCGCCCGTTGATGCGCGAGACGGTTCGCCCGGAGCGAAAGATGTCGCGGGACAGAATCAACTGGTTATCCTCGGGCACGATGTCGTACTGGTGCAGCAGCGTCGCCAGGGCAACCGAGGCGTCGGCGCTTTCGACGTCCGCCGCAGCCATGCGCGCATAGTTCTCGGCGCGCTCCATCGCGTCCAGCAGCGTGCCCCCGCCGTCTGAATTGCCATTGGAGGATAAAAACTCGAAAGGCTGCCAGTCGCTCTTGATCGGCGGGAGTGGATTGATCGTGAAAATACCCTCGACGGAGGCCCGTTCGGCGCCGGCCCGCACGAATTCCGCGCCAATCTTCCCGCCCAGCAGGGCGCTCACAGCGTCGATGATGATCGATTTGCCCGCGCCAGTCTCACCGGTGAAGACATTGAAGAAACGATTGAGACGCAAATGCAGGCTGTCAATAATGGCGAAATCTTTGATGGTTAATTCAAGTAACATAGTAACCTGTCGTACCTTTGCGGTGTCCTCGTAACCGCAACATCCTCAAAGCGGAGCGAGACAGAGGCAGCCAATTTGCCGCCTGGTGCCGTACACAAAGAGGATTATACCGCTTCCCGTCTGAAAGATCAAACAACTCAGCAAAAAGCGCGTTGCTCCCTTAAAAGCTGGTAACTCAGGAATCTTCTCTCAACTTGGCCGAAATGATCTGGTAAAAATAGGTTGGCGGCCTGCGCCGCAGGAAACGGGCCTCGTACTGGCTCTTGCGCACCGTCACGGTCGCTTCGTTCTTAATCTCGCGGTTCATCTGCCCGTCGGCTGAGAATACGCCGTTCTGCGAGCCGGTAAAGATTTGCAGCCTGACCGTGGCTGCGGGCTGGAGAATCAATGAGCGATCGAAGGCCAGGTGGGGCGCGATGGGCGTGAGCACACAACTTTCGACCTGGGGATGGAGCAGCGGCCCCCCGACGGCCATGTTATACGCCGTCGAGCCGGTCGCCGTCGAGAGTATGATCCCATCGGCGTAGGTCTTGTTGTAGAAATAGTCGTCCACCCAGATATGAATCTCCACCACGCGCGGCCATGTGCCGCGAGCGATCACGACATCGTTGAGCGCCAGAAACTCCTCCCGCGCGCCGTCCTGGCGGAGTTCCGCGTGCAGCATTGCGCGCCGATCGATCCAAACCGAGTGATCCTGCTCCAGGTACAGTGGCAGCTTCTCCGTCACTTCATGAGGTTCCAGCTCGGTGAGAAAGCCGACGCGCCCGAAGTTCACGCCCACGATGGGGATATTGGCGGGCGCGCAGAGGCGCGTGGCGTGCAGAATCGTGCCATCCCCACCTAGAACCAGCACAAAATCGCACTCATCGAGCCGGTAATCTGGCTCCTCCTCATGCTCCTCGCGCATATCTATCACGCGCACATCATGCCCCTGGGCCTGTAATTGCGGAGCGAGCCGGCGGGCAAGTTCTGAGGTGTCCTGCTTGCGTCCCTGGTACAGGATCGCAATTGCCTTCTTCATCAAAATCTCCATGCACAGCAGTGCATTGCGGTACATCTGTTCGCTATGACAGCGCATTGTAATGGTATGCCATCCGGCGGAGGTTGTCAACTTGCGGGAACTTCTTTCTTGTCGTGGTATAATAGACGGTGGTAAATGGCGCGCTTTACCGGAAAGGCAGGTTGCTTATGACAATAATGGATCAAGAAAGGATGGTTACGATGGCTGATTGGGTGCCCGGTCCTCCTCAGGGTTCCTGGACCTACGAGGCATACGCTGCCCTGCCGGATGATGGCCAACGGTACGAAATTGTGCAAGGAGTGTTGATGATGTCGCCCGTACCGGAGCTGTCCCATCAGGGGATTGTTGGAGAAATTTATAGTTATCTCTGTTCGCAAATCCTAGACAAAGGTCGGGGCCTGGTCTTTACTTCGCCAATCGATGCGGTTCTTTCGACATATACGACAACTCAGCCCGATGTCGTGGTTCTCCTCAAAGAGCATCTGGATCGTTTGCAGAAAAAATATATTACGGGCGCGCCCGACCTGGTGGTAGAGGTGATTTCACCCGGCAGCAAGACGTATGATCGCCTGGTGAAGTATGGCGTCTACGAGAAGGCTGGCGTGCCTGAGTACTGGCTGGTCAATGCTTCCGAGCAAACAATTGAGGTTTTTCTGCTGGAGAGCAGCGCGTACCGCTCCGCCGGCCTGTTTCGCGGCGAACAATTGCCTGTTTCGCGCATTGTGCCGGATATCACTATCACGGCGGGCCAGATCTTTGATTGGTCTCATGGTCTTCTTTAAAGTTCAAGGTTCCTCATAAAAGACAGCAGGCGGGCCGTTTACTGGCTCGCCTGCTCTTTCGTTTGCACGTATTCCCGCGCGAATAAGATCGCCTCTTCGCGCGAGTGAATCGTGCCGTCGGCCTGGGCCTCGGCGATCGCTTCGAGCAGTTGACCGACCAGGGGACCGGGCTGGAGCTTTAGCCGGTTCATTAGTTCGTCGGGACGCACCAGGCGCGGGGGGAGGATCTTTGCGCGTTCGCGGATATAGCTGGCAAGCAGCAGGCGCACGACGGAGAGGTGGCGCGGCCAGGCGGGGGGACGCGGCTGGGGTCCCAGCGTGGCCAGGTGGTCCGCCAGGGAGAAGAGTGCGACCAGGATGCCGGTCGGGCCGAGATCGACGAAGTAGCGGCGGATCGCGCGGGGCGTCACCGCGCCGTCCTGTCCCAACTGGCCGGGCCGCATATGATGGGCCGCGACCAGTTGCGCGAGCCGGCGGTCCTGCGTGCTGGCGCTCAGCCGGTGCATGATCTCGCTGGCAACGGGCGCGCCTAGCTGCGGATGGCCGTAAAAATGAATGTCCCCCTGCTCGTCTGTGCTGTATGTCAAGGGCTTGCCGATATCGTGCAGCAACGCGGCCAGCTTCATGCGCGGGGCGCGCAGATCGGCGAAGTGGAAAATGTTCTGCCGCTCGCCCTCGCTCAGCAGTTCGCGCAGTTCCGCCAGGTCTTCAGCGGCGGCGGCGGTGGAAGCCAGGCGGGGGACGAACGGCGTGCCAGGCTCGGCCTCCAGCGCCCCGGCCAGTTCCTCCAGCGCGCCGACCGACTGGAGCGAATGCTCCAGCACGTCCCAGTAGTGGGGCGGCGGCTGGCGCATTCCACGCGCAGGCTGCAGTTCGGGAATCAGCACGGTGAGCAGGCCATATGCGTCAAGGCTGTGTAACTGCTCGAGCGCGCCGGGCATGCCCAGCATGGCGTAAAGCTCCTGGTGAATGCGTTCGGCGGCAACGCGGGGAAGCAGCGCGGCGTCGCGTTGGATCAGATTCTCCGTCTCTGGCGCGATGGTGAGCTTGTAGCGCTGCGCCAGGCGCAGGGCGCGCAGCATACGTAGGGGATCGTGGCGAAACACCTCGTCGTCAACCGTGCGCAGCCGGCGGTCTCGCAGGTCGCGATAGCCGTGCAGGGGATCGATCAGGAGTGTCTCCATCTCGCCCGGTGAGCCATTCAAAAACTGGACCACATCGCCCAGGGGAGCCGCCAGGGCGTTTAGCGTGAAATCGCGCGCGCGCAGGTCCTCCTCAAGGGAGCCGCCGTGCAGGGGAGCGATGTCAAGCACCTGTTCGCCGGCAGAGGCGGGAGAATGCAGGACGACGCGACTGGCCTTTTCGTGCAGATAGACATAGGAGCCGCCCAGCCTGTTCGCAAGCTGGCGCGCTAGCTTATGCGCCCCCCCGTCGGTCACAAGATCCCAATCGACGCAGACCTCGCCCAGCAACAGGTCGCGCAGGGAGCCGCCGACCAGGTAGACCCGCGCCTGCCGCTCGGCGAAGAAATGCGCTGCCTCCAGCAGAACACGCACCATTTTCTCTAGAATCTCTGCCAGTCCTTTCCGCTTGAGTATTTTGTGTTCATCTTATCACTCCTGTCTATGTGTCAGGCCCTTCCTACTCCCAACTCGCAAATGTAGCACAAAAGGGGGAATCGAGGTGTCCATCCGGCGAGAGGAGTTGAGTTAGAAGTAGTACTAATTTCATGATACAATAGTCCTACGAAATAGTACTCTCGGCTGAGCACAAAGCAGAGTCGGTACTATGGAACGATGTAACCAACAGAAGAACAAGCGGGAGAAGAGGCGCGCGGGCGTGCGGGAACGGACGCGCGCCTCCTCCCGCGACCCAAGCAAGCAGGAAGGAGACGCGGTGGTGCTGGTAAATTGGCATCGGCTCCCCGCAAACAGAGCATGAGCGAGCAGCCATTACATGTGATGGTCGTCGTGCAGCAGCCCATTTTTCGCCAGGGAGTCATCTCCATTCTTGAAGACATGGCAGAGTGCAAAATCGTCGGATTGCCCACCAGCGCGAGCGAGGCGCTTGAGCTGGCGCGCACGCACGAACCGGAGGTTGCACTCTTAGATACCTTTTTCGATTCGATGGATATCCTGGAAATAGCTCGCCAGATGCGCACCTTCTCGCCAAAGACAGCCGTGATTATCCTGTCAGAGCTGGAGGGCGAGGAGTGGCTTTTTCAGGCAGTCAAAGTAGGGGCCGCAGCCTATTACACGCGCAACATCACGGCTGAAGAGCTGGTCGGGGCTATCCGCAAGGTCAGCCAGGGCGAGTACTTGATTAACGATGACGTACTGGCCCAGCCCAACCTGGCCAGCCGCGTCTTGCAGTCGTTCCGCGAGATGGCAACCGGCGCGGAGGAGGAGGCGCGTCCCCTGGAACCCTGCCCGCTCTCAGGACGCGAGGTGGAGATCCTCGAACATATCGCGAAGGGTAATAGCAACAAGGAGATCGCCAAGCTGCTGGACATCAGCGACCAGACGGTGAAAAACCATATCACCTCCATCCTGCGCAAGCTCGAAGTCAATGACCGCACCGCCGCCGTCGTCCACGCGATCAAACAGCGATGGATCAAGATGGAGTGAGAGAGATTCCCTGGGGAGTTCGTTGGGAAAGGACCAGGAGAGAGAACGAGGAGGCTATAGGAAATAGATCCTCGTTCTTTGCTTCTGCCTTCATTCTTTACTTTTGTCTGAACGAATGGGATTCATCCATCATCGATCGTTGCCGGTTTTCTGCGAATTGCGCGTATCAGGCGCAGCCGCGCGCAACGCGTCACCCGCAGCGTGTAGACGAATGCGCCCGCGATAGGGCACGCCGGCCAGTCGCTCTAACGCAGCGTAGACCTGCGCCGCCTGCTGCTCCGATACTGGCAGATCGCGCATCACCCGCCAGATCGTCAGCAGGCGCACCCCCGCCTCCTGCGCCACCTCGAGCATGGAAAGCTGATAACGCGTGAGAAAGCCCTCAAAGATCAGCCGGGAAATCACCGGCAGCGGCTGCGTCGGCCCCTCCGTCCTCTGCATCTCCTTCCCGGCCTGCTGCCCCACCTGTGGCGTCTTCGCCTGAACCGGCCCCTGCCGGTTCCGTTTGCGTCTCTTCTGCATGAGTCCTCCCGTCTTGCAACGTGCATATGCCCGGTCCCGGACACACCGGACCGGGCGCGCTCCCCTCACGGCATCTCCGGGGGAAGCGTCTTGCGATCGTGCAGCAGCGCATCCACCATCCCCACGAAAAAGCCCACCAGCCACGACTCGCTCAGTTCGATGTCGCTCACCCCCTCGGCAAAGAAGCGGAAGAGCTCCTTCTCCTCCACCGGGGACTCGCAGCCCACCAGCGCCGCCTGCCCGCACACCTTCCCGTTCTCAAACTCCTCAGCATCGCTCACCTTGAGCTGTCCCCGGCGCACCCGCACCTCTTTCATCTCCGGCGCGCGCTCCTCCACGATCCTTTCCCCGGCAGAATAGCGCCGCTCCATGTTCGTGCTGTGCGTGTGTGTCGCCTGCGCGGCTTGAAAGTCCTGCTCGCTCGCAGGCGGCACTTTCCCGCGCAAGTCGGGACAACGTCCTGATCGCCGATCGCTCGCCTGTTCATCCGCACACTTGATGCGGGTAGTTTCGCCTGTTGTCTTTTGCATCCTTCACTGCTCCTTTGTTTTTTAGAATATAACCGCTTTCTTTCTTGATGATGGTGTGGTATTCTGCATCCAGAAATGTGAGCATCACTATCTTGAGAAGAATTGTAACGAGTCGTCGTGCAAAACTAGCGTATTTTTACGCTGCCAGGACGCAGAATTCATGCAGAGTTTTACGCACTCGCGAAGAGGAGGGTATCTATGGCAGGGCATTCCGCGAACTATCCCAATCGCTTAAAAGCCGTCATCAAGCACGTCGGGCTGACCGAAAAGGAGGTCGCACAAGAAACCAATATCCCTTTGAGAACGCTCTCTGACTACTGCGCTGGGAAGGTCCCGATTCCTCGCAAGCGATTAGAAGAGATTGCTCAGGTAATTGGCTGCGCGCCGGCGGATTTAGTGCCGGCTGTGTGGGAAAAGAATCCCGCTCGGTCTCTTTCTCCGCAGAGTCTTGCCATCGACCATGAGCAGAGCTTACCTTTTATCCCTGAAGTGCCAACCTTGCCTCCCATTTTTCACGCTTTGCCTCTTTCGCAAGATATAATAGAACGAGGCAGCAGTTACGAGGAATTTTCTATGGATCAGCTACGACGAGATCTCTTACATCTTTTAGGGACGGCGGGAGCCATCTTGCCTTTCGCTGAACTGGCTTTCGATTGGAAACGGACAGAGAAATTGCTGGCCCGATCGTGGCAACCCGATGCGCACACCACGCCCATGAATGCACAAACTCTGGAGCACTTTGAAGAACTCACAAAAACCTGCTGGAAGCTCGGAAACGGGCACGATCTAGAAAGCGCAGAAGCGGTCCTTTTAAGCTATCTTCCAAAGGTTTTCATCAGTGCTCAACAGGATTCACATTATCAGCACCGGGCCGCTCGTATTGCCGCGCAGGGTTATCTTCTTCGGGCATCGCTCGCCGGGCACAAAGACGATTTGCAGGCAAGACAGCATTTCAGCGAGCAGGCGCTCCACTTTGCGCGAATAGCAGAGGATCACAATTTGCAGGTAGCTGCACTGCAGCAACTTGCCGTCACCTACGATTACAGACAGCGCCCAGGGAAGGCGCTGCAAATTTACCAAGAAGCAGTCCCCTATTTTGACACCATCTCTCCGCTGTTGCGCGCTGGTGTCTCTATACGCATGTCAGGAGCATATGCCCAATGTGGTCAGGAAAAGGATGCCTTACATTTTCTTAGGGTTGCTCACGATCATTTCCCCGAGACGCCTGAACATGATCCTTGCTATCTATACTCAAACAACGGCTTATACTCCCTCTTCCTGTGGGATGGCTTAATCCACCTTGAGCTCGATCAGCCGCGCGAGGCAGAACAAGCTTTTGCGAAGATCGATGGATTAGCGCCTAAAATGGAGATTCCCGAACGGGTACGCATTGAGTTTCTCACCTATCAAGCAACGACCTATCACCTGCTTAGAGAGTTAGAGCAAAGCTGTGCCTATCTGAAAGCCTCGGTAGAAGCATCCCTGGCACTGGGAAGCGAAAGGCGTTACAGTGAGGCATTTGACGCCTACCAGCAAATACGTCGCGCATGGCCGCAAGAACCACAGGTAAAAAATCTCGCCGCTCTGTTCGTAAGATAAAAACGAGGCGATTTCTAGTAGAGTTGTGTGACAGATCAACATGGAACAGATCACCAGCGAGAAACTTGACCAGGCCGAAAGCATCCTGAATCTCGCCTGGGAAGCCTGGTTTGCTTCGCGGCCCAAACAGGCGATGAGAGAGACTGTCAAACTGCTGCCGGGTTTGGAGCGCATGATTTTTTTGCCGCTGGCATCTGTGCATATGCTGCGGGCAAAGGCGCTTGCCATTCGCTGTCATGGACTGCTCGGCGCTCTCTATCTCGATGCTTTGCAGAATGACGCTGCTTTCTATCACTACACGCAGGCGCACAGGTTCGCGGAGGAGATTCGGGATACCAATCTGACCGTGACCTACCTGGCTCTTATAGGAGATGTGTTACGGCGGCAAAACCACAAAACAGGCGCAATCAGTTCGATGGAACAGGCAAGGGATCAGGCGAGACGCGCGGCTCCGGCAACACGCGGGCATGTTCTTCAACTGCTGGCCTATACCTATGCTGACACCGGGCATGCAGACGCTTTCGAGCGAACTATTGCCGAGGCGACCGACCTGCTGGCTTTTACCGGCGAGGGCGAAGACACCACCAAAACCGAATTCATTCCTTTCGAGATCTATGAAATTCGGGGCAAGGCCAACCGTGATCTTGGCAAGCCGCTCCAGGCCATTCCCTACCTGAAACTGGCAGAAAAATCTCTCAGCAAGGCCGAAACGGTCACGCCCCGCTGGCACGCGCTGCTGGAGATCAGCCGAGGTCAGGCTTTCTGCGACGCCGGCGATCTCACCATCGGCGTCGATCTGGCAAGCAAAGGGTTCCTCATGGCCGCCCAATGTCAGTCGCCCCGCCAGATGAACCGCGTGCGCAAACTGCTCAGAAAATTGGAGGAGAGTTAGGTGAAAAACGAGCGAAAAGTCCATGAACTACGTGAATTGCTGCATGAAACATATCTTCATAGGGAGTGAAAGTGATGGAAAAAGAAGAATCAGGTCGTTTTTTTTCGCGCCGCATGGATCAAGGGAATACAACAGCATTATCCCGGCATGCCCAAGCCCGGTTATGTCGCGCCCTGGGAAGAGATGCCAGCCTGGGAACAGGAGAGCGCGATAGCAGTCTACGAGCAGGTGCGTCACTTCGTCCTGCTGAGCGGGGGAGCATGCACCAAACTCACTCGTTCTCAGAAAGGGCGGTTCGTCTGCCTGTGCTGGATCGGGCAAATGTTCAAGCATTTTCCTGAGCCGAAAGCCTCGTATGTCGCCGATTGGGAGCAGCTTCCCGACTGGCAAAAAGAGACCGACGCCGACATTTTCACGGCGATCGAAACTGCCCTCCTGCAAGACGATGCGCACAGGTAGCTCAGTTGTCCGCCCAAGCTCTTCAAGAACTGTGCGAGGCACGCAGCGGTGGTCCGCTCACGCACGATGCCTCGCGTGGCTCTGCAAGCCGTCGCGCGTGCAACTCGCCCAAAAAGAGGGGTTTCGTAATGCCGCAAAAACCACCCACATACTCGTCCCTCGCAAATGCTTGCCTGCGCCGGCCAGTGGTGCTATACTATAGGGGCGCTGTTGAAGAGAGGGGCTGCCTGCTTGCTGGATTGTCACATACCGATTCAATGGCATTTATCAGGCCGTATGACATGTTGAAGAGAGGGGCTGCCTGCTTGCTGGATTGTCACCTTTCTCCTTTATATACCCTATACCACTTCATTTAGTTGAAGAGAGGGGCTGCCTGCTTGCTGGATTGTCACCTTTAACTACTTGCATTCCTTTTTTATTCATCTCTTGTTGAAGAGAGGGGCTGCCTGCTTGCTGGATTGTCACCCAAT
>Ga0209581_1003133_pt1 | contig 14623 bp, 11 predicted proteins | sample Coa_R2_FD_187160 | JGI IMG/M metagenome (GOLD analysis project Ga0209581, IMG submission 187160) | Surface soil microbial communities from Centralia Pennsylvania, which are recovering from an underground coalmine fire - Coalmine... | ecosystem: Environmental > Terrestrial > Soil > Unclassified ...
CCGTGCCGAGCGCCCGGCCCCGAGCGCAGCTTCCAGCTCCTCCTCCACCATGCGCTCGATCGTCTCCCGAATCCGCAGCCGCATCACCGCCTCGATGGTCCCAAACCGGGGCTCTTCTCCCCCTCCGCGCTTCCTGCTATCGCTGCCCATGGCGTCATCCTCCGGCACCCGCCACCTGGCGGGCGCGAGTTTGGGATCAACTCGCCGGATGATGACGCCTTTTCCTTTTTCCACCAACTACCAGACACTACCAGGGCCAACGCGCGGCGCCGCAATGAGCCACGCATGACGCGCAGCTCGCGACTGTCGATCAAGGCTTCCTGTTCGCCGTGGATCGCGTGAAAGTGAGGCGGCCCTGTCTCCGCCAAAACACCTGGATTACGATTTCGAAAAAAGCACTGATCGTGGGCACCTGTGTTCACCCCTGACCCTGGCATCAGGTCCTGCAGAATTGCTGGATGTGCTTGACGAAGCCATCGATCAGCCGGTCATCGAGCCGATCGCTGTTGTAAGTCCCGCTGTACTCGATCCTGACCTCTCCTGGCCCGAGCGGGCCTTCGCATCGCCAGACCATGGGATGAAACTTCTGGCCGATGCGCACGACACGAAACTGCAAACGCGAGGGCGCACGGTCTCTGCCCACAAGCGTCGCTCGGCGTGCTTGATGATTGCGGAATTTGATCGGCAGCCCGAAGCCAGCGAGAAGCTCGGGCCTGTGGTTGTTGCGCTGCATCCGGAACTCGCGGAACACATTTCCAGCCTCGTTGAGCGCTTCCGTCCACGAGCGGGCGCCGTTCTTCCAGATGTATACATCGAGAGTCTTTCCCAGGTGATGGTGCTGGGCGTTGCGCGGTCCCTCCGGAAACCAGTTGCGGATCGTGGCGAAGCCCGCCTCGAACTTCTCCTTCCACTCCGCGGGGCTGTTCGCGCCGTGAGCCGGTGGTAAGTCTTTGCACTCGTCCCACCCCGACCAGCTCGTGAGCGCCATCGTACCGAAGCCACGCCGCGAGCGGGTGCCGAGACCGCCGAGATGGCCGAAGAGCCACAGGCTTGCTGCCCAGGCGCGGCGAACGTCCTCTCCGACGCGCAGTTGTAACAGCTGGATTTCGACGGGAATCTGCGGCGGCACGGCCTTGCGCCGGTTTTGGCCGAGATAGAGCGTGTAGCCAAGATAGGCCTCGCCGCGGCTCAGCGCGTTCTGCGGCTGCAGCTCGTTTCGGTATTCCTTCTGACCGGTCACCCAGGGATGGACGCGCAGCGTGACCGGCGACGACTTGATCGTCGTGCCCGCCGCGCCGAAGAAGTCGGACTCGTGCGCGCGATACTCGCCATCCAACGCCCGGTACCACCAGCGCAGCGCGCCGCGCAGGCTGAACGGGCGGATCTCCGCTGGACCGTTCTGCTCGGCGCCGGCGCAGAAGACAGGGGTGATCACCTCGAACTTCGCGGTCAGCTTTTGTGGCTTCATTTCCCTTTGCGCGGGACGACGGCAACGACCCGGCCTCCATCGATCGTCAGCGTGAAGCGCTGGCGGTTGCCAATGCGATCGTGCCAGCCCGCGGCCTTCAGACCGGAGCGGGTTTCCAGTTCGCGCCTGTCGGCGCGGTACGTGTTCCCCGCGTCGTCTTCGAAGACCACGGCGTGTTTGTCGAGCTTTGTCGCGCGCGCCTCGACCTCCTGCTTCGAGGCGGCGGTTACCTTCGCGGGAGCGGATTCGCGCGCGAGCGGTTGCGAGGCGGTCTGCCCTTCGACGCGAGCGAAGACGCCGTAACCCGAATTCGTCTTGGCGCCGAGACCGAGCTCCGCAAGTCCCTCCAGCAAGTATCTCTCTGCCGCATCCAGATCGTGTCCGGCTTCTTTGTCGTCGCGGCCACGTGCGAGAAGCGCGATCTCGAACTGCGCGCCGACGCGGATGCGCAGGAACTTCACGGGGATCGGGCTTTCGCAGTCGTGGGGAATGCTTTCCCTGCCCGAGTAGTACTCCATGTGATGCGGGCTCATGACGTCGCGTTCGAGGCAGGCGGCATCGACGGGCACGCCGTCGAGGAAATCGACGAGCCCCGGGTGGCCCTTGTCGCCGGCCTCGCCGAAGAGGCGCAGAGTGTCGGCGTCGGGCTGTTCGTCGCTCCCGCGGTTTTCGATCATGCACGCGCGGCGGGCGAGTCCCTTGAGGCCGGAGCCGGGAAGATAGGGAACGCCGTAGGTGTGGTGCAGGCAGAAACCCGCTTCCAGCGCCGTCGGTGCGGCGAGCCAGAGGACGCAGGGACTTTGCGTTTCCACCACGATGACACGCCCCCGCCCCCCGCAGGCGGACAACCACGCCGCGCGCCGCGTGCGCCAGGCTTGCGCCAGCGGCTTTCCGGCGCGAGCGAGGCTGTTGCACACGTTCTGAAGCGCGGCTTCGGTATCCGCCTTCGGCTCCTTCCTCTCGCACTTCCAGTTCACGAACTTGGTCAGCTCGAGTCCGGCGTGCACGGCGGATTTTTGCCGGGCCGCGTACACGAGCTTCCCCGTGCTCTCGGGGAGAACGTGAATCTCGGATTGCTGCTGTGCAGGCATATCAGCCCTCCAGCATCACCTCAGCGAAGCGCTTGAGCCACTGCGCGGCCGACATGGCCTCGCGGGTTTTGAGGCGGAAGCGCGCCGGGTCTTTCACGAGATCCTGCACGGCCGCTGCGATGTCGTTGCCCTGCAATGCGAGGTGGCTGCGCAACGCGTTGGCGATCTCTTTCTGCTTGTTGCCGTAGAAGAGCAGCGTCTGGGCCAGGCCGGAGGTCTGTATGTGCGAGGGCAGCTTGCGGATGTGGCTCTTGGTCTCTTTCTCGTTCCCTCCCCTGAAGCTCTTGACGGTGTCGTACGCCCACTTCGCGCGATCCTGCGCGGCGTGCTTGGCCGCCATCACTTCGTCCCTCCCTTGCCGTTCAGAGCGGGCCAGAGATTGAGGCGCAGGAAACCTCGACCAACGGTCTCCTTGCCGCCGAACTGCGCCACACGGTTGGCGTCGAGAAAGTCGCGCACCCATCTCCACCCCTCCGGCTGCATGTTCGCGCCTTCATCGCCCTTGCGCCCCCACGTGGCTTTGAGGCGCCGCTCTTCGAGCCCGAGGACGCTGTAAAGCAACGTGTCGGCGGCAAGGTACTCCTCGGTCCAGAGCGCGCCATCCTTCACGGTCTTCTCGTCTGTCAGCCGCACACGCGTGACCACCTCCGTTCCGTGCAGCGCGAGATCGGCAAAGAGATCGTCGGGAACGATCACGAGGTTTTTCGGTAACAGCTGCCGCCAGTAATCCATGGCGTCACCGTCCGGAAGAAATGCCGCGAGTTTGTCCGCAATCGACCCGACCTCCGGTTTCTTTTCCGCGCTCACCTCGATTTCTTCGAGCATCGCGGAGGCAAGGGGGAACTGTGGGGAAACCAGCGCCTTCCCTTCGCCCGCCGCGGGCAACCTTTTCAAGGCCTCGCAGAGATCGCGGGTGCCCTCTCCGACCGACGCGGCATCGCGTTCGAGCCGGCGCAGCAGGTACGGGCACGTCACCCAGGCGAAGACATTGCCGACGCTCCGCACGGGCAAGAGCAAGAGGCGCGCGTCGCTCACCACGAGCGACCCCGCCTCCAGGGCGTCACCGCCGGGCCCCTCGGGCGGCTCGCTGCCGAAGAGCGTCGTCACGATCTTGGCGCCGTTTCCGTTCTGTCGCTCACACAGGTCGCGCAGGACGCCCTTCACGCCCGAGCCATGGATCGTCGGGTAGCGGGTGTGACGTTCCCGCTGGATGGGCAGATCCACTGCCCCCAGTTCTGCCCCGCTGCCCGCGTGCACCGGGGTTTCGGCGAGCATGACGAGCAGGCGTGTTTCGAAGATCCGTTGTGCGTTGGTTGAATTGGTTGGGGTTGCCATCGTTTCAGTCCTCCACCGCGGGCGCTGCGCCCACCAGGCAGAATCCGAACCCGGCCGCTCGTTCCTCGGGATCGCTCGCGATGCTGCGGGCGTGCAGCCGGGCGAGGTCGGCGTCGGATCGTACGTACACAACGGTCCCCGCCGGGTAGTAGCGCCGCATCCTTCGCGGTCCGCTCTGGCGATCGCCGTCGTGGCGGAGCTGCCAGCCGCCGATCGAGATCGCACGGTTCGCGCACACAGCCTCCACGGTCGCGGCCTTGCCGTCGATGTCGATCGCTCGCAGATCATCGGGATGCACCGGAGAGAGGAAGAGCAGCGCCGCGCGACCGCTCGTGCTCCCGGGTTCCGGCAACGAGATTGCATTCGCCCGCCAGCGAATCCGCGCCAGGTGCCCGTCGGCGCCGAGGCGCAGGTGCTGCCCGTCGAGACCCGCCCACGGGACGTCATCGCGACCGGGCCGTACCACCGGGACCTGCAGCGAATACTGCGAGTTGAATTCCAATGCCTCGCCCAGCGCGTGCGCGTAGCGAACGTAGAAGCGGCCCTCACGGACGGTGTTTTTTTCGTAGTCCATGCCGATGCCGATTCGCGGCTCCGTACCGAGCGGCAGCGGGCGCTCGGTGGCAGCGACGGCCGCAATCGGCTTGCCCGCGAGCCAGGCTTCCAGCTGCATCGTATCGAAGTACTTCAGGCCGGGAGACTTGTCCGGATGCTGGAACCCTTCCGGCGGATCGGGCGGCAGCAAGACCAACTCGCGATCGATGGATGGCGTGCAGCGGAGCTCCGACAGCCCGTCGCGCCGCAGCAGGCGCAGGCGTGCCGAGCGGATCTTCCTTTCATTGTTTTCGGACGGGTCCTTCTCCTCCTTGTCCGTGAACGTCACCAGGTCCGCAGGCACCGGCCAGTACACCTCGGCATCGCGCGCGAGCAATGCCGGGCCGATCTGGAACGTTGGAGCCTTGTCGGGTCGTCCGAGAATCTCGATGACCCGGCGCACCCGTTCGTCGCCGTTGCCCGACCGGCCGTATTCGACGCCGGAGACCCCGAGCACCTCGCAGAGCGATGTGCGCAGCGCGCCGAGGATCGTCCACGGCGATGGCGGCCAGACCGCGTTGGCGTGCACCACGCCGCCGACATCGAAAGGTCGGCCGTCGCGCACGGTGAAGACATCGAGGGGGTGCAGGTCGATCGCGTCCATCACGTTCGCTCCCCGGGGCGGGCCAGAAAGGCCGCTGCGGTCAGTGCCTCTGACCATTGATGAATGGCGTCGCCCGCCCTGTTTGCGTCGCGGGCACGCAGTGCTTCTCCGATCGCCAACAGCGAGCCCTCCAGCTTCTGCCGCGCCTCATCTCCCGCCTCAGCCTCACGCCTGCGTGCCACTCGCCGCGCAAGCTCGCGGGCCATCTCCCACCGCCGGTCATCCTTGTCGTCCTGGCGTTCTGCATGCAGGTCTGCGATCTCGGCGCGAAAGAGAGAGGCAAGGCGCGGCGACACCTTCTCCGCTGCGAAGAGGTCAATCAGCTCGATGAAGCGACGCAAGCAATCGTGCTCCGTCTCCCACACGCGCCGCCGGTCTCGATCGGCCGGCGACGTCTCGATGTCTTTCGGCGAGGGAAATGGAAGAACCACTCTGGTGATCGATCCGGACCGGCGCTGAATCGTGATGCCCAGGGCGTTGCGGTCGCTCTTCTTTGCCTCTTGCTCGGCTTCACGGGCCATTCTGAGGGCGGCGCCGAGCGGCCAGCGATAATGAAAGGCGCACATGCCCGCGGAGGCGGTGGCCTTGCCGCCGAAGGCGAGACCTAATTCGTCGACGCGATCATCCGGTCCAGCGGGCATCGGCAGCCCGCGTTCGCCCAGCCGGACGGCAAACCACGGTCGCAGTTCGGTTTCGGGCTCCTCGCCGTTCTCTCCGAACGGTGCCGGCCAGCCGGAAAAGCGCAGCCGTAGCCGCCGCACCAGCTTCACGGCGTCGGGAACCGGCGCAAAAAAGAGAGCGTCGTCGCCGCCGGCATACACGAGGTGGCCGCACAGACCCTCCCCTTCGATCGTCGCCGGCGCGATGTGGTGGGCAAACGTCGCCGCTGCTGCGCTGAGCGTGGCGTGGAAGGCAGGGGACAGCAGGCGGGGGAGTCCCTTGTCGATCGGGGCGAGCGTTTCTCCCACCTGCCGCTTCACCTTGTCGTGCACGACGTCCCACAGGCGTGGAAATCCGTGATGAGTTCCCGACACCCACTTCCCCATCTCGTCGCCGTCGAAGACCACCACGGCGAGATAGGGGCGCGGTGGTTCGATGCCCGCCTTGTCCGCCTCCGCGCGAAGCCGCGCCGCCGCCTGGATCAACTTTTGTCGTGCCGCGCGAGCCTCTCCGGTCTCCTCCGCTGTCCTGTCCGGTGCCTCCTCGCGCGGGAAGGGCAGCAGCCACTGCCCGTCGATCCTGGCAAACTTGTCGATGAACCGCTCGTCGCACTCGCGCACCGCCATCTCCACCGCCGTCGGGGTCCATACCTGGAGGTCGGCCCTGTCGATCGCAGTGGCCTTCGCGGCGTCCTGGGCCGCTTCTGTAAACCGCTTGATCGCCTGGTGCAGGTTCTCGTGGTCGCGGTACTTCTGGATCAGTTCCAGCTTGAAACGGCTGGCGGCGATTTCGCCGGTGGACGGGTGACGCTGGCCGAGACCCTCCACATCGAAATGCCGCTTCCACGTGCACGGTCCGCACAGTTGCTCCTCCGCGCTCAGCCTGGATTTGTCGTTGCGCGCCGCGAAGCCGGAGTGGCGTTGCGCCCAAAAGTCGCCTGCGGCGAGCACCTCGCGTTCGCCGCAGACGAAGCACTTCAGTCCACCCTCGTCACGGCTCACGCGGATGCGCTCCCGCTTGGCCGCATCGACGAGCACGCCCGCCTGCTCGAAGGAGTCGGCGTACAGGATTCCGCCGTTCGGCGCGTAGCCGCCGAGGATGGCGCGGAGCTTTCCGGCGTTGGCCAGTGATTTTGTGGCCGCCGGTTCCCGTCGATGCCAGCCCAGCCAGGGCTGGGAGAGATCGGCGTCGCTCAGCGAAACCTTCAGCGGCCACGGTGCGACGGCCCACGTGATTTCCACGAGCGCCTCGGCCTGTTTGGCGGCCCGTGTCGCATAGGCGTCGCCTCCGCCCGCCTTGGCTCCCGCGGCCGCTGCCTTCTTATGCCAGTACTCGCGCACTTTCTGCTCGGCGGTCTTCGCCAGGTTCTCGGCAGCATCGTGCGGCACCACCGCGGTGAAGACGTTCGGCAGGGACGGAATGCGCAGCGCGCGTTGCTGGCCCTTTCGGACCTCCTCCACCACGTCATTCAGTTGACGGGGTAGACGTGTCTTGCCGACCTGTGCGAGGAACCAGCGATCGAAGCGCGGCTCGCCGTAGAGGCGCGGGAAGAGAATCGCGTCCGGCCCCCACTCTGCGACGATCGGCTCCATTGCGTGCCAGACCGTTTCCGCGAGGATCGACGATCCCGCCCAGAGGTCGCGTAGTTTGCGCGCGTTCTCGATGAACGACTGCACGGGGCCCACGGAGAAGCGCAGCAAGGCTGCCTCCTTCTTTTCAGCCAGGATCGGTGCCAGCGCGGCGACCAGGGAATCGTGCATGACTACCGAGTGGTCTGGCATGCGCGTGTCGGCGGGGAAAATTTCCCAGAGTGCGCCGCAGCGCAGGCGCCGCTCGTGAGGCTCCGCCTGCCCCTCGAGCGCGCGTATTACGTCGACCGCGAAGCGCCAGAAGAGCAGGTAGCGAAGCTTGTCGTCGACGATGCCTCTGAATTCCTCCGCACAGAGGTCCACCAGCTTTTCAGCTTGCTCCACCGCCTCCGGGGAAAAAACCAGCTCGAGCGGCCGGGCGGTCACGCTGGCCGGTACCAGGATGGGCCGGCCGTCGAGCGGGTGGATGACGGACAGCTCCGTGCGAGGGTCGACGCGCAGGTCTTTGAGCCAGGACTCGCGGTCAGCGCCGCTCGCCAGGGCGTCGGCGCGCTTGATGGCGTCCCAGACCCCATCGGGAGCACGGGCGCCGGTGAGCGCCTCTGCCATTTCCCGCCCCCGGCGCTCGTGGCCCCGGCCGAGCGCGAGCGGCTTGTGCGGCGGATCGTGGAGCAGCGCGTGCAGCTTGATATCCCAGCGGCTGAGCGTCATTCGCCCGGCTCCCGTCCTTCCACGAGCGCCCCCACCCGCACCTGGATGCGCCCCGTGAACTTCTCGATCGCGCGGTGGGCCTCCTCCTGCAGGCCCCAGGTCCGCTCGTGGCGCTTGCGCTCCTCGGCCTGGAGGCTCCGGAGGTCATCGACCGCGGCGAGCACGCCGCGCAGCCGCTCCTTGAACTCGTCGCTGGCGACGTAGGCAAGCAGCCGCGCGCCCTTGGTGGCGCGCTCCTCGCCGGCGGCCGCGGCTCCCGCCAGAGCGATCAAGGCGGTCCGGAGCACCTCGACCACGTAGGTCACCTTCCCGGGATGGACGAGGATGACGCCGTCGCGGACGCAGAAGTCTCGCTCGCCGGCGGGGAAGGCCGTCGTCGCGAGAACGACGTAGGGGGTGTCGTAGCGCGCCCGGTAGCCGCGCGCGCGGTCGAGGAAGCTCGTGAGGAACTGCCGCACGTTCTTGCTCTCGTACACGATCCGCCCGCAGGGCTGTCCCCGGTGGCGCACCTCGTGGAGCACGTCTGCACCGGCGGTGCCGCGGGGGACGCGTTCGATCGCGTCGTCGGGATAGGCCCGGCGCAGCACCTCGACAAGGTCCTCCTCGGGAACCGCGCCGAGCTCGTCGGCGGTCTTGTGCTCTAGACGGCGCTTCAGGTCGTCGACTTGCTTCTGGAGCTGCTGCTGGATTCGCGCGGCCTCCACGCGCGCCTTGCGGTATCCCTCGTCGTACCGTGCCCGTGCCGCCACCTCCAGGGCTTTTGCGCGCTCGGCGAGCGCCTGTTCGCGCGCGGCCAGCTCGCTCGCGCGCGTCGCCAGACGGGCCGCTTCGGCGCGGTTGGCAGTAGCGAGCTCCGCGCGAAGCCTCTGCTCCAGCGCCTTGAGCTGGGCTGCCTCCTTGGCGCGGATCCGGTCGCGAATCTCGTCGAGCTTCCGCGCGGTGATCGGTTGCCCGCAGTAGGGGCAGGCCGCGCTCTGCGGAAGCGCGCGTGCCGTCACGCTGGTCATTGTCAGGCGCGAAGCTAAATCGAGCGCCATCGAGTTGGCAAGCCTTCGCCACGCCAGGACCGATCGAGGCAACGTTGCCGTCAACATTGTTGCCCGGCGCCGGCAGGCGATCCGGCGATTCGGATGCGCTCGGGGGAGAGACCGAGGCCATAGAGCCGCGCCTTCCTGCTCCCGATCGCGCGCACCTGGTAGGGACCCGCAGCGCCGCGCAGCGCACGCTGCAGGTCCCGGTTGATCTTGCTGCGTTCCTCGCGAAATTGCTTCTCGGCCCATCGCACGTGGCCGGCCCGGACCTCGACTCCCGGGCTGCCAAGCTCAATCATGCGCTCACGCAGGCGCGGGGCGAGCCGCTCCCGGATCTCGGTTGCAGGGAGGAAACACACGGGACACCCCTCGCAGGCTGGCTGGCCGCAGCCGCTGCGCCGCCGCTCGGCGAGCTCGGTGTAGAGGGCTGCCCGCAGCGGCGAGAGCCGCACGGTGAGCTCGCCGCAGCTCAGCGTGCCCCGCCGCGAATCGATCTCCACGTGAGGGTCGACGAGTCGGGCGAGATCTTCCTGCAGCTCCTGGACCACAACCGAGAACGGGCGATCGCGCATGCGGCTGATGTCGCCCACGGCCCGCAGGCGCGGAAACGGCAGATCGGCAAGCTCGATGCGGACGTCGCGGGCCGGCACGCGCACGATTGTCCCGTCGGCCCGACGATGTGTGAGCACGGCCGGGGCGCGACGCGGTGGAAAGTGGAAATCGGTGCCCTCCAGCGCGGAGGGGCGGATGAGCACGTGGGAGAGCCGGTCTTCGGGCCGTCCGTAGAGCATCAGCGCCGCCGCGAGCAGGTAGCCCATCGTCTTGCGCCCGCCGGCAATCGAGGCGTGCAGCGGTGGCGCGCCCTCGCGCGTGTGCTCGGCGACGAAGCGGACGATCTGATCAGCGGCCGCCCGATTGTCCTCGCTCGAGCGGACGTCCTCGAGCGGGCGGCCGCGGCCGTCGTGGAGAACGATCACGTTGCGGGCGCCGAGGCGGAACCTGCGGGCGCGGGGATACGCCGTGACGAGGCGCCGCCACTGGCCACGGTGTCCGAGCAGGGCGGCGGCGATGGCGTCCCGGCCCCGCGCCGTAGTGAGGACGTAGACGTCGGTCGTAGGGCAGTCCGTGGTGGTCAGCGCCCACACCGTCTCGGTGATGATCTGCGGTGAGGCCCCGGCAACGAATACGAGCACGGCGTCAGCCACGATTCGCTCCGCGAAGCGGGCGCACGGTTCGACGACGGGAGGAAAGGCCACACTTCGGCGCGGGGGGTCAAGCGCCGACGGCGGGCGCCCGAAACCGGGGCCCCACGCGAGAACCTCCTACGCGGGGGTCGCTTCGGTACTCATCCTGGCTGCGCTTGACGCCCAGGTGGCGCTCGGGGACCTCGAAAGCTCTCGGTCGGCAGGGCAAGCGCTACGGTGCGCCGTCTGGCTGGAAGATGTCGGTCGATCTGATGCCGCGACCTCCGCGGGGCTCAGCGTGACGCGGTGACCGAGACGCTCCCGGAGACGAACGCAGGGGCGGGCGGTGCGTTCGGTGTCGCGGCGGTCGAGGTAGTCGGCACCAAGCTCGTGATAGGTTGTCTCGCGGGCGAGGAGGGTGTGGGCGAGGACGAGGCTCTCGTGACCGACGGCAACGACGGCCTGGCGGTCGCCGCGATGGCGCATGACGCGGCGGTGGCGAGACTGCGGGCGGTGTTCGTGGTGCGGGCGGCTGCCTGTCCCGGATTGAAGCACTTGTTGAGTTTCCGGAGGCAGCTTTTGCGCAGCGGGCCGGTGCAATGCCCCGCGGAGTTGGCGGGCTGGGGTAGGCCGAGGAAGAGAGCGACCAGGGGTAGGACAAGAGCCCTGCATCGCACCCCCGACATGCCTGGTGCAATGAACGTCAGCGAACTCGGGGAATGGGAGACGTGGCGGCGGGCACGGGATCCGCTCGGGGTGGTCCCTCCTAACCGGAGAGCAGTGTCCATCGCTCTTCCCCTAGCCATGAAGCTGGTTGCCCATCATGCCCCAAATGGGGTACGTCGGCGCCCGGGCGCCGTGGTGGCACCCGACAACGCCCGTGGCCGATCCCGTTTCCGACCTCACCGCGCTCGCGTACGATGCCGCCCTCGACCCGGCGGCGTGGCCACCGTTCCTCGACCGCCTGGCTGCAGCGGTGGGGGGTATCGTCCCCGGTCTCTTCTGGAGCCGCCCGGCCGGTGGGAACGAGCTGGCTATTCAACGAGGCGTCGAGCCGCGATGGGAGCGCGCCTTCCACGACTACTACGTGAGGCTCGACATCCGTCGGCCGCTCATCAGCGCCCTGCCTGAGGGCAGCGTCTTCCGGGGACAGGATGTCTTGCAGGATCGAGACTTGGTCCGCGCCGAGTTCTACAACGACTTCCTCCGCCCCCAGGGCCTCTTCCACATCGCGGGCGCGGTGGTCCTGAAGGAGGGAGACGCTGTCGGGGTCATTCGGGTCCTGCGCCCCCGGGGCGCCCGCCCGTTCGGGGCGAGGGAACTCGACGTCTTTCGCCGGCTCGCGCCCCACCTCAAGCGCGCGCTCCGGATCGGTACCGCGCTGCATCAGGCGAAGGCCGCGGAAGGGGCCGCCACGGCGGTTCTCGACCGGCTCCCGACGGCCGTCTTCCTCCTCGACGCTGCCGGCATCGTCGTGGGGACGAACCGGAGCGCCGACGATCTCCTCGACCGGCGAGATAGCCTCGTCCTCCGCGAGGGACGCCTGGTGTCGGTGGTCGCGGGCGAGACCGAACGAGTCGCGCGATTCGTTGTGGAGGTCGCGCGAGACAACCCAGCGGGGGTCGACCGCGGCATCCGGATGCTGCGTTTCGCGACCGGAGCCGGAGGGAGGGAGCGTGGCACGCTCGTGCTGGCCGCCATTCCCGTCGTCGCGCCTGCCCCCTGGGGCGTCCCGAGAAAGGCGGCGGTCGCGCTCGTCGCGAACGACCCCGGGCAGCGCGTTGAGACGCCGGCGGGGGTTCTCACCCGCCTCTTCGAGCTGACGCCCGCCGAGGCGCGGCTTGCTGTCGCCCTTGCGGAGGGCAAGACCCTGGCCGAGGCGGCGGCGAAGTTCGGGATCAAGACGAGCACGGCGCGCAAACAGCTCAACCAGATCCTGGGCAAGACCCGGCTTCATCGCCAGGTCGATCTCGTCCGCGCGCTCGTGGGCGGGCCGCTCGGGTTCCGGGGACCGTTCGCGACGTCGTAAGGGCTGTGCGACTCGTCGCCTCGTGCCGCACGCACTCGACCCAGGCCGCGCCATGTGGCCGGGTCGGCACCGCCTTGAGCGCAACGAGCCCGACGGCGACGCGCTCGTCGGTGAGCGTGGCCTCGCGATACGCCATCCGCCTCCTCCCGCCGCTGTGAAGAGCTCAGGTGTGGGGAAAGGAAGCGATCACCGGCACGGGGCGGGCGTCGCGTGCGGGCACCGTGGCTAGCGGGCGGCGCGGGCCGATGCAAGGGCGAGCGGCGTAAACCGCGGCTCGCCCGCCGGGGAGCGCACGTAGCGGTAGATCTCGCGGTCGGGGAAGAGCGTGCGCAGGCGCTCGTCGGCCCGGTCGTCGAGCGCGCGCGCCCACACGACGTCGCCGTCGAGCGCGGGCGCATCCAGGTAGAGGAACGCGGCGAACTGCATCGTGCCCTCGCGGTCGCGCACGATTTCCGCGAGGCACGCGGGAGGAATCCGCCCCGACGACGGGAGCCGCAGCATCGGGTCGGGGGCGATGCCGGGCATGTACCGGCCCGGGTCCGCGCCCGGCAGCGCCGCCTCGAGCCGCGCGACAAGCGCCGGGCCGCGGGTGCCGTCGCGCTCGGCCGTGTCGAGCAGGCCTTGCAGGTCGCAGGCGTCGATCGCCTTGTAGAGGCGGGGCGTGTCCCGCATCGGCACGCCGAGGTCCCACATGCGGGCGATCAGCCGGCTGCCGAAGCCGTCGGGCAGCAGCACGACCGCATGATGCACGCCGGCGGCGGCCGCCTCGCGGTCGGGGTGTGCGGCGAGGCTCGTCGCCGCGATGCTGTACGAGGCGAGCCGCTTCGGTGCGAGCAGCACCGCGGCGAGGAGTGCCGTCACGACCACGCCGAGCGTCGCCGCGTCGCCGAGCACGAGCCCGCGCCAGGGCAGGCGGCGGCGCGCGTCGGCGAGGCCGACGAGCGCCGAAGCGACGAGCACGAGCACCCCCGGCACGGCGGAGAAGAGGAGGCGCGGGCCGTAGAGCGTGTCGCGATGGAAATAGAAGAAGAGCGCGCCGACCAGCCCGAGGAGGTAGCCGGCGGCGAGGCGGATGCCCGGATCGCAGCGACCGCGTGCCCACCACACGCCCGCAGCGGCGAGCACGGTCACCGGCAGCGGCCACTCGAGCAGATAGACGTCGAGCTGGTGCGCGTCGAGGCTCGTGTTGCCGATCGCGCGCAGCAGCGTGAGCGGCCGCCCCCACGGGACGTCATGGTCGAGGCCGAGGCGCAGCCCCGCGCCCCACAGCTCGGAGTACGCGAAGGTGAACGGGCTGCCGGTCGTGGCGGCGTTGAAGAGCAGGGTCGGCGCTGCCACGACAAGCCCGGCCGAGACGGTCGTGGCGAGCGCGGCGGCAACGCGTCCCACGCGCTCCTCGCCGCTCGCCGCGCCGAGCCCGTAGACCGCGGCAGGGAGCAGGCCGCCGAGCACTGGGGTCACGAGCCAGCCGTATTCCAGGGCCACTTCGCTACTAGGTGCTTCTGGCTCCCGTGGGCCAGTACGAAGCCGTCATGCTCGCGCCACGCCTTGATGTAAGCAGGGCGGTCGCCGCACACCGGGCATGCCTCGTTCTCGATGTGGAGGCGTCTTCCAACCTCAGGTGAGCTGATGTAGGTGGGCATGTTTGTTTTCCCTATCCTCCTTCAGCGCGCGTGAAGAGCGCAGCCTCTGGCGCTCCCGTGACGAGGCGGTAGCTGCCGCTCGCCAACAGCGCGTCGACGTACTCCTTCGTCGCGGGCTTGAGGAAGGCCTGGGGCACGTAAAGCACCCAGTCCGGCTGCGCAGGGCTGGCGGCGTCAGCCGCCTGCTCTGCCACGACGACCTTTTCGGGGTGCACCCGGGTGTCCTGGAGCGCCCACAAGGCGTGAGGGAAGAATGCAAGCGGCGCCAGCACCGTCTGTCCGGGAAGCCGTTCTCGTTCGAGGGTGCCGAAGGCATTGATCGCGAATTCCGTGGCCTTTTCCATCGGGTCGGCGAAGCCCCGGGTGTATCGCATCTCCCGCGACACGAGGTCGTCGGCGAGGAAGGCCAGAAGAACTGCGACTGTGAGGAAGCGAACTAGCCGCGGGCGCCGAATCGCATGGCGGATGGTCTCGAGCATGCCGAAGACGACGAACGCCAGAAACCAGACCTCGAGCGGCCAGAAAAACCGGAAGAACGGGACGAACGGCGTCTTGACGTTCAACAGCAGATAACCGCCTAGCAAGAGCAGCGGCATCAGGATCAGCGGGCTCGTGAGCCGCGCCTTGTCCCTGGCAAGCCACGCGGCGAGGCCGACGAACCCCCACGGCGCGGTGGACACGAAC
>Ga0209581_1003139_pt1 | contig 14605 bp, 13 predicted proteins | sample Coa_R2_FD_187160 | JGI IMG/M metagenome (GOLD analysis project Ga0209581, IMG submission 187160) | Surface soil microbial communities from Centralia Pennsylvania, which are recovering from an underground coalmine fire - Coalmine... | ecosystem: Environmental > Terrestrial > Soil > Unclassified ...
AACGAAGACATGGGGCTTCGTCCCCTGAGGGGAAACTCGCCATTTCGGCAAAGTTTCGTAAGGGCATGGCTTCAGCCATGCCATAAGCAGCACAGCATCAGTGCGGCTTCAGCTGCTGAGGTAACGCAATCTTCGTTCATGAGGCTATTTCCGCAGCTTATTCAGACCTTAAGCGAACATCTGTTCGTTTCTGCCCGGGTGCCCCAGCCTGTCGCGCAGTTTATGGCCGAGTGTCAAAAATTGAATCTGCGACCACCTGACTTGGCAAACTTTGCGTCTTGGCGGTTGCTTTTCACCCTCCCTTTAGCATTCGCCACAATACAGGTGCACGCCCAGCCAGTCCGTGCCTCCCGCGAGCTCAGCGCAGAGGCGCGAACCGCGCGAGCCTATGAACTGGCCCGCCAGCAAGGCCCCGCCGCTCTGCGCGCCTTTTTCTACCAGATGCCTAAAGGGGCCGACCTGCATGTCCATCTCTCCGGAGCCGTCTATGCTGAGTCTTTCATCCGCGCAGCCGGCGAAGACGGCCTCTGCGTCGATCCCGCAAAGCTGGCGTTCGCAAAGCCTGTAAACGGAGCCTGCAACAGCGACGATGTGCCCGCCGCGAAGGTCCCTCAGAACCAGAGCCTCTATGACGCGCTGATCGATTCCTTCTCTATGCGCACGTTTGTTCCCAGAACAGGCGACTCAGGTCACGACCACTTCTTCAACACCTTCGGAAAATTTGGCGGCACTGACAAGCGTCATGTGCCCGAGTGGGTCGATGAAGTCGCCACCCGTGCCGCAGCACAGAACGAGCAGTATCTTGAGCTGATGGAGACTCCCGACTTCAGCGCTGCTGCAGCTCTCGCACAAAAAGTCGGGTTCCATCCCAACTTTGCCGAGTACCGCGATCTGCTTCTCGCTCAGGGATTCCGCGACTCCGTTCCCGCCGTCACTGCCTACTACGACAAAATCGAAGCCGCCCGTCGCGAGCGTGAGCACTGCGGCCAGACTGGCGCAACCCCGGCCTGTAACGTGGAAGTCCGCTTTATCTATCAGGTTCTGCGCGGCCTTCCCAAAGAAGTTGTCTACGCTCAGATTCTTCTCGGCTTTGAGGTCGCCTCCGCCGATCCGCGCATCGTTGGCCTCAATCTGGTCCAGCCCGAAGATTGCTATGTCTGCATGACCGATTACCGCCTGCACATGCAGATGATCGACGCGCTGCACGCTCTCTATCCCAAAGTCCACATCACATTGCATGCCGGCGAACTTGAGCCGGGCATGGTGCCTCCCGACGGCCTTACCTTCCACATCCGCTCTGCCGTTGAACAGGGCCATGCGGAGCGCATCGGTCACGGCGTGGACATCATGTACGAAGACAACCCCTACGGCCTGATGAAGGAGATGGCCGCAAAGCACGTCATGGTGGAAGCCAATCTCACCAGCAACGATGTCATCCTCAACACTAAGGGTGACAGCCATCCCTTCATGCTCTACCGCAAATACGGAGTGCCTGTCGCACTATCGACCGACGATGAAGGTGTCTCCCGCATCGACCTGACCCACGAATACGTGCGCGCTGCGGTTACATATCCGCTGACCTACCGCGACTTCAAGCAAATGGCACGCGCCGGCATCGAGCACAGTTTCCTCCCCGGCGACAGCCTCTGGCAGAAATCCACTCCGGAAAAACTCGACCAGCCGGTTTCACAATGCCGCAGCCAGTTGGGTCGCGACACGCCCACCGGAGCATGTGCAACTCTGGTTCACTCCAGCGAAAAAGCGCAGCAGCAGTGGGAGCTTGAACACAGATTTCACACCTTTGAGGCACAATTCTGAGAACCGCATTGTGATATATCGGCTGAAGGAGCGTACCTGGTGCATGCCTTGTTTGACTTGTCATCCCGAGCGAAGCGTAGCGGAGCCGAGGGACCTGCAGTTCTCCTCAAATTAGCAATATCCAGGTAAACCCTCATTCTGACAACCCGCATGAGCCCGTCATTCTGACGACCGAAACGGGCCCCCAGCACGTGCGGTTTTCACGTGATGGGGTGTGGTGAAGGGAGGAAGAATCTCCATAATGACGGCAGGCACACTAGCGTCGGGCATTTTTCAGTCACAAAAATAAACTGACCAACAATCCACCCATGAGAATCGTTCTTGCAACCTTCGGCACCTTCGGCGACGTCAACCCGCTGATCGCGCTCGCGCTGGAGCTAAAGCGTCGCGGCCACCGCCCCGCAATGGCTGTGCCGGAAATGTTCCGCTCGAAGATCGAGCCTTTAGGCATCAGCTTCTTTCCCGTCCGCCCTGACCAGGACCAGAACGATAAGCGCCTTGTCGCCCTGATTTACGACAGGAAAAAGGGCACCGAATACGGCCTGCGGAAATTTCTCTTTCCTGCGCTGCGCCAGAGCTACGACGACCTGCTTGCCGCTGTAGAAGCCGATGGCGGAGCCGACCTGCTCCTGACCGGCGAACTGGCCTACGCCGGCCCGATTGTCGCCGAAAAAACCGGCATCCCGTGGGCCTCCTATGTCCTCGCCCCATTCTCCTTCTTTTCAGCGTATGATCCACCCGTCCTCCCGCCGTATCCGAACCTGGCCAAAGCACAACTTGTTGTTCCAAAGCTCGGCCATGTCGTCAGCCGCTTCGCCCGCCATGTAACCCGGCGCTGGCCCGAGCCGGTCTACGAACTGCGCCGCGAACTCGGCCTGGATCAAGGCAAAGACCCCATCTTCGATGCCAAGCACTCTGAAAAACTGGTTCTGGCCCTTTTCTCCCGTGTCTTAGGAGAACCTCAACCCGACTGGCCTGAAAACACCCTGATTACCGGCTTCGTCTTCTACGATGGCGACGCAGGCCACGCCGAGCTGCCCGCGGAATTAGATCAATTCCTCAGCGCCGGACCACCGCCCATAGTCTTCACTCTCGGCTCCGCCGCCGTTCTTCATGCCGGCGATTTCTACGAACAAAGCGCTGAAGCGGCGCGAATTCTTAATCAGCGGGCCGTCCTGCTGGTCGGAAACGATCCGGAAAACCTTCCCCGCGTTCCCATTTCGGGAAACATCTGCATCGCAAAGTACGCGCCCTATTCAAAGCTGTTTCCCCGGGCAGCAGCTATCGTGCATCAGGGAGGGGTTGGCACCACAGCGCAGGCACTTCGCGCCGGAAAACCCATGATCGTGATGCCCTACAGCCATGACCAGCCTGACAATGCGCGTCGTGTGCGTCGCCTTGGCGTAGCCAAAGTAGTCCAGCGCAAAAACTACACTGCCGAACGCGCAGCGCGAATGCTCTCCGGCCTCCTGGCCGATCCGCGCTACTCGCAGCGGGCAAGTGACGTTGAGCGCGAGTTAAACGCAGAAAATGGCCTCGAAACCGCATGTAATGCGCTCGAAAATGCGGTAAATCGCTAACCATTTCGCACCGCAAACGTCCATAAACATAAAAGGCAAGCTCGAAGGCCTGCCTTTTATGGTCAATCCGTACTTCTGCGTCTTAGAGCGGCTGAACGTCCGCAGCTTGCCAACCCTTTGGCCCCTTAACGACGTTGAATTGAACGGCCTGACCTTCCTGCAGACTCTTGAAGCCATTGGAATTAATGGCGGAGTAGTGCACGAAGACATCCTCGCCGTTCTGGCGCGAGATAAACCCGAACCCTTTTGCGTCGTTAAACCACTTCACTGTTCCTTGTTCCATGTGATGCTGTTTCCTAAATTAAATTGCGCTGGAACAAATCGGAGCCACTACTGGCAAGTTCTTGCTGCTGGGCGAGGACTGCTCTTGCCCGTTCAGTTCTAACGCCTATCCAGTCTATCAGATTCCTCAGGTAACCCAAAAAATTGTTACCTGCCGCCCTGGGGCTGGGTCGAAGGGGAGTTTTTGGCCGGTGGAGCCCCGCCCTGCAGGTATGTCTTGTATTGTGTGTCCACAATGCCCAGATTGCGAGCCAGCCCTAGTTTGGCCTGGTTGAACTGCCGGACGCTGTTCACATACTGCGCCTGCGCCTGGGCCAGAGTCGATTGCGCCTGGACCACCGGCAGATTGTCATCCACGCCAGCCTGGAAGCGGTCTGTGGTCTGCTGCAGGGCCGTGGTTGATAAATCCACATTGCTGCGCGCCACATTCACAAGATCAGAAGCCGTTTTCAGGTCGAGCAGGCTGTCCCGCAACTGCTGGTCGATTTTGTTCCTCAAATCAGCCATTTGCGAGCGGTAGCTGTCCAGTTGCGCCTCGGCAACATCATGATCTCCGCGGAATTTGGCTTCCTGAAACACAGGAATATCAATGCTGCCCGTTGCTTCAAATACCCCGTGGTATGGTCCACCGGAAATCCCGGCAACTCCATAGTTTCCTTTGAAATTGATAGTCGGGAACCGCTGATGGACAGCCGCTTTCCGTTCGAGTTCAGCCATTTTCAGGTTCTGCAACAGCGCCTGATAATCCTGCCGATTGGCATAGGCCTCGCGCTTGGCATCTTCAATGGTCATCGCGGCAAGATCGGCAAACGGAACCGCGTCCGTAAGCTGTATTTTCTGCGCCGGATCCATGCCAATCTGCCGTTTCAGAGTGATTTCATCCTTTTCCAGCGTATTTTCCGCGTTGATCACAGCCTGCTGCTGTGTCTGATACTGCACCCGTGCCCGTAGTTCATCCAGATTCGCGGCAGTTCCCGCCTGATGTTCTGCAACCGCCTGATTCAGCAGTGTTTCGTCCGTCTTTAACAGGGCACGAGCGTAGTCCAGTTGGGCGCTGTCAGCAATAACCTGAAGATAAGTTGTCCCAACGTTCAGAACAACCAGTCCGCGCGTCGATTGGGCGTTGAAATACGCAGCTTTCGCCCCTGTTTTCATGGCGCGGTAGAGGTCCCATCCAGCCCAGTTAAAAAGCGTTTGTGACAGGTTGGCATGCCCTTCCGTCAGATCAACTTTGACGATAAACGGGAAATTCGCCGCCTCCGAAGGAGGAACCAGCTGTCCGAAAGAGCTCAGCAGTCCTGGACGAAAGCCTTGCGCTTGCAGATTATATTGGTGCAAACCAGTTCCGCCGGTAATGTCAATGTTCGGCAGCAGCAGATTCAGTGTCTGCGACGCCTGCGCCTGGGCAGTTTGCTGGTTCTGGCGAGCCTCGGTCAGCGCAAGATTGTTCTCAATCCCCATCCGGATGGCATCATCCAGCGAAAGCTGCTTCACGTCGGGAGTTGCAGGAGCAACCTGGACGCTTCCGTAATACGGATTCGTCGCGGAATTGTTCGGATTGCTCTGCGCCACCGCGCAGACTGTCCCTAGCCAGCCTGCCAGCACGGGCGCAATCAGCCTGCGTACAATCATTTAGGATTCAACTTTCCTGTATTCAATCTTTTGGCTCAGTTTTTTAGATTACTGAATCCTCGGAAGGTTGCCAAAATGTGCGTTTGCCGGAATTGCAGGAAACATTAGCTTGCGAATCCTCGGCGCGATTTGAATAGCCGCATCGATTCCTCACGGGTGCATCTTGGAACTCACCGACCAGGCTTCGCATCTCGAAGCCCGGATCGGCAAGTAGTCATACTCTCGGAAATCCTATTCTTCTTCCTCTTCAACCGGTTTCTTCGCATTGGCGATAATCTTGTCCGCGATCTGTTGCGGAACAACATCGTAGTGGTCCATCTCCATGTGAAAGCTGCCGCGGCCCTGGGTCATGGCCGTCAGGCTCTGGCCGTAGGTCAGCATCTCCGCCATGGGAACTTCGGCGCGAATGGTGGTGCCGGAATTTATGCTTTCCATGCCCTGCACCCGCCCGCGCCGCTGGTTGAGATCGCCCATCAGCGCTCCGGCAAACTCCTCCGGAGCTTCGATCTCAACCCGCATCACTGGTTCGAGCAAAACAGGCTTGGCCTGCTCCATGCATTTGCGGAAGGCCAGCCGTCCGGCGAGCTTGAACGACAGCTCGTTCGAATCGACCTCGTGATAGCTGCCGTCATACACCGTGACTCTGAAATCGACAACGGGGTAGCCAGCCAGAAATCCTCGTGCCGCCGATTCCTGAATGCCTTTTTCCACAGCCGGCACATACTGCCTCGGAATCGCCCCGCCAAAAATATCGTTGATGAATTCAAAGCCTGCCCCGCGCGGCAGCGGCTCCATTTTGATCTTGCAGTCGCCGTACTGTCCGTGTCCGCCGGTCTGCTTCTTATGGCGGCCCTGTGCCTCGGCGCGCCCGCGAATGGTCTCGCGATACGGCACTTTAGGGGCCTTCAGCGTGACCTCAGTGTGGTAGCGCTTGCGCAGTTTCGAGACCAGCGATTCGATATGCGGCTGCCCGGCTCCGGCAATCAGAAATTCGCTGGTCTGAGGATCGCGATAGAAGCGGACCAGAAGGTCCTCTTCCATCAGCTTGTGAACAGCGGGAGCGAGCTTGTCTTCGTCCGCGCGTGTCTTCGGCTCGATGGCATAGGTCATCGCTGCCTCCGGCATGGTGACTGGCTCGAAGAAGATGTCATGCCCCTTTTCGCCCAGGGTGTCGCCCGTAAAGGTGTCCCGCAGCTTGGCCACAGCGCCGATGTCGCCGGCATGCAGTTCGGAAACCGGAACTGCCGTGTGTCCCTGCATGACTGAAAGATGAGAAAACTTCTCTGATCCTTTGCGCGAATAGTTGCTGACTGCGGCATCATTTTTCAGCCGTCCGGAAAAGACCTTGAAGAAAGAAATCCGCCCGGCGAAGGGATCGGTCATAGTCTTGAATACGTAGAGCGACAACGGTTCTTTGTCATCCACCGCGCGCATGACGATCTCGGGCTGCTTTTCGCTGACTTCCCCGTTGCCATGCGCTGCGACGGCCTGAAGCACGGCCCTGGCTGCCACCGGAGCACGCTCAATCGGCGCAGGCGCATAGACTTTCAGAAAATCGAGCAGGTGGTCGGTCGCGACGTTCGTTCCGCCGCTGGCAAAGAGCACCGGGAAGATGCGGTCTTCACGAATCGCCTCGTGCAGCGCTGTAATCAGGTGCTGTTCGGGAATCGTGCCTTCAGCAAAGAACTCTTCCATCAGCTCATCCTTGCCTTCGGCCACCAGTTCTACCAGTGTTTCGTGCGCCGCCTTCGCAGCATCAGCCATATTGGCTGGAATATCGCCGATTTTGCCCCGACCATCGCCGTTAGGCGTGTAAAAGAAGGCCTCCATCGTCACCAGATCGACCACTCCCTGAAAACCCTGACTATCTACGATGGGCAACTGCACCGGAATCAGGTGACGTCCGTAACGCGAGCGCATGGCTTCAAGCGTCTTTTCGAGATCGGCGCGAGGATGGTCCATCTGGTTCATCACCACCACGCGCGGCAGATTAAATTCATCGGCATACTTCCATACGCGGTCCGTCATGGCCTCCGGGCCATTGGCTGCGTTTACAACCACAAGTGCTGCCTCGACCGGCAGCATAGCCGCGCGCGCCTCATGCACAAACATGTGGAAGCCGGGGGTATCAATGAAATTGACCTTCACGCCATTCCATTCAGCAAAGGCGACAGCATTGAGCATCGTTGTCCGGCGGGCAACGTCTTCCTCGTCATAAGCGGTCACGGCAGAGCCGTCTTCGACCCGCCCCAGTTTCGGCGTCATTTTTGCGGCATGCAGCAGAGCGGCGACGAGCGAGGTCTTGCCGCTGTGCGCATGCCCCACTACAGCTACGTTGCGAATCTCACTTCCCTGGTATGTTTTCATGGTGTGCTCCTTTGGTCAGCTAAAAAGCGGTTGGCTAAAAACCGGATCGCGATAAGCCGGTCAGCAAAACGGTGCGAACTCTTCAAGGAGAAGCGCGGGAGTGGAGACAGGGATATTGCGCAGGCGTCGCTTGCGGCGTCTGGCTGAGCCATTCACCGAATCTGCCGTCCTCGAAATCCATAGGCCAGCAGGCGCCGGAAAAAATCGGGCGTCTTCAGAGATTGACGATGCTATCACAGGGAATGTTCAAGGGGTAGGCGTGCTGCGCCAAATCAGGAGCACTGATAAAACAGCACCCGTCCGGAAGGCACAACCTGCAGCATCAGGTCAAAATCGCGGACATTCCGCGTCAGCACGGTGCAGTCATTTCTTAGCCCGGTGAAGAAGATCAGGGCATCATTCAATAAACGGCTGGTTTCGGACTTTTCGTGCTGCTGGAGGCGGGCAAGAATGCCGCACAACACTGCAGCTTCCTGCCATATCTCGCGATCCACTTCCAGAATGCGGTTATCCGGACGATTCTCGATTGCTTCCTTGATTGCGCCGAGAGTGTTCGCAGTATCGGGATGTGGCGGATCGAGTCGTCCGCAGGCATAGGCTAACTCCGCTTCGGTTACTGGAGAGTGCCAGTCTTCACACACCCTAAACCAGGGTTCTAGCGTTTCCGGGAACTTCCTATGCAGCCCATCGATGTAAACAGTGGTGTCGTAGAGCAGTTTGGTTACTTGTTCCCCGCTGCTCTTTGCGAACGGTAACCCATCCGTCGCTCTGTAGCTTAGTGGCGCAGTGAATAGCTCAGACTTAAGCTGATGAAGAACACCCTGAAAACTAGAATTCAAGATCTATCTCGGGGGGAATCGCGCGACTTTGCGACAACAACCATTCAGCATAGCTGTCTTCCGCGGCAAGACTTGCCAGACCTGTTTTCACCAGTTCCGTATCCGATTCAATTCCGGTATTCTTTTTCGCTGCGGCCACCAGCGAGTCCGGGATGCGGCCTCGGACTACATGCGTTTTCCCCGAAAGCAGCCCCCGGTCTTCGGCAAACTTCCGAATTCGCTCCAGCTTTCGGCGGTTTAATTCAACCATCGAGGGACTGGCTGGTACCTTCGTTTTGGCGGCTGTTTTCGGCACACGAATCCTGTGCTACAAATTCAATAAAATTGTAGCACAATAACGCCTGTAATGCTTGGATTACAGGAGAGTCTACAGTCAACCTCAAGCATTGTAAAACCTTTTCTTTGGAAGAATTTAGCAAGACATTAGGGGGGCTGCTCAGAACCTCAGATAGGCCCCGATCATCGGTTGCGCCGCATGCGTCAGCTCATCGCTCGGCGGAAAAATATGCGACAGGTCCGGCGCGTGATACAGGTTGCCGCGGTACTGGAAGCGCAATCCGAGGTGTGGAATCACTGTCCAGTCGAGACCCGCGCCGTACACAAAGACCGGCCTGGTGTCGCTCTTACCGTCCGGCTGGTCTCCGTTCGGATGGAAAAAGATGAGGCCGCCGCCCGCCAGCACAAACGGCTTCAGCATCAGCACCGGAAAGGAAACCACCCAGTCCGCACCGACTTCATGTGACGCAGCCTTGATCTCTTCAAGATTGTTGTAATTCTGGTTGGCCCGGCTGAATGCATAGTTCAACTCATATCCCACGAGCGGGTTCGAGATATGCCGCAATTCCAGCAACACGCCGGCCGAAGCCGACGGGCTCTGGAAAGTGCCGTTGCCCGAAGTTGTTCCGCTGAAAGAGCCGTAAAGGCTGGCTGCTACATCGGTCTGCGCCTGCGCTGAAGTACTGAACAGAGCCGCTGAGACAAACATAAAAACACTCACGAAGAGGGAAAGGAATTGTGGCCTCATAGGCTTACTTGGATGTGAACCGGCGTGGTCAGGGAAGCATCCTTGTTGATGCTTTTTTCAGATGCGGGGAGCGGTCGGAGCCGAATGCAGCTCAGGAGTAGCCTCAACCGGCTGGCTCTTGTAAGCCAACGGCTTCGTATCGGGAACCGGAGCCAGGTCTTTGGTCATCTGGTAGGTGTAGCTGATGCGGTGAATGACTGTGATGGTCGAAAGCACGGCCAGAACCCACAGAACCGGAGCCATTACGCCCCAGCGGTTGAAGAGCGCGCCGAGAATGATGAGCACAATGCGCTCCGGCCTTTCCATAAAGCCGACCTTACATTGGCCGATCAGCGCCTCGGCGCGTGCGCGCGTATAGCTGACCATCAGCGATGTGACCATGACGAATGCCGCCAGCACCACATAGAAGAAACGGTTTCCGCGCGCGTAGAAGACCAGCAAACCGAAAAACAGAACGACGTCAGAATAGCGGTCGATGACCGAATCAAAGAACGCGCCAAAGACGGTCACCTGCTGGGTCTGGCGGGCGACGCGCCCGTCCACCATGTCGAAGATCCCTGCTCCGATGATGACCAGTCCCGCATAGAGAAACATGCGGACATAGTTATGCTCGTTGGCGAAGCCGAACAGGATAGCCGCTGCTGTGTTGATGATGAGTCCAATGAACGTGAGCACGTTGGGGGAGATGCGGGTGAGCGCGAGGCCATTCACGATGGCCTGCAGCAACACCCCGCATGCGCGTCCAAAAGCGCTTGTCCAGGTCTTGTGGGGAGGACTCATGAGGCGTTATTCCGCTTCGTCGTGGATCGTTGACAGTTTCAGGATTTCGAGTTCGCGTTTGCCGTTCGGAGTCACAACTGTCGCGATGTCGCCCACCTGCTTGCCCACGAGGCCGCGACCAATGGGCGAGGTGGTCGAGATCAGGCCCTTATTCACGTCTGACTCTTCGCTGGTGACGAGTTTGTACTCGATCTCCTCGTCCTTAGATGTGTCGTAGACAACAACCGTTGAACCAAAAGCAACGCGGTCACGAGGAATATTTGCGAGATTGACCAGCGCCAGCTCAGCCATGCGCTTCTTTAACTGGCCCAGACGCGCGTTCACAAACTCCTGCCGCTGCTTGGCCATGTGGTACTCAGCGTTCTCGCTCAAGTCGCCGAGAGAGGCGGCCTTCTTGATTTCCTGAGGAAGCTCGTGCGCCAACTCGTGCTCGAGCTGCTTGATCTCTTCCTGTAACTTCTTTTTGATGTGTTCAGGCATGCGAAATAATCCGTTGCGGCTCATGGACATGAGCCGCTGACTACGGCTGACCAGGATGACCGCCAAGCCTTTATTATACGGGAGTACTTCGCGTTCAGCGAGATGCGCTTCGGCGCACAAGAGCTTCAAGACGGTCGTTGCGCCTTCCGGGCATCCAGAAAATCCTGCAGAATCATGACAGCGGCAACCTGGTCCACCATTTTGCGATGCGCTGTTCGGGCATGGCCCGCTTCATACAGGAGGCGGTGGGCTTCGTTAGTGGTGAGACGCTCGTCCCACAGATGTACGGGAAGCTTTGTTTCTTCTGCCAGTTGTTGGGCAAAGGTCTGTGTCTTTTCAGACTGCCTGCTCTGCTCTCCTGAAAGATGGAGCGGATTACCGACGACAATTTCCCGGCAGCCGTATCGGCGGGCAAGTCTGGCCAGAGAGCGAAGGTCTTCGCGCGGCTTTTTGCGCGTTAGGGTCAGGACCGGTTGGGCAGTCAGTCCCAACTCGTCAGAAACAGCCACACCGATCCGGCGATTGCCGACATCCAGCCCTAAAAGGCGCGGAACTGAGCCTTGCTCCATGAGCAGAATCTTATCCAACCCGGACCACGAATGCGGGCAAAAAGACTCGCATCATACAATCAGGTAAGGGAATCAAAAGAGCTTACGGGTCAATTGAGAATTGCGACGTTTATTACTCCTTGCAGTGATTGCAGTACTGATATGTGCTTTGTGCGCCGGACTGGCTTTTTACGTTCCGGCGGGCCCTCACAGCGAGATGTTTGTGGAAATTCCGGCGGGCACAAGCTCTCTGCGGATTGCCGCCATTCTGAAATCGCATGGGCTGATTTGGAGCCGTTTTGCCTTCCATGCCATGCGGATCGTGAAGGGCGGAACGCTGAAGGCCGGCGAATACCGGTTCGATCATCCGGCGCGGATGTCGGAAGTTTATGAGCGCCTTGAACGAGGCGATGTCTATACGCGGACCCTTACGATTCCGGAAGGCGCAAATATGTTCGACATTGCTCAACGGGTTGAAGCCGCGCAACTGGGAAATAAAGGGGCTTTTCTGGATGCAGTCAGAAGGGATTCGGCATTGATTAACGATCTTGATCCCGGAGCCCAGAGTCTCGAAGGGTATCTCTTTCCGGACACCTATCATTTTCAACGACAGGCAACGCCCGACCAGATGGTTGCGGTCATGGTGAAACGCTTTCGCCAGGCAGCCGCCGACATTGATCTGACACAGAATTATCACAAGATCGTAACTCTGGCATCGCTGGTGGAACGGGAGACGCCAATCGGCAGTGAGCGCCCGGTGGTGGCCAGCGTATTTGCGAATCGGATGGCCAAAGGCATGCCGCTGATGACCGATCCATCCGTTATCTATGCCGACCTGCTGGACGGAACGTACAAGGGAACGATTTATCATTCCGATCTCGACGGCAATTCTCCATATAACACGTACAAACACACAGGTTTACCGCCGGGACCTATCTGTAATCCGGGCATTGAGTCCCTGAAGGCGGTCATGGCTCCCGCCCAGACCGATTTTTTGTATTTTGTCGCGGCAACTACGGACCCTTCGGGGCACTCGCGTTTCGCAAAGACGCTGGAAGAACATCAGCAGAATGTTCAGGCGTATCGGCGAGCGCAGCACGCTGCCGGTGAACGCTGAAGAAACGTTGATTGTTTGATAGTCGCATTTCCAAAGAATGAAGGCCTGATGCGGAAGTTCTGGATTCGAGCAATAACGCTATGTCTGCCGGTGCTGACCGGATGCTTGAGCCATACCCGCAAGCTGCAGCAGCCGAAAATGCCCAGCGTCGTTCAATCGGCTGACGTTCAGCAACTGGTGAACAATATCAACAAGCAGTACGACACGATTCAGTCACTGAATGCGACGGTGGAGTTTCAGGCCTCGGTAGGCGGCGAGCAGAAAGGCAAAATCACCGACTATACGTCGGTAAAAGGGTTCATTCTGCTGCGAAAGCCCGAGATGTTGCGCGTTTTAGGTCTTCTTCCGGTGCTGAATACGCGCGCATTTGACCTTGCCAGCGACGGATCGACGTTTAAATTGCTGATTCCGCACGAAAACAAGGCCATTGTCGGCTCGAATACGATCAGCAAACCCTCGCCGAAGCCGCTTGAAAATATGCGGCCCTATATTTTCTTTGATTCCTTGCTGATACACAGCATCGGACCGGACGAACTGCTTTCGCTCACGACGGATACCAAGACGGTGCTTGATTCGAAGCATAAGCAGCTGCTGCTCCAGCCGGAGTATGCCCTTGGGGTCTTTCGGCAGAACACGAACAGCAACGTGCTTATTCCGGAGCGCGTGATTCACGTCAGCCGCGTCGATCTACTGCCGAGCGGAGAAGATATCTACGATAAGGACGGAAATATTCAGACACAGGCGGTTTATGGGCCTTATGAGTCGTTTGGAGATTTTCGCTTTCCGGGCAGCATTACGATCAAGCGTCCGCTTGAGGAATACCAGATTGTCATCACATTCCAGAAGGTAATGGTCAACCAGCCGCTGCCGGACAATCAATTTCAGCTCGATATCCCGAAGGGAACGCAGATCCAGAACCTGCAATAGAACTCATCTGCTGTAGCGGTCCAGCCCGGCGCGGACTGCATGCTCAGCGATTGCGGCATTGATTTGCAGGGCCAGAGCGAGCGCTGCGCAGCCATCTTCGCCCGAGACTCTGGGTTGTTTGCGGGTGCGGACACATTCCAGGAATGATTCGATTTCGAGGCGAAGCGGTTCTCCCTGGATAATTTGCGGCTTCTGCATGCGTAGGCCGGCAGACACTGTTTCAAAGGACGGATTTTCGCTGGTTTTAGCATCCACATTGATGAGCAGCAGATCCTGCCGCGCGTAATCAATAGAGACATACTGGTGCGGCTGAAAGAAGCGCAGCTTGCGTACCCGTTCGGTGCTGACACGGCTGGCGGTAAAGTTGGCGACGCATCCTGACTCGAATTCCACCCGAACGTTCGCGATATCTACTTTAGGCGAGAGAATAGGCAGCCCCACCGCGTGAAGCTGGCTTACGGGCGACTGCGCAAGGGTAAGAACGATGTCGAGATCGTGGATCATGAGATCGAGAACCACATCCACATCGAGCGAACGCGGACTGAAGATGCTGAGGCGGTGCGCCTCAAAGAACATGGGACCATTCAGAAGGCCCTGAAGAGCGGTAACGGCGGGATTGAAGCGCTCCAGATGGCCTACCTGCAGGATTCGCTGATGTTCGTTTGCGAGGTTTACCAATCGTTTGGCCTCTGCTGATGAAGCGGAGATCGGCTTTTCGATAAGGACATCAATTCCGGAGGCCAGCAGGGCCGCTGCTGTTTCAAAGTGGCTGATGGTGGGGACGCATACTGAAGCTGCGTCTACCCGGAGTTTGCCTTCTCGGTAGTCAGACAGGCAGGCCTCTGTCGAGTCGTATACGGGTACTCCCCACTCCTGCTGAAGCGCTGCGCCACGAAGCCTGTCTGTCTCCACAACGGCTGCGAGCGTGACGGGGAAAGCGGACTGCTGCAATGTGCGATAGACGCGCAGGTGATTCAGGCCGAATACCCCTGCGCCACAAACAAGAACGTTCAGTACTGAAGATTCAGGCAAAGTGCCGCGCTAACGCGCTTCTCCCTTCCCTTCCACGACGCGAAGACAACGCACGTAGAGATCAAGAAGATGCGTTACCTGGTCGTCAGGTTTGGGCGAGCTTGCGGCGACAAATCCGGGTGAAGAGGCGGCAGACCGGCCTACACCCGTTGTAGAAGCTACAAATTTAAGCAAATCAA
>Ga0209581_1003141_pt1 | contig 14602 bp, 12 predicted proteins | sample Coa_R2_FD_187160 | JGI IMG/M metagenome (GOLD analysis project Ga0209581, IMG submission 187160) | Surface soil microbial communities from Centralia Pennsylvania, which are recovering from an underground coalmine fire - Coalmine... | ecosystem: Environmental > Terrestrial > Soil > Unclassified ...
CTTGGAAGGCCCGCAGGGCATTCGCAAATCAACGGCCCTGCGCACTCTTGCCGGCGAGTATTTCACGGACGAACTCGCCGATCTTGGGACTAAGGACGCCGCGATGCAAACGCGGGGCGTCTGGATCATCGAGCTTTCGGAATTGGACAGCTTGAGCAACTCCGAAGTCGCGCGCATCAAGGCGTTCATGAGCCGGACGACAGATCGTTTCCGGCCGCCGTACGGAATGCGGTTGGTGGAATCGCCGCGGCAATGCGTGTTTGCAGGAACGGTCAACCACAGCACCTATCTGCGCGACGAAACCGGCGGGCGACGTTTTTGGCCGGTCACGTGTGGCCGCATCGATATCGAGGCGCTTGCCCGAGACCGCGACCAGCTTTGGGCGGAGGCGAAGGCGCGGTTCGATGCGGGCGCGCCGTGGTGGCTGGAATCAGCCGAGTTAGTTCAGATGGCGTCGGATGAACAACTCCAGCGCTATGAGGGCGACCCGTGGGAGGAAATCATCGGCCCCTGGCTGGAGGTGCGCTCCAGCGTTTCTGTCAGCGAAGTGCTGCAAAAGTGTCTGGAGAAGCCGCAGGCCATGTGGACGCAGAGCGACAAGAACCGCGCCGCGCGATGCCTTCGAGCGCTCGGTTGGGAGCGGTACCGCGAGCGGCAAGGCGCGCGGCTGGAGTGGCGGTATCGGAAAGGAGAATGAGCAAGTGTTCCCAGTATTGTTCCCGGTCTGTTCCCACGTCGGTGCGAGCGAAGGCATTGGAGATGTTCGCGGTTCCCAGTGTTCCCGGCCCGACATGCCGGAGCAATAGGGAAACGGGAATAATCATTCAATACCTACGACCAGGAACAGTGGGAACACCAGGAACATTGCGAAAAATCAGCAACTTCCGGAGCGAACGTGGTTGGAACCAGTCCGGGAACATGAACACGACGGCTGGAACATAATGGAGAGGGCTGCGAAGTTTTTTTGGCCTTACGCGCAGCGAGGTGTCGATCGATTGAAGAGTTGCGCGGCGTAATAGGTGTGATCTAAAACAGCTCCCGGAAAGAGGCAAATCGCATCCGGAACCGATGTTTCTCTAGCACAGCCTTCATGCGATCAGCTTCGTCAACGTCGATCAGCCCGACGCGAATCGCCCGCACAAGAATACCTGCCGCATTGATGATCCGTCCGGAGCCCAAGCGGGCCACGGCTTCTCGGCGGAATACCTTTCTCTCATCCGAGGCGATCAACCATCCGCGAGTTTGTGCCAGGCTCAGGCATGCTGCTTCACCTGGTCCCATGACAACGGACAGTTCCCCGAAGAGTTTTAGCGCGGCTATATCTTCAACAGTAATGGTCCTAAGCACACCCGAGTCGATCGTATTCTGTAAGGCTTGGCGCTGACCAGGCTCGGTCACTTCCCGAACCACCTCGTCCGGTACCACAAATTCATAGCCCGGCATTATTCCTAAGAGTCCCAGGGAATTGATGTGAAGTAGGTTGATGATTATGTTCGCATCCGTCACGACGACGCGAATGATTGCGGAGGCGAGATCCATTACTCACCTGGAATCAGCACCGATTCTGGCTCGTTGTCCTCCAAACCCGCACTCTCGATCAACATCTGGACAGTCTCAGCCGACACTCCAATACGGCCTGCGAGTTGCCGTAGCTTGCTCTTGGTGATTCGCTCGCGGCGGTAAGCTTCGAGTGCGAGTGACATGAATCGCCGGGAAAATTCACCAGCATGTGCAGCGCCCTCAACTGCGGGAAGGTTGAGGCCAGTTCGAATTTCTTCACTCCGGCCTTCCTGATCTTGCTCCTTGAGGTGATCAAACTCAGCATCTGAAAGCAACCGCAAGTTCCGTAATCGATATAGTGCGGAGAGGACGCTGACGCCAAAGAAATGCGCCATAGGGACCACATCGTAAAGCTGGAGCGACTGCGACCCTGGTTCGGTCCGTGCGTCGACGGGCACAACGCCGGCCTCGTCGAATATTTCTGCATGGATGCGACTGGAAGCGCCCTTTCCCAAAGCGGCTACATACTGGCGCACGCCTTCGACGGGCATCAGAAAAGAAGCAGCGAAGGCGTTTGCTCGGACCTCGATGAGATCGGTGCGGTCACTAGCACGACTTATGCGGCCAGCCGCGATACGGTCCAGAAGCACGTGCGCGTACTCATGACACCACGAAAAGCGTTGGCGCACGGGTGCATGCCTGCGATTGACGACTACGAACAATCCGACGTGAGGATGGGCAATAGTAAGGCCCGAAATATCGTCAGGCATGTCTACGACACCGGTACGAACACCCTGGCTCTCAAGGAGTCGAACCAAATCACCTGCGGGTGCCGATCCAAGGCCGAGACGGCGTCGCTCCTCTAAAGCGACATGCTCACCTGCCTGGATCGCCTCCCAACGGCTCCTAATGGCGGGGATCGAGTACGCGGCTGCGGTCGCAACGCCGCGAGCAATACCAAGCAAGTCTTCGAGATTGGTAAGTTCGTGGCCAAGCGCAATGCAGTCGCGCAGCGCTTGTCTGACACCCTCTTGGTCCGCGTCCGTATCAGACCGGAACAACGCCCGGACCACTTCGTCCTCGGTGAAATCCTCAGCAAGAAACTCACGGATGTCGCGGGCGTACAGGTAAGCCAGGCGATCCAGTTCAACACTGTTGACTGCTCGCTTGCCAAGCTCCATTTGGGCAACGGTTGGGCGCGAAATCCCCATTTGCTCGGCGACCTCTTCCTGGGTCAGTCCGCATGCTTCACGCGCTCGCCGAAGCCGGCGGCCTAATTCGACCTGATCTATTGGCATCCGCGTCTCCTAAGCGATCAAAGGGAGCGATCTGGGCGTGAACGCGTCGAGCGCCAGATGCGATCCGTAACCCACGACCAGCCCCACAAGACAGCCGGACATAAACTGGTAAAACCATTCGCAAAGGGTGTGCCAGAAGCGGACGAGTGGGTCGGCTGCGCACTGCGCCGCCCACGCATGCGATGCCGCCTCCAGCCTAAGCTGGTCCTGAATCCCCGAAACCTCGGCGCTGGCTAGGATCGTGGCAGGAACAGCCAAGGCTACGCTGTGGGCCAAAGCCCTATGGCATGGGGCATACGGTGGGTCCCAGCAATCTGGCAGACGCGCAGCGAAACTGGCGCCTAAACCGGCACCGGCTGCCTCGACGAATCTGCCAAATATCGGCTGCCCATGAGTCTGGAAAAGCGATACGCCTATTCCGGCCGGGACTGCTACTGCTTGGTGAACCTTTCCATCCATAATCTCTCCTGTCGGGAATCTTAACGCATTTTGCCAAAAAATGGAAGCTATGCTAGAATATAGCTGTGATGTACTGTCGCCAACGAGGAGATTGTTAAGGTGGCCGTTCCCGCTATTTCATTGCATTCAAATGACTTTGTCGTCCAATTAGACGATCTGTTGTTTGAGGTCTGCGACGAGCTGCAACTCGCGCCGTATCGGCATCGCCAAGCCGAGGAGCGCTATCAAGCCATCGCCGGGCTTCTGGAAGCGGACGGCAGTCCCTTCGCACCCTTCCGCCCGAAAATCTACCCGCAAGGCTCGATGCGACTTGGCACGACAGTCCACCCGATTGATGGTCCCCATGACCTCGATTTCGTCCTCGAACTTTCAGCGGCGTATCAGAACGTGGAGCCGATGAAGCTCATCCTGGCACTCTTCTCCTTCCTCAAGGCCAATGGCATTTACACCAACATGGTGGAGTTGAAGAATCGTTGCGTCCGTATCGTCTACGCGAATGAGTTCTACATGGATATCTTGCCGGCGTGCCAAGATCACGCGGCTGGGGAGACCTGTCTTCAAGTTCCCGACCGGCAGGTGAAGTTCTGGAAGCCGAGCAACCCGATTGGGTATGCGAACTGGTTCAAATCGCAGGCGGAACTCGGCCCCCGGCTCCTGCTTGAAAAGGCGATGCCAGTTCCGGCTCAACAAAGGACGGAGGACAAACGGCCGCTCCAACTTGTGGTGCAGCTTCTGAAGCGCTGGCGCGACATCTACTACGCGGGTTCCGATGGTGCTCCGATATCCATCGTGCTGACCACCCTGGCAGCCGAGCATTATAAAGGTGAGCAATCCATCAGCGAGGGGTTGCTGGTTATCCTGCAGCGAATCGTCGCGGCAATATCCGACGCCGAGCAGCGGGGGACGCGGATCGTTGTCTGTAACCCGTCGAATCTGGCTGAAGACCTGAGCGAGCGGTGGAACAGCGATCGAAAAGCGTACCAGCAATTTACCTCTGGAATCCGGACCTTCTGCGATCAGTGGGGGCGGCTAGTCACGCGCGGAGGGAACGTGAATGGGGAGCTTAATCGGCTGTTTGGTGAGACGGTGCAGCAGGTCCGCATCAAGAAAGCTCGGCGTCTGCAAGAATCGCGGAAAGCGCGCCTCCTTGGCGTAACGTCTGCTGGGAGGATCACGACTGCTTCAGCCGGCGCCACTCCCCTGCGGCCCAACACCTTCCATGGCGCATAAGGGGGACGGGTGAAGATCAAGCCGCTCACGCTTGAAATCCAGAAATATCATATGCGGCGGCTTTGGCCTCAGTTCACCGCGACGACAAATCGCGGGAACCAGGCATGGTGGACTGGCACGTTGCAGCCAACCGCCATGAGTGACACCTACAGTGTCGAGATCGCCTACACCGTCCCGCGACGCCCTGAAATTCGTGTTCTTTCTCCAGAGTTGAAGACTCACCAGGATCACTCGCGCCTGCCACACGTGTTTCCGGACGGCACGCTGTGTGTGCATACAGCTTGGGAATGGCGTGCAGACACGATCATCGCGCAGACTATCGTGCCGTGGATTTGCGCGTGGCTTTATTTCTACGAGGTGTGGCACCAGACAGGTTATTGGCTCGGTGAAGGTACACATCCAGACTTCCCTGAACACAAAACCAAAGACTTGGAGCGGGATGCCTGAAATCTGCCATGCGACGCATTCTCTCAATCGACGGCGGCGGGATCAAGGGCGTGTTCCCGGCCTCGTTTCTTGCGTCGGTCGAAGACTCCCTGGGCCGACGATTGTCGGATTATTTCGATCTGGTGGTCGGAACTTCCACCGGCGGCATCATTGCCCTGGGCCTCGGATTGGGCCTCAGTGCAAAACAGATCTTGGATTTCTATGTTAAGCATGGCCCGAGCATTTTCTGTGGCAACCGCCTTCTTCGGTGCATGAGGCGGTTGGGGGTAGGCAAGTACAGCCCAGCGCCGTTGGAAAGCGCGCTGACAGAGGTGTTCGGTTCGCGCCGACTCGGCGAGAGCAAGAAGCGGTTGGTGATCCCGTCCTTCAATCTGGATTCGGGGGAGGTTCACGTTTGGAAGACATCACATCACCCACGGCTCGAAAGAGACTACAGGGTTCCGGTCGTTGACGTTGCGCTGTCAACCGCAGCAGCGCCAACATATTTCCCTACTCATCGAGGGGCCGCTGGTACGCCATTGATCGACGGTGGCATGTGGGCCAATAATCCGGTTGCAGTTGCCGTTGTCGAGGCGATCGGAGTTCTCGGTTGGAATCCGGCCGATCTGCGTGTCCTGAGCCTTGGTTGCACAACTACGCCGCTCGGCGTCAATTGGGGTCGATCGCGATCCCTTGGGGCGCTCTATTGGGGCTTGAAAATAGCTGATGTCTTCATGACGGCCCAGGCGTCCTCGGCAATCGGGATGGCACAACACCTGATCGGCGATAGGGCGAATCTGATCCGAATTAGTCCGGCCGTTGGAAAGCGATTCGGGCTAGACACGGTTAACGAGATCCCGTCCCTGATGGGGCTTGGCGACAGCGAAGCACGGAAAGCGCTTCCCACGATCCGGCCACTGTTTTTCGAGGGTCCGATCGCAGAATCGTTTGAGCCGTACCATAAATAGAACTGGCTGGTGCTTGGGCTTTCACCAGTTCGTTCACAAGCGCCTGCAGCCGTGGCGGATCTCATTCGACGCTCCTGCTGGCAGCCCGCAACACAAACCGGTGAGCAAATGAGTCTTGCCGGTCCCACTCTCGCCTATAAGATGGAAGAGGAAGATAAGCTACCTACGCAACGACGTCGCTCACAATGAACCTACACCGGAATTGATGGCCGACGCCTGGTGCAGCCCACCTAGGCAACGTCCGCACGCGCAGATTCTCACCGTGTGTCTGCAGTAACCCGATTGGCTGACGGTCCTCCGGCCGGGGAAGGTGCGTCTTCCTGCCGAAGCGCTCGCAACCGCCGGTACGCTTCTGCGGCCATCCATGTAGTGACCACCTTTTGAAATGCCTGGTCGTTCATGAAGCGGATAAAAATTCCTTCATTCTCCTCCATCCGCTCTACGAACAACCGTTCCAGCAGATTCCGGAATACCAGTTCGAATTTATCTTCTGGGTTAACCGCTGCCGCCTGCCGAATTCCGTCATCAGAAACGGCTGCTTCCACGATCTGATCGAAGAACAACTGATCGGCTTGGTTAAAATCGGTCCCGAATCTTTCGTTGATCACATCGATCAATTGCGACAAAGGCACAGCCTCTTCCCGCGCCGCGCCGCTGCCCACCTCGGCCGGTCCATCCAGAGGGCGCGCCTTTCCTTCCTGGAGAGAGATCGAGCCTTCACTAATCTTCTGCAGCCGGTAGTACTCAAGCCGCACTTCCTCATCGAACTGATACGGCGTGCCCCCCTTGCGCCGCGGCAACTTCGACGCCAAGTGGCGAAGAAACACGTACAATCGCTCCAGCTCAGAATCCTGGTACGGAATCACTTGGCTCAGGAAGCCATAGAGATTCCGGAAGGCAACCAGCTTCCCACGCCACAGCTCCGCCTCATCTTCCGATTTGTCCCGAAGGACCACGAAGCGTGAAACCGCAGGGTCCAGCGCGGCGTTCAACGCTTGATGATCGTAGACGCTCTGACGCTGCTTCGGCTTAAAGTAGATGGAAGTGAACCGCTCTACCTCCTCCGGCAGGTAAATTTCAGAAGCATCCAGCTCCGCTTTGATCTGATAGAGGCGGGCCGGGTCAACTTCCTCGCCCATCTCCGCGCCCTCATAGTAGGTCTTGAACGCATCCTGAATTTCTTGGCGCTCGTTGACGAAATCCAGAACGAACGTGTCCTCTTTGAGCGGGTGAATCCGGTTCAAACGCGAGAGAGTCTGAACAGCCTGAATGCCGGCGAGCCGCTTATCGACGTACATGGTGTGCAAGAACGGCTGATCGAAGCCTGTCTGGTACTTTTCCGCCACCAGTAGCACCTGATACTCCTGCGTGGCGAATTTCTCGGGCAGCTCCTTTTCGCGAATGCCCCGGTTCATCTGCTCTTCCGTGTATGTGACGCCCGGAACCTTGTCGTCCGTCACGATGCCGGAGAACGCGACCAGGGTTCGAATTGGATAGCCCTTTTCCAGAATGTAGCGGTCAAAGCTTTGTTTGTACCGCACGGCCGCCAATCGGGAGTCCGCAACGACCATGGCTTTAGCACGGCCTCCGATTTTGTGCCTCGTCACGGCCTGGAAGTGCTCCACCATGACTTCGGTCTTCTGGGCGATATTATGCGGGTGCAACTTCATGAACCGCGCCAGCGCTCGCGCGGCCTTTTTCCGCTCCACATTCGGATCGTCCTCGCACGCCTTCAGCAGCCGGAAATAGGTGGCATAGGTGGTATAGTTTTTCAGGACGTCGAGGATGAAGCCTTCTTCAATTGCCTGGCGCATCGTGTAGCGGTGCACGGGTTGCCCGTTGCGCCCAAACACCGCAAGTGTTTTGTGCTTCGGCGTGGCGGTAAACGCAAAGAAGCTGATGTTCGCCTGCCGGCCGCGTTTGGCCATGCTGCGGAACAACTCCTCCAAATCCTCGCGCCCCTCCTCCGCAGCCCGCTTCCGTGCCTCCTCGTGGAGCGCTTCCCCGGCAAGAACCTCCTTCATCTCCGCGGCCGTCTCTCCACCTTGTGAGCTATGCGCCTCGTCGATAATGACCGCGTATTTCCGCGTTGGCAGTCTGCCGGTCGCCGCTTCGCCCCGCTGTTCGGCAATGCGCAGAAGCTGCCGTGAGACGAAGGGAAACTTTTGAAGCGTGGTAATGACGATGGGAACAGCGTTTTCCAGCGCTTCGGCAAGTTGCCGCGAGCTTTCCTCGATCTTCTGGACCACCCCACGCTTGTGCTCAAACTGATAAATGGTGTCCTGAAGCTGCTTGTCGAGCACGACCCGATCCGTAACCACGATCACGCTGTCGTAGATCCGTTGATTTCCCGCATCATGCAGCGAGGCAAGCCGGTGCGCAAGCCAGCCAATCGTATTGCTCTTGCCGCTGCCCGCAGAATGCTCGATCAAGTAGTTATGGCCGGCTCCTTCACCGCGTGCCATCTCAACCAGAAGCCGCACCGCCTCCAATTGGTGATACCGCGGGAAAATCATTGTTTCCACTTTGACCTTGCGGCCTTGATCGTCCCGCTTCTCGTCGATTTGTAAGTGAATAAACCGGGCCAAAAGGTCCAGCATGCTGCCGCGCGACAGCACTTCTTCCCATAGATAAGCGGTGCGATAGGTGCGGCCCCCTGGATCAGGTGGGTTGCCGGCGCCGCCATTGCAACCTTTATTAAACGGCAAAAAGTGCGTCGCTGGTCCAGCAAGGCGGGTAGTCATCCATACAGACTCGGTGTCCACAGCAAAATGGACCAGCGTCCGCCGCTTAAACTCAAAGATCGGCTCGCGCGGATCCCGGTCCCGTTTGTACTGCTGGCAGGCATCCTCTACGGTTTGACCAGAAAGCGGATTCTTCAACTCCAATGTGACGATAGGAATCCCGTTCAGACTCAACACGACATCGAGGGACTTCTCCGAGTGCTCGGAATAGTGGAGCTGCCGGGTAAGCGCGAGGCGGTTAGCGGCGTACCGCGCCTCCAGCTCTGGGTTGAGCTCATGAGCCGCCTTGAAATAGGCTATCCGCAGTGTCCGCCCATAGCACTTGAAGCCGTGGCGCAGGGTCGCGAGCGACCCGTAGGTATCCATCCATTTGCAGAGATCGCTCAAAATCTGTTCACGGACCTTGTCTCCAAGTAAGGCTTCCAGTTTTTGCCACTCTGCCGGCTGCGTCTCCTGAATAAACTCCAGCGCTTCTGACGGGAACAACGCCGCCTTCCGGTCGAAACCATCAGGGGCAATCGCGCGGTATCCTCCTGCTAACAGATCCTTTTCGATCACGGTTTCGAAGGCGTATTCTTCGGTGCGCTTCATCGCCGCCCTCCCAATATGAATTTGGCCCGCTCCCGCCGCAGGAGTTCATGAGGCAGAATACAATCGATCCCGACGCCCAGGCAGGCATCCGGAATCTTGATGCGTTTCATCGAGCCGCTTGGCACTTCGTAGGTCACTACCGTGTGGCGGCCTTGAAGCGCCTGCGCCACTAGATAATAGTCGGCGGTTTGCAGGAATGTATTCACCGCCGGAATTTGATAGTTCTGGCCGCGCGCCCAAATGCTTACCGTGGAGAAATGTGGAACGGTCGCGGCGTCCGGAGCTATGAAGAAGGTTTCGGGCAGTGCGCGGACCCATTCAGCCAAATCGTCCTGCTGGTTTTTCAACTCGTCGGAGACTCGCTCGATGCTGTAGACTTGGCCAGCGCGGTGCCGTTCGAGAAGCCAATCCCAAAACCCGGGGCAGAAATCGAATCCATAATGCACGCGCTTGGCAGTGATGAGCACATTGCTGTCGAGCAGGTAAGCCATTCGTTAGTAGCTGAATCCGAGCCGCTGCGCCAGGTTGTCAAATACAGCCATGCGTTTGAAGCCAAGCAGCCGCATGGCCTCGGTAAAGGTAGTCCGGCCGCTCAACGCGCTTGCGACCAGCGCATGTTCGAAACGCTTGCTGGAACGGACGCCCAGCGTCCGGTAGAAGTCGCCGCCGTCGGCTCCCGCCGCCAGCTCCCGCACGTGCTCGCTCTCCGCCCGGTAAGCTTTCAAGAACTGTTCACGGCTTCGGAAGGCGCCAGCATCGAAAAGACGGCGCAAAATGACGAGAGAGCTCACCTTAAACCGCCGCGCCAGCCGCTCCGTGGCGGTCTTCCAGTTTTCCGAGGGCTGGATCTCCTGGCGCAGGAGCGCCAATGGCACAAGGACTTCTGCTGCCACCTGGTTACACCAGCGTTCGGTCTCCTCATCAGGGAAAACCGAGGCTTCGGTATCCGTTAATGCAGACTCGCCCAGCGCCAAATGGGCCAGCTCATGTGCGAGCGTGAACATTTGCGCAGCCTTTGTATCGGCGCCGTTGATGAAGATCAATGGCGCACGCGCGTCGGCTAAGGCGAAGCCCCGGAACTCGTCCGGATCGAGCTTGCGGTGCGTGTTGCTGCCCACAATGCCGCTGACCATGACCAGGATGCCGGCCTCTTCAACCGACTCGATAAAGCGGCGCAAGGCCTCCGTCCATGTGCTCGACTGGCGGCGTTCCTCAAGGTTGAAGCCGATGGCCTCCCGGATGGCTTGCGCGGCAGTCTCCACCGGAGTCATTCTCGGAAGCGAGCCGACCAAACGCACCGCGTCCAGCCCTTCTTCGCGAGCGAACTCTTCAAACCACGCCTGCCGCTGCTGGCACAGGTAAATGGCGTCAAGAAGGTTTCCGCTAGGCTGCCGCAGAGCGCCGGGGCGCCGGGTGCGGAAATCGGGAATCGGCAGCCGTTCTTCCGGCGGCTCTGCGCCGAAGAAATAACCGAACGGAGTATACGTAGCGGAAGCGAACTTCTGCAATTCCCGCAACGTCGGCAGTGCCTGCCGGTTGAGCCAAGCTTGGAGTTTCGGAAACCGACGTTCGAGCTCTTCGGGCTCACGGCCAGAGCGCTCGATGGCCCAGCGCAGCATTTGGGGAGCGATTTCGATTTTCGTCATGCCACGGCCTCCGACGGTATGTGGATCTGGCCGGTTACCGCGGCGGCAATCAGCGCGGCGCGGCGCTCTTTCAAGAGGGCGATGGTCTCCGCCATCAGCGTAGAGAGCCTGTCGAGTTCTGCAGTCTGGACCGCGACGTGAGTCGAGATCTTCACTTGCTCCTCCATGGGAGGCACACACACAAGAAGCTGACCAAGAATCTCTGTCTCCAGTTTGCGCGTTCCATGAGCGGAAGAATCTGCCAAGGAGACTACATGCCGGGAGACTGCGCGCAGGAAATCGCGAAGATACTGCGGACAAATCGCACCTCGGCACAACAGCGCCTTCATGTCCTGGTTGATTGTCACCTCTCGCACTGTTAGGGCGACCGGGAAGCTGTGTGCCAAGATCATTCCGCGAACGACAACAAGCACAGCACCAATCGGTACAAGGCGAAGTGCAGAATCGGTCAAAGCAGCACTCGTAACATGATCTTCGGAGTCAGCGATTTCATCCCGCTTCATGTCCTTCGGTGAGACCCAGGGGATCTCGCCGTCCCAATACTCGGACTTGCCAGTGTCAGGGGTCGCACCGCTCATGACCTGCACGAGAAACCGAAGGCGCACTACCTTCCAGTGCGCCGGGATCATGCCGAGCCAGGGGATTCCGGAGTCGCGCAGGGGAACATTCGGGTCGAGGCCGCGCGTGACAGCACGCGTGATCAGGGCCTGGCGCTTCTCGGCGAGCAGGACAAGCAGGCGCTCCTTGGCCGCAATCAACGCGTCGATCCGCGCCGTCTCCCGGTCCAGATAGTCCGCAATGGCTTGCTGCTGATCGAGTGGAGGAACCGGCACCCAAGTGCCGCCGATTTCTGACTTAGACAATCCGAATCGCGTGACCCCATCCGAAGCAGCGAGTTCAAGCTGTGCGCGCACAGGCTTGGCCTGAAGGCACCGAAATAAGAACCTCCCAAGTATGCGACCGTCATTTGGCCGCAGGATGGCAAGATGATATCCGCAGATCAAGTCATCAGTGGTCTCGCAGACCAGTGCAGGCACGCCGATATCATTCCAATCCTCAGAGTCTTTTGTTATGACGACGTCATTGATAGCGAGCCGGAACTTAAGGATCTCCGCTTTTGTCGCGGTACCCCACATGAATTCAAGATTGAGCGTTACGAACTCGTTCTTGTACACTTCGGAATAGTTGCAAAGCCGCACGGGCATCTCGTCGTCTGACGGTATCTTGTCGACGTTGCTGACCCAGTACTTTGCTAAAGCGCGAAGGGGCTTGACCGACCATTCATTTGGGAGACCCGATGTCCAAGCCAGAAGCTTCACGCCGTCACCTCCCGCAACAGCCGCAGAATCTCCTCTTCCGCCCGCTTCAAATCCGCGTCAATCTCTTCGAGCGGGCGCGGCGGCGTGTATTTATAGAAGTACCGGTTGAAGTTGATCTCGTAGCCAACCTTATCCTTCGTGCGGTCCATCCAAGCATCTGGAACGTGCGGTTTCAGTTCGCGCTCGAAATAGGCATCAATGTCCTCTTTGAGCGGGACATTCTCGAAATCGCGCAGGTCAGGATCGGGCTCATAGCCGCCGCTCCTGCCCTCTGCCGCTACTGGCTCCGCGTCGGGATCGCTTTCAGTGAACGCCTCGCGGAAGCGCTTCTTTTCAGAGGTTTTCCACCGTACGCGGCGCTCGTGCAGGATATCCTGAACCTGCTCCCAGACGGCGCTCCAGTCTTGCCGAGGCTCCGTACCCAGCGTGGTTTCAATAGCCGCAACATCGTCCGCGAGTTCGGGGAAATCCTTCAGAAACTGTTCCTTACGTTCGGGCGTGATCCGGAAGCGCAGGCGGAGAGGCCGCTCGACGGTCACGCGTGTATAGCCGAAATCCGCGTTGTCGAAGATCTTCGAACGCTCTTCATCCTGGAAGCGGCCATAGAGGCGGACAATCTCGTCAATCTGTGCGGCGGAGAGATGCCGGCGCTTGTCGCCCAGGCTGCGCTTGGATTCCTCACTCCCGCCTGGCGTCCAGATATCGCGAGCGTCGATGAGCTGAATCTTCCCTTTGCGCCGTTTCTCCTTCCGGTTGGTGACGATCCAGATGTAGGTGCCGATGCCGGTGTTGTAAAACATTTGCTCGGGCAAGGCAATGATCGCCTCCAGCCAGTCGTTCTCGATGATCCATTTCCGGATATTGCTCTCGCCCGAGCCCGCGCCCCCGGTGAACAGCGGGGAGCCGCTGAAGACGATGGCCAAGCGTGAGCCGTGCTTCTGCTCCGCGGGCCGGTAGGGCTCAAACTTGCTGATCATGTGCTGGAGGAAAAGCAGGGATCCATCGTTGACGCGCGGCAAGCCTGCGCCAAAACGGCCAGCAAAGCCAAGCTTCTCATGTTCGCGCTCGATCTCACGCTGCTGCTTCTTCCAGTCGACGCCGAAGGGCGGATTGGTCAGAAAATAATCGAACGTTTCGCCCGAAAACTGGTCCTCGGTGAAGCAATCGCCATAGCGGATGTGATTCTGGCCGCCATTGTGATCCACTTCTTTAATGAGCATGTCCGCCGCGGCGGTCGCATACGCGCGCTTATTGTAGTCCTGGCCGTAGACGTAGAGCCGCGCGGCGCTGTGGTGCTCGCGCAAATAGTTTTGCGCTTCGGCCAGCATGCCGCCGGTGCCGCAGGCCGGGTCCAACAGCTTGCGCACAGTACCCGGCGTAGCCAGCAGCTGGTCATCGTGGATCAACAGGATGCTGACCATCAGGCGAATCACCTCGCGGGGAGTGAAATGGTCGCCGGCAGTCTCATTGGCCAGTTCGTTGAAACGCCTAATCAGGTTCTCAAAGATCAGTCCCATCTGCTGATTGGGCACACGGTCCGGGTGCAGATCGACTTCCGCGAATTTGGATACGACCAAGTAGAGGATATTCGCCTCACGCATCTTTTCGATCTCATTCTCAAATTCGAAGTACTCGAAGATGCGCCTGACATTGGCTGAAAAGCCGTTAATATAGCTCACCAGATGCGGGGCGATGTGGTCGGGATCGCCCTTGAGTTTTTCGAACGTGAGTTCGGAGTGGTTGTGGAAGCGCTGCCCGGCGACCTTGTTCAGCCGGGCGTCGAGGGCATCGCCCTTAAGCTTGTCTTTGAGGCGCTTATATTCCGCCACGACTTTCAACTTGGCCGGCGCCAGCACACAATCGAAACGGCGCAGCACCGTCATGGGCAGCATGACGCGCTCGTATTGCGGCGGGCGATAGGGGCCGCGGAGCAGGTCGGCAATCTGCCAGATCAGGTTCGCAAAGTAAGTGTGGTCGGGCATGGCGGCGTCAAATCGCTCGTTTCGGCAGGTATCGGGAGCGCAATTTCTGTCCGTCCTCGCCGAGAGTGGCAAGCAAGTCTTCGATTTGCTTGAGGGCGAGGGGCGAAGGCTTTGCACGGCCGTTCTCCCAGCGGTTGATTGTTGGGAACGTGACGCCGAGCCGGACGGCCATCTTCTCTTGGGTGAGCCCGAGGCGTGCACGAAGCTCCCGCACGAGGCCCGCCACCGGCGTTCGCTTGGTCAATTCGGGCGCTCCTGTCTCCCGACGGACACTCTGACGAGCCATAAAACAAACGTCATGATGAACTTTATATCATCTGTTGATCGCCGAAAGTCGCGGCAGGCCAAACAGCCGGGCCCAGGCCGCGACGGCAGCGGCCTGCCAGCGGGGAATCGGCGTTCGCATTACCCAATGATCATTGGCGATCGCGATGATGGC
>Ga0209581_1003148_pt1 | contig 14568 bp, 11 predicted proteins | sample Coa_R2_FD_187160 | JGI IMG/M metagenome (GOLD analysis project Ga0209581, IMG submission 187160) | Surface soil microbial communities from Centralia Pennsylvania, which are recovering from an underground coalmine fire - Coalmine... | ecosystem: Environmental > Terrestrial > Soil > Unclassified ...
GCCGTCGGGCCGGCGAGCGACTCGGCCTCGCGGACGAGATTTCGCATCGAGTTGATGAACCGCGGCGTGGCTTCGAGCGCGGCGGCACTGTCGGCGGCGATGTCCATCTCGACCGTCGGCTTCGTCGTCTTCAAAGGGAGGACGCGGAAGTACTCGCCCGCGAGCACGGGCGAGTCCACGAGGTTCGTCAGCGAGACGGGCGCGAAATTTATCTCGCCGCGCGACTCCTTCTCGACCGTCAAGGCCGTGCCGAACTTCCACCCCTGCGGAAGCTTGAGCGAGGCGTCGAACGTGATGTCGTCCGTGCTCGTGACGGGCGGGTAGAGCAGAACCCAGTTCCACGTCATCATCGCGAGGTGCGAGGTCGTCGAAGAGCCGCCGCTGAAGCCGCCCGCGAACGTCGGCGCGAGGAATTCGAGTTCGACGTTGACGGCGCTCGCGCCCTGCGGAACGTCAATGTGGAAGGCGTACATGTCAACGGGGTCGCGCCGCCACTGCAAGGTCTTCCCCGAAGCGGTGAACTTCAAACCCGAAAGGTTGATGATCGGCCCCGTCGGCCCGTGCTCGCCGGGAATCCATTCCGGGTAGTAGAGCGTGAGCGGGCCGGGCTGCGCCGGTATGACTTCGGTCGCGCGGAAGAGCTTGCGCGGCGCTTCGGTCGCGTCAACCGAGAGCCTGACGCGTTGAGACGCGCGGCCCGCGCCCTGTGCGCGCGCCGCCTGCGCGTCGGCCACGAGCGCGAAGAGAACACACAACAGCAGAGCGAGTCTTCTTTTCATCATCCCTCCGTTGCGACGGAATCCGGCGCGGCACGAGTCCAGTCGCGTTAGCTTCACGTCTCGATGATTTGTAGCTTTGAAGGCGAAGATCGAATCTAAACCCCGCCGCCGATTTTTTCAACAGCGAATCAACTCATCAACTCGCCGACGAGCAGCGTGAGCGCGTTGTCTTGCAGCGTCTTGTTGTTCTGAAGGTCGCTGTGGAGGTCGCAGGCGAAGGCGGCGTAGGCGACGGGCAGGGGCGTCGCGTAGAAGGCACTCGCGCGCGGGCCGGCGAGGTTTGTGCCGAGAAGCGACGCGCGCGTCACGCGACCGTCGCCCGGCTCGAACATCGCGCGCAGCACCCGGTCGCGCGTGAAGCTCTGGCCGTCGGAGGCGCGGAAGGATTTGGGCCGCACGAGCGTCAGCCAGCGCCCGCGCTTCTCGTCGCGGACGACGACGGGCGCGGTCAGAGTCTCCTCGCAGTCGCCGCCGAAGGCGTAGAGTTTGACGGGCGCGTTTGAAGCGGCGGCGTCTGATTCGGGCGCGTCGAGCGCTTCGTGGAAGCGGCGCGCGCGGCGCAGCACGACTTCAAAGTAGGCGTCGAGTTCGGCGAGCGAGCCTTCGCGCCCCTGCTGTCGGCGCGCGAGGCCGCGCGAGTACGCGTCGCGAAACGCGGGGTCGTTGGCGGCAGACCACCCGTAGCGACGCCACACAGCCGGGTCGTAGAGGTCGAGCGCGAGCGGGCGAAGGTGCTCGTCGAGGAAGCGCGCCTCGGCGCGGTGCGGGAGGAGTTGAAAGATCGCGGGCGAAGTAAAAATGTCTTCGCGCGAGAGCTTGTTCAGGAGATGTATGCGCGGGCGCGTGCCCTCGGTCACGGAGTAGCCTTCGAGGAGTGTCGCGAACGCCTCCGCCGAGCCTTCGTTCGGCGTGCCGAACATGAAAATCTTGTTGATTACCCCAGCGCCCGACCAGTCCGGCGCGGGCGCGATGCCTTCCGCCGGGAGGTCTCGGTCGCCGTACATCGCGGCGTAGCGCGCGACGAGTCCGCCCATCGAGTGCGCGACGATGTTGAAGCGCAGGTCGGGCCGACCGAGCTTCAACTTCAGCGCCTCGATGCGTCGCACGAGCAGGCGCGCCGACTCGACGTTGTCGCGACGCCAGTCGTAAGCGAAGACGTAAAAAGTGTCCTGGTCGCCGCCTTCGGGCGGGTTGTCCCAGTCGCCCTCGCGGTAGCCGCCGAAGTCAACCAGCGCGCGCAGCAGGTAGTGATAGACGTAAACTTCGGGCGCGAGCTTCGCCAGCTTCGCCGTGTCAACGATGCGCGAGGCGACGAGGTCGTCGCGGTCTTCGTCGAGGTTCGGCGTCGTGGGCAGCGGCAGGTCGCTCGTCTTCGAGCGAAAGGCCGAAGGCCAGACGACCTCGCCCGTCTTGCGGTTGACGATGCGCGAGCCGAGTATGCCGGGGATGACGATGACGGGGCGCTTGCCCTTCTGCGCGCGCGCGCCCTCGAAGATGCGTTGAAGGTTCGGCGTGTGGCGCGCGCCACAACCCTGCATCAACATCGCCAGGGCGACGACGAAAGTGATGAGTGATGAGTGATGAGTGATGAGTGAAAGGCGTCGAGCCTCGGCGCGGGTTCTGTTTTTACTCATCACTTGTCAGACCGACGGGTTCGACCGCATGAGTCCGGCGCGGTCTCGTGGATTCTGTTTCTACACATCACTCTTCAGTTGCTTTGCGGTTAATTAAACTTGCGACGAAGCCCGCGCCGAAGCCGTTGTCAATGTTGACGACCGTGACGTTCGACGAGCAGGAGTTGAGCATTCCCAGAAGCGCCGCGACGCCGCCGAAGCTCGCGCCGTAGCCCACGCTCGTCGGCACGGCGATGACCGGGGCCGAGACCAGGCCGCCGACGACGCTGGGGAGCGCGCCCTCCATCCCGGCGGCGACGATACAGACGCGGGCGGCGCGCAGGCGTTCGCGCTCGGCCATGATTCGATGAATGCCAGCGACGCCCGCGTCCCAGACGCGCTCGACGCGGTTGCCCATCGCTTCCGCCGTGAGCGCGGCCTCTTCGGCGACGGGGATGTCGCTCGTGCCCGCGGTGACGACCATGATCGCGCCCGTGCCGCGTTCCGTCCGGTCGCGCATGATGCGGATCAGGCGCGCGGACTCGTGCCACTCGGCCTCGTCGCAGACGTTTCTGACCTCGCCGAACGTGCCCTCGTCCGTTCGCGTCACCAGCACGTTCGGCGCGCGGCGCGCGAGCGCCTCGACGATCTCCACAACCTGCGCGCGGGTCTTCCCCGCCCCGAAGACGACTTCGGGAAACCCTTGCCGCGCGGCGCGCGCGTGGTCAACCCGCGTGTGCCCCAAGTCCTCGAAGTGCAGGTTCGAGATGCGTCGCGCCGCCTCGCCTTCGTCCAGCTCGCCCTGTTTGAATGCGCGCAGCAGCCGCTCAAGTTCTCGCAAGTCCATCGCGGAAATCAGCCGTCAGCTTTCAGCAATCAGCGTTCAGCCAGAGTCTAGCATCACGGCGCGCGTAGCCCGAAACGGGCACGCTTGCGCGTGCGCCCTCGCCGCCCGTAAGATTCTTCGGAGCGTTCAAAATTCTGCCGTCGGCCTCCCGAACAGGGCAACACCGGAATCTCGTCGAGCGTCGCCCGGCCTTCCGTCTTTTGGCTGAACGCTGAACGCTGAAAGCTTCTCATGGAACTGACCGTCGCAATCACCGGAGCGTCAGGCTCGATCTACGCGCGGCGCACGCTCGCGCACATGGCCGCGAGCGGGGTCGTGGAGCGCGTGAACCTCATCATGTCTTCGTCCGCGCTCACGGTCGCGCGCGTCGAGACGGGCGCGAGGATCGAGCCGGGCGACGTGCGCGCGGTCAACGAGTGGGTCGGTCTGCCCGCGGACTCGCGGCTGATACAGTTTCACCGGCTCGACAACATGGCGGCGAAGCCCTCTTCGGGTTCGCACCCGCAGGCCGGGATGGTCGTCGTGCCCTGCTCGATGGGCACGCTCGGCGCGATAGCTTCGGGCGCGGGCACGAACCTGATTCACCGCGCGGCGGACGTGACTCTGAAGGAGGGGCGTAAGTTAGTTCTCGTCGTGCGCGAGACGCCGTACAACGCGATTCACCTTGAGAACATGCTCCGCCTCGCGCACGCGGGCGCGCGCGTCATGCCCGCGAGTCCGGGCTTCTACCACCGACCGCAGACGATTGAGCAACTGGTTGACCACCTCGTCTTCCGCGTGCTCGACCAGTTCGGCGTCCCGCACCCGACGGGCACGCAGTGGAAAGGAGAGTAGTTTTCAGTTTTCGGTTTTCAGTTTTCAGCTTCTGGCGGCGGCGCGATTCGGAGCATTCATGAAGCCGCGGTCGCGGTAGCAAAGAACTGAAAACCGAAAACTGAAAACTGAAAACTGTTATGGATTGGCAAAAGGACGAGTACACGATCAGCACCGACCACGGGCGGCTGGACATCGCGGCGATACACCGCTACATCAGCGGGGAGAGTTACTGGGGCAAGGGGCGGCCCGTCGAGGTCGTGCGGCGCGCGATTGAAAACTCTCTGCCGTTCGGCGTCTATCGCGGCGGAGAGTTGGTCGGGTTCGCGCGCGTCGTGACGGACTACGCGACGTTCGCCTGGCTGGCGGACGTGTTCGTCCTGGAAGCGCACCGCGGGCGCGGATTGTCGAAGTGGCTGATGGAGGTCATCCTCGCGCACCCTGAATTGCAGGGCTTCCGCCGCTGGGTGCTCGCGACGAAGGACGCGCACGGACTCTACCGGCAGTTCGGATTCATCGAACTGCATAAGCCTGAGCGCTGGATGGAGCGGCCCGACCCGAACATGATCGAGTCGCCGGATTACTGGCAGCCGCGCCAGCCTTGAGCCTCGACGAGCTGAGCCTTTGGCGAAGCGCGACGCGCGCCGAGTCGTTTGGCATTTTGCAGACTTCGGGACGCAGGCGCGCAGGACTTTGCGACGAAAATCGTTTGACTCTGGCGACGGCGAAGGCGGCCCGGCCTTTGCCTCTGAACTGAGACGAGATGGCTACCGCCGCGAGCAACATACGCACGACGCTCGAAATGATCAAGATCGAGCATACGCTGTTTGCGCTGCCGTTCGCATTCCTCGGCGCGGTGCTGGCGGCGCGCGGATTTACGGCGACGGGTCTGCCGACCTGGTGGCAGGCGCTCTGGATAACTCTGGCGATGGTCGGCGCGCGCTGCGCGGCGATGGCATTCAACCGCATCGCCGACCGCGTGTATGACGCGGCGAACCCGCGCACGCGAATGCGCGCGATACCGGCGGGGCTGCTCTCGGTCTCGTTCGTGTGGGCGTTCACGGTAGCCTCCGCCGCGCTCTTCTTCGTCGCCGCCGCGATGCTCAACCGCCTGACGCTCCTGCTCTCGCCCGTCGCGCTCGCGAGCGTTCTGCTCTACTCGTACACGAAGCGCTTCACGTCGCTCTCGCACGTCGCCCTCGGCTGGTGTCTGTGCATCGCGCCGACGGGCGCTTGGATCGCCGTGCGTGGCGAGGTCGGGAGCGCCGTGCCGCTTCTGCTCTCGCTCGTCGTGCTGCTGTGGACTGCCGGGTTCGACGTGCTCTACGCCTGCCAGGACTTCGACTTCGACCGCGCGGCGGGCCTGCGCTCGATACCGGCGCGCGTCGGCGTCGCGCGCGCGCTGTGGGTCTCGCGCGCGCTGCACGCGGGGGCGTTCGCGGCGCTCGTCGGGTTATACTTTGTTTCGGGCCTCGGCGCGCTGGCGCTCGTCGGCGTCGCGGCGACCGGTGCTCTGCTCGTCTATCAGCACTCGCTCGTGCGCGCGGATGATTTGAGCCGTCTGAACGCGGCGTTCTTCACGACGAACGCCTTCGTCAGCGTGATACTGCTCGCGACGTTCGGAGGCGCTGTTTTACTGACCCGGTTTTAGGATTATGAACTTTTCACACGACGACAAACTCAACGAACTCGCCCCGAAAATCGAGGCGGGCGAGCGGCTTTCATTTGAAGACGGCGTGGCGTTGTTTCAGACGGACGACGTGCCCGCGCTCGGTCGGCTCGCCGATTCAGTCAGGCGCAAGCTGCACGGGCGCGTGACGTACTACAACGTCAACCGCCACTTCAACCCGACCAACGTCTGCTATGCGGACTGTAAGTTCTGCGGCTTCTTCCGCACGCCGCGCCAGCCCGATGCCTACACGCACAACATCGAAGACTCTCTGCGAATCGCGGGCGAGGCCGTCCGCGAGGGTGCGACCGAGCTGCACATCGTCGGCGGGCTGAACACGAAGCTGCCGTTCAGCTACTTCACGGACTTGCTCTCCTCGCTCAAATCCAAATACCCGCAGCTTCACCTCAAGGCGTGGACGATGGTCGAGCTTGACCACTTCGCGCGCTTCTACAAGATGAGCGACGAAGACGTGATCGAACAGTTGAAGGCCGCCGGGATGGACTCGTGCCCCGGCGGAGGCGCGGAGATTTTCCGCGAGCCGACGCGCTCGATGATCTGCGCGCACAAGACGGACGGCGCGCGCTGGCTTGAGCTTTCCGGCAAGTGCCACGCGGCGGGACTGAAGACGAACGCGACGATGCTCTACGGCCACATCGAGTCCGTCGAAGACCGCGTTGACCACTTCGTTCGGCTACGCGAGCAGCAGGACAGGTCGGGCGGCTTCCAGTGCTTCATCCCGCTCGCCTTCTACCCGCCGGGCACGCAGCTCTCGCACCTGCCCGGCCCTTCGGGCGTTGACTCTTTGAAGACGATGGCGGTCGCGCGCCTCATGCTCGACAACTTCCCGCACATCAAGTCCTACTGGGTGATGCTCGGCAAGCGTCTCGCGCAGGTCGCGCTCCACTTCGGCGCGAACGACCTCGACGGCACGATCACCGAAGGCGGCGAGCTGACCGAGAGTTATTCAGTGGAAGCGAACAACGAGGTCAAGATGTCCAAACACGAGATCGTCGCCCTCATCGAAGACGCCGGCCTCGAAGCAGTCGAGCGCGACACGCTCTACAACAAGGTCGGGCGCGAGGCAGCCATTGCGTAAACAGTTATGACGACAGCAACCGAAACACGCACCATCACCGTCGCGCACTCGCCCGACTCGGACGACGCGTTCATGTTCTACGGGCTGGCGACGAACAAGATCGACACGGGCGGTTTGAAGTTCGAGCACGTGCTCGAAGACATCCAGTCTTTGAACGAGAAGGCGACGCGCGGCGTCTATGACGTGACGGCCATCAGCTTCCACGCCTACGCCTACATCTCGGACAAGTACGTCCTTCTGCCGCACGGCGCGTCCATCGGCGAGGGCTACGGCCCCATCGTCGTCGCGCGCGAGCCGCACAAAATTGAAGACCTGCCCAGGCTCAAAGTAGCAGTGCCGGGGACGATGACGAGCGCCTTCCTCGCTTTGAAAATCCTTTCGCCGGAGTTCGAGTACGAGGTCGTCCCGTTCGATCAGATCATCGAGGCCGTGCAGGAGGGACGCGCGGACGCGGGGCTTCTGATTCACGAGGGGCAGCTTTTCTACCAGCGGCTCGGCCTGCACAAGGTCGTTGACCTCGGCGAGTGGTGGAAGGAGTGGACAGACCTGCCGCTGCCGATGGGCGGCAACGCAATCCGCCGCGACCTCGGCGCGGAGACGATAGCGCGCGTGTCGGATTACCTGCACGAGTCCATCCAATACTCGCTCGACAACCGCCGCGACGCGCTCGCCTACGCCATGCAGTTCGCGCGCGACATGGACACAGACCTCGCCGACCGCTTCGTCGGGATGTGGGTCAACCAGCTCACGCTCGACTACACCGAGCGCGGTCGCCGCGCGGTTCAAAGATTGCTCGACGAGGGCGCGTCGCGCGGCGTCATCCCGCGTCGCGTCGAGGCAGAGTTCGTCAGTTGAATTGCGGAATGCGGATTTCGGGTTGCGGATTTTTCATTGCGTTCCAGTGCCCCGGCGTGAGATTTAATTTCTCGCCGGAGGCGCGAAGAAAAGGGCGCGGCTCAAGTGCTTCTTCAATCCGCAATCCGAAATCGAAGAGGCGGGCTTCTCTTCGGCTGTCGGCTCGGTTAGAATCCCCGCCGCGTCCGCGTCCTTGTTTCGTCACTTCAAACTTACCGAAAGAGTGTTTATGAAAAAGATTCTCACATCCGCGCTTGCTCTGGCGGCGCTTGGCGCTGCGTCCGTCGCCTCGCCGGCGCAGACGAACACCTCGGCGTCGAACTCGCCTTCGCCCGTCATCAACCGTTCGGGCGCGCCCATTGACGCCGACCGGATCATCCGCACGATGGCGCAGAAGGAGACCCAGTTCCGAAAGGCTCTGAACGAGTACGAATTCCGCCGCGACGCCGTCATCCAGACGCTCGGCTTCGGCGGGCAGATCACGGGCGAGTTCCACCGCACCTCGCGCTTCGTCTTCGACGACAGCGGCAACCGCTTCGAGAAGATTCTCTTCTTCCCCGCGCCGACGCTCACCGACCTTCAAATCACGCCGGAGGACTTGGACAACCTCGGTGGCATACAGGCCTTCTCGCTCGAAGCGTCGAAGATGGGCGACTACACCTTCGCCTACGTCGGCCACGAGAAGATTGACGAGATCGGAACTTACGTCTTCGACGTGACGCCGAAGGCGCTATCCGACCGCTCGCAGCTCGAAGCGCTCAAGCGCGAGAAGAAGGAGGGCGCGTACTTTCAGGGGCGCGTCTGGGTTGACGACCAGGACTTGCAGATCGTCAAGGCGCGAGGCAAGAGCGTCCCCGAATTCAAGCAGCGCTTTCCCACGTTCGAGACCTACCGCGAGCAGATTGACGGCAAGTACTGGTTCCCGACCTACACCTACGCCGACGAGAACCTGACCTTCCAAAACGGCCAGGTCGTACACCTCCGCATGAGAATCAGGTTCACCGACTTCGAGCGGCTGAAGGGCCGCGCGACGGTCATCGAAGAAGGCACGCCGGGCGACGTGAACGACAAGGAGAAGCCGCCCGCCAAGCCCGAGCCGACGCCGTACCCGCTTCCGCCGAAACAGAAGCCGTAAGGGGAAGACGGAACGCGGGACGTTGAAACCGGAAGCAATCTGCCTGCGGTTCAACGTCCCGCGTTCCGTCTTCCGAGTTCCCGCGCCGCGCGTGGCTCTCTGCCCGCGGCTCCGTTCCCGCCGCGTCTTCTACTTTTCCGATCCCAACTCTTCGGCGACGAGCGCGTGCGTCTGCTCCGTGAGTCGCCTCACGTCCTCGTCCGTCTTGAGTCCCCTCGTCTCGACCGGCGGCAGAAAGACCATCTCAATCGTGCCCGGTCGCGCGACGCCCGTGCCCTTGCCCATCAACTCGTCCGTGTTTTTTATCGCCACCGGGACGACGGCGACGCCCGCTTCAATCGCCATGTAGAAGCCGCCCTTCTTGAAAGGCAGAAGCTGGCCGGGCTTTGCGCGCGTGCCTTCCGCAAAGACTCCGAACGAGACTCCGGCGCGCAGGCGCTCGGTCGCGGCCTTCGTCGTCTTGAAAGCGCGCTCGCGGTTCGAGCGGTCAATCGCGAGGATGTTGACGAAGCCCATGCCGTAGCCGAGGATCGGCACTTTCAGAAGCTCCTTCTTCGCCAGCAGTCCTATGCGACGACCGACGAAACAGAAGAGCGTCGCCGTGTCGAGGAACGAGCGATGGTTCGCGATGAAGACGTAAGACTCGCGCGGGTCGAGGTGTTCGAGTCCGCGCACGCGCACGCGCGCCCCGCTCAAACGCAGCCACAGGCGGCCTCCGAAGAGCGCCCAGGGATAAAGCCGCTCGCGCCGCCCCGAGAGGAGCGACAGGCCGATTGCCGGCGGGCCTAGCACGAGCAGGAGCGCGCCCGCGACCGTCAGAGACCACCAGTACCAGAGCCGGCCCGCGAGCGTCGCGCGCACCTCTGTGCTAGACTCTGGCCGCGACGCGCCGCCGCGCTCTCGGCCTTCAATCTCTCTCGGAAGACTTTCAGGATGCACTCGACTGCGTTCCTCCGCCGCTTCGCCTCTTTCGCCTTCGCGCTTCTGCTCTGCGCGCTCGTCTTCAACGACGCGGACGCCCAGCGACGCCGCCGCACGACGCCGCGCAACGCCCCGCCCGCGTCCGCCGCGGACGAGAATCTTGCGCGCGTCCCTTCGCCGCAAAGCGTGCTCGGCTTCACGCCCGGCGACGACCGCAAAATAGCCGACTGGACTCAAATCAACGACTACTTCAAGCGCCTCGACCGCGCGAGCGACCGCGTCGAAGTCCAGACCGTCGGCACGTCAACTAACGGCAAGCCGCTCATCGCCGCCTTCATCAGCGCGCCTGAGAATATACGCGAACTCGACAGGTATCGCGAAATACAGCGCCGTCTCGCAGACCCGCGACTCGTCACCACGGACGCCGAGCGCGAACGGCTGATTCGCGAAGGCAAGACGGTCGTCGTCGTCTCCTGCTCGATTCACTCGACCGAGATCGTCGCCTCGCAGATGTCCATGCAGTTGGCCTACGAACTCGCGACCGCGCGCGACGCCGACACGCGCGAGATTCTCGACAACACGATTCTCATCCTCATCCCCTCGCCCAACCCCGACGGCGTTGACATCGTCGCCGACTGGTATCGCAAATCGCTCGGCAAGCCGTGGGAAGGAAGTGAGCCGCCGGAGATTTATCACCACTACGCCGGGCACGACGACAACCGCGATTGGTTCATGCTCAACCTCGCGGAGACGCGCGCCGTCACGCGCCTCTTGTGGAAGGAGTGGTTCCCGGAAATCGTTTACGACGTTCACCAGCAGGGCCAGACCGGCTCGCGCTTCTTCGTGCCGCCCTTCTACGACCCGCCGAACCCGAACATCGCGCCGCTGCTCCTGCGCGAAGTCGGACTCGTCGGCCACAAGATCGCGGCGGACGAAGAGGCCGCGGGCTTCCGCGGAGTCGCGACCAATTCGCTCTACGACACGTGGTGGCACGGAGGCTTCCGCACCGCGCCCTACTTCCACAACTCAATCGGCATCCTCACCGAAGCCGCCAGCGCGCGCATCATGACGCCCGCGCGCGTCGCGCCCGAACAGCTCGAACGCTACTCGACCCGCGGCCTCCCTTCCGCTTTGCCTTCGAGTCCGCTGACGAACTTCCCTGACCCGTGGCCCGGCGGAGAGTGGCACGCCTCGCAGATTCGCGACCTCGAACTCGTCGCCGCGCGCGCAGTCCTCTCGATGGCCGCGAAGTACCGCGAGCGCTACCTCCGAAACTTCTACCAGCTCGGCGTGCGCTCGCTCGACTGGCCGCCGCGCGCAGCCGACGAGAATCCGAGCCGCCCGCACGATCAAGACGTGCTCGCGTACATCATCCCCGCCGGACAGGGCAGAGACGAATCGGTCGCGAAGATGATCGGCGCGCTCGTCGAGCAGGGCGTCGAAGTCTATCGCATGGACGGGGAGCTTCACCTGACGCTCACGCCCGCGCACGGAACCGTTTACAACGACGCGCGCGACGCGCCGCCCGAATGGCCCGCGGGCAGCTACATCATCTTCCTCAGGCAGCCTTACCGGACTGACGTGCAGGCTCTCTTCGAGAAGCAGATTTACCCCGACCGCATTTCGGGCGGCGCTCCCGAACGCCCCTACGACGTTGCCGGCTGGACGCTGCCGATGCAGATGGGCGTCGAAGCTTACCCCGTCTCAAACATACGCGAGACCGAGAGCGAGCGACGACTGACGCTCGTCCGCGACGAGCGTGAAGTGCGGCGCGACCTCGGCCTCCCGCTGGAAAAGATGGATGTCGTCAAGTCCCCCCTGCCCGGCCAGTCATACGCGTGGCTTAGGTTCGAGTCGCCGCGCCAGAACCCCGTCCGCGACGGCGTGCGTGTTGGAATCTACAAGAGTTGGACGGCTTCGATGGATGAGGGCTGGACGCGCTGGCTCTTCGACACCTTCAACAGCCCCTACATATCTTTGCGCGATACGGACGTGCGCGCCGGAAACCTGCGTGAGAAGTTCGACGTGATCGTGCTGCCCTCGATGCGTATGCGCGAGATCGTCGAAGGCCGGGCGAAGGACACCGCGCCGCCGGAGTTGACGGGCGGCATAACGGACGCGGGCGTCGAGAACCTTCGGCGCTTCGTCGAGGACGGCGGCACGCTCGTCTGCTGGGACGAGTCAACCGAGCTTGCCATCAAGCGCTTCGGCCTGCCCGTCCGAAACGTCCTCGAAGGTCTGAAGCCTTCCGACTTCTACTGCCCCGGCTCCGTCCTCCGCATCGAAGTTGACACCGCGCACCCGCTCGCGCGCGGACTCGCGCACCTGACCGACGCATACTTCATCAACAGCGCCGCCTTCGAGGTGACGGACACGAAGCGCGCCCAAGTGGTCGCGCGCTACGCCGAGCGTAAGGAGGACGTTCTGCGTTCGGGCTGGCTCCTCGGCACGCAGCACCTCGCGGGCCGCGCCGCGGTCGTCGAAACAACTCTCGGCAAAGGCCGCGTCATACTCATCGGCTTCCGCCCGCAGCACCGCGGCCAGACGTGGGGCACGTTCCCCCTCGTCTTCAACGCCATCGAGCGAGGCGCAACGGGCGGATAGAATTGTCACGCCGCGAGTCCGACACGCGGCTTCACCACGAGACCCTCGCGACGCTTGAGCTGTTCGCATTTTCAAAAGGGAGACGTGCCACTTGAAGAGTCCGACTCACTTTACGAAGCTTCTCATCACTCATTTTATGAAGCCGCTCGCCGCGCCCCTCCTGCTTCTGCTCTCGTTCGCGGCGACCGACGCGCAGCAGTCGAAGCCTCCGGCGCAGGGCGCGGGCGATGACGACGTTGTGCGCGTCAGCACGTCGCTCGTCACAGTGCCCGTGAGCGTCTCGGATCGGCAGGGGCGATTCGTCCCAGACCTCACGCGCGAACGGTTCAAACTCTTCGAGGACGGCGTCGAGCAGGAGATAGCCTTCTTCGAGCCTGCGGACAAGTCCTTCACGGTCGCGCTCCTGCTCGACACGAGCGAGTCCACGCGCTTCAAGCTCCGCGACATACAGGCGGCGGCCATCGCCTTTCTCGACCAACTGCGCCCCGAAGACCGCGTCATCGTCATCTCGTTCGGCAAGAGCGCGAGCGTCCTCTCCGAGCCGACGAGCGACCGCGCGGCCCTGCGCGCCGCCGTCCTCCGCGCGCGGCCCGGCGGCAGCACGAGCCTTTACGACGCCGTCGAGTTGGCCGCGCGCGAACGTCTGAGGCGAATCAGCGGTCGCAAGGCCGTCGTGCTCTTCACCGACGGCGTTGACACCTCAAGCGGCGGCGCGACCTACGAGAGCAGCCTGCGCGACGCCGAAGAGTTGGACGCGCTCGCCTACGTCATACGCTACGACACGTACAGCGACGCCACGCAGGCGACCGCCGGCGCGTCCTCCCTCGGCGGGCAGAGGGGCGTGCTCGTGACGGCGAAGGGCGAGCTTCTCAGCGACGCGTACAAGCGCGCGGGCATCTATCTCGGACTGCTCGCGGACAAGACCGGCGGGCGACTCTTCTACGCCGACACCCCCGACAACCTCTCCCGAACCTTCGCCCGCGTCGCCGCCGAGTTGCGCGAGCAGTACAGCCTCGGCTACTACCCGAAGCGCACGGCTGACTCAACCGGCGAGCGACACATCCGCGTCAGAGTTGACGCGAAAGACCTCTCCGTCCACGCCCGCAAGAGCTACGCCGTCCGTTGAAGGATGAAGGCGGAAGGATGAAGGATGAAGTGAAGGACGCGGAGCCTCGTCTTTCATCCTTCCGCCTTCATCCTTATTTTTTCGGGCATCCCGCCGCGCGCCGCGGCAATCAAAGGTTTGTCCGGCCCCGTCCGCGTGATAAGCTTGCCGCAGTTTTTGGAGTTAAAAGCCATGAGAAAGTCACTCGCAGCCGCCCTGCTCCTTCTGTTTTGCGCCGCTCTGGCATCGGTCTTCGCGCAGTCTCGCCCGCGCCGCGCCGGGCAGACGACGCCCGCGCAGACCGACGCCGCCGACGCGGCCCCGACGCAGAGCGCGCCCGCGACCGCGCCGACTCCGTTCCCGCAGTCGTCCGCACCGAGCGCGGGCCAGGCAGGCTCCGACGCGCAGAAGAAGCGCGGCGAGGTCTCGGAAGAGGTCGGCGAGGACGAGGTCGTGCGCGTCAACGCCTCGCTCGTCACCGTGCCCGTCTCGGTGCTCGACCGCGACGGTCGCTTCATCTCCGGCCTTCGCAAGGACGACTTCCGAATCTTCGAGGACGGAAGCGAGCAGCAGATCGCCTACTTCGCGCCCGTCGAGCAGCCGTTCACGGTCGCGCTCCTGATAGACACCTCCGGCTCGACGCAGTTCAAGATGGAGGAGATGCAGGACGCGGCCATCGCCTTCCTCGACCAGCTCAGGCCCGCAGACCGCGTCATCGTCATCTCGTTCGACGACCGCATACGCGTCCTCTCCGAGGCGACGAACGACCGCGCGCAGTTGCGCGACGCCATCCGCCAGACGCGCAACGGCGACGGCACGCGGCTCTACGACGCCGTTGACATGGTCATCCGCCAGCAACTCAGCCGCATTCAGGGGCGCAAGGCCATCGTCCTCTTCACCGACGGCGTTGACACGACGAGCAAGCACGCGGGCTACCAAAGCACGCTCGCCGAGGCCGAAGAACTCGACGCGATGATCTACCCCATCGAGTACGACACCTACGGGGACGTTGGCGGCGGCGGTGGCGGCGGCAGTTGGCCCGGACGCTATCCCGGTAGGCGCGGCGGCGGCGGGATCGGCGACATACTCGGCGGCATCATCATCGGCGGCGGCCCCGTCGGCGGCGGA
>Ga0209581_1003149_pt1 | contig 14558 bp, 10 predicted proteins | sample Coa_R2_FD_187160 | JGI IMG/M metagenome (GOLD analysis project Ga0209581, IMG submission 187160) | Surface soil microbial communities from Centralia Pennsylvania, which are recovering from an underground coalmine fire - Coalmine... | ecosystem: Environmental > Terrestrial > Soil > Unclassified ...
CGACTGGGGCACCGCCGTTGAGGTCGTCTTCCCCATGGCTGAAAGTGCCTTTGAAGCCGGCTAATAGCTCGTTCTGCAATCTGCCGCTTGCTTCCCGAACTGGGACCTCAGCACCTCATCTCCTCAGGCAGCTCGGCTAAAATGAGTTCGTGGCGCGTCTCGAGGAATATCGAAAAAAACGCAAATTTGAGCGGACGCCGGAGCCTTCCTCCGCGAAGCGGCTGGTGGAACGGGAAGGCACATTTGTCGTCCAGAAGCATGCAGCGCGACGGCTGCATTACGACTTTCGATTGGCTGTTGATGGAGTGCTGAAATCCTGGGCAGTACCCAAAGGACCTTCGCTGAACCCCGCGGATAAGCGGATGGCGGTCCAGACCGAAGATCATCCCATGAGCTATGCCGATTTTGAGGGCATCATCCCGCCGGGAAACTACGGTGCGGGCACGGTAATGGTTTGGGACCGCGGGCACTTTCGGGTCGAGGGATCCCGTGGCGCGCGGGAACAATTAGCGTCGGGCGAAATCAAGTTCAGATTAAATGGAGAAAAGCTCTCGGGCAGCTTCGTTCTGGTGCGCACGAAACGAAGCGCAAAGCAACCCGAATGGCTGATGATCAAGCACCCGGATGAGTCTGTCGATCGTGCGTGGAACATTGATGAGCACGATGGCTCGGTGTTGACCGGCAGGACGCTCGAAGAGATTGCGGCGGAATCGGCTCCAAAAAGAGAGCCGATGCCAATGGAAGCGAGCGAATTGGAGGGGGCGCGAAAAGGGGCGATGCCGACGACGGTTTCGCCGATGCTCACCACGCTGCTGGAGCGGCCGTTCTCGGATCCCAAGTGGCTTTTTGAAATCAAGTGGGACGGCGCCCGGACGCTGGCCTGGATCGAAGACGGCAAAGTGCGCTTGTGTTCGCGCGCCGGGAATGAAGTTACGGCGCAGTATCCGGAACTGAGTTCGCTGCCGGAGCACGTCGGCGCTAGGCGGGCATTGGTCGACGGCGAAATCGTCGTTCTTGATGAAAAAGGGCGCAGTGAATTCGAGTTGCTGCAACAGCGGATGAACGTAGCCCGGCCGAGACCCGATCTAGTCGCACGGTATCCGGTGACCTATTACGTTTTCGATCTGCTTTATTGCGATGGATACGACCTGCGGGGAGTGCAGCTTCTGCAGCGAAAGAATTTCCTGCGTCGAATTCTAGATCCCAGCCGCGAGTTTCGGTTTTCCGACCACGAGCTGGAGCGCGGCAAAGAATTATTCGAACTGGCGCGCCAGCAAGAGCTTGAAGGCATAGTCGGAAAGCGCATCGACAGCCTGTATTGGGGTGGGCGAAGCCAGAGTTGGGTCAAGATCAAAGCGAGCAAAACGCTGGATGCGGTCATTGGCGGGTGGACGGCGCCGCGGGGCAGCAGGAGCCACTTCGGTTCGCTGTTGCTCGGGCTGTATGAAGGGAAAGCGCTTCGCTTTGTGGGTCACGCCGGCAGCGGGATGGACGAAAAGACACTTGAATCGCTGATGAAGCGGCTCCGCACGCTTGAAATTCGCAAGTGTCCATTCGACAAGATTCCGGAGGCAAATGAGCAGGCGTTCTGGGCGAAGCCCGAGTTGGTTGCGCACGTGCGTTTTATCGGGTGGACGCAGGGACCGCGCCTGCGAGCGCCGGTATTTCAGGCGCTGCGCAACGACAAGAAAGCCGAGGAGTGCCGATGGGAAACGGAAGCAGGGCCACAGGGGACGCCCCCCGCGGGTCCGGCGATGGTGCAGTCGCCGGAAGTTGCGGGCAGGGTGCTGAGCAAGCGAGAGGAGATCGAGCGCGAACTTTTTTCAGGCAAGGAAGAATCGGTCACACTCGATTTCGGCGGAAAGCGATTCCGGTTGACGCACCTCAATAAGGTATTTTTCCCCGAATCCGGCTATACCAAACGCGATTTAATCGCCTATTACTATCGTGTGGCCGATTGGCTGCTGCCGTTTCTGAAGGACCGGCCTTTGGTGCTGCGGCGCTATCCCGATGGGATCACGGGGCAGGCTTTTTTTCAGAAAAATATGCCGGAAGGCGTGCCCGAGTGGATGGAAACGGTGTCGATTCCGTCGGAAGGCAAGCGGGAAAACGTCGAGTACGTAATGGCCAACGATCTGGCATCGCTGCTTTACCTTACGGGACTGGGGTGCATCGACCACAATCCGTGGTCGAGCCGGCGGGACGACCAGGAGCATCCGGATTATTTTTTCTTCGATCTGGATCCGGCGGATGGGACGGAATATTCGACCGTGCTGACGATCGCCCGGGCGCTGTATGAAAAGCTTACCGATGTTGGCGTGAAGGTATTCATGAAGACCTCGGGCGCGACGGGATTTCACATGTATCTGCCTGTCGAGCCGGTTTATACATATGAGCAACTGCGGATGTTTGGAGAGATTTTCGCGCAGCTCGTGAGCGCGGAACATCCGGAACGGGTGACGCATGAGCGCATTGTTGCGAAGCGATTGCCGGGGCGAGTGATGATCGACGTGACGCAGAATTCGCTGGGGCGGCCGCTGGCGGCTGTATACACGGTGCGCGCCTTTGCCAAAGCGCCGGTATCGGCACCGGTGGAGATCAAAGAGTTGCGGCCAACGCTGAAGCCCGAGAGCTTGAATATAAAGACGGTGCTGAAACGGCTTCAGCAAAAGGGCGATTTGTGGGCGGATTTTTGGACAAGCCGGCAGAGGATTGAAAGCGCGGTCGAGCGGCTTGGGGCGAAGGCTTCGGTATCAAAGAGCAAGCGAGCGTAATGAGCTTTGCGCAATATGATGCTTGGGCCCGAGCGAGCTTCCGATGCCCAGCGCGCGCCTTTTTTTGACGCGAGGGGCTGCACGCTTCGAGAGGCATGCGTCGGGGCGCCTCGGACGCAAGACCGTGGGAAGGGAAACCGCAAAAGCAGATGCCTCGTCATTCGCGCTCATCAGGAGATGAGCGCGAATTTCCTCGGGATGACATATTTTTTGCCTTTGGATGACGATGTCTTTACCTTCCGGTTAGGAAAGAGGGCGGCGCGGCATTCGCGGGAGTCCACTCGGAATGATCAGTTTGTGATGCGGCTCTCAGTGTCGGAACTGAAGATCCGACCCCCTAGAAACCATGGAGCGAATTTCTGACTCGAAACACTAGCAGCTCAATGACCGAGCCGGGCAAACTATCTTTCAGATACGGAGCGCAGTGTAATGCTATTAGCACGGGGTTTTACGACTGCAAACCAACAGCAGATTCCTCTCTGCGTCGCGCGCCGGCCAGAAGCGTGGCGGAAGAGAGGGCACGCGACTCCGCTCGGAATGACAAGTCTTGATTGATGCGCGAGTTAGTGCCGGAGCTGAAGGTTCGAGCCCCAGAGCCGAGCGGTGAATTTCTGATTCAGAACACCAGCTTCGCGGGCCGACGGCGGATCGGTGCGAATGCTTTGATGAAACCTATTGGCGTTAGCGGCCGTTTTTGGCGCGAGCAGCTACGGCGGCGGCAGAGGCTGCGGTAGCGACTTTCTCCGGCTGCCGTTCCGGGGCGGCAGCGGGAACTTCGGCTGGCGCAGCCGGATTGGGCAAACCCAGCTTCTTGCGGAGCGCGGATTCGAGCTTGGCGCGGACGTCGCCATGTTCTTTAAGGAAGAGGCGCGCGTTTTCGCGGCCCTGACCGATCCGATCGCCGCCAAAACTGAGCCAGGTGCCACTCTTATCGACAATGTTGTGCGTGACGCCGAGGTCGAGCAGGTCGCCCTCGAAGGAAATGCCCTCGCCGTAAAGGATATCGAATTCGGCTTCGCGGAATGGCGCCGCGACTTTGTTTTTTACGACTTTACCGCGCGTGCGGGAGCCGACGACGCGATCGCCTTCTTTAATGGACTGAACACGACGGATATCAAGGCGAATGGAGGCGTAAAATTTCAGGGCCCGGCCGCCGGTGGTGGTTTCGGGATTGCCAAACATGACGCCGATTTTTTCGCGGATCTGGTTGATAAAGATCAAGCAGGTGCGCGATTTCGAAACAATGCCGGTCAATTTTCTGAGCGCCTGGGACATCAGACGGGCCTGCAAACCCATCTGCGGCTCGCCCATTTCGCCTTCGAGTTCCGCGCGGGGGACGAGCGCGGCGACAGAGTCGACAACGACGACGTCCAGTCCACCAGAGCGGATCAACGTCTCGGCGATTTCGAGCGCCTGTTCGCCATTGTCGGGCTGGGAAACGAGGAGGTTATCCACGTCCACGCCGAGCTTGCGGGCATAGATGGGGTCCAAGGCATGTTCGGCGTCGATGAAAGCGGCCTGGCCGCCCATTTTCTGGGCCTGAGCGATGACGTGCAGAGTCATGGTGGTTTTGCCGCCGGATTCGGGGCCGAAAATCTCCACGACGCGTCCGCGCGGAAATCCTCCGACACCAAGCGCTGCATCGAGGCTGATCGCGCCGCTGGGGATCACGCTTACCGGCACCAACACGTCGCGACTGCCGAGGCGCATGATGGCGCCTTTGCCGTATTGCTTTTCGATCTGGGCGATGGCCGACTCGAGAACTTTGCTGCGATCATCCGCCATGATGCACCTCGCGAGAGATTTCGCCGCCGGGGACGGGCGGGAGTCTATCAGATTGTTGCCGATGTTACTAACGACGGAAATACCGTCACGGCAGCGGCCATCCTAATACACGAGGCGAACAAAAGGCAAATACAATCTCATGGGGTACGGACCAGCCGCCACGTATTTCCAAGAGCAGATTCCTCGTCGCGCGCGAAGTTTCGGATACAGAGAGCTTCTGCCGCGCTCTTCGGAATGACACTCCTGCGCGGTGCACACCCCGCGACACAAGTTGCGGACATCGCCGCGATCTCCGTAGCACTCATTGGCCCGAATACGTGTAAAAGCCGCGGCCGGATTTTTTGCCCAGCCAGCCGGCGGAAACCATTTTTTTCAACAGCGGACAGGGGCGAAACTTCGAGTCGCCGAAACCGCTGAAGAGCACTTCCATTATATCGAGGCAGACATCGAGACCGATGAAGTCGGCCAGTTCCAGCGGGCCCATGGGGTGGTTCATGCCGAGCTTCATCACAGCGTCGACGGATTCGGGGGCAGCCACGCCTTCCATAACACAAAAGGCGGCTTCGTTGATAAGAGGCATGAGAACGCGATTGGAGACGAAGCCGGGCGAGTCGGTGACGGCAACGGGCTTTTTCTGAAGCTTCTCGCATACTTTCATCGTGGTTTCGAATGTGCCGGCGCTGGTTTGCAATGCGCGAATCACTTCGACCAGCGGCATCACCGGGACAGGATTCATGAAGTGCATGCCGATGCAGCGGTCGGGTCTTTTCGTTGCGGCAGCAAGCATGGTTATGGAAATGGAGGAAGTGTTGGTAGCGATGATGGCCTGCGGGCCGAGGATACGATCGGCTTCGCCGAGGAGTTTGCGTTTGAGTTCGATCTGCTCGGGGACGGCTTCGACGAGGAAATCTGCGGCCGAAATCGCGTCGATGTCTATTACAGGATCGATGCGGCGCAGAATCGGCTCCTTTTCAGCGTTGGAGACAGCGCCCTTTCTGATTTCGCGATCGAGATTTTTCGAGATTGTTTCGAGTGCACGATCGAGAAAGCGCTTTTCGGTGTCACGCAGGATGACGCGATAACCACTGCGGGCAAAGACGTGGGCGATGCCATTGCCCATGGTTCCGGCGCCGAGAACTGCGACGATATGAATGGAATCAGGATTCAAGCGCAACTCCGACACTACAAAACTTCAGCGATAACATCGAGCGGGACCATCGTATTCGAACCGGCGTCGATGGGAAAGCCTGGGCAAATTGCGCGAAGCGCACAGGCCCCGCTTAACAGCCTTGCATAAAATAGCTACGAGGAGGTGTGGTACCCGGAAGCGCAACTGCATTCGACGAAATGCCTCGGGTCTCCCGGCACAAATCGCCGGGACGACCTGAGCTACAAGGGCTGGAACCCACTCCTAAAGACGAGGGGTGCGGAACCTCAAAACCAACTGCAGATCCCTCGCTCGCACAACACCTCGCGCAAGAGCGCACGATGCAGTCCCGCTCGCTCGTGATGACAACGGAGGAGTCCGCGCCGGACGAGCTGAGCTACAAGGGCAGGCGTCACATCAACATGCAACGCAAAAATTCGGCTCTTGTCCGATTCCGTGAAAATGGGGAGAATGCGGCAATTCTGCAAACGCATTCCGGAGGAACCTATGAAGATCGGGCGACTGATAACTTTCGCCGCGGCAGTCTGTGCAATATCGCTGGTGTGCGCCGCGGCTCATGCTGCGCAAAAGACGAGATGGATCGATTACAAGCAGGGAGATACGGCTCTATCAGGCTATCTGGTCTATGACGACGCGGTGCAGGGCCGCCAGCCGGCAGTTTTGATGATTCACGACCGCTCCGGCTTTTCTGAAGGGACGCTGGCAGACGCGAGAATGATTGCGAGTTTGGGGTATGTCGTTTTTGCCGAAGATATGTTCGGGAAGGGCATCGTACCCAAAGACGTTCCCGAAATGACCAAGCTAATCAACATCTATGATAACGACAGGCCGCTCATGCGGGAGCGGACGGTGGCGGGGTTTGAGGTGCTAAAGGCTCAGCCCATGGTGGATCCGGCGAAGCTTGCGGCTGTCGGCTATTGCTTCGGGGGCACCACGGGTGTCGAGCTTGTCGAGGAGGGCGTGCCGTTGGCCGGTTTCATCTCCGTGCACGGGGCATTCAATAACTTCACGGCGGAGCGCGCCAAGAACATCAAAGGGCGCGTGTTGATCTTGCATGGCGCGGAAGATCCGGTCGCGCCGATGGAACAGGTGAATGCTCTGGTGTCGCAGTTGCGCGCTGCGAAAGTGAATTTCGAATTGAATCTGTACAGCGGGTCCGCGCATGGCTTTACGCATCCGCAAAATCCGTCGGAAGTTCGGGCAGATCAGGAATACAAAGTGGCCATGGCACGGTTCCTGAAAGACGTGCTGGGCCGGTAAGTTCGATACCCGTTCATGAGCGGCCTCAAAATGACAGGTTTTGAATTGCGCTAAAAAGCGGCACAGACTTCAGACGGTCACTTCGAGCTCGGGGATAAGCTCGTCCTGCAGGCGGAAATTACGGAGGAATGGGTCGTTAGAAGCTTCGAATTCGCTCCAGGGACCGAAGAAGGTAACCTTGCCATCCTGTAGGAAAACCAAGCTGTCGGCGATCTTTTTTCCCAAGTGCGTGTCGTGAGTCACTACGAGTGAGGTTTTGTGCGTGGCCTGCTTCAGTTTGAGGATCAGGTTGCTGGTGTGGCCCGCCATCAACGGATCAACCATCGTGGTGGGTTCATCGTAAAGAATTGCTTCGGGATCCTGCGCCAGGGCCCGGGCGATGGCCACGGCGCGCTTCGTGCCGGTGCTGAGCTCGTCAGGAAGCTTATCCAGGAACTCTGTAATTTCGAGCATGTCGGCCAATTCGGCGACGCGGGTGTCAATTTGTTCGGGCGACAGATCGCCCCGTTCATCGAGCGGAAATTCGATATTCTCGCCGACGGTTAATGAATCGAAAAGCGCGCCGGATTGAAAGACCATGGTTACGCGCTTACGGATTTGCGCCAGCTCACGCTCGGGCCAGCCGGTGATGTCCTGACCGGCGACGATCACGCGTCCCGAATCCGGCTTCAGAAAACCCATAATGTGTTTCAACGTGACGGATTTTCCGACGCCGCTGCGGCCCATGATGACGCAGGTTTGGCCTGGGTCCACGGTGAAGCTGACATTATCGAGCACCAAGTGGTCGTCAAAGGATTTAGTGACATCACGGAATTCGATATAGTGATCCATTTTGCCTGCCGGGTGGGTCGCGGCTATTGTAAACCGCGGGCCGAGCTGCTGCACAGCGGATATCTGGAGGGTTGCGGAGAGCTGCTAACCTACACACCAGCAGCATGTTACGGGTAGCCAGCGGAAGGGGGAGCGCTACACTCGAAATTCCGGAAATTCACAGGACCGGCGCAGCGGGTTTTGGAGTCTAGACTTGACATGGAGTGTTTGGCTGCTTATATTAGCAGTCGCCTGAGAGGAGTGCTAATTTCCCCCTAACCTTCTCTGAGGCCACCCGAATTTCGCGACGGAGGATAACTACCGATGGCAGTCAATGTGACTCCCCTGCACGACCGCGTGCTGGTGAAGCGGATCGAGGAGAAAGAGACCATGAAGGGCGGAATCATTATCCCCGACACCGCAAAAGAAAAACCCCAGGAAGGCGAAGTCATCGCCGTGGGCGCTGGCAAGATGGAGAAGGGCGAGCGAGTTCCCATGGATGTCAAGGCAGGTGACCGCATTCTTTTTGGCAAATACAGCGGCACGGAAATCAAACTGGACGACGAAGAGTACCTGATTTTGCGTGAGGAAGAGATTCTGGCCAAACTCGGCGCGGCGGCTAAAGTGGCCACGTCGAAGCGCTAGTCTCCAGATGTAGAGAAGCAACAGGAAATCTGAAGCAAAAATTCTGAGGAGGATGCAATGGCAAAGCAGATCGTGACTGGGGAAAATTCCCGCCAGTCCATTTTGCGCGGCGTCAATTTGCTGGCTGACGCCGTGAAGATCACGCTGGGTCCCAAGGGGCGCAACGCGGTGATCGAAAAGAAGTTTGGCTCGCCGGTCATCACCAAGGACGGTGTGACGGTAGCCAAGGAGATCGAACTGAAAGACCCGCTAGAGAATATGGGCGCGCAGATGGTTCGCGAGGTGGCGTCGAAGACCTCGGACGTGGCGGGCGACGGCACCACGACCGCGACCGTTTTGGCGCAGGCGATCTTTCGCGAAGGCGTGAAGACTGTGGCAGCCGGGGCCAGCCCGACAGGACTGAAGCGCGGAATCGAGCGAGCGGTGGAAACGGCCATCGAAGAGATCCGCAAGCTGCACCGCGACGTCAAAGGCGACATGATCGCGCAAGTGGGCACGATCAGCGCCAACAACGACAAGCAGATCGGCGGGATCATCGCCGAAGCGATGAAGAAGGTCGGCAAGGACGGCGTGATCACGGTGGAAGAGAGCCGCACGATGGAGACCACGCTGGAAGTGGTGGAAGGCATGCAGTTTGACCGCGGCTATCTCTCGCCTTACTTCGTGACCGATCCCGAACGCATGGAGTGCGTGATCGAAGACGCGCGCATTCTGATCCACGAAAAGAAGATCAGCTCGATGAAGGACCTGCTGCCTTTGCTCGAGCAGATCGCCAAGATGGGCAAGCCGCTGCTGATCATCGCGGAAGACGTGGAAGGCGAAGCGCTTGCCACGCTGGTGGTCAACAAGCTGCGCGGCACGCTGCAGTGCGCGGCGGTTAAGGCGCCGGGTTTTGGCGATCGCCGCAAGGCCATGCTGGAAGACATCGCCACGTTGACCGGCGGCAAGGCCATTACCGAGGACCTCGGAATCAAGCTCGAGAACGTCAAGGTCGAGGATCTTGGCAGGGCCAAGAAGGTGACCATCGACAAGGACAACACCACGATTGTCGAGGGCGCCGGCAAGGCTGCCGAGATCGAAGGGCGCGTGAAGCAGATTCGCACCCAGATCGACGAAACCACTTCCGACTACGACCGCGAGAAGCTGCAGGAGCGCCTGGCGAAGCTTGTAGGCGGCGTGGCGGTGATCAAGGTGGGCGCGGCGACGGAAACCGAGCTGAAGGAAAAGAAGGCTCGCGTCGAAGACGCCATGCACGCCACTCGTGCCGCAGTTGAGGAAGGCATCGTGCCCGGAGGCGGCGTGGCCCTGTTGCGCTGCGTTCCGGCGCTCGAGAAGCTCAAGGCGGACGGTGACGAGGCCATCGGCATCAATATCGTCAAGCGCGCGCTGGAAGAGCCTCTGCGCCAGATCGCTTTCAACGCCGGATACGAAGGCGCGGTGGTGATCGGCAAAGTGCGGGAATCGAAGGAAGACAACTTCGGCTTCAACGCCGAAAGCGATGAGTACGGCGATATGGTCAAGATGGGGGTTATCGATCCTGCAAAGGTAACGCGTCTGGCCCTGCAAAACGCCGCTTCCATCGCCGGCCTGATGTTGACCACGGAAGCTCTCGTGGCCGACATCCGCGAGGAAGAAAAGAAGGCTGCCGGCGCCGGTCCGCATGGCGGCGGAATGCCCGGCGGCGGAATGTACTAAACAAAACTGCTGTCAGCGTTTCTTGCTCGAGCGCCCGCCCCAGTGGCGGGCGCTTTTTTTTGCGACGCTGCAAGGATCTCCGGTTTCGCTATTCCGCGGTTCGAAGCAGCTATATAATGCACGGCCAAGTGCGAGGAAGGCTGCCGCCGCGCGTGCAGCGGGCGGCGCACTGCGGAGGTTGAACCGTGGACAAGAAAACCATAAGTATTGCGCTGTTCTCCGGGCTTCTGCTGGGACTGTGCCTCTCCGCGTCCGCTCAGGATGCGAAGACAGTTTTGGAATCGGCGAGCAAGGCCATGGGCGACGTCACCTCGATCCAGTTTTCGGGCAGCGGCCACATGGGAATTCTGGGGCAGGCGTTCACGCCGGGCGGCGCATGGCCGGAGAACGATATCAAGGCATACTCGCGGACGGTTGATTACGGGTCCAAGTCCGCGCGCGAAGAAATGACGCTCATCGAGCCGACGCCGATCCGGAAAGGCGGCGGCGGCCCGTTTGCAGGCGAGCAGAAGCAGGTCAATCTGGTGAGCGGGCAATACGCCTGGAACCAGCCCGGCAATGCCGCGCAACCGGCAGTCGCGGCGGCGGAAGAGCGACAGATTCAGATCTGGCTGACACCGCATGGTTTTGTGAAAGCTGCCATGGAAAACAACGCCACCGCCAAAAAGGGTAATGGCGGCACGGTCGTTTCTTTCACGGAAGGCAAGCAGAAAATCAACGGCACAATCGATGCTCAAGGCATGGTCACGCGTACCGAGACCTGGCTTCCGAACCCGGTGCTCGGCGATATGCCGGTGGTGACAACCTACTCCGGATACAAAGATTTCGGCGGGGTGAAGTTCCCAACCACGATCCTGCAGAAAGAGGGCGGGTGGCCGGTGCTGGACCTGGCTGTTTCCGATGTACGAGCCAATCCCGGGCTTTCGCTGGCCGTGCCTGACAACGTGAAATCAGCAAAGATTCCGCCGGTGAATGTGACCTCGCAGAAGCTGGGCGATGGGGTATGGTTTCTCGCCGGTGGGACGCACAACAGCGTTCTAGTGGAATTCCCCAACTACGCTGTGATGATTGAGAGCCCGCTGGGCGATGCGCGCGCCGCTGGAATTATGGCGGAAGCGAAGAAACTGGTACCCGAGAAGCCAATCAAATACCTGATCAACACGCACGATCATTTCGACCATGCCGGCGGGGTGCGCTATTTCGTGGCCGAAGGCGTGACCGTAATCACACAGGAGTCGAACAAGGCGTTTTACGAACAGGCCTGGAAAGCGCCGCACACGCTCGATCCAGACCATCTGGCGCAGAATCCGAAGAAAGCGACGTTCGTTACGTTCAAAGACAAGTACGTTCTCAGCGATGGCGGACGAGAGATCGATATGTACCGCATCCCGGGCGATATACACAACGCCGTCATGTCATTCGCTTACCTGCCGAAGGAAAAGATCCTAGTGGAGGCGGATGATTTCACGCCCGCTCAGCCGAACGCGCCATCCGCCGGCCCTCGGTCCCATGCGGGAACGGTGCTTCTGTATGAAAATTTACAGAAGATGAAGCTGGATGTCGCCACGATCGCGCCGCTGCACGGGTTTGTGGCGCCCTACGCCGAACTGCAAAAAGCCGCTTCCACAGAGGTGAGCAGCGCCTCACGATAGGCGCTCGCGCATCCCATGTTGTAGCGCGGTTGCTCCGGCGTACTTGGCCGGGGCGTATTGGATTTTTCCTCTGCTAAGATAAGTCCTATGCCGATCGAATTCGCGACGGTAGAAGAAGCCGCCGAGGAGTTTCGCCAGGGCCGGCAGATCGTTCTGGTGGATGACGAAGATCGCGAGAACGAAGGCGATCTCGTTCTCGCGGCGGAAAAAACGACGCCGGCGGCGATCAACTTCATGGCCAAGAACGGCCGTGGCCTGATCTGCCTGGCGCTGACGGAAGAACGTTGCGACGAGCTCAATCTGCCGCTGATGTCGCCGGTGAATACGTCAAATTTCGGCACCGCATTCACAGAATCGATTGACGCGGTTCGCGGCACAACGACGGGTATCAGCGCCTCCGATCGCGCCATCACTATTCTGGCGGCCATCGACCCCGGCACGCGGGCGGCCGATCTCGCGCGTCCGGGGCACGTGTTTCCTCTGCGGGCGCGACGCGGGGGGGTGCTCGTTCGCGCCGGGCAAACCGAAGGCTCGGTGGATTTGGCACGCATCGCCGGCCTTTATCCCGCAGGCGTGATCTGTGAAATCATGAACGACGACGGCACGATGGCGCGGCTGCCGCAGCTCGCCGAATTCTGCCGTGCGCACGGGCTGAAGCTGCTGAGTGTTGCGGAACTGATTCGCTATCGAATGCGGCACGAACGGTATGTGCGGCGCGTGGCAGAGACAGTTCTGGCCACACGGTATGGCGATTTCCGCATGATCGTCTTTTCCAGCGATGTGGATCGCGAACAGCACATTGCACTCGTGCGCGGGGATTTGTCGGGGCCGCCGCCGCTTGTCCGCGTACACTCGCATTGCCTGACCGGAGACGTTTTCGGGTCGAGTTCCTGCGATTGCTATGAAATCGTGGCGCGCTCGCTCGAAGCGATTGTGCGGGAAGATCGCGGCGTATTCGTTTATCTGCACCACACCGGGCGCGGCTTTGGACTGGAGCAGCCGCCAGCAGGGACGGGAGAAATGGCGCGGGTTTTATACCACACGCGCGGACAACTGGATCAGGACGCCGCGCGCCAGCGACTATTGCAGCACGAGAGCGGCATTGGCGCGCAAATTCTCATCGACCTTGGACTGAAGAGCCTGCGCGTGCTGACCAATCATCCGCGCAAGGTGGTGGCGCTAGAAGCTTACGGCCTGACAATCGCGGATCAAGAGCCGCTGGCTATTCCGTCCGCCCGCAGCACGCATCAGCGCCTCTGATTCGCAGGGAATCGCGGTTTGCGTTGGTGCCATCCAACATCGCCACAGTCCCGGCTAGGCGCTGAAGATTTTCGATACGCGGAAGCTGCTGCGAGGTTTGCGCGGTTGCGGCTTGGAGACGCTGACGTAGGGACGAATTTGCTGGAGTTTGCGCTCGCTGATGCCGCGAATGGCCAGCAAATCTTCCACGCGTTCGAAGGGCCCGCTTTTCTCTCGAAACTGTACGATGGCTTTTGCCGTGGATGGGCCAACGCCGGGCAATTGCGCAAGCTCCGCCGCGGTTGCGGTATTCAGGTCGAGCGGCTTGGCGGGCGGGATCTTTTTTGCGAGCACTGCAGAAGGCATCAAAAAACAGCAGCAGAGCAGCAAAAAAAGCCGGACGGACAGCTTAGGTTTCATCGCGCGGTTCTCCGCGCGCGTCGCGCGAACACGAATGCCGCCACGCATAATCCTGCACCGACCGCTCGCAGGGCGTCGGCTGTCACACGCGACAGATTCAGTTTAGCCATAACGACCAGCAATCCGAATCCCGCCAGAAATAAGGCAAAGGCAATTCCCCAAGGCTGACGCGCCGGGTGCCGTGCGGGCTGAGAGGATTGCGCGCTTTCCGGGCGCGGCAGCGCCGGTGCGCGCAACTCCTCGTTCGGATTCGGCTCATTTGGGCTCGGCATCGTATTCGGTGACCGTGCCGAAGAGAGTTGCTTGATCCGCGATCTGCGCGCGGTCGCCGACAATAATGATCTGCGCATTGGCGGAATCGAAATAAGAGCGTGCGGCAGAGAGCACATCGGGCGCAGAGAGAGAGCGGACCCGCTGGCGATACGTCTCGAGATAATCCTCGGGCAAGTTGTAGAGGTAAACGTTCGAAAGCTGAGAGGCAAGGCCATCCTGGGTTGCTAAGCCCAACGAAAAAACGCCGCTCATGTAAGTGCGGGCGTCGGAAAGTTCATCTTCGGCGACGGGCAGGGCCCGCATGCGATCGAGTTCATAAAAAATCTCGGTGAGCGAAGCCGCGACTACGTCGTTTCGAACGGCGGCATTCACAGTGAAATATCCGTGCTGGCGCAGCGCGTGCACGCTGCTGCGGGGGCTATAGGTGTAGCCCTTCTGCTCGCGGATATTCATGATGAGGCGCGAATTGAAAGCGCCGCCGTAGATGGAATTGGCCAGCGCCAGCCGCAGCCAATCGGGATGCGTCCGCGTGATGGCATGATTGGCAACGACGATTTGTGTTTGCACGGCGTCGGAGAGATGCACCAGATGGACGTGGCGGCCGTGCGGTTGCGGCAGAGGCGCAGAAGGAGTTGCAGGAACATCAGCGGCCTTCCACGAGCCAAAAATGCGCTCGATCTCGTCCATCATCCGCGGCGAAGCAAAATCGCCGACAGCGATGAGCAGCGCGTTGGGGGGACGGTAATAGGCGGAGTAGAAGTCAGAAAGCTGCGCTCGCCGATATTCCCTGACTTGCGTTTCGGTGGGAGCGATGACGGCATAAGGATGCGCGCCAAA
>Ga0209581_1003152_pt1 | contig 14552 bp, 7 predicted proteins | sample Coa_R2_FD_187160 | JGI IMG/M metagenome (GOLD analysis project Ga0209581, IMG submission 187160) | Surface soil microbial communities from Centralia Pennsylvania, which are recovering from an underground coalmine fire - Coalmine... | ecosystem: Environmental > Terrestrial > Soil > Unclassified ...
GAACGGAATCCGCTCAGGTGCGTCCCGCCGTCCACGGTGTTAATGGTGTTGGCGAACGCGAAGACGTTTTCGCCGTAGGAATCGTTGTACTGGAGCGCAATCTCCATCTCCACGTTGCCCTTCTTGCCTTCCATGTAGATGGGCGAATCGTGCAGCGTGCTCTTGCCGCGGTTCAGGTGCTTCACGAACTCCGCGATGCCTCCGGTAAACCGGAACTCGGCGGTCTTTTCCGTCCGCTCGTCGTTGAGCGTGATTTTTAATCCCTTGTTCAGGAAGGCCAGCTCCCGCAGTCGCTGCGAAAGCGTGTCGAAACTGAAGACCGTCTTTTCGAAAATCGAAGGGTCGGGATGGAACGTGACCTTTGTGCCCGTTTTGCGCGTTTTTCCAGTCTGCTTCAGTTTCGAAGTCGGCTTGCCTTTCTCGTACGTCTGCTCCCAGACCGCGCCGTCGCGCTGAATCTCCAGCTCCAGCCAGTCCGAAAGCGCGTTCACCACGGAAACGCCGACGCCGTGCAATCCGCCGGACACCTTGTACGTGTCGCTGTCGAATTTTCCTCCGGCGTGCAGCACCGTCAGCACCACTTCCGCCGCCGGCCGTTTTTCCGTCTGGTGCATGTCCACGGGAATTCCGCGACCGTTGTCCACCACGGTGACGGAGTTGTCTTCATGCACGGTGACGTTGATTTCGTCCGCGAACCCGGCCATCGCTTCATCGACCGAGTTGTCCACCACTTCCCACACCAGGTGGTGCAACCCCATCTCCCCGGTCGAGCCGATGTACATGGCCGGCCGCAGCCGCACCGCTTCGAGTCCGCCGAGCACCTTGATCGACTTCGCGTCGTACTGGTGGCCCGGTCCCTTGCCGGTTACGGTTTCTTTTTCTTTGTCACCCATTCGGATTCCCTCAATTTCCGCTGGTCTCGAAGGCGAAGCCTTTGTGCCGGAGCGTTTCATTCGCGCGTGCAGGTCTTGAAACGGACTCCGAGCAACCCGGCCTGCGACTCCGCGCTCAAAACCCGTTCATGTGAAGCAAGGAAGGCGTGCTTGCGGACTTAACCGAACGTCGATCCGTGCGGACCCGACCCGGTCGGGGCCGACGCCTCACCCTGTGATCCCGTTCGCGCTGGGCGCAACCGGAACTCGTAGGGCTTTCCCCCGGGCCCCAGGTTCGCACCCGGAAACCGAAGGGTTCTTGCTCCATCCCATCCCGCACCGCGGGACGTGGCGAAGACTCATTTTTGTCCAGGTCCGTGGCTTTCCAGCTCCTGGCGCTGAGCCGCATGCAAAGCCAATTTTCCTGGCGGACGTGTCGATTTGGAGGTAGCCAAACTGCGAATCGACAACGTAAAAAAGTATATCCCAATCCAGGCGAATTCACAAGGCGGTAAATCGCGACTAAGTTATTTATTTCCCTAGACTTAGAAACGCTCATCGGAGCGGGTATGCAAATAAAAAAGGCGCTCTGACGAGCGCCTTTTTTCCAATCACTTTGCGAAGAAAATCCCCTCAAATCCGCATCGGCATGATGATGTAGCGGTAGCGGTAATTTTCATCCGCCAGCGGCCGCATCTGCCCAGCGGACTGTTCATCCTTCAGCTCAATGCTGATCGGCCCTTCCGCCGCGGCGCCGAGAAAATCCAGCATGTAGCTCGAATTGAATCCGATCGCAATCGGCTCGCCCTTGTACTCTTTTTCGATCGACTCCTTCGCTTCGCCGTACTCCGGACTGGACGCGGAAATCTCCACGCCTTCCCCGGAAATGCTGAGTTTCACGGCGTGCGATCTCTGATCGGCCAGTTGCGATACGCGCCGCACCGCATCCCCCAGTTCGGCACGCTCTAGCACGACGGTCTTGTTGTTCTCGCGCGGGAGCACCGCTTCGTAGTTCGGGAATTGCCCGGTAAGGATGCGCGAAATCAGCAGTCGGTGACCCACCTGGAAAAACAAATGGCTCTCGTCCTTCGCGAATTCGATTTGTGCGTCCGAACCAGCAGCGCTGGAAAGTTTTTCAACTTCGTCCATGGCCTTCTTCGGAATCAGCACTCGTACTTCGCCGTTCAGGCCGGGGAGTTTTTGGTCCGTTTCCGCGAGCGCCAAGCGGTGGCCGTCCGTCGCGACCATTGCCAGTGTCTCCGGCTTCAAAATCAGCAATCCGCCGTTGAGCGTGTAGCGTGATTCCTCCATGGAAATCGCGAACTTGGTTTTCCCGATCAGGTTTTCGAGGATCGCGGCCGGAATCTTCACCAGCACGTGCGGCATGGACGGCAGCGCCGGAAAATTCTCCTTGGCCATTCCCACGAGCTTGTACTTCTTCTTGTCGCTGACGATCTCCACCCAATGGTTATCGAGCAGTTTGAAGCGGATTTCTCCTTCCGGCAGCAAACGAATTAGTTCTAGGAGTTTTTTCGCCGGAATGGTGCCCGCGCCTTCCTTCTTGACCTTCGCCTCGCACGAAGTGCGCACGCTCAGCTCAAGGTCCGTCGCGGTGATCACCACGCGGCTTCCTTTCGCCTCCACCAGCAGATTCGACAGGATCGGGATCGTCGTCTTCCGCTCGACGACACCTTGCGTCGTCGTTAACTCGTTCAAAAGCGCCGACTTCGTTACAGTGAATTCCATTGCCTGGCTTTCCTCGCGTGCTGCGGTTCCTGGTGCGGTCATACGCCTTCCTCATCAGCGTGCCCGGGGACATCCGCCTATCTGCGGCAGACAGGCCGCTCCGCCGTACTCTACTCGCTTTTTGCTCTCCGCGAAAGCCTCACCCGCTTGCCGCCCCTGTGGAAATTGCCGACTTATGCGAATTCACACCACCACCTGGAGGGCTCAAGGAAATCCACAAACAGGGCACCAAGATCGCAGTCACAACTGAACGTTCTTAGGAATTTGTTTTTGTTCTTGTTGTTGTGATGAGCCCTGTGAATCTGTGGAAACCACAATCAAGTCTTGCAGGTTCAGCGAAGTCCTAATCGTAAAACTTAACTACTTCTTTGTGAATTTTTCGGATTTTCCCGGTCACGGGAAGCCTTGTCCCGCTCCAATGCGGCAATTCATCCTCACTATTCCACAGGTTCTCACCCTGTTTTTCAGAAGTTCTTCACAACTACCGATGCGCTTCGGCGCGAAGTTCCCGCTGGTGGGCACGTATCACTCATCGCCCGGCATCGATCGGGAATTAGGGGGTTGTACTTGCAAAGCTAAAGTTTGTATTGAAGAGGGTGGAGGCTAAACAAGAATCGAGGCAACGCGAAAGCCAGCGGGCCGCTACTGCAGCGCGTCCATCAACCGAGTAATCGTGCGGTTCAATTCCTTGTCGGAGCGCCGCATCTCCTCGATCTTGTTGATGGAATGCAGCACCGTCGTGTGATGCTTCCCGCCAAACTGCCGCCCGATTTCCGGCAGCGACGCCGTCGTAAGCTGCTTGACGATGTACATTGCCACCTGCCGGGGAAACGCGATCGCCCGCGTGTTGCTGCGCATCTTCAAATCCTGTTCGCGCAGGTTGAAGTGTTCGCTCACCCGCTTCTGGATCAGGTCGATCGTCACGCGCTTTTGCTGGGACGCGATGACGTTCCGCAGCACCTGCTGCGCCGTGCTCAGTGAAACCACCGCGCCCGTCAGGGAAGCGTAAGCCATCAAGCGCGTCAACGCGCCCTCGAGCTCCCGCACGTTGGACTTGATCGCCCGCGCGATGTATTCCGCCACTTCATTGGGCAGATTGAACTGCTCGTTCTCCGCCTTCTTCTGCAAAATCGCGATCTTCGTCTCGAGATCGGGCGGCTGAATGTCCGCGATCAGCCCCCACTCGAACCGCGAGCGCAGCCGCTCCTCAATCGAACTGATTTCCTTCGGCAGGCAGTCCGAGGAAATCACGATCTGCTTCTGCTGCTCGTACAGCGCGTTGAACGTGTGAAAGAACTCTTCCTGCGTCCGTTCCTTGCCGGCGATGAACTGAATGTCGTCCACCAGCAGCACGTCCACGGTGTGAAACCGTTCCCGGAAGCTGAACATCCGGTCGAACCGCAGCGAATTGATCACTTCGATCGTGAACTTCTCCGCGCTGATGTAATTCAGCCGCATCGCCGGATTCCGCTTCTTGATCAAGTGGCCGATGGCATGCATCAGGTGGGTCTTGCCCATCCCCACTCCGCCGTAAAGAAACAGCGGGTTGTAGGCCTTGGAAGGTTGCTCCGCCACGGCGTGCGCGGCCGCGTGCGCAAATTCGTTGGACTTCCCGACGACAAACGTCTCGAACTGATACCGCGGATTCAGCTGGTTATCGGTGCTCTCGAAGTCCAGCTTGGACTGCTTGACCGCCGCCGCGGGCGGAGCTGAGGGAACTTCCTCTTCCGTGCAAACGAAGTGCAACTTCGCGTTCGGCATGCCGATTTCGTGGAATACCGCCCTGATGATCTCGCCGTAGGTCCGCGTCAGTACCTGCCGGAAGACCGTGCTCGGAATCTGGATGTACAGCGTGTCGCCCTCGGCGCGATTCAGCCTCGTCGGCTGGAACCAGGTGTTGTAGGTGTTGATGCTGACTCTGGATTTGAGGTGGGCGAGGAACCTGTCCCACACATTCTCGGTTTCCCGCTCTTTCGCTGCTTGGATCGAAGTCATCATTTCACAAGAAAATCACGCCTTAGAATTTCCACAGATGTGCAAAAGCTGTGGAAAGCCAGCCGTTCTTAAATTTCCTTAAGCTTTCGGGTTCTTGCTCGGACCGCCGCCCTTGAATTCGCCCCTGGTTGCTCTGCGTGCGGCCCGTACTCTGGCGTTGGACACGTTCCGCCGCTTTGAGACAGCGCGGGATTGTCTCCGATTGGCGTTCCGTGGGCAAGCGAAAAGTGAACGAAGAGCGTTTGCCGCGTTCACACACCATGCACAGGTTTTCCACAAGCCCGAATGTCGTCAATTTCGCCTGTCGGTATCAAAAAAATCGCCCTTTTTCCGCGGAAAGTTCGCATGCGCCTTTCTTCGCACGAAAAAATTCTTGGCTGCTTCTCATTCCCGCAAAATTTGGGCCTGTGGAAAAACAACTTCGGCGCAAGCCACGCAGAGCCTCGGGGAATCTATTGCAGCTGAAATTTTCCGACTTTCCCCCCGTCAAATTTCCGCTTGCAAGATCGCTGCACCGCTCCGCTTTCATCTATGCGCAGCCGGGCTACTTGTCGGAAGGCCGCCCGAATTCATAGATTCCGATCGGATCGCCGCCGACAATCAGCTTGTCTTTTTCCACAACGAGCGTGTCCGCCATCACGCGCGCTCCTTCCGGCGTGTACAGCAGGTAGGTGGCTCTCCGGTTTCCTTCCTTGTCGAAGTGCAGCAGCGTGTCTCCCATCGCCATCCACACTTCGCCCGTGCCCCGCTCCACTCCCAACGCCGTCAGCACGCGCTTGAATCTCGGCGCATCCTTCCGACTCTCCTGCTTCGCAATTTCTCTCCGCACGGCTTGCGCTTCACCGAGTGCGTCCAGTTCGCGATACACGATGTCCTGCCCCGCGTAACCGAACCGGTCGTACTGACGCACGGTCGGCTCGGGAAAATACTCGAAGGCATAGTAGAGATGTCCCAGCGCGTCGCTCGCGAGCTCGCCAATGTTCAAAAACCGGTTCAGGTCCTGGCGGTCCGACAAGGTATCGGGATCTCCGAATTCCCGCACCTCGCGCCCGTTCTTGTCATAAACGCTCACGAGTTCCGGCCCGCCCAACGTCGTCACCGCCACTTCTCCTTCCGGCAGCGTCGCCACCGAAAGAGGAGCGTTTACCGGGATCGTGCGCAGGTGTTTGCCCGTTCCGCTGAAAATCTGAACGGCATTGCCGGCGCGGTCCGCCACATACAAGTTCCCTTCGCTGTCCACGTCAAAATCTTCCCCGAATCCCACCAGCACTTCGCCGGATTCCACCGCTTCCTTGCGCGCCTCGGCCGTTAATCCCCCCATTTCACGCATCGCAAGCAGCCGTTTGCCTTCTGAGGAAAAAACCACCAATCCCGGCGTCGGCGAGGCCAGAACGTAAATCTTTCCGTCCACGCCGCGCTTCACGGTTTTCAGCCCCGGGCCAATCTCCGGAAAGAGCCGTCGCTTCGCCGTCAGCTCCGCGTCCACTTGCGCCCGCGCGCACACCGCCGCGCTCGCGGCCAGGCACAGCACCGCCACCAATCTCATTACCAGATTTGCCCCGCTTGGCATGTCCCTTCAGATTGTGCCCATGACGCGCAGGTTGCCCAGAACTTGCTCGCGCGCGGCCTCAAGAAACGGACGACCTCTCGGACTCTCTCAATCAATCCGCAGGCGCAGCCGCTCGATCGAGCGCGCTCGCAGCCGCCCCGCTCCGTTCCGCGAAGCCTCGTCTTCCGTCTCGATCAGCACCGCATTCATCTGCACGTCGCCCTGCGCCACGTCGAATCGCGTTGGCAGCCCGTTCAGGAATTTCCGGATGATCCCTTCGCGGTCCATTCCAATTACCCCGCCGTGCGGTCCGGTCATCCCCACGTCCGTGATATACGCGGTTCCGTTTGCCAGGATCTGTTCGTCCGCGGTGGCCACGTGCGTGTGCGTTCCCACAACCGCCGTTACTCGCCCGTCAAGGTAGTAGCCCATCGCTATCTTTTCGCTCGTGGTCTCCGCGTGCATGTCCACCAGCACGAACGCAACGTCGGAGGGGAGCTTCGCCAGCACCTCGTCCGCCTTGCGGAACGGATCATCAATGGCCGGCAGGAAAACGCGCCCCTGCAGATTGAGCACGGCATACTTCACGCCGTTCTTCGCCGTTCCCGAGTACACGCCGCTGCCCGGATTCCCCTCCGGGAAATTCGCCGGCCGCAGCAGCCGCGGCTCGTGCGGCAGGAAGTCCAGGATCTCCTTCCGGTCCCAACTGTGATTCCCTCCCGTCAGGACCTCGATCCCCGTCTTCAGCAGCTCTTCCGCCAGCCGCGGGGTGATTCCGAATCCCGAAGCCGCGTTCTCCCCGTTCGCGATGACCAGGTCGATCTTCCGCTGCTCTACAAGGTCGCCCAGCCGCTCCCGCACGATTTCCCGCCCGGGCGATCCCACGATGTCTCCAACAAAAAGCACGCGCATCGATCTATGCCGTTCTCTTTCTAATCGCTGATCTCTGATCGCTGGTCATTGAAAAAAACGGAGCGGACCGCTTGGCCGTGGAGGGCTAGGCCGTGAACCTCTGTAATAGGTGGGCGCCACGAGCCAACCATTAGGCTTTCCTGCCCCGCTCGCGTTCTTCCCGAAGAAGCTCGCCAGCGGCTTGCCTGCTGCAAGCAGGGACAGGCCGTGCTCACAGGCTGTCTATCCGCAGCACCCCAGAGATTCGTTACGGTTCAAACGGCTTTCGCGCTCTCACTTGCTTCGAAGTACCGCTCCGTTGGTATTGTAGTCCGGAGCTGCGGCCCCGCCAAACAGCGCTCTGTGCCTTGTTCACCCGAATTCGCTTGGTCCTCAGCTTTCCGGAGCCGCTGCAATCACCTCTTCCAGGCTCGGCGGCTGCTGCTCCGGCCGCAGAATCATCGCTTCCGCCGCCCGGTACCCCAGCATCCGATAGCTTTCGAACTGCGATTCGTCAAACCACTGGTCCCCGGTGCTTTGCTGGGGAAATTCCGGATGCTGTCTCTGGTAATCCCGCACGTCGTTCGGCTCGTCTCCCGTCAAACAGCTCTTGAAATACAGCAGTTGCCCGACTTTTCCGTCCCGGTACCGGATTTCTCCTCTCACCGCGTGCGTGCGCGAAAGCCGGCTCTCTGGGTCCGGCCGCAGCGGATCAACGTTCAACCGGATCTCCGCGCCCAAATCCGCCCGGCATTTCCGGATCGCGTTCACCAAATCCCCAAAAACATAATCCGGGTCCGCTCCCGCGTCGCTCGCGAGAATGAAATCGCACTCCCTTCGCACGAGTTCGTAAATCCCCAGATTCTCGAAATGCGCTCCATCCGATAGATACACGTACCTCGAACGGTCCGTCGTGCTGCCAAACAGCTCGCACAGCAGGTAGAACAGGGAAAACTCCGGCCCTCCTTCCGGCGAGGTCCTTTGATACCGCAATTGCGGACGGGCGTAACGCGGATTCGCCAGCCACTCCCCCAGCCGCACATTGAACATCGTCATCAGAAACGCGAGCGGAGGATACGTGTGAAACCCCATGTTCGGGCTGACCGCCGCGCCAGACGTCGAGATCGCCAAGCCCAGTTTCGGCCCGCCCGGATTCTGCCCTTCCGCCGGAAACGCCCACTCTTCCGTCGCCAGGTAGGTTTCCACCTTTTCCTCCGCGCTGCGCACCAGATTCACCGACGGCTTCATTTCCGGGAATTCGTATCCGCAAAAAAGCGGCGTAAAGACGAACGATTCCGCCTTGCGCTCCTGCCACGCCAGCCGCTCGCCGTGCGTCACGTTCAGCGTCGCATTCAAAATCGGATACGGGCCGGAATACAGCTTCCTTTCCGTCTCGTTCTTACCCTTCTCGAGTTCCGGCTTTCCAAAAAGCGCCAGGGCAGGTCGTCGTTTGGGTCGAATCCCGTGAATTTCTGCGCTTTCCGCTGTTCGTTTGAAGCTCCCAGGTAGCACCGCACCAGCCGGTTGCGATAAAGCAGATTCATCGAGAAGCGGTTGATGTCCACCCGCCACGCCAGCAGCGCCATGACGCCCAGTGCGGCTCCCAGCAGGATCCACAGGAACGCCGCTTGGATCGCGTCCGCATTCACCCAGTAGCGCTCGATGTCCCCTTGCGGCAAGTCCGCCGGCAGCTTGCTGAAGTGCACCGCCAACTGCTCCACGCCGCACGCCAGCAGCACCAGCAGCCCCGCCACGAAAACAAAAGGCGCCGCCTTCGCCACAACCTCCTTCCAGGTGGAGCTCGTGCCCTTGCCCCCGGTTCCGGTCCCCCAACCGAGGCGCGCGCCGATTCCGCTGTGCAGAATCCAGCCCCACAGCAGCACTCTTCGCGTCCAGAGAAATTTTCCCAGCAGCGTCACCCCGAGCGGCGCGTAGATCGCCAGCGCAAAAAACACGCTCCACACCAGTCCCCACAACATCAGCAAGCCGCCCAGCCGCGCCCACCACTCCTGAATCTCGTTCCGCAGCGCGAATTTCGCCAGCCCGATGTGCAGCGTTCCTGCCAGCAGGAACGCCACCACGAACAGTGGCGCTCCCCAACTCGCCGCATGCCACCTTCCGGGCAACGAATTCGCCTCCCAGACGTGGATCAGCCTCCGCAAGCCGTACACTTCCACTCCCGCAAACGCCCCGCTCGGCAGCGCCCACAGCACGTTGCGAAAATCAGGCACTGCGGAAGGCGTCTTCCGGAAGCTCACTTTGGAAATCACCCAGCCGCACAAGTGCCCTACCGCATACACCGCGGTTCCCGCGAGCAGGCAGAAGAGAAACGTCCAGATTTCCGGCTTCCGCCAGATGGCGTAGTTGAAGAGGAACGCGCCCGCGAACAGCGGCAGCACCACCATCAGCACCACGTCGCGCTGCCGGGTGTACCCGCGGTCTTCTCCCGTGGCGCACGTGCTCGTATTCACCACGCCGCCCGCAACCGCCATGACGATCAACACGGCCCCCGCGATTCCTACTGCCAACGGCGGCGGAAATCCCCCCGGACCGTAGTCAAAAAAACTTCCCAGAATCCACGGCGCGACCAGCAGCGCCCCGAGGAATCCAACCAAAATCGCCTGGTTCAGAATCACGTTGCGCAGATAAGTCGCAATCGCGGCCCACGTGTCTGGTCCCAAAACCCCCATTCGCGGCGTCAGATAATTGCTGTAATCGCGCAGAAAATTGACCGGCGGCGGCTCCGGAGCCGTCTTCTCCGGCTGCCCCTCGACCCGCTGCCCCAGATGTTTCTCCACGTGATCGATTCCTCGCTCCCGAATCCATCGTTCCAGCCATCCTCCGATGAATCCTCCGCCGGAAACGGTCGAAAGGTAATCAATCCTCCTCAGGAGTCCGTGCCGCGCCAGCGCCTGCAGGATTCCCAGGTTGATCGTCGCGCTGCGGATGCCCCCGCCGGAGAATGCCAGTCCCACGCGGTCCCGGCTCGCCGGGACCTTTACCCCGCGCCGCTCGCGCAACTTCTCCAGTTCCTTTAGCTCTTCGGCTTGGACTTTGGCAAAGGTCGGCATAGGACATCTCCTGGTTGCCGAGACTTTCAATCTGTGCAGTCTGGCGGCGGCGTACTACTTCAAGGGGCGCTCCGGGTTCGCACCGCATGGAAATCGTATGGAAAAGGGCACGTCTCTCCAAGGGGTGGTTGCGGGATAGTGCGCCGCGCTGCACTTTCGTTTCATTCCGAGGACTCCTCTCGTGCCGTTCCCTCCAACCCTGTGGCGCTTCGAAACTCTTGCAATGCGGCTTCACTTCGAAGGCGTCACCGAATCTTCGCCTCAAAAAGTCGGAACGGCGCTAGAATCGCCTCCGTACCAGGAGGCTTCGCCATGCGGCCCTTCGCTCTTGCAGCTTGGTTTCTTTCCGTGGCTATTCCGTTTTTCGCGGCCAGACCGGCCGCCGCCGCTGCGGACGAACTCGGCAAAGTACAATTCCCCACGAGCTGCTCTTCGAGCGTTCAGTCCACCATCGTCACCGGCGTCGCTCTTCTCCACTCCTTCCAATACCAACTCGCCGATCAGACGTTCACCCAAGCGGCCAAGGACGATCCCCGCTGCGCCATGGCGCACTGGGGCAAAGCCATGTCGCTTTACCAGCAGCTCTGGGATTTTCCCCAGTCGGATACCCTCGCCGCGGGCCGCAAGGAAATTGCCGAAGCCCAAAAGCTCGGCGCGCCCACCGAACGCGAACGCCTGTACATTGCCGCCGCCGCAGCCTTCTTCCAGGACAATCCGAAACTCACTCATGTCGAACGCATTAAGCTCTACTCCGCCGCTCTCTCCAGGCTCCACGCGCAGTTTCCCCAGGACGTCGAAGCCGCCGCTTTCCATGCGCTTTCGCTCGTCGCGCTCGCCGATGAAGACCATCCCAACGAAACCCCCGACCGCGAAGCGGCCATCGCCATCCTTCAGCCGCTTCTCGAATCCAATCCGGAGAACCCGGGCGTCGCCCACTACCTGATTCACGCCACGGACACGCCGGAATTCGCCTCGCAAGGCCTGGAAGCCGCCCGCCGTTACGCCAGGATCGCTCCCGATTCCTCGCACGCCCTTCACATGCCTTCGCACATCTTCGTTCGCCTCGGGCTCTGGCAGGAATCGATCGCCTCGAATATCGCCGCGCGGGATTCCGGCGCGCGCGCCGCTGAAATGCACCACGCCGAATTTCACTACCAGACCCACGCCATGGATTTTCTGAATTATTCCTACCTGCAATCCGGCCAGGAAAGAAAAGCGCGCGAAGTCATCGCCGCCGCGCAGAATGTCGTCGGCGCCAATGACGAAAACAAAGCCGACCATGCCGCAATGCTCGCCGCTCGCACGGCCCTCGAACTCCACCGGTGGAAGGAGGCCGCGTCGCTGCCTGTTCCGAAAATTCGCCAGCTTTGGCTGGACACGACCTATTGGGCGCGTGCAATCGGCGCGGCGCGCACCGGCGACCCCGAGTCCGCGCGCGCCGACGTCGAAAAGCTAAAGGAAGTCGTCGCCGCCCGCGAGAAACGCGCCAAGGAGGAAGGCTACGAAGTCTCCCCGGAAAAACCCTCCGATCTCGGCGAAGCCGAAGCCTGGCTCCTCTTCTCCGAAGGCAAGACGAATGAAGCGCTCAGCGAAATGCGCGCCGCCGCCGATCGCCAAGACAAGAAGGGCGTCGATTCCCTCGCCATTCCCGCACGGGAAATGCTCGCGGACATGTTGCTCGACCTCAAACGCCCCGCCGAAGCTCTCGCCGAGTACAAGACCGCCCTGAAGAACTCGCCGAACCGTTTCGACTCTCTGTACGGCGCCGCTCAGTCCGCTCGAGCCGCCGGTGATTCCTCTTCCGCTCGAGAATTTGACGCCGAACTCCTCGAAGTCTGCGGTCCGGGCGCCGACCGCCCCGAACTCTCCACGGCAAAGGCCGTTGTGGCTCGGAAAGAATAACCCCGCCTTTGCCTCGCCTGGCTGACCAGGCTCGCTGCGTTACCGTTTCCTCTCCGGCCCCGGCCCGTCCCTTGACCTCGCAACCTTTCTCCCATAATCTCCCTCCTATAGGGCACATGCGGGCAAAACGCAGCACCGTCGTGGTTTTCGCTCTGCTCCTGGGAATCCTCTTCCTCGGGGCCCAGCTCCATTTCTGTGGCGATCTTGCCCCCGGCCCGACGGGCACTCATCTTTGCCCGGTCTGCTCGGCGGTTCTCTCGGCGGCGGTCACTTCCGCCCCGGTCATCGCTTTTGTCCCGGTCCTCGCCAGGTTGGAGTTCGCTTCACCCGCCGAATTCTCCCCCGCGGATTTCTCTCTTCCCGTTTCACCCAGAGCCCCTCCGGCTCTCTAGTCCGTTGCATCCCTTCGGCCTCGGTTCCCATTGTTGACGTCATGCCGCTCTACTGCGGCGGACGAGGTATGCGTTATGAAGAAAGTTTTGGCTCTGGCCGCCATGCTCGTGGCCGGACCCGTTTCCATCTCAGCCCAGCAACCGGCCGCAGCGCCGCCTTCCGCCGCTGCCCCGGCCCCAACGGCTCGCATCACCCTCGACGAAGCCATTCGTCTCGCGCTCCAGCACAATCACGCTCTGCAAGCCGCCCGCTCCACGATTCTGCAAAGCCAGGCCCTCGAAACGACCGCCAACCTCCGCCCCAATCCGGTCTTGACCCTCGACGCCCAGTTCCTTCCCATCTTCCAGCCCAGTCAGTTCAGCGCCGATTACCTCGACAACAACGCCCAGTTTGACGCCGGCATCGGCTATCTCTTTGAGCGTGGCAAGAAGCGCCAGCACCGTGTTCAGGCCGCGCGCGACGCGACCTCCGTCGTCCGCTCTCAGGTCGCGGATTCCGAGCGCCAGCTCGTCTTCAACGTCAGCCAGCAATTCATCGCCGTCCTTCTCGCGGAGTCCTCGCTCAACTTCGCCCAGCAGGACCTGGACAGCTTCCGGAAGACCGTCGAAGTCAGCGAGGAACGCTTTCGCGTGGGAGGCATCAGCGAAGGCGACCTGCTCAAAATCAAGCTGCAGCTTCTCCAATTCCAGACCGACGTCTCCGCCGCGCGCCTCGCCAGAATCCAGGCCCTCGCCGCGCTTCGCCAGTTGCTTGGCTTCGAATCCGTCCCGGACGGCTACGACGTGGAAGGCTCGCTCGAATATCAGCCCGTCACGGCGGGCCTCGACGACCTCAAGGCGCTCGCTCTTCGCAGCCGCCCCGATCTACTCGCCGCGCAGCAGAACGTCGTCGCTGCGCACAGCCAGCAGACGCTTGCCCTGGCCAACGGCAAGCGCGACTTCAACCTTACCTTCAATTACACGCACACCGCCGCCGTCAATTCCGGCGCCTTCTTCTTCAACATGGAGTTGCCCGTTTTCGACCGCAACCAGGGCGAAATCGCGCGCACGCGCTACGCCATCACCCAAGCCCAGGAGCAGGCCAGCGAAACTTCGCAGCAGGTTCTCACGGACGTCACCGACGCCTACGAAAACCTCCGCACCAACGATCAGATCGTCCGCCTCTATCAGGGCGGCTACGTCGATCAGGCCAAACAGTCCCGCGACATCAGCGAATACGCCTACAAGCGCGGCGCCGCGAGCCTCCTCGACTATCTCGACGCCGAGCGCACCTATCGCGCCAATCAGCTTGCCTATCGCCAGGCTCTCGCCGCGTACATGCTCGCTCTCGAGCAGATGCGCCAGGCCGTGGGCACAAGGACTCTTCCATGAACCTCACATCTCATGCGCGCGTCCGTTTGTTCCCAGCTCTCTTACTCGCCGCAATCCTCGCCGGCTGCGGCACCGGTCCCGGTGAACCCGAATCCAAGATGACCTCCTACAACGCCGCCGAAACCAAAGCTGACACCGCCGAGCTCTTCCACGTTCCCCAGGACCAGATGTCCCACATCCAGATCGTTCCCGTGCAAAAGGAAGATCTCCGCCGCGTCCTTCGCCTCCCGGGCTCCGTCGCCTTCAACGCCTTTGAAACCACTCCGGTTTTCGCCGCTATTGGCGGGCCGGTTCACGAAATTCTCGTCGCCCCCGGTCAGTTCGTGCACAAAGGCCAGCCCCTCCTCACCGTTACCAGTCCGGACTATTCGGCCGCCCGTTCGTCCTACATCAAAGCGCGCGACGCTTTTCTCCTCGCCGATAAACTCTATGCCCGCGCGCAGGATCTCTACGCCCACGGCGCCATCGCCGAAGCCGATCTCCAGCAAGCCGAATCCGCCCGCACGCAGGCTCACGCGGACGTGGAATCTGCCGCTGACGCCCTGCGCGCTCTCGGCCTGAACGATCCCGAAGCCGTTGCCAGGAGCGCCGTTCAAACCACCGCCGAAATCCCGGTCCTCGCGCCGGTTTCCGGAGAAATCGTCGAGCGCCTCGTCGGCCCGGGCCAGCTCCTGCAGAGCGGCTCGACGCAGTGCTTCACCATCTCGAACACTTCCACCGTCTGGGTTCTGGTCAACGTCTATCAGCGCGACCTGGCCTACGT
>Ga0209581_1003154_pt1 | contig 14547 bp, 14 predicted proteins | sample Coa_R2_FD_187160 | JGI IMG/M metagenome (GOLD analysis project Ga0209581, IMG submission 187160) | Surface soil microbial communities from Centralia Pennsylvania, which are recovering from an underground coalmine fire - Coalmine... | ecosystem: Environmental > Terrestrial > Soil > Unclassified ...
GAACACCTGCCAGGCGAGCACCACCATGATGACGCCAGTTACCGCAGCGGTCGCGGCATAGAGCCAGCCGGCATAGCCGAGCGCGAATGGCGCAAAGCCGAGCGGCACCAGAATGAGCGTGTAGCGCAGGATCTGCCGCCGTGCGGCCGCATCGCCCGCCACCACCGGCAGCATCGGAATGCCGGCGCGCGCATAGTCGTCGGCGCGGTAGAGTGCGAGCGCCCAGAAATGCGGCGGTGTCCACAAGAAGATGATGAGAAACAGCACGATCGGCTCGAGCGACAACGAGCCGGTGACCGCCGCCCAACCGATCATCGGCGGAAAAGCTCCGGCGGCACCGCCAATGACGATGTTCTGCGGCGTCAGCCGCTTGAGCCACACGGTGTAGATCGCGGCATAGAAGAAGATAGTGAACGCCAGCAGCCCGGCGGCGAGCCAGTTCACCAGCAAGCCGAGGGTCACCACGGAAAAGCCCGCGAGCGTCACGCCAAAGGCGATGGCCTCGCCGGACTTGACGCGGCCCATCGGCACCGGCCGCGCGCGCGTCCGCGTCATCAGCGCATCGACATCGGCGTCATAACCCATGTTGAGCGCGCCGGCGGCGCCGGCGCCAACGGCGATGCAGAGCAAGGCCGTGAAGGCCGTCATCGGGTGCAGCGAGCCCGGCGCCACCGCAAGACCGACGAGCGCGGTGAACACCACCAGCGACATCACCCGCGGCTTCATCAGCGCGATGTAGTCGGAAGCGCTAGCGAGGCTGGGCTCGGCAGCCACTGCGGCGAATGGGCCGCGCAAATCTGCTCCTTCGCTGACGAGCGACATGCGTTATCTGATCCGCGGCAGCGTTTCGAATTGGTGGAACGGCGGCGGCGACGGCAGCGTCCATTCCAGCGTGGTGGCGCCCACGCCCCAGGGATTATTGCCGGCAACCCGCTTCTTGATGAAGGCTTCGGCCAGCCCGAAGAAGAACACCAACAGACCGAAGCCGGTAATGTAGGAGCCGATCGACGAAATCTCGTTCCAGCCGTGGAATGCCAGCGGGTAATCGACGGTGCGGCGCGGCATGCCGGAAAGTCCGAGGAAGTGCTGCGGGAAGAAGATCACGTTCACGCCGATGAACATGATCCAGAAGTGCACCTTGCCGATGGTCTCGTTGTACATGTAGCCCGTCATTTTCGGGAACCAGTAGTACCAGCCGCCGAAGATGGCGAAGACCGCGGCGATGCCCATGACGTAATGGAAGTGGGCAATGACGTAATACGTGTCGTGCAGCACGCGGTCGACGCCGGCGTTGGCGAGCACCACGCCGGTAACGCCGCCAATGGTGAAGAGGAAGATGAAGCCAAGCGCCCACAGCATCGGCGTGCGGAATTCGATCGAACCGCCCCACATCGTGGCGATCCAAGAGAAGACTTTCACGCCGGTCGGCACCGCAATGACCATCGTGGCGGCGACGAAATAGGCCTGCGCACCGGTCGACAGACCGACCGTGTACATGTGGTGCGCCCACACCACAAAACCGATGCCGCCGATGGCGACCATGGCGTAGGCCATGCCGAGATAGCCGAACACCGGCTTCTTCGAGAAGGTCGCCACGATCTGGCTGATCATGCCGAAGCCCGGCAATATCAGGATGTAGACTTCGGGATGGCCGAAGAACCAGAACAGGTGCTGGAACAGCAGCGGATCGCCGCCGCCTTTCGGATCGAAGAAGGTTGTGCCGAAGTTGCGGTCGGTGAGCAGCATCGTGATGGCGCCGGCCAGGACCGGCAGCGCCAGCAGCAACAGAAACACGGTCACCAGGATCGACCACACGAACAGCGGCATTTTGTGCAGCGTCATGCCCGGCGCACGCATGTTGAAGATGGTGGTGATGAAATTGATGGCGCCGAGAATGGACGAGGCGCCGGCAAGGTGTATCGACAAGATGACGAAGTCGACCGCGGGGCCTGGATGCCCGCTGGTCGATAATGGCGCATAGATCGTCCATCCCGTCCCGGCGCCGAGTGAGCCCGGCTCGCCTTCGACGAACATCGAGCTGATCAATAGCGCGAACGATGCCGGCAGCAACCAGAACGAGACGTTGTTCATGCGCGGGAAAGCCATGTCCGGCGCGCCGATCATCAGCGGCACCATCCAATTGCCGAAACCACCGATCATCGCGGGCATGACCATGAAGAAGATCATGATCAGGCCATGTGCGGTGGCGAAGACGTCATATTCGTGCGAGCTGGGGAAGAACTGGATGCCGGGGTTCTGCAGCTCCATGCGGATCGCAATCGACAGCGCTGCGCCGATCACGCCGGCCATCATCGCGAACACCAGGTACATGGTCCCGATGTCCTTGTGGTTGGTGGAGTAGAGGAAACGCCGCCAGCCGGTCGGATGATGTTCGTGGGCGTCGTCTGCGCCGTGTGCCGCTACATTGCTCGCCATCGTTCTTGTCCTTCGATTCTCATCTCTGCTGCGCGCGTTTCGACCAGGCTTACTTGACCTCGGCGGCCGCAACCGTCGTCGGCGCCGGGCCAACGTCTGTCGAGGCATATTTCTTTTTCGCCTGATCGAGCCAGGCGGTGAATTCCTTCTCGCTCACGACATGCACGGCGATGGGCATGAAGGCGTGATCGCGGCCGCACAATTGCGAGCACTGGCCGTAATACATGCCCTCGCGCTCGGCCTTAAACCAGGTTTCATTAAGACGCCCGGGAATGGCGTCGATCTTGATGCCGAATGACGGCACCGAGAACGAATGGATGACGTCGGCGCCGGTGACCTCGACGCGCACGACCTTGTTGACCGGCACCACCATTTCATTGTCGACGGAAAGCAAACGCGGCTGGCCGGCCTTGAGGTCCTTGTCCTGAATCATCAGCGAGTCGAATTCGAATTTCTGGTCCGGATAGGCATAGCTCCAGAACCACTGTTTGCCGGTGACTTTGACCGTCAAATCCGCAGGCGGGACCTTCAGCTGGTAGAAGATCAGGCGGAATGACGGAATCGCGATGACGACGAGGATCAGGACCGGCACCACGGTCCAGATCAACTCGATCCAGGTGTTATGAGTCGTCCGCGACGGCACCGGATTGGCGCGCGCATTAAAGCGCACGATCACGACGACAAGCAGAGTGAGCACAAAGAGGACGATCGCCGCGATAATCCACAGCAGGAAATCGTTGAACCACTCGATGTCCTGCATGACCGGCGTCGCCGCCGGCTGCAGGCCGATTTCCCACTCCCGCGGCTGGCCGCCGCCCGTGGCGGCCGCCAGCGCCGCATTGGCGCCGAACACGGTCACGCCCGTGACCACAAGTGCGATCAACCGCTTGACCAACTGCATTGTTTCTTGCGCTCCCTCGACGAGAAAAACGGCCTGTGGCCCGCTGGTTGCCGCCCACCTCGACAATGATGTTCGGCGCGGCCCGCCGGGCACGGCGGTTTGCCACGGGCGTGGCAGCGCTGCTGTCGTGCGGCGGGACAGGGGGAAATCCCGGCCTCTCAAACCACAATTCCGTGCGTGCCGCAATGCGTCCCCGCACCGCCGCCCTGCGACAAACAGCATACCCCCGGCCGAGCCGTCCGCGCCGCATTTAAGCCACGGGAGCGCGGCTTGGATGGCATCAGCCGCGGCCGACGGGCGCCTTGCCTTGCTTGACGGGAAAGCACGGGCATAACCCAACCGAGGCGATAAACTGCGCGGCGAGCGGGCGATTCGCCGCCATTCCGGCGCCGCATGCGGCCGCGACGGCGCGCCGAGGGAATTGAATGATGAGCATTTTCGGGCACGGCCGGCGCAGGCGACGCGATCCGGCATGGCGTCTGGCGTTGATCGCCGCGCTCACGCTGGCTCCTGCGACGGTGTTGGCGCAAGGCGCGGTCAAGTCCGTCCACAAGGACTGGCAGATTCGCTGCGACACGCCGCCCGGTGCCAAATCGGAACAATGCGCGCTCATTCAAAGCGTGACCGCGGAAGACCGCGCCAACGTCGGTTTGACCGTCATTGTGCTCAAGACCGCCGACCAGAAGAGCCGCTTGATGCGCGTGGTGGCGCCGCTCGGCGTGCTCTTGCCCTCGGGTCTCGGGCTCAAGATCGACAACGCCGACATCGGGCGCGCCGGCTTTGTGCGCTGCCTGCCCAACGGCTGCATCGCCGAAGTCGTGATGGACGATGCGCTGGTCAAGAAGCTGCAGACGGGCAAGACTGCGACCTTCATTATCTTCCAGACGCCGGAAGAAGGCATTGGCTTCCCGATGAGCCTTAACGGTTTTGCGGAAGGCTACGCCAAGCTGCCGTGAACACCTGCGCCGGAGACGCGTGTCATGACGTCAACGGCTGAAAAATTCGGGGCGGCGCTCGCCAAGGCCGTCAAGGGCACGGCGCAGAAGCTGCGAGAACCCGGCAAACGCCCAGCGTACTATATCGGCGAGCACGAGGTTCACGACCAAACGGCGTTTGCTGATTACCTGAAGCAGGCGATCCCCATCATCGAGCGGCACGGCGGGCGCTACCTCACCGAGCCGGGCACGCACGAAATTCTGGAAGGGCACTGGCAACCCAACCGGGTGGTGATCGTGGCCTTTCCCGACATGGCCTCGCTGCGGGCCTGGTATCATGCGCCCGACTACCAGCCGCTGATCGCCAAGCGGCGAGCGGCGGCCCGCGACGTCATGATCGCCATAGAAGCGGCCTGACGGCCCTCTCGCGAAATCGCTCCGATGACCCTATCTGAATAAGACCGCAGCAGGATCAGCACGCGATGGACCAGGGCATCTCCTCTCTCATTGACCGCGCCGGGCTCGACAAAGGCAAGGTCGGCGAGATCGTCAAACGCGGGCTCGAAGGCGCCGACGACGGCGAGTTGTTCCTGGAATATCGCCAATCAGAGGCGCTGACATTCGACAACGGCCGGCTGAAGCAGGCGACCTACGACACCTCGCAAGGCTTCGGCCTGCGCGCGGTGAAAGACGACGCGGTGGGCTACGCCCACGCCTCCGATCTCTCGGAAGCCGCGCTCGCGCGCGCGGCGGATGCCGTACGCGCGGTCAAAGGTGGCCACAGCGGCACCTATGCCGAACCGCCCGGCCGCACCAATCGCCGCCTCTATCGCGACGACAATCCGCTGCAGCTCCCCGCCTTCGAGGCTAAAGTGAAGCTGCTCGAACAAGTCGATGCCTATGCGCGCGCCAAGGACGCGCGCGTGCGCCAGGTCACCGTCAATCTCGGAGCCACGTGGCAGGTTGTCGAAATCCTTCGCGCCGATGGCTCGACCTATCGCGACATTCGTCCGCTCGTGCGGCTCTATGTTGCCGTGGTGGCAGGCGACGGCGATCGACAAGAGACCGGCAGCTACGGCTTCGGTGGCCGCGAAGGCTACGAGCGCTTCATCGCGCCGGACGCGTGGCAAGGCGCCGCGGACGAGGCGATCCGTCAGGCGCTGGTCAATCTGGAGGCTGTCCCCGCACCTGCTGGCGAAATGGATGTTGTGCTCGGCTGCGGCTGGCCAGGCGTCATGCTGCACGAGGCGGTCGGTCACGGGCTGGAGGGCGACTTCAATCGCAAGAAGACTTCGGCCTTCGCCGGCCTTATGGGCCAGCAGGTCGCGGCGAGAGGGGTCACCGTCATCGATGATGGAACCATGCAGCAGCGGCGCGGTTCGCTCTCGATCGACGATGAAGGTACGCCCACCAATCGCACCGTGCTCATCGAAGACGGCATCCTTGTCGGTTACATGCAGGACCGGCAGAACGCTCGCCTTATGAAGATGAAGCCGACCGGCAACGGCCGCCGCGAAAGCCACGCGCATGTGCCGATGCCGCGCATGACCAATACGTACATGCTCGCCGGCGACAAGGCGCGCGAGGAAATCATCGCCTCGGTGAAGAATGGGCTTTATGCGGTCAGTTTCGGCGGCGGCCAGGTCGACATCACCTCGGGCAAATACGTCTTTCAGTGCACCGAGGCCTACCGAATTGAGAACGGCAAGGTGACGGCGCCAGTCAAAGGCGCCATGCTCATCGGCAACGGCCCGACCGACCTCAACCGCATCACCATGATCGGCAACGATTTCGCACTGGATCCCGGCATCGGCACCTGCGGCAAGAACGGCCAGGGCGTGCCCGTCGGGGTCGGCCAACCTTCTTTACGCATGGATCGCATTACCGTAGGCGGCACCGCATGAGCAGCAACAGCATTCCGGGAACGTCGCGGCTGCGCGGCTGGACCAAAAGCATCGTCGATCTTGTCTTGGTCGTGCTGGTCGTGGTGCTTGGCAAAACCGCGATCGCCGAGCCGTTCTACGTGCCCTCCGGTTCGATGGAGCCGACGCTGCTAATCGGCGACGAGCTGCTGGCGACAAAGTTTCCTTACGGCTACAGCACCGCTTCCTTGCCGGCCATTTTCAATCTGCCGAGCAGTGGGCGCGTGCTCGGCGCGCTGCCCAAGCGCGGCGACGTCGTCGTCTTCCGCTGGCCTGGCGATCGTTCGCAAGTCTGGGTAAAGCGGGTCATCGGCTTGCCCGGCGATCGCATCGCCATGCGCAACGGCCAGGTGATCATCAACGGCACTCCTGCTCCGCTGACGCCCGCCGGCTTCGGCGAGAATGAAAGCGAGAGCGGCGCGATGGTCCCGGCGCAGAAATTCATCGAAACGCTGCCCAACGGCCGCAAGCACGCGATTTTCAAGCTTGTTGCCCGCGAGCCGCTCGACAATATGCCGGAAGTAACTGTGCCGCCCGGACACCTGTTCGTCATGGGCGACAACCGCGACAATTCTGCCGACAGCCGCGTGCCGGTACGCGGCGGCGGCGTTGGCCTGCTGCCGGTCGCCGACCTCGTCGGCCGCGTCGACGCCATCGTCGGCTCCTGGGACCTCGGCATGGAAAGCCGGCCGGTCTGGACCTGGCCGCAGGGCCTGCGCCTGTCGCGGTTCTTCAGCGCGGTGCACTGAATTACAAAATTCCGGACGCCTGGAAGAGATCGCGGATTTCGTCCACGATCTGGTGAAAGCGCTGATCGCGCCTGAGTTCGGGAGATCGGGGGTGCTCGAGCGCAATCGGGAGGCGCCGAAGAATCCGTCCCGGGCGTTGACTCATCACGACCACCTCGTCCGACAGCAACACAGCTTCCTCGATGTCGTGGGTAATGAACATCACGGTCTTGAGATCATGCGCCCACAATTTCATCAGGTCCGTCTGCATGCGCTCACGCGTCAGCGCGTCGAGCGCGCCGAACGGCTCATCCATCAGCAACACCGAAGGCTCGTGCAGCAGCGCGCGGCACAGCGATGCGCGTTGACGCATCCCGCCGGATAATTCGTTCGGAAAGTGAGTCTTGAAGCCGGTGAGCCCTACCCTTTCGAGCAGTTCGTGGGCGCGGGAGCGGGCTGGCTCGCGCGGCAGCCGCTTTACCGCGGCGGGCAGCAGCACATTGTCGAGCACGGTGAGCCACGGCAGCAACACATCGGTCTGGAACACGATCCCGGCGTTGGTATAGCAGCCGGTCAACGGCCGGCCGTCGATCGTGATGTTGCCTTGCGTCGGCGAGTAGAGCCCCGCGACGAGCATCAGCAGCGTGCTCTTGCCGCAGCCGCTGGGGCCCAGGATCGAGCAGAAGCGGCCAGCGGGAATATCGAGCGTCACGTCCTCCAGCGCCTGCACCGAATGGCCGTCATGCTCGAACAGCATTCCGACTTTCGACGCCGCGATGGAGACGCCGCGTGCAGCCGTCACAGCGACGAACCTCCATCGACCCGTGTCTGGCGCAGCGGACGCGGCAGAACAAGAAACTCGACAAGCCCAACGAGATAAAACAGCGCAATTCCCATCACCGACAAAGCGACCAGCGTGCCGAACAAGAGATCGGTCTGGAAATTATTATCGGCGACGAGTTGCATGTAGCCGAGGCCGCTTGTGGCCGCGATAAATTCACCGACGATGGCCCCAACCACGGCAAACGCCGCCGCAACCTTCACACCGGCAAAAATGTAAGGTGTCGCCGAGGGCAACTGAACCCTGAGCAGAATCTGCACAGGCGAGGCGCCGAGCGAACGCATCAGGTAGATCATTTCCCGCGGCGTGCGCGCCATGCCGATGACGGTGTTAACGACGATCGGAAAGAAAGCGATAAAGAACGCGATCAGCACCTTCGGCAACAGCCCGAACCCGAACCACACCACGAAAATCGGCGCGAGGGCGACTTTGGGAACCGCTTGGCTTGCAACGAGTATCGGATAAATGACCTGCTCGGCCCAGCGCGAGTAAACGATGAGGATGCCGAGCGGTACGCTTATCACAATGCTCAGGCCGAAACCGATGACGGATTCCGTCAACGTCACCAGACTGTTCTCGAGCAACGGACGCCATTCCTTGAGCATCACGGCCGCGATGGCGAATGGCGAGGGAAGCGTATAATTCGGAATGTGAAACAGGACCGAGGCGGCCTGCCACACAAAGACGACAACTGCGACTCCGGCGACAACTCGCAGGCCGCTGTACAAGCCTCCGCCCGACATCGGATTGAGATTCAATGGTAGCCGGCCGCAGCCGCTCCGTTATCTGGGCACGAACTTGTTCGTGTAATAGACGCTGACCGGCTTCTGTTGGGAAATCGCGCCCGAATCCTTGAGCAGCTTCACAGTTTTCGACCACAAATCGTCATTGCCAAGGAAGAGCTGGCGCGGCTCACCGAGTTTCAGGAAGGCGACGAGTTCTTTCACCTGTCCCTTGGTGATGTCTGCCTTCAATTGCTCAGGGTAGGCTTTGGCGGCGATCTCGGCAGCCTTGTCGGGATTGTCGATCGTGAACTGGAAGCCCTTGGCCGCAGCGGCGTTGAAGCGCTTTACCAGGTCCGCCTTCTTGTCAATGACATCATTGCTGGCGACGAGCGTGTAGCCAATCAACGGAAAGCCATAGTCGCCGACCTTCAACGTGTTGAGCTTCTGTCCTTTCGATTCCAGAACCGGGTATTCATTGGTGATGAAGATATCGGCAAGGATGTCGACCTTGCCGCTGAGCAGAAGATTGAAACGTGCACCGGGCGCAACGCGGACGACCTTCACTTTTGCGACGTCGATCTTGTTCTTGCGCGCGAATGCATCCCATATCTGGCTGAAGGTCGAAGCTGCTGAAATCTCCACCGTCCGTCCCTCCAGATCTGAAGGCGACGACAGCGGAACTTTCGCCGTCGATACCATACCCATGGAATCGACCTTCGCTACCGTTGCCACCGCTTTCACCGGCATGCCCTGATTGACGGCTTTGATGAGCTGCACAGAAGGCACGTAGGCGATGTCGTCCTGGCCGCTCGCAACCGATTGCAGCGCCTGCGTCGCGCTGCTTCCTTCCGCGACTGTGACATCCAAGCCTTGATCGCGGAAATATCCCTGCTGGACGGCAACGATGAACGGCGTGAACTCCCCTTTCATCTGCCAATTGAGCCGCAAGTGCAGAGGTTCGAGTTTTTTGTCGTCCGCCGCGGCTGACTGCCATGTCGCCACTATGATCGAAGCCGCTATCGCAGCCCAAACAATATGAGCGCGCTTGTTGAGCATTGACCTATCCTCCCATATCGTCGTGCGTCTTAGTTTTCTGCCGTGCTCTGGCTCGCGCGGTGCGGCTCAAGCCTGGATTCAATCCGCGCGAAGGGTCAAGCGCAATCGACGAGCGGATTAGCCGCGCGCATATTGTCTCACGATAAATTTCACACGTAGAAAACGACTGTCGAGGCTAGCGGACGACGCCGGAGATACAGCACGGGTTTTTGTGCGGCCGGGTGATTTTACTCTTGAGATAACAGCGCGCCGACGCGCCGATGTAACCGGGCCGCACATAAGTGAACGCGCGGCATCGCGCATCGGTATTGCACGCGGCCCTGCACGCCTCGCCTGTTGGGTCGAGCGGTGTTTCGAAGCTGCGGTAGTCGCCACCGAGCCGATCGATCGAATATTCCAAGCCATCACGCCGCGGCTCGATCACGCCGGCGCCGCGCACGCCGGACACGCAGCAGGCATCCTCCTCGCGCGGCGGCACCTTGCTTTTCAGCCGGCAGGCCGCCAGCGGGCTCAACGTGCGCGGGAAGGAAAAACTCCAGGCGCGGCAGCGCCCGTCGTGCTCGCACCGCGCGGCGCACACGGCCGGATCGCCGGTACGCACCGGAAAGCTCGTATAGTCGCCGCCACGCCGATCGTATCCGACTTGTGCCGCCGCCGGCGTAACCGCCGCAAAGGCCATGAACCCGGCGCATATCAGCGTGATCGCGTGTCGCATGCCGTCGGCTCGCGGTGAGATGATCTGCCGTTTGCGTCCGGATGACATGTTAGCGCACACGCCAAATGCGTGTCGTCAAAAGTTTGCGCCCGCCGGAGGGGCCGGCGGGCGCTGAGTGATCCGTCCGCGAGAGGGGATGATCGCGGTTGGCGGATCGCGGCCGATGAGAGGGATCGGCCGTTTTCGTGTTCGTCAGATCGCGTGGCGCGACGGGCGATCGGTGCGCGGGCGGCGAAACGCGGCGTCCGCGGGCGCCGTTTGCATCGCGCGATTGACGCGCCGTTCGATGGCGCGCTCGCGCAGCAGCAGCGTCGGGTCTTCCCAGAAGGGCGTCGAAAATGCGTCGCGCAGGTCCGACCGGTTGAGCCCGATATCGGCCAGGATGTTCCGGTCGAGCCCAGCCAAGGTCATGGCCTCGCGGCGATGGCGCCGTGCGCGAGCGAGGCCGCCGAGCCAGCGAGTCACAAATGCCAACAAGCTGAGGAAGGCGCGCGCCGAGATCGCGCCGGCAATCGGAAGAACGGGGATTTTTGCGCTCATAGCAGTCTCCATGCAGTTCGGTCTTGGCCCTGATTTGGCCGCCAAGCCCGCTCCGGACCCACCCGGAATCCCCACCCGATTCCTCTGGATGCGGGATATTGCACTGCGGGGATTGATTAGTGAAACGAATGTTTTTAATCTGATCAATCAGAATAGGTGATTAGATGTGGCCATGCCGCTGTCCGGCCACTTGCAAGGATCGACCGCCATGACTGCTCTGCTCGACATCGACCAGTTGCGCACGTTCATTGCCATCGCCGAGACCGGCAGCTTCACCAAAGCGGCGGAAGTGGTGAACAAGACGCAATCGGCGGTCTCGATGCAGATGAAGCGGCTGGAGGAGCGCATCGAACGCCCGATCTTCGTCCGCGACGGCCGCGCTTCGAAACTCACCGAAGACGGCCAGCGCCTGCTCGACTACGCGCGGCGGCTGGTCAAGCTCAACGTGGAGACGGTTGCGGCTTTTTCCGACGCCGCGCTGTCCGGCCGGGTGCGCCTCGGCGTGCCCGACGATTACGCCGACCGCTATCTGCCGGAGATCATGGCGCGCTTTTCCCGCGCCTATCCGAGCGTCGAGTTGACCGTGATCTGCGAGCCGTCGGTCGATTTGCTGGAGCGCATCGATGCCAACGAGATCGACCTCGCCATCGTCACCAATTGCGAGAGCAAGCGCGCGGCGGAGACCTTTCGGCGCGAGCGGCTGTTGTGGGTGACCTCGGCGCGCCATTCGATTCATCTCGAAGAGCCGCTCGCTTTGGCGCTCGGCCGCCCGAGCTGCGCCTGGCGGCGCGCCGCCATTGAGCGGCTGGAGTCGATGGCCAAGCCGCATCGCGTGCTCTATTCGAGCTCGAACGCCGGCGCAGTCGCCGCTGCGGTCCTCGCGGGATTGGCCGTGTCGGTGCTGCCGGAATCCGGTTTGCGTCCCGGCATGCGCGTGCTCACAGCCAATGACGGCTTCCCCGAGCTGCCGAGCTGCCGCGTCGGCCTCGTACGCAACGCCCACGATTCGTCGGCGCTCGCCGACGCGCTGGCCGGCCATATCGTCTCGTCACTCGACAATTTGTCGGACGCGCAGGCGGCGGAGTAGCCACGAGTCATTCCGGGGCGCCGCGAAGCGGCGAGCCCGGAATCCATAACCCGGCGCCAGATGTATTACGCCTATCTCCTCGCGAGCGGCAAACATGGGACGCTCTATATTGGCGTCACGAATGATTTGATTCGGCGCGTGTATGAACACAAGAATAAGATTGTTCGGGGCTTCACGGCTCGCTACGACATAACAAAACTTGTCTGGTATGAGGCCTATGACGATCCAGCGAATGCCATAGCACGCGAAAAGGAACTGAAGAAATGGCGTCGCGATTGGAAAATTCGCCTGATTGAAGAAAGCGACCCAGATTGGTCTGATCTATATCCCTCTATAACTCGATAGATTCGTGGTCCGGACTCGCGCCTTCGGCGCGCCCCGGCATGACGTCCTTCTAATACGCATACTCTGCGTAGAGCGGATCTACCGACTCGTTCCATTCGTTGAAATATTTCTGCAGCAACTCCTCCGCCGGCGTGATGCCGCGCGCGACCGACTCTTCGAGAGGATGCAGATAGCGTGTCTCGTCGCGGCCGTTGCGCCCGAGCCGCTTGCGGCGCGTCAGACCTTGCGCGGCGAGCCGCAGCGTCTCCTGCGCCAGCATCAGCACGTTGCGATTGCCGATCTCCGCTTTGAAGCCGCGCTGCGGCACCTCCTCGCGCAAAGTCTGCCGCTGCGCGGCGCTCCAGCCTTTCACCATGTCCCAGCAGGCATCGAGCGCCTCGTCATCGTAAAGCAGCCCCACCCAATAGGCCGTCAGCGACGGCAGCCGGCGCCAGGGGCCGCCGTCGGCGCCGCGCATTTCCAGATAGCGCTTGAGCCGCACCTCCGGAAAAATCGTCGACAGATGATTGGCCCAATCGGAAATGGTCGGCCGCTCGCCGGGCAATTCCTTGAGCTTGCCGGCGAAAAAATCGCGAAACGACTTGCCGGCAACGTCGATGTATTTGTCGCCGCGCTTGACGAAATACATCGGCACATCGAGCGCATAGTCGGTGTAACGCTCGAACCCCATTCCCGGCTCGAACGCCCACGGCAGCATGCCGGCGCGCTCATTGTCGGTGTCGGTCCAGATATGCGAGCGGAAGGAGAGAAAACCGTTCGGCTTGCCTTCGGTGAAGGGCGAATTGGCGAACAATGCGGTCGCCACCGGCTGCAGTGCCAGCGCGACGCGCAGCTTCTTCACCATGTCGGCTTCGCTGGCGAAGTCGAGGTTCGCCTGCACGGTGCAGGTGCGGTACATCATGTCGAGGCCGAGCGAGCCGACCTTCGGCATGTAGTTGGTCATGATTTTGTAGCGACCTTTCGGCATCACCGGCATGTCGGCGCGCCGCCAGTTCGGCGTCATACCGATGCCGAGAAAGCCGATGCCCAAAGGCTTGGCCACTTCGCGCAACTGCGCGAGATGTGCAAACAGCTCGGACGCGGTCTGGTGCACGCTTTCGACCGGCGCGCCGGAAAGCTCGAACTGGCCGCCGGGCTCGAGCGAAATCGCGCCGCCGCCGGTGACGTCGAACATGCCGATGATGTTGTCGGCCTCCGTGATCGGCTCCCAGCCGAGCAGATGCTGCATGCCGTCGAGCAGCGCGCGGATCGAACGGCGCCCGGCGTAAGGCACCGGCCGATGATCGTCGACGGTGAAGGCAAACTTCTCGTGCTCGGTGCCGACACGGAATTCCGCTTTCGGTTTGCAGCCCTTCTCCAGCCAGGCGACCAGCTCGTCGCGCGACTCGATGGGCGTCATGTCGATCTGGTCGCGGGCCATGTCGTGTTCCGGCGCAAAAAGGCCGCGACCTTAAACATGAGAGGCGTGAAAGGGCAATGTGAGGACCGGCTCGATTGCATGACAGCTTTCTCGCTCCTGTGAGCGTCGGCGGGCGTCCACTTCCGCGCGTCTCAAGCGACGGAGTCCGCTGGCGCGGCAATGAGCGGACGTGAAGGTATGCATCATCGCCCGTGTTCTTTGTGCGGCCCCGGGAAGGCCGGCCCCTTTTTCCTTTCCCCGAAGGGAATGGAGCGCCGGGAGGCGCCAGGGGCTGGCGAGGCCCCTTTGAGCCGCCCTGGCGATCGGGCAGCCCGCGCGCCCTGCGAAGGCGCGCGCCCCGCGGTGGCGGGGCTGCGCCTCCCGGCGCTCCATCCGTCGAGCCGCGAACACGGCTCGGCTGCGGCGCCATTGTCGGGCGCCGGCACCGCCCGTCCCTTCGCGGCGCGCCATGACAGCACCGCGGCGGAATGGCCGTGCATCTAGGACTTTATTCCAGAATAATACCTTCGTCAAGCGTTCGTTTTTTGTTCTTTTGCTCGCGCGGCTCATGTTCTATTGATTTACCGCATGCCGCAGTTCACCCCGCAGCAGGACGCCGCTCTGCAGGCGGCCGCGCAATGGCTCAATGCCAAGCCCGGCCTCAACGGCACCCCGCAAGTCTTTCGTCTGTTCGGCTATGCCGGCACCGGAAAAACCACGCTTGCCAAGCACTTGGCTGAGCATGTCGACGGCGAGGTGAAGTTCGCCGCCTTCACCGGCAAGGCCGCTGCGGTGATGCGCGGCAAAGGCTGCCGCGGCGCCTCCACCATTCATGGTCTTATCTACCGGGCGCGCGAGAGCGGCGAGGAAATCCCGAGCTTCGACCTGTGGGACGAGGCGCCGGCGTCGAAGGCCGA
>Ga0209581_1003159_pt1 | contig 14540 bp, 13 predicted proteins | sample Coa_R2_FD_187160 | JGI IMG/M metagenome (GOLD analysis project Ga0209581, IMG submission 187160) | Surface soil microbial communities from Centralia Pennsylvania, which are recovering from an underground coalmine fire - Coalmine... | ecosystem: Environmental > Terrestrial > Soil > Unclassified ...
TCGAGAAGCACAGCGCGTCTTCGCCTGGTCGTTTTCACCTCAGCGGGGTCTCTCCTCGGTTGAGCAATTTATCGATGTGGCCTTAAAGTGGTTCGATGATCCCCTGTCGCGGCAGGGTTCTCCCCGGGAAAAAGGGGAGCGCCTGGCTCAGCGCTTGGGGAAAAAGAGGAATCTCCTCGTCATCGATGGCCTGGAGGCGGTGCTCTCCCCCTCCAGAAACCACGAAGGAACGGTCAAGGACCAGGCCCTCTCGGTCTTTCTGCGCGAACTGGCCGCCAACAATAGAGGCTTGTGTCTCATCTCAACTCGCTGCCCTATCGCGGACCTGCACCAATTCGATGGCAATACCTGTCTCTCTCTCCCCTTCCCCCCTCTCTCAACTCAGGCTGGCACTCAATTGCTTCGCTCTAGAGGCATCAAAGGGGACCAGGCGCAGTTGGAGCAGGTTGTCCTGGAGTTTGGCGGGCACCCGCTGGCCCTCTCGCTCATCAGTAGAGGGCTGAGAGATGTATATAATGGCGATATCAATTTCTATAAGAAAGTCAATATAGATCGGGAAGATACATATGAAGGAGGGCGTATCGAGCAGATGATGCGATTCTATGAGGGGTGGTTTGGCGAGGGGCCTGAACTGGAGATGTTGCGTCTCCTGAGCCTCTTTTGCTATCCAGTAAATAAAAAAGAGTTTATTGCACTCCGGCTCGGTCCGATGCTGCCGAACTTAACCACGACGCTCAAAGATCTCGCGGAATTTGAGTGGCAAAGGGTGCTCAGCAAGCTCCAGCAGGCCAACCTGGTGATACAGCGGGGCAGCGACCAGGACTGCGCTGTGCAGCTTCACCCTTTAGCCTATGGCTACTTCAAACGGAATTGCGAGCAGACCTTTGCCAGAATATGGAGCGAGCACGACACTACCCCTTGAGTGGGGTGGTTGCTCGCGCCTACTCTGCGCCACACCCCCATTGCTGCCATCCTTCGCCTAGCAGGACATCCTGGTGGAAGGGGCTGACGCGCCTGCGCCAGGCAAGGGCGGTTTGTCTGTTGAACTGCCAGGTGGAGTCGGCTGCTTCGGCCTGGTTTCCTTGCCTCATTTCGATTCCCCACAGCGGTCTCAAGCGCGCCCCTCGGCCAATCTTGGCCTCATAGGCTTCGCGACCAAAATGGAGCCGCCGTAGACCCTGAGCATAAGCGTAGATCAGAGGTTGATAGAATACGAGCGCAAAATACTCACCTCCCTGCTGGAGCCGGTCATAGTCAAAGCCGACGGCGCGAAACCAGAGCGTTCCCTGCCACTGGTAGGCAAGGCTGAAGCCGACCATCTGCCCCTGAGAGGAACAGCAAAAAACGAGGCCCTGGTCGTCCAGGTATTCCGCTTGCTGTTGCAGCATAGTCTGCCAGTAGGAATCGGGGCCGTACGTGCCATATCTGCCCTGGAGCTTGCCCAGGAGCCGCCCGGCTTCCTCCCAGCACGTCTCCAGCCTCCTCACCGCGACCTCATAGTGACACTGCTCAAATGTGCGCATTTCATGTCTCACCCGCCCGCGTCGCCGGGCTGAGAGAGCAGCCAGGTAGTGCTCGAAGCTCGTGCCTGGCAGATCGAGAGCGGCATCAGCGGTCATGAGAATCGGGCAGGTGGAGGGGGCCGCCTGGCGCACCAGCGCGGCTGAGGGGGTCGTCAGATAGAGAAAGAGAACCGCGTCACGCTTGCCTTCCAGGCAACGCTCTTGCAGGGCTCCAGAAAGCAGAACGAGGCTTTCTTCTCTTGCCTGCTTGTCGAGATCTGGATGCAGGAGCAGGTCATTGAGATAGGCGCGGCGCGACCCGGCGATGAGGTAGCGCCCCTGCCAGCGCCCGTCGATCAAACGCGCTGGCTCATAGTCTGGATTGAGTTCGCGCTGCACCAGGTAGGTTGGGAGCGCCGCGATCAGTTGCTCGTTCTTGTAGAGTAGCAGGTAGCGTGCATCAGCTTCCCGGTCGCGCTCGACCAGGCGTAACCAGTCATAGGAGAGATAGAAATTGTCTGCGGCGCGCGCCAGTGGCTCCCAGGCTTCGCGCGCGATGTCTTGCAGCGTGGATCGTTGTCGTAGTTCCAGGGTCATTGCTTTTCCTCTCCTCTTGCTTCATCAAAGTTTCGGGGGCGAGAGCCGCCAGTGATGGCCGTCTTTTCCTGGGACCGCGAGGGCCTGGCGAGCGAGCAAGAAGCGGCGTTGGCGGTTGGGACGAATCAGCAGTGAGAGCGCCAGCCGCAAAGTGCGCCAGCGCCAGCGCCAGGAATATTCGCGCGCGGGGAGGAGTGTGCGCAGGGCCTCGCTGTGCTCTGGTAGGAAGTCTCCTACCAGTGCCAGCGCCAGCGTCCAGAACCCATGAAGGAGAGCGATGGTCGCCAGGCGAGCAGCATAGGCTCGTTGTGCTTGCGCCGTGCTTCCCTTCGTCTCAGCCCAACCCCTGGGGCGCAGAAAGAGCAGGTCGCCATGACTCAGACGCCGACGGCTCGGAGGCCAGGGATCAGTAAGATCGATGCTACTTCCCCCCTCGAAGACGGGATCGAAGGCGACAAGCTCAAACCCGCGCGCAAGCATGAGGTCGATGAGTTCCGCGAGTGAGCGTTGCCCACGATAGTGCTGCTGGATGCGCCCCTCCACTTCGACTCCCACCAGGTCCTCTGCCAGGTCTGCGGGCATGTGCTGCAACAATTCGTACTCTAACCCTTGCACGTCTATTTTGAGGTAATCCCAGCGACCAGCTAGCTGGCCTGTAGCGCGCAAGCCCGCAAAACTTTCCGTGCATAGGTAGTCTGTGTGCACCACCTCCCAGTCCGGTGAACTTGCACAGCAGGGGAGCAGCAGACTACTGAGTTCGGGGCGCCGCGTGCTATAGAGGACGCGGCCTCCTCCCTGTCCGCTCACTGCGCAGGAAATGAGGCGTGCTGAGCGCCAACCCTGACTTTGGACCAGGTGAGAGAGCCGTTCACATTCCTTTTGATCGGGATCAAAGCCGATGATCTCGGTCTGATCAGCAATCGGCAGGAAGAGGGCGTGCAAGCCCCCGCGCGCTCCCACGTCCAGGACGCGCAATGGTTCTCCTTGTAAGAGGGCTTCCACCCGTTGGCTCAGTTCGCCCTTGCCAGAAGGACGAGGACAAGAGAAAGACGCTTGAGATTCGAGGCCCTGCGCTAGCTGAAGATCCATGTTATGCACCATCTTGCTTTGTTTCCTCATTGCTTTGTTTCCTCAAGCCGATCCACAGCAGGGTTGACCCGAGATGCCTCGCCACAGTAAAAATAGCGCCCGGTCGTCACAAGCTTTGCCTGCCAGTGCAATCTCAGGAGGGCCTGTTGCAGGTCGGCGGGGTCGTAGAAGACCTTCAGAATGCGACATGTTTGCCCGTTATCCAGTTTGCGCACCAGGGTCGTTGCCTCTCGCCCCGAGAGATCCTCATCAAGGGCGGTGCGCTCCGGGTCGTAGAGGGAATCCATAAAGAAGACCCGCCCGCCGGGGAGAAGCCAGGCGGCGATGCGTTGCCAGAAGGTCTCAAACCATTGTGGAGGCACGTGTGAGAGCCAGAGGCAAAAGATAATGCAATCGAAGCGCCGCCCAGGCTCCCAGGTAAACAAATCAGCAAGGATGTAGGAGACGCGGGAGTCGTTGACCCGTTGCCGATTCTGCTGGAGCATCGCGGGTGAGGCATCGAGGGCAGTGACCGTGCGTGCATTGCGCGCGATCTGTCCTGTCCATCTGCCATTGCCACAAGCCAATTCAAGCACATCTCCCCGAGGGGCGAAGGCCGCCAGGTAGTGCTCGACCAGCGTGAGTTCCTGGCGCCATTGTGCATTGGCTTGCTCGCCGCGATCATAGCGTCCAATTCGCGCATAGGCCCGGTCGTATTGACCCGTCAAGGCTATCTGGGTATAGTACTCCACCTGTTGCCTCATCAGCGTATGCAGGTCGGAGATGCAGCTTTCCTGGAAAAGACTCATAGCGTGCTCCAATCGAGAACGACCCATCCTAGCCTGGAGGCGCGCATGGTTGGGTACGCCTCCGCTGGTGGGGCGTATTCGGCCAACGGCGCTGGCTCAGAGAAGGGCGGGGTATTGAGCAAGCCAGCCTGAAACAGGTTCGTCAAGGGGAGCAAGTATTTGCTATAGTTGCAGGCTGCCGCCTTGATCGTGACATAGCGCGCTGTCGCGTCACCTAGCGCGAAGGAGTGATAGTTGCGCGGGTAGACGCCGACGATGGCGAGGGTACTATCGCGGGAGAGCGCGTTGACAGCACTGTGCAGGAGCCTGGCTGAGTAGGGCGCTTCAACGGCACTGGCATCCTCCTGGTTAGCATAATCGATGCCAGCGCCCGTAGTCACGATGGCACACTGGACGCCGTGCCCCTCCGTCAGATCGCGAATGATCTCCCCGGCTGCTTCAGGAGCGACCGCAACAGTTTCAACGCCTAGGTGCTCAAGGTTCGCCAGCCGCGCAGGAGAGCTATCCACGACCAGCACACGACCAGCACCAATCATGAGCGAAGTCGCTGCTGCCATGATCCCGGCGGGATCCGCGCCGAAGACCGCTACCCTGTCTCCGGCGCAGATGCGCGCTAATTTCGCCCCAAAGTAGCCCAGTGGCAACAGTTCGCTGAGCAATAAGCCTTGCAGATCGCTCAGCGAGGCTGGCAACGCCCAGCAGCCGACATCGGCAAAGGGAATACGCGCATATTGCGCATGCACCCCGTTGAGGTCGCCAATCGCCGGGGAGTGCCAGCCCCCTAGAAAAATACCGCCCGCGCCTCGTCCTTCGGGATTGACACGCACACATTGCGCGTAGAATCCCACTTTACAATAGGCGCAGGTGCCACAGGCAACGATGGGAGAAATCACCACGCGGTCTCCCACCGCCAGCGTCGTGACCGCCGAACCCGCCTCCACCACTACACCGATGGCCTGGTGGCCGAGGATGCTTCCTACTGGGGGCATTGCCTCCGGCTCAACCAGCAAGAGCAAATCACTCCAACTGAGCGCGGAGTAGGTGATACGTACAAGGATGTCCGTCGCTTGCTCAATCTTGGGTTCGCGGACGGTCTCCCACGCCGCGCCCGTCGGTGTTTTGAGTAGGGCTTTCACGATGTCCTGTCCTCCTCAATGGTGTTGTTTCAACTCACTGTAGTCCAAGTCGTTGCAGCGGGTCCACGAAACTGTCGAGCTGTTCCCAGCGCTCCTGGATCAAGCTGCGAATGTGTGTCTGATTGACGATCTCCCATTCAATGCCATCTGGATCTCTGAAGTAGAGGGCATAATAGTCAGGCGCGTATTCGGGATAGTAACGTGGCTCGCTGCTCTCGATGCTGAGTAAGCGTAGTTCCTGGGCGATCGCGTCGATGGTGGCAACGTCGCGGACGCGCAAGCAGATATGGTGGAGTCCTGGCGCGAACTGATCATGAGGGGGCTTGCCCTCTCTGGCTGGCCGGAGCGTCATTTGCAGTACGCGATTGTAGTAGTGAATGTGTGGCTCGCCCCCTACCGGGTCCGTCCCTTTGCGAAAGTCGAGGAGCCTGAACAACGCATCATAAAATGCCTCGGATTGTTGCAGGTGTGAGACGGTGAGGTAGAGATGGTCGATTCCACTGACTTCATAGGGCATGGCTTCTATCTCCTCTTTCACACGTGTAGCCATACAGGCCGACCTGGTATACGACGATCAACGGCATACGTATGTGATACCGCTGAAATATAGCTTAAAATATTCTCGCTATATGCCTCAAGTCCAGCGCTTACCGCCTGGTGAAAGGTGGGGTCCAGTGAGAGGAGCGCGCCCACGATCCAGTAGATCTCTCCTCCCCGCAGCAACTTGGCTTGATGATTGCTCGCGCCTAAGTCAACGAAGCGCTGCCGCTCTTCGATGGCATGGATCACCATCGAGGTCAGGCACAGCTCAAGGTATCGTCCTTTTTCATGCAGATGACCACCAAACTTTGAAATGACGCACTTGTGGTAAATGAAGGCCAGAGCACAGGCTTCCATCTGCCCCTGCCTCCCCTCGATCCAGGTGAGCAAGCGCTCCTCGGGCCAGCGATCGAGCAGTTGCCCGTAGAGGGCCTTTGGCGGATGATGCGAGCCGTGCCGTTGGGCGTCCCAGAGCAGTAGATCTCGGGCGGCCACCTGCAAGGACGCCTCCAGGGCCTCGCCTGGCTGGAGGAGGCGCTTTTTGACGGCTCCGCTTCTGATGGTCTGAGCATAGGTTTGTCTGACCCTTCTGCGCCCCAGCCAGGTGAAGTAGCCAGCGGGATCGCGCCAGGGTACGGACAGGCTACAGCCAGCGCCTAGTAGGACCAGGTGGGCACCACGCGCGCTGAGCGCTGAGATCAGCGGACCATCTTCCTGTTCGCGCAGATAGGGAAAGGCAATCCCCAGCAATCCGTGCCGTTTCCCCCAGATTTCCAGCGCCTTGAGCAAGGTGGGCAGCGTCGATGAGAGCTGGCGCTCCCCGCGCAGGACCCCACGAAAGGCGAAGGGACTCAGGACGACGGCCACGCTCTTCCAGTTGGCCTCGCGTGCCGCTAGAAGCGGCGTGGGGTCCTTGCCGTGGCCGCGCATCAGCGCTTCCGCGCGTGGCCCGACAAAGATGTCCTCAGCGGTATGGAGTGGAGGAGCAGCAGCTCTTGCGCATTCCAACGGCAGGGCGGCGATGGCCTGCCCGTTCAGCCAGGCAACAAAGACCCGCGCCTGTGGGTGAGCAGTCGCAAGGAGCCAGGCAGCAGACTCGAAGGGGTGACGTGGCTGGCCCAGCGTCTCCCACTGTTGTTCCGTCAACTCGTGCCAGCTCTCTAAGAGAGTGACCGTCACCTCACCGTCCCTGTGGAGGCATTCCATTGCTCTGCTCCTTTCTTCTCTTTGGCATGAGCCAGAGGCCCTTTCCTCCCTCTTGCTCTCCAGGGCTAGGGCGCCTGCACAAGGGCCGGTCGTTCAACAATGACAGTATATTGGCTGCCACGATGGAGTTCATCCAGGATGACAAAGCCGCTCGCACTGAGCAGGGTTTGTAGGCTGTGTAGCGAGAGAATGTACGATGATTCTTTCGCGATGGAGAACATGTAATCATTGACGCCTTCATCTGGAAGGCCGCTGCGTACAAAGCAATGCCCGATCGCCAGTTTTCCCCCTGGACGGAGCACCTGGTAGATCTGTCTCAAGCAGGACGCTTTATCAGCAATATAGTGAAACGCGCCGATAAACAAGACGCCATCGATCGATTGTGGCGCAAGCGGAGGAAGGCCATGATTAAGATCCTGGACAACATGCGTGAGGCGAGTCGTCGGAGGAAAGAGCAACTGGCGGCTGACGGCAAGAAAGTCCTCTGACTTATCCACACAGATGATCTCGCACTCTTGCGCGGACCACTCCGCCAGCCGTTGCGCGCCGATGCCTGTTCCCGAAGCCAGGTCCAGAAAGCGCCGTCCTCGTCCTGCTAATGCCTGGACCGCAAAGATGCGTCCGTACTCGTAGAGGGGATTGGTCAGGTTCGTCTGCCAGGCATCAAGGAATGCTTTGTCAAACGTCAACCACCTTCCCGCCTGGCGTAAAAACTGCAATTCAGCCCCAAGAAAGTGGCGTTGCGCTTGCCAGATCGCACCAGCATGCGCGGCTGGCAGCCAGGGTTCCAGCAGGTCTCCTCGAAGCAGGGGGCGGCGCAGATCCCGCTCAAGCGGGTGCAGCCTGGATTCCAGGTCGCCGGGGTCCTTGCGCCGATATGCCTTTACAGGGCCTTCGACATGCTCAAGCAGACCTTGCTCTTCTAAGAGATCGAGCAGGGTCACAACGGTTCTGGCTTTCTCTGGATGAAACGACCATCTGCGCATCAGATCGTCAAGCGTCTGATAGTGGTCGAGTGAGTCTAGCAGGCCACTCGTCACCGCACACGACGCTACCGCTGTGGAGAGGATACGCGCGCATTCTTCTACTGCCCCGTTCAAGCTTTCCTCAGAACGATGAGCCATTGCTTCCTCCTTGCCTCAGATAAGGACCAAACACATCTGTTGCATCCAACTGCGCCATCTCCTCATCTGAGTAGCCCAGCAAGGAGCGCACAATGGCCGCTGTATCCTGGCCGAGCGCGGGTGCAGGGGATGCTTCTTGTTCAAGATGCCCGATTTTGAGCGGAGAACCGAGCAGGGTGAGGGTGCCAAAGACCGGGTGGGGACAGGAAAGAATCAGTTTCCTCGCGAGAACCTGCGCATCTTGCAAGGCTTGCGCGATGCTGTTGACCGGGGCACAAGGGAGGGCATAGGCGGGAAAACTCTTCAGCCACTCCTCGATCGAACGCTCAGCGAGGGTGGTGTCAATCTCTTGCTGCAATACCTCGCGCCACTGCAAGCGCCCTTCAGCGGACTGAAAGCGAGGATCAGCGCGCAAATCGGGTCGATCAAGCGCTTCCGTGAAGCGTTCCCATTGGTCCTGCTTCACAATGCCAACCACGAGCCAGCCATCGCGTGCCCGAAACAGTTGGAATGGCACCAGCGACGGGTGGGCCGAACGACCTCGGCGCGGCGGCTCATATCCTTCGGTGAGCTGCCAAGCCCCCAGATAGGTCAGCAAAGAAATGGCGGTATCAAAGAGGCTAATGTCGCACTCCGTCCCGCGACCATCGCGCAGGGCCGCCAGCAGCGCTCCAATCGTGCTCAGGGCCGCTACATAGCCGCCACAAAAATCGACAAGCGAGAGTCCTGACTTGGTAGGTGGCCCTCCAGGTTCACCTGTCTGGCTCATCCAACCAGCCAGGGCTTGGATGATCGGGTCATAGGCTGGTTCATGGGCGCGGGGACCCGTGAGTCCGTAGCCTGTCAGGAAGCAGCAGACAAGGCGCGGATTGACAGACCTCAACTGCTCATAGCGCACATGGAAGCGATCAAGAACGTCACCGCGTACATTAGCCAGGAAAACATCCGCTCTGGCTGCCAAGGCTTGAAAGACCTCGCGCCCCTCCGCGAGCCGCAGGTCCAGCGCCACACTCTGTTTATTGCGATTGAGACTCTGAAAGAAGAGGCTATCATTCCCCTTCACAAAGGGCGGGATCCTCCTGCCGATATCGCCGCCCGTGCGCGGATCCTCGATTTTGATGATCTGTGCCCCCAGATCAGCAAGCTGAAGCGTTGCGAAGGGGCCAGCGCCGTGCTGCTCCAGGGCGAGCACACGGATACCCTCAAGGGGCCGACGGTTTGCAACTGGCAGCATCATACCAATACTTCTACCTTCCTCCGAACCTGCGAGGCGATAAGCAGGATGCAGCAGGCGATCGCGAGCAGCCCGGCAAGCAGCCAGCCAGATTGCAGCAGAAAAGCAGTTATCAGCACCATCGCAGCCCCAACGGCTGTCCCGACGAGGCTCCCTAACGACTGCGCGGTCGGCAACAGGGGTGCGCTGACCAGGCGTTGCGCAAGGTTTTGTGCGCTGGTATTCACGGCGAGCACCGCGCCTCCCAGGAGCACCATCGTGGGCAAGAGGGCAAACAACTGCGTGCTGATGCCTAACGCGCTGACTCCTCCTGCCAGCACGAGGAGGGAAGGGACGAGCAAACGGCGCTCTTGCATCTTCTCCTGTGAGAGCAAACCCGAGGTGAGCACCGCTCCCAGGGCAAAGGCAAATTCTGCCAGCGTATAGTTGCGTGGCCCCAGCAGGCGCTCGCGCAAGGTCAGGACAGGCAAGGCTGTATTGATGATCAGGATCGTCACGTATCCGAGAGGCAGCGCGGCGATAAACCAACTGGCGGCTGCAATGGGTCGCGATCCGGCGATCTCGCGCAGCACCCTTCTGAACCTCCCTTTGGCGCTGCTCTGTCCCTGCTCCTGGGCAACCAGCGCCTCCGTCTTCAGATCTCTGGTGCACCAGAGCATGGCCGCCGCGATCCCCAGAAAGGTAAGGGCATCATAGAAAATCAGCAAAGGAGGGGCGATCTTGCCAATGAGCGAGGCCGCGAGCATGGCCGAGATCACGCCCCATTGTGAAGCTCCATGTAACCAGGCATTGGCGCGTACCGGGGGAACCAGACCGCGTAAGTGAGGCAGTAATGAGTAGGTCGCGATCCATGAGAGCTGAACCAGGCAGCCAAGCAGGGTCAGAAACCCATAGATCCCCCAGACCGCGCCGTCTCTACTGGTCCACAGCGCCAGCAGCAGGGTCGTGCCCGCCTGCGCCAGGGGAATCAGGTAGGACAATTGCTTGAGGCGACCCTGGTGAAAAAGGGGCTGAAGCGCCGGGATCACCACCGCCGGAGGCACAAAGGTCACTAGGACCGCCAGGCCCACCGAAAGCGCGGCATGCGTCCGCACATAGAGGTAATAGTTGACCGCAACAACGCTCAGCCCTGAACCAGATGAAGAAAAGGCGACAGCCCCAATAAAAACAAGCAAGCGTCGAGAACGATGCAGGTTTTCCCGCCGCTGCGCTAGTGATGACAACCACAATTTCCTGAACACGATGCACAACCCCTTTGTTGGAGTCTAGCGGCTCTTGCCTCCTCTGCCGCGCCCGAAACAGTATGTTCGATGACTGAGGCGAGGGCCGGAGCGGAGACATTTCTCAAGGGGGCAGCGACCTCGGCCTTCCCAGCGTTTTGCGCGAACTCAAGGGGGAGTAATTCGCATAAGCAGTCGAGCCGATAGCGACGTTCTACGATATAAGGCGTGCTATGGAGCAGGTCAAAGAGCGGCCCCTCCTGCACCCTTCGTCGCTCCGGCGGCAGTTGATGCTCAAGGACTGCAATGCGCGGGCTGAGGAATCCCTGCACCGTTACCACCGCCTTGCAGGTGCCGAGGTTGCAACTCGTAGGAGAGAGCAGTGGCTCACAGCGCTCCAACTGCTCAGGGGTAGGATCATAGGAAGGATCGCCAAGCGTGCGTCCATTATGTTGCAGCATCTCGATAATACGTGCCAGGCCATGCCGATCGGTAAAGGGAGCAATGACCTCCGCGACCTCATCTGCATTGCGCCGCTCGATGACCACTTCGACTCCCATGCGCTCTCGTGGTAAGCCGTTGAGCAGCACCGCCAGGCCACGTGGGACCGCGATGCCATCCAGTTGCTCATAGGGGAGTCGCTGCGGCGCGACTGCGAGCATCTGGGCCGCTAGCCGCGCATCAGCACTCCAATACTTCACATAGAACGAGACGGGATACGCTCTCAGGCGCGCTACCGCCTGCTCTGGGGTCATGCCCCAATAGCGCTGGCACACCTCCTTATCTCCAAAAATCATGCCATTCGTGAAGACAAGCGCAGGTAAGTCAAGCTCGCCACACGCTTCTAAGAACGACCACCAGCCTTCGTCGATGGTTGGTTCACCCTCTCCGGGGACGTAGACAAACTGCGCCCCGAGTTGCTTCGCTTGACGAAGGACTTGCCTTCTCTCCTCTGGCTTGAGTTCATGCTTTTTCCGCCGTCGATCCGTGAAACAAATAGCACAATCCGCATTACATGCTCCTGTGAGCATGAGCGCGATGAACGCAAGGGAATGCTGGCGGTTCTCTTCAACATAGGCCGCTATTTCTGCCCGGCTCGCACTATGCAACATGCTGCGAAACCCCTGCCAATCTTGCCGGTTGCAGAGAAATTGCTCGACCACTTCCTCAAAACCTGCAATATAATCGGCAGCCGCATTGACTGCCGTGGCCTTGAGCCACTGAACCTGGGAAATTTGCTGCTGCGGAAAGCGGCGGTCTATCTTCGCTATACATGAGCTTCCCATTTCTCTCATTCTCCTGTTCATGAACAAGCAGACGGCGATCTTTTTGCGACAAAGGTGAGCGCTGTGGTCTCTCTCGCTCTCGCTCCATTCAAAGTATATGCATCTCATGTATAGCGAAGCTGTACATCTCGTAGTGCTGAGGCTACAGGCGGAAAAGTCAAAAGATTTCCGGCAGTTCTGCGTTCAGCCTCGCCTGGCGGGGACAAGGGGCGTTCACAGACAGGGTGGGTTCATTCAGCAGGAAAAATGATCGTTGCTTGACTGGCGCAAAATTGCGTGGTAAAGGCGATCAGCTCTTGGGCGGCGGCAGTCAGCGTGGTGGGGTCGGCGGCAGGATGGCCTTGCAGGATACAGCAACAGTGCGTCGTCGCGAGGGTAATTTTTGTTTTCTCTGCTTGGCGCACCTCCAGCCAGCAGAGCAAATCGTGCTGATCATCGACATAGCCATAAGCGCCAGCACGCACGGATTTTGCCTGGGGGGCGCCTAATGGCCAGAAATGCTCTGCGCCAGTGGTCAAGCGCAGATGAATGTTCCCCTTCACAGCCTTCAGATCATGGGCGCCCAGCGCGAGGCAGGTGCTCACCGAAACCAGGTTATAGATATCGACCAGGAGGTTGATCTGGGGCAGCGTTCCTTTCTCCAGCAGGAAGGTGAGCAGATTCACTGGCGAAGGAACCTCCTTCTTGCTCTGAATGCCCACAGCCTGGTGCAGTTGCCAGAAGCCCGTGAGCAATGGATGCTGCTGGATCTGCTCTCGCGTTATCCTGGCCCTCAGCTCGCTCAACCGCTGCTCCTTTAGCTCTTCAAAGGCTGGATCGGCTGCCTTGTTCTGGATATCTTTCAGGAGAAGACAGAGACAGCGAATGCCTAGCCTCTGTATTTCTGGTGCAACCTCAAATTGTGGCTGTTGATGCGACATGATAAGCCTTTCACCTCTCTCTTGCCTGCTAGCGCATTGTCGGGCAACTCTCTACCCGTTTTCCGAGCAGAGGGCAGCCAGCGTGCCTGGCCTCCCGACATGTCGTATTTTATCACATCCCAAGAAGTTACTCATTTGATACTACATTGCGTATAGCTTTGCTATACCTATCATGCGTATCTTCCTCTAACAGACAGAATGATTTCTGGCACCACCTGTTAAGGAAGCGAAGGTAACTCAAGAAAGAGTATGCTCATAGATACACAAACACTCGTGTTCATAGGAATCGTCGCCATTATTACCATTACCCCTGGAGTAGACACAATGCTGGTCTTTCGCGATGTCCTGGCGCGAGGGCAGCAAGCGGGCATTTTTACCGCGCTGGGGATATGTTCGGGACTCTTTTTTCACGCCACGCTCTCGGCGCTGGGTCTCTCGCTGCTCCTGATGCACTCGACCACGCTCTTTGCGCTGGTGAAGTTGTGCGGCGCGCTCTATCTCCTCTTTCTCGGCGGGAACTCGCTCTGGCAACTACGTGAGACTTCCAGCAGCCAGAAGAAAGGGCTTATCCAGCAAGAGCGGCCTCAACAAGGGTGGCTCACCCGGCTCATTCAAGGCAGGCAACCCGCCTGGGGACGACTGGCCATTGCACGGTATGCTGCACCCCTCGCGGATGGCAAGCGGTCGGTTGCTGCAACTCAGCGGCTTGCCCCCGCCTTCAAGCGCATTCACCTGGTAAGCCCGGAGGCGAGTCAGGCGCGGGAGAAGACGCGCTGGCGCTCCACGCGAGCAGGCTTTTTGTCAAATGCCTTCAATCCGAAAATAGCTGTCTTCTATCTGGCATTTCTGCCGCAGTTCATTCACCCTGGGGACCCGGTGCTGGTGAAATCGCTCTTTCTGGCGAGCATTCACTTTGTCTTAGAGACCGTTTGCAAGGGACGTATCACGAAGCCCACCTGACTTGCCTTCTCTGGGGTCTCACCGCGCTGCCGCCTGACTGAGCCGCCCGGCCAGAGCCGTCCCGTCTACCACTGCCGATCCAGCACGCGCCGACTGGCAAAGCCAATGGCTTTTGTTGGCCCAACCAGGATGGCGCGTTCCTTTCGCGCGTCAGGCCTGTGTAGAGTAAGTTACGACTGAGCAGGACGAAGTGGGACATAATGTAACGCGATATGCAACTTTTTTCATTGTTCGATGGAAGCGAACTTGAGGGTCTTGGAAAAAGTCTTGCAAGAAAGCTCTTTGGCTTCCAGGTATTGCCGCAGCGCAAAAGGAAGTTGCACATCGCGTCATGGTAGGGTGTTGCCATGTCAAGGATTCATCCATGAAAATGTGAGAGAACTCCTCCGAAACGAGCAACATGTCAAGCGTCAGCCTCACCAGCGATTCTTGCAGTCCCCTCAGACCGGGGCATGGCTCTGAAACAAGAGAAGAACAATCAAGCTACTCCTGCTAAAGAAGACTTGCAGTCCCCTCAGACCGGGGCATGGCTCTGAAACCAGTCGTCCCCATTACGACGAATCCGCAGGGGAGTCACTTGCAGTCCCCTCAGACCGGGGCATGGCTCTGAAACCATCGAGTACATACGTATCAGCATACTGGCAGTAGTTCTTGCAGTCCCCTCAGACCGGGGCATGGCTCTGAAACCCATGCGTCTGCTCCTGGACACCCTGAAGAAGGAGAACTTGCAGTCCCCTCAGACCGGCTCTCTCCCCGACACTTCTAATACCCGAGAGAAGCAAGCAAGCTCTTTTCCTTTAGAAGCGCATGGAAAAGCGCCATTGGCCATGGTGCCGACGCAAAAGTAAGCACTGGCGTAAAGCCCCGTCATAGCTTGCGCGCTCGATATCGCGTAAATAGAGCCGACCCAGCCGCAAGTGGCCTTTGTCGCGACGATC
>Ga0209581_1003172_pt1 | contig 14479 bp, 4 predicted proteins | sample Coa_R2_FD_187160 | JGI IMG/M metagenome (GOLD analysis project Ga0209581, IMG submission 187160) | Surface soil microbial communities from Centralia Pennsylvania, which are recovering from an underground coalmine fire - Coalmine... | ecosystem: Environmental > Terrestrial > Soil > Unclassified ...
TACGGAACTCTGCGGGAGAGCCGATCTCCGGGGCCGTGGCAACTCTCGCCGACTCGAGCGGAAAGACAATTTCGCAAACCACAAGCGATGCTCACGGCGAGTTTCAGTTTTCTGCGCCCCACGCGGGAGCGTTTTCGCTTCGCGCCGAGAAAATGGGAGTCGGAAAGTCCAAGCTCCAAGCCTTCCGTCTGGCAGCGGGTGAGCGACGCCACGTCGAAGTCGTACTCATGAACGAAGCTGCGGACACAGCTGCTGCGGATATCGAGTTTGCGGACGATCCAGGTTTCACGGTAGCGGGAGTCAACGATGGCACCGACGTAGGCGGTCACGGATCGGATACGACGCGCCGAACCGGCGAGTCGCTCGCGCGGGAAACGCTGGACCTGAAGTCCACCGCGGAAGACGAAGCTGGCTCTCCGACAGACTCGGATGCGGCAAGGAACGCGACCGCACACCGCGTCCGGGGAGAAGCCGCGGAGCGCTCCGGCGACCCTGTCGGCGCGGTACGCGAATTCGAGCTTGCCGTTCGTGCGGACCCCAGCGAGCAAAATTACTTTGACTGGGGCTCGGAGTTGCTGCTGCACGGTGCGCCGCGGCCCGCTGCCGAGGTTTTTTCAAACGGCTCGAAAGCCCACCCTTCCTCGTCCAGAATGCTCGCCGGTCTTGGAGCTGCGCTTTACGCTAGCGGATCGCCCGAAGAAGCCGCGCGCCGCCTTTGCCAGGCATCGGATTTAAATCCCGCCGCGCCGGCTCCCTATCTGTTTCTTGGAGAAATCCAGGAATCCTCCGCGGTCCCACTCGCATGCGCAAAGGAAAAACTCGCTCGATTCGCGCAAACGCAGCCGAGCAATGCATTGGCCAATTACTATTACGCCGTAAGCCTGGCCAAGCGAGCCCAGAATTCGGCGGGTACCTTGGAGGCCGGCACATCGGAAATCAAGCAAGCCCAAGCTCTGCTTGAAAGGGCTGTCGCGCTTGACCCCAAGCTTGCCGAGGCGCACCTGCAGCTGGGGGTGCTCTATATGGCTCGAGGCGATACTGCACGCGCAGTTGCCTCTTATCGGATGGCCGTGACATCGAAGCCCATGCTCCCCGAGGCACACTACCGCCTCGCCCTGGCCTACAAGCGAAACGGAGAGAACGCAAAGGCCGAGCGCGAATTTCAGCTTTACCGCGAGACACGGAAAGCCGAAACCGCCGCCACCGAGGCGCGCCGCCGCGAACTTCGCCAATTCTTGGTCATTTTGAAAGACGAACCCCCCGCTACGCGTTAAGCCGCATGGACGAACCACAAACGCACTGCCTCGATGCTATTGGGCGCCCGTCTTTTCTGCGGGCAGGATGCCGCTTCCTTCACGAATCGTGATGATTTGGTTCGCCCTGATTTGCTCGAACCGCTCCAGTTTCCCGGTCGTCGGCCATTTCACTTCGATGAGATCCACCGTCTGGCTCTTGCCCAGGCCAAAGTGCAGCCGCAAATCCGATTGTGACATTACGCTTGACCCGCTGTGCACCTCATCCATTTGTGCATGCGTGCCGGTTACAACGCGCACGCGCGCGCCAATCGCCGTTCGATTGCACTTCGTTCCAATCAGCTTGATCTTGATCCAGTTCTGCGCATTGCCCCCGTCATTGCGGAGCAGAGAAGGAACGTCATTCATGTTCAGAATAAGCGCGTCAATGTCGCCGTCATTGTCGTAGTCACCGAACGCCGCGCCGCGGCTCGAAAAGCGCTCGGTGATGCCCGGTCCCATCTGCGCGGAAACGTCCTTGAATTGTCCCTTGCCCAGATTCCGGTAAACGAGGCGCGGATTCGCAAAGGTTTGCCCGATATCGTGCCCAGCTATTTCCGGGTAAACGTGCCCGTTCACTTGCATGATGTCGGGCCAGCCGTCGTTGTCGTAATCGAGAAAGGCACAGCCCCACGCGACATACTGGTTATTGACGCCGACTCCTGAAGCGAACACGACGTCGGTAAAGGTTCCGTCCGCGTTGTTGTGATAGAGATTGCAGGTGTCATCGGCAAAGTTCGTCTTGAAAATATCGAACCAGCCGTCGCAATCGTAGTCGGCGACAGCCACGCCCATGCCTGCTTGCTCGTGTCCGTTTTCGCTGTAAGCGCAGCCCGCAATCACGGCGACATCCGTAAACGTGCCGTCATGATTGTTCTTGAAAAGAATACTCGGCTGCGAATCGACCGCCACGTAGATGTCGGGCCAGCCGTCGTTATCGAAATCGTAGGAGACCGCGGTAATGGAATAACGCGGGCCAGGTTTCAAGATGCCGGCCTTTTCGGAAACATCGCTAAATGTTCCATCCCCATTGTTGTGATAGAGAATGTTTGTGTCGCCGGGCATTCCGCGTGGTCCGCACATCACGGGAATCCCCTTCCACTGGCACTTTTCGGGCTCCTCCTTGGCGGGCACTTTGTCCGGATCCAGCTTGATGTAATTGCAAACAAAGAGGTCGAGCCTTCCATCCCGGTCGTAGTCAAGCCAGGTGCAACCCGCGCCCCAGCGAACCTGCTCGCCATGAAGCCCGGCTTTCTTCGTTACGTCCGTGAATGTGCCGTCGCCATTGTTGTGGAAAAGAATGTTGTGGCCCCAAAAGCAGCAGAAAAGATCGTCCCAGCCGTCATTATCGTAGTCGCCCACGCAGACGCCGGTTTGCCAGCCCGTGCGCGCTAAGCCGGACCTTGCCGTAACGTCCGTGAACGTGCCGTCGCGATTGTTTTTGTAGAGATGCGAAGTGGGGGCTTTGCCTGCGGGCCATTCGGTATTGAAACGCGTGCCGTTCGTCAGGTAGATGTCCAGCCAGCCATCTTGATCGTAATCGAAAAAGGCGAGCCCGCTCCCCTTTGCCTCGATGATGTATTGTTTGCGGTCCACGCCTCCCCACACATTTGCAGTGGTCAAGCCGGCTTCACGCGCAACATCCACGAAGCGCACGGAGGCATTGGGGAGGCTCGCTGCTTCCAGAACTGCCGAACGTTTCCACTTCCAAAGCGGCGTCGCGAGCGCCTCGATCAGCGCGCCGCCGAGCACAACCAGCGAATTGCCAAGAAATCGCCGCCGGTGAGAATTCATGGTCAGAGGGTGCGATCCGCTATTGCCAACGCGAATTGCAATAGTTGTTGGCGAGCTTGCATCGGCAACGGCTGCTGAATCGTGGACGCCGTTTGCGGAGCGCGCTCCAGAGCTTCTTCAATGCGGCTTACGTCCAGCCCGTACGCCGTGCCGCTGCCCTTGAAGCGATTCAGCACCTCGCGGGCCTTCGCGATCTCTCCGGTTTCGTAGTAGAAGAAGCCAAGCGTCGAATAGCCGCCCGCCCATTCGGGAAGCAATTCCACGCAGCGCTCAAAATACGCCGCCGCCTGTGGCGTCTCGCCCTCGAGCGCGGAAACAAGCCCGAGGCCCCAGAGCAGCTTGCCGGAGCTTGGAATTCTCTCCAAGCCCTTCTTCAGAGTGCCTCCGGCCGCGGCTAAGTCGCTTCTCCGTAACTGCACAAGCGCCAGCGACAGATAATCCTGATCATTGTCCGGGTTCCGTTGGATCGCATCGCGAAAAATCTCGGAAGCATGCGCGGCATCTCCGAGATGCGCGTAGACATCGCCTAACAGCGAGAGATACGCGCTGTCTTGGCGGCCCTGCGCCGAAACCTGCTGCGCGAATTCCAGCGCTTGGGAGTAAGCCGCCTTGCGGAAATACGCATCCGCAAGGTCGAATTTCACGTCGTCCGATTCGGGATTGGCGCGCAAAGCGCTCTGAAAGTGCTCTATCGCGTCGTCGTACAAGCGATAGCGGGCCAGCAGAACGCCGACACCGGTCTGCGTGCGGAAATCACCGCCGCTGACCTGATCCAGCTTCGCCACGGCCTTCCTGGCGTCATCTGCCTTGCCCAGCTTAAGGTACGTTTCGGCAAGCAGATAGAGATTTTGCGGCTCGTCGGGATGCTTGGCCAGCTCTTCCGTCAGTTGCGTCAGGTCAAGCTGTGCGCGCTCTTGCGGCGCAAGGTTCGAACGATTATTCAAATAGTCGAAAAGATGCTGATATGGCAGGGGACCATTGGCCGGTTGCTTCGATAGCGTCTGGAAAACGCTCAGGTCCCGCTGGGCCGCATCCATCTGGTGCAGGCTGCGTTCCACCATCGCCAGCTTGTAATAGCCCGAAGCCGGGTCGTGGCTCACCTTTACGTACCGCCTTAGCAGCACGGCAGCGGCTTCGTATTGCTTGTTGGCGACTCGCAGATTCGCGAGCTCCAGCAGTGCATCGGAGAAATTCGGATTCGCCTTAAGCGCTTGCTGAAAAAGCAGCTCCGCCTTCGCCTGATTTCCCTGCCGCTCCTCGATAAATCCAAGATTGAAAAGGCAGGAAGCGTTATGCGCATCATGCTTCAACCCTTCCTCGAAGTATTTTCGCGCTTCGTCAAAGCGCCCGAGATGACGGTAGGAAAGACCCAGGAAAGCGTACGACCGCGCGGAAGGATCCAGCGAGACCAATTCCTTAAACACGGCGATCGCTTTGTCCGATTTCCCGGACATAAAGTAGCTCTCACCAAGGGCCGCGCGAAGGTCGGCTCTCTTCGGATCGAGTTTTGTGCCGGCTTCGAGCAACGGGATCGCATCCTCGAAATAGTTTTGCGTCATGCTTACGCGCGCGAGCAGGAAAATGGTGTCGGTGTTCTCCGGCGCTAGTTTGTGAGCCCGGGCAAGCGCGTCGAGCGCGTCCACGGCGCGGTTTTGATCGAAGTAAAGCTGTCCCAGCAAGTAAAGCGTTTCCGCGGAATCGGGCTTCAATTTCAACGCTTGATGCAGAGCGAGCTCCGCCTTCGCAGGCTGACCGGCGCGGAGATAAGCCTGACCCAGGTTGTGCAGAATCTCGAACGTTTCCGGCTTGAGCGCGTTGGCTGCTTCCAATTCGCGCGCTGCCGCCAAATATTGTTTTTCGCTCGCCAGTAGAATGCCCAGCGTGAAGTGGACCTGCACGTCGTTCTTGGCTGCCGCCGAAATCTCGCCGGCCAGCCTTAATCCCTCTCGGTTTCGTTTTGCTCGAAGGCAGGCACGAACGAGGTTCATGCGCGCCGCGGTGTTGCTTGGCGGAACACGTTGTAAATAAAGGATGGCTTCGTTTGGCGCGCCTCTGGCCATCAATACCAGGCCAAGATTGTAGTCGGCATCCCGATTTGCCGGATCGAGCCGCAGCGCTTCGCGAAACTCTCTCTCCGCCGCATCCAGATTCTGCTGCGCGACGTAGGTGTTGCCTAGGTTATTTCGCGCCTTCGCGGACTTAGGGTCCAGTTTCGCCGCATGCTGGAACGCTTCCAGCGCGCTTTGGAAGTCCTTTTCCGCGCTGTAGACAATGCCAAGCAGGCTGTAAGCTTCGGCGCTCGAAGGATGGACTTGCAATTCTTCCTGAAGCTTTGCCTTGGCCGTCTCGAACTGTCCTTCCTTGATCAAGGCTTCGACGTCAAGGAAGCCCGAGGCTGCTTTGTTTGTTTCCACCGAAGCAGCCGGGGTTTGCGCGGAAGCGATCACCGCAAGCGCCAGCGCAAAAGCTGACGCGGTCATGGCCAAGACCAGTGCGCGGCGGCCCCCCGGACGAACGACATTCGGCAAGAAAGCGCGCTCCTCGGTTTCCAGCCGCGTCTGGCCGCCGCGTTCAGGCAAATCGCAGTTCAATTTAGCCTCTCCAATGCTTCCCTGGCCATTTTGTGCTGAGGCTGCCGCAGCAGAAGAGCCTTCAGCACTTCTTTGGCTTTCTCCTTCTCCTGCAGGAGGGCGTACAAGCGGGCGAGATTCAGATACGCCTGATCGAAATCCGGCGCCGCGCTGATGCATTCGCGAAATTTCGCTTCGGCGTCCGCATGGCGTTGCTGACGCGCCAGCAGCACGCCCAAGTTGTTAAGCGCGTCCGGATATTCAGGCCGCAGCGCCAGGGCGCGCCCAAGAAATTGTGCAGCCCGGTCGTTCTGGTCCTGCCGCGCGTAAAGCATGCCAAGGTTGTAGTTCACCTCCGGGTCGTTGGGCGAAACGGCCAGAGCCCGCTCCAGCATTTTCTGCGAATTCGCCAAATCGCCTTCGCGACGGTACAGGTTCCCGAGATTGACCAATGCAGTCGTGTACGCGGGCCGCAGCTCGAGCGACTTGTTGAAGTACCCAACAGCCTCTTCGCTGCGGCGCTCCTGCGCGGCAATCATCCCCAGATTATTCCAAGCCTCCGGATAGTTGGGCCGCAGCTTCACGGCGCGCTCGAGCAACCGCTGTGAATCGGCCAAAGCGTTTCGACGCAAGTAGAGCGTTCCGAGGTTGTAGAGCGCTTCCGGATCGTTTGGCCGCGCCGCGATGACTTGCTTGAAGGACGCTTCGGCTTGCTCCAAATAGCCGTGCTGAAAGAAGGCAACGCCGTACGTGAAGTCGTTCCGCCGAAATTGTTCCTGGTACAGTTTTCCGGGGAAGGGAAGCGCGCGCGCCAAGCGCTCGGTCGCCGTTTTCGGCATGCGGTTCGCATCTTCTGCCGCTCGGAACGGGTCGCATTCACCTTGATACACTTTGACGATGTTCCCTTCGGTGTTCAGGAGCAGCGAAGTGGGCAATCTCAGATCGCGCCGCCAATCGAAGAGGTAGCGATACACAAGGTTGTAAACGCCAGCCACATCGGGTGTTGCGAGGAGCACCGGAAGTGAAGGAGCCGCCGTGCTTGCAATGGCGCGCACTTGGCCGGCTGCTTCCGCGCCATCCACGGTAATTGCGAGGATTTGGACACCGGCCGTATTCAGCGCACCGGCGTGATTGTGAAACCCTCGCAACTGGCTGATGGAAGCTTCTGCGGCAGCCGACCAGAAACAGAGAAGAACCGGCGTACCGCGAAGGTTGCGAAGACTGTGCAGGTTCCCGAATAGGTCCGGCAAGGAAAATTCCGGCGCGGGCAGCGGTTCGATTAGCCAGGTTGCAATGCCTGCGGCCTCCGGTTCCGAAGCCTGGTTGTTCGCTTTTTGCCGGTAGATTGCGGGACACGCTTCAAACGGCTGCGATTGGAATGTGATGGCACCTTCTTCTATCCGCACGCGGTGATTCACCGGCAAATGTTCAAAGGTCTGCCGCAAACCGCTTGGCCAGAGCACCGTCGCCCGCACGGCGCCCTGGGGCTTGCCCAAACCGAAGAACACTTCTTTCGTGTGCTGCGACAAAAATCCGGATCCCGCCTGCAAGTACTTGGTTTGGCGGAGCGTCCCCGTTTCCACGGTGATCGCCGAGCCGATCGCGTCGCGATTGCTCTTCGTTCCGCGCAACCGGAACGCAATCGCATCCCCAATATCCGCCATCGCGTTATGCAGTAAGCGCAGCTGAGGTCCACTGCGATTCTTCAACACGAGCTCCAGTCGCCCATCGCCATCCAAATCTGCCAGGGCAAAGGCCCGGCTGTCATCCGCGAAGTCGAGCGCCGCCACTCCGGAAGCTTCGGCGAACAGGCCATCCCCGGTGTTCACCAGCAGGACGTTCCTCTCGAATCCATTCCACATCGCGCCTGAGCGAATCAACTCGTTAATCGCATTCCATCCCCGTTCGTATTCAGGCGAGGAAACGTTACTCAGCGGAGACTTTCCCACAACCTGACGCCAGAAGAAGCTCGCCAGATCGGCCGAATCATTCTGCTTGGCATCCGAGGCGGCCGGCCCCGAGATGTAGCCGTTGGCGATGTACAAATCCGAGTGTCCATCGTTATCGAAGTCCCACGCATCTGAAGACCACGCCCACCGTCCCATCGCCGCTCCGCACTCGCGGCTCACGTTCGCGAACGTCCCGTTGCCATCGTTCCGGTACAGAGCATTTCCTCGCGCATGATTGCGATAGAGCGCCCGCACCGGCTCCGCATCCTCGGGATGAAAATTCTCCTGCTCCGAAACCCGAATACCCGCCGCCGACCACATATTGGCGGCGTAGATATCCTGGCTGCCGCTGTTTCCGAAGTCGCACCAGCACGCGCTCATTCCCGCGCCTGCATCGTTCGCACGCGCTTCGTCCGATATCGCCGCAAACGTACCGTTGCCGTCGTTGCGATAGAGATTGCTTCGCCCAAAATCATTCGCCACGAAGAGGTCCGGCGCGCCGTCCCCGCTGGAATCGCCCCATGCGCACGCAAAACTGTAGCGGTCATTCTCGGCGTCGAGGCCGGCGGCCTCCGTGCGATCGACAAAACGCCAATCGCCCTCGTTGTGCAGGAGAAAATTTGGCGGGCCGTTGCGCGCGTCGAAATACGGTGCCGGATAGTGATATTGGTCCAATCCTACGTAGTAGCTGTAAAGGCAGAAGTAAATGTCGAGCCGGCCGTCGCGGTCGTAATCCGCCACAGCCGCATGCGTGAAAGTTCCCTCCGGCTCTCGCAGGAACCGAAACGCATCCTCCTTCAGCGCGAATGTGCCGTCGCCGCGATTCACAAAAAGCAGCGGTCCGGTGCCGCGAACGACGAGCAAGTCCTGTAAACCCCGGTTCTGAAAATCCGCAAAGAGCGCGCACGCTGTCCCGTCCAGCACGCCAACGCCGGCTCGTTCCGTGACATCCTCAAACGTGCCGTCACCGCGATTGTGATAGAGGCGGTTGGGCAGTCCTGAGGGCTGGCAGACATACAGGTCATCCCGGCCATCTCCGTCGAAGTCTCCCGCCGCGATACCATTGTTTCCGTAAACGTCGATCCCGCAGGCGCCGTCCAGCACGGACCGCCAATAATCCACGCCGCGGAGCATCTGCCTCCGGTATGAATCCAGCCCGCCGAAAGCAGCCGCGGTCACATCCAGGAACATCGGCCCGCCTCCGCGGCTCAGTATTTCATCCGTCGCCTGCCATTTTTGCGCGCGCCAGCCCGCGGCGTCCTGCTTCCACTCCGTTCGCCACGTTCCGACGCGTTCTTCGCGCGTTCGGTCACTCCGGACACCCACGATGTCATACCGGATGTCGGCAGCCACCTGCAACGGCTCGCGTCCGGTCTCCCGAATCCCGGTGATTTGAAACTCAGCTGTTTCGACATGCCCCAGGATGTCGAAATATTCGCGCAGCTCCTGCAGGAAGCGCTCTCGCGCAGAGGCCAGGTCCTGAGGAAAAATCCGCCGAACGACTTCGATTGCGCCGCCGCGTAACTTTCTTTCCTGCTGCGGCTTCAAACTGGTTGCAAGCATCTCGTTGCCGAAGAAAAGGGACGCCGCGGCATCGGCGGGCTGACCTCGGAGCAAATCCCTGCTCCACACATCCAGGAGTCGCGAGATTTCGAAGGCGTGCTTTTCCGTTACGAATTCGTCACTTCCCGGCGCCACGCGGCGCAGAACATCCTCGAGTGGCCCCTTCTCGGCATACCGCGGCTGAAAGCGTGGATCCGCAAGCGGCAACGGCGGTGCAAAGCCGTCCATTGGCGCAGCCCACGCCCGAATCGGGGCTGGGACTAACAGCACCGGAGCCCAGCGTATTCCGCCGAGGAATCGCCGCCGGGAAATCCCTTTTCTATTCTTCTCGCCCGCCATGCCGCTGCTCTTGCCGACCGCTCGGATGCTAGCACCTCGTACACACCCCTCCAACCGCTGCGTCCACGTGAGGCACGCTGGCTCCACGCAAGAGTTTCCGCTAACTTTTCCGGAAACCTACTGTGATGCCGGTCCGGACGATTCTCCGAGCACCAACTCGGCCGAAACCTGGTACTCGCGTCCGCGGGGATTCGCGGCGGAGCACAGCTCATGCAGCGCGTCAGCCGCCATTCGTCCCAGCATGTCGCGGTGGATATCGACCGTGGTGATGGAAGGATTGGAGTACTCTGCCAGGCGCGTGTTGTCGAATCCGGTGACGGAGATGTCTGCGGGCACGCGCACGCCGGATTTTGTCAAAGCCTTGATTACGCCGACGGCGGTCAGGTCGTTGACCGCCATCACAGCCGTCGGCCGCGGCGTCATCTTGAGAAGGGCCGTCCCGGCCGCTAGTCCGCCTTCGAATCGCAAATCGCCGGGAAGGACCGGCCCGGGTTCCAAGCCCAGCTCGCGCATGCAGTTCTCGTACGCTTGCAATCGCGCCACGTTTGACTTCAGGGCCGGCCGGCCGGCCACGAACGCGATGCGCCGATGGCCGTTCTGGTACAAGTATTCGACAATCTGCTTCATGCCTGAAAAATAGTCGACCCGCAGATTACTCGAGTACCCTTTTACTGGCGCCAAATCGAGGAAGGCCACGGCGATGCGGCGCCGCGCGAATTCGTTGATCAGCCGGAGGCTGATTTCCGAGGTCATCACCGCAACGCCGCGCACGTTGTGCTCCATCATGCGCTCGGCAGCCTCGCGTGTGCGCCGGGTGTCGTAGTTTGTGTCGCTCAGAATCGCGTCGTAGCCGAGGCTCCTCGCGCGCACCTCGAAGCTCTTGATCACTTCCGGGAAAAACGGATTCTCAATGTCCGAAACGATGATTCCCAGTGTCCGGCTTTCCCGCGAGGCGAGATTCCGCGCATGCGCGTTTGGGAAATAGCCCAGCTTCTTCACGGCGGAAAGCACCAGCCGGTGCGTTCCGCGTCCTACCTTTCCGGTATTGTTCAGCACATTGGAAACGGTTGCCGTCGAAACGCCAGCCGCTTTCGCCACGTCGCGAATCGTAAGAGCCATGAGCCGATGCACCAGCCGTTCAGGCGTTGAGTTTCGGGGTGTTGCACGAATCACCGTGCTTCCACGGCAGCCCTCGGAGTATAGGGTAAACAAAAATGCTTGACAACCAGCAACGCTCATGCTAAACGAGAAACCCAGATTAAACGGTTAATTCAGATTAACCGTTTCGCTTTGGGTCCTGTCGGGCGTTTCGCTTTGGGGTTGTCGGGTCGCTTTCATTCTCGCTGTGATTTTGGGGATGTCCGTAGCATTTTTCACCGCGTGCCAGTTGGGGTTCTGTCTCGCGGTTCTTGAATAAATTCACGTTCCCGTTTTACGGTTCCAGCTCCTCGCCGGCAGGCGGCGCGGAGGGGAGCCTCTTCTCGTATGCCGCTGCTGGCATATCGAGCCATGCTGAGGAGGTAAGTCATGGAGCATCACCTCGCGATATCCTGGGTTAAGCGGTTAGCCTTTTTCTCCGCGGCCGCTGGCTTGCTGTTCTTTGCCGTCCCCAGCCGGCTCCAAGCCCAGGTCGATACCGGCAGCATTCTAGGCACGGTCACGGATGCGTCGGGGGCCTCCGTCACCGGCGCCAAAGTGACACTGATCAACGAGGGTACGGGCGCGGAGCTCAGCACCACCACAGGGGCAGATGGCGGTTACAAGTTCACTCCCGTTCGCATCGGGAGCTACAAGCTCTCGGTGAGTCTCCAGGGGTTCCAAACAGTTGTACAGACCGGTGTCACAGTCAACGTGGGAGAAAATGTGGTCGCCAATTTCACGTTGAAGCCCGGCACGGTCACGGAAACCGTCAGCGTTGAGTCCACTATCCCAGTCCTTCAGTCGCAGGACGCCTCCGTCGGCCAGGTGGTTGACTCGAAGAACGTGAACGACCTTCCCTTGAACGGCCGAAACTTTACCTTCCTTGCACAATTGGCCGCGGGAGTGAACTCTCCGCAGGCGGATACTCGCGGCAACGCCTCCACCGGCGCTTTCGCCGCCAATGGCCTGCGCCCCGCACAGAACAACTATCTCCTAGACGGCATCGATAATAACTCCGATACCGTGGACTTTCTGAATGGCACCAACTTTGTTGTCCTTCCTCCGGTCGACGCCATTCAAGAGTTCAAGGTGCAGACCTCCGGCTTCAGCGCCGAGTACGGCCGCTCCGGCGCCGCGGTTTTGAATGCGACGATCAAGTCCGGCACGAACGAATTTCACGGCACCGCGTGGGAGTTCTTCCGCAACGATAAGCTGGACGCGGCGGATTTCTTCGAAAACGCGGGAAACATTCCGAAGGGGGCCTTGCGTCAGAACCAGTTCGGTGTTTCCATCGGCGGGCCCATCAAGAAAAACAAAATCTTCATTTTCGGTGACTACGAAGGTTTGCGGCGCGTTCAGGGGACCGTCGCTACAGGAACTGTTCCGACGGCTTTGATGCGCAGCACTGGCTACACCAATTTCACCGAACTGCTCGCACAGGGCGGAACGGAGACGGACGACTTGGGCCGCACCTTCGCTGCTGGCACGATTCTCGACCCCGCCACCACTCGTGCAGTAACGGCTGGGCAAGTCGATCCAGTGACCGGGCTTACTGCTGCGAAGACGGGGTTCGTCCGGGATCCCTTTGGCTCATGCCCGATCAACACGACAAACTACACGAGCAACGGGTGCCAAACGGGTCTTAACATTCTTCCCGCAGGGCGATTGGATGCGAACGCCATCAAGCTGTTGAATTTGTATCCCAACCCGACAACGGGATCTCTTTTTAGCAACTATGCAGTATCGCCGAAGCTCTTCGAGCATCGTAATGCCTTTGACACCCGCATGGACGTCAATTTCAGTGAAAAGGACCAGCTCTTCTTCCGGTTCAGTCTGGCGGATGACCCGCAGTTTATCCCCGGGATTTTTACGGGTATCGCCGATGGCGGGGGATTCCAGCAGGGCGATCAAACAGCCAATGCCCAGCAGAGCGCCCTGGGCTATACGCATACGTTTAGCCCGACGCTGATCAACGTCGCGCGCGCCGGCTTGAACTACTTGCACACGACGCGAGTTTCTCCGCCGGCTAACGACTTGAGCGATATCCCGGGCCAGTTCGGCATCCTGGATATCCCGCAGGAGCACGAGAACGGTGGCCTGCCGGCGTTCGGCATCAGCGGCTACCAGACCTTGGGCAGCAATGCCTTCCTCCCGTCGGACGAAGTCAGCTCCACGTTCCAGTTGACTGACGACCTGACGAAGATTTATGGGAAGCACACGTTCAAGGCCGGCTTCGAGTGGCAGCACGTTAAGTTTTCAACCTTGCAGCCACCCTGGTCGCGCGGGCAATTTAACTTCGACGGAACCTACACGGACGTCCCCGGAATCACAAGCGGCAACGTGGGCATCGCTCAGTTGCTCCTGATTCCACAAGCCTCAACGGTTCCAAACGGGATCGATTATGTCGGCGGGCCGGACAGCGTATTCGTCTCGAATATTTCTCTGACGGACAACGGGAAGAACTACTACGGGACTTACATCAACGATGATTGGAAGGTCACCAGCAAGCTGACGTTGAACCTCGGTCTTCGCTGGGATTATTTTCAGCCGGTTTACGAGCACCACGGCGCGCAGGCTAATTTCATTCCAACCGGCGGACCGACCGGCGGGCCCGCCTATCTGTTGCCTACGGGCAAGACGGACCTGAGTTTCCTCACATCCGTCGATTGCTCGAACCCGGCGAATGCCAATTTCCTTACCTGCTTGCTGGCTAAGGACGGAATAGACCTCTCGATCGGCAAGTTCGGAAAGAGCCTGGCGACAGGCCAAAAAACCAACTTCGCTCCGCGGTTTGGCTTTGCCTACCAGGCCACGCCAAAACTTGTGGTGCGCGGTGGTTTCGGGATTTTCTTCAACGGCTTTGAAAACCGAGGATTCTCTCCGAATCTCGGCGAGAATTATCCGTTCCAGTTCAATTTCTCATTCTTTAATCCCGACGCCGGCCATCCGATAAACAATTTTGCGGGTTGTGCCACCGCCACTCCCGCGGGCGGCCCAACGTTCGAGACCGGGTTCAGTTGCACACCGCTTGATCCGAAAATCGTCAATGCGAGCGGCCTGGCCCTCCGCGGTATTCAGTATAACTACCTGACACCCTACTCGATGGGGGGCAACCTCACGGTTCAGTACCAACTGACTCCGACCATGTCCTTGCAAGCGGCATACGTAACCTCGCTTGCCCGGCATCTCGAGGTATTTCCTGGCAATAACAACGTAACCTCGATTGAGCCCAGCTCCGTTAACGTCACTACTCTGGTGCCGTTCCCCGATTTCGGCCGAGGAAGCAGCCAAGCTGACACCGAGGGAAACAGCCACTACCACGCGTTACAGACAAAAGTGGAAAAGCAATTCCGGGGCGGCCTTAATTTCCTGGCCACATACACATGGTCGAAGACCATGTCGGACGCCGGAGACCTGCTCAACGGAGGCAGCGACAATGTTGGCTATCGTGCGCCCTCCGTTCCTGGATTCGGCATTCAACAGGATTACAAACTGGCGAATTTCGATATACGGAACGTCTTCCATTTCAGCGGCGGATATGAACTTCCATTTGGCAAGGGCAAGAAGTTCATGAGCGGAGCAACGGGTGTCCAGGACAAACTGATCGGCGGATGGAGCGTTCAGTGGATCGCCACACTCCAAGGTGGCCAGCCAATCACCCTCTCGTGCGTAAACAAAAGCGTACAGGGTCTAGGTTGCGGCGCTCTGTTCACCGGCCAGCCGTTGGATTTGGGGCTGCACACGGACAGCAATGGCAAGCTGAGCTGGTTTGGTAATCCCGGAGCCTTTACCGATCCGCCCGCCTGCACGGTTGTCGGAAGCTGCACGTTTG
>Ga0209581_1003173_pt1 | contig 14474 bp, 12 predicted proteins | sample Coa_R2_FD_187160 | JGI IMG/M metagenome (GOLD analysis project Ga0209581, IMG submission 187160) | Surface soil microbial communities from Centralia Pennsylvania, which are recovering from an underground coalmine fire - Coalmine... | ecosystem: Environmental > Terrestrial > Soil > Unclassified ...
CCCTGCCGCAGGCGACGCGGTCTCCTCCCGCGCCATCGACGGTGCCACGCTCGCCGCCACGCCCTACCGGCCGCGCTTGGTCACGAGCACGTTGCCCAGGACGAGCGCGTCGAGGCCGCTCGAGAAGAACGTGCGCAGCGCGTCGCGCGGGCTGTTCACCATGGGCTCGCCCTTCAAGTTGAACGACGTGTTCAGCACGAGCGGCACACCGGTCCGCTCGGCGAACGCCCGGATCGTGTCGTAGTAGCGGGGATTCACGTCGCGGTGCACCATCTGCGGGCGCGTCGTGCCGTCGGCGTGCACCACGCCGGCGATCTCCTTTTCCTTCCCCTTGCGGACCGGGAAGGTGACGATCATGAACGGCGCGTCGAAGGCGCCCTCGAGGTACTCCTCCGCCGCCTCCGCGAGCATGCTCGGGGCGAACGGGCGCCACCAGTCGCGGTATTTCACCGCGAGGTTCACGCGGTCGCGGATGTCGGTCGAGCGCGGGTCGGCGAGGATCGAGCGCGCGCCGAGCGCGCGCGGCCCCCACTCCGAGCCGAGCTGGAACCAGCCCACGATCTTTTGCTCGGCGAGCATGCCGCTCACCACGGGGGCGATCTCCGCGTCGCGCAGCACCTCGTAGGGCACCTTCACCGTCTCGAGCTGCTCGACGATCTCCTCGTTCGTGAACGCCGGGCCCCAGTACGCGTGGCGGAGCCGCTGGGGCGGGATCGCCCGGCCGAGCGCTGCGTGCGCGAGGTACGCCGCGCCGAGCGCGCCGCCCGCATCGCCGGCTTCGGGCTGGATGAACATCCCGTCGGCGGCGAGCGGCGAGCGGCCGATCTTGCCGTTCATCGTGGCGTTGAGCGCGCAGCCCCCGGCAAAGCAGAGCCGCCGGATTCCCGTGGCGGCCACCGCCCGCTCGACGATCTTCATGCCGAAGGCCTCGATCTTCTGCTGGAGATCGGCCGCGAGGTCCTTGTGCCGCTCCTCGAGGGGGTCGCCTGGGCGTCGCGGCGCCCCCGCGCGGCGCACGAACTCCTCGGGGAACGGCGCCCGCTGCGCGAGGAGATCCATGCGCATCGTCATGCGCTCGACGTCGACGAGCCCGTCGAGGTAGCCCCGGGGCGTCCCGTAACCCGCGAGCCCCATCAGGTTCCCCTTCTCGCTCGTGCGCAGGAACTCGAAGACGAAGTCGTTGAGCTTGCCGATCGACGCCCGCGCAAACGGCATCTCCTCGACCACCTCGAGCGTCCCGTTGACCCCGCGGGCCACCAGGCCCGAGAGGTGGTCGCCCCAGCAGTCCCAGGTGATGACCGTCGCCTGCGAAAAGCCGCTCGCGTAGTAGGCCGAGGCCGCGTGCGCGAGGTGGTGGTCGAAGCAGAAGAGCGGCGTCTCGCGACCCACCCCGAACCAGTACATCAGCTCCGAACGGAGGTCGTCGATCAGCCGCTCGGGCAAAAACCCGTTCGCCAGCGCGCCCGAAAACGCTCGCAGCGGCGTGTGCCGCAGCCCGTACTGCATGGCGCTCGCAAGCCCGCTCACGAGGGCGCCCTTCTGCTGCTTGCTCCGCTCGGCCGCCTTCACCGGGTCCCAATTCCAGCCGATGGCGCTCACGTCCCGAATCGTGATGCCGGCCTTCCGCAAGCAGAACTGCACGGCGTTCACCGGGAAGAATCCCGGCGCCTCCTTCACCCGGACGAACCGCTCCTCCTCGCACATCGCCACGATCTCCCCGTCGCGCAGGAGCGCCGCCGAGGGATGGTGGCCGATGTCCATGCCGGCCAGCGGCCGGTAGTTGATGCCGAGGACGTAGGTGTGCGTCGTCATATCGTTCCTTCCGCCCGCCGCGCGCTCACCACGCGCATCTGCCGCAGCTCCTCCACGGTCACGAGCCCCGAGGCGACGAGCCCCCCGGCGAACACGCCGCCGGCGGCCACCGCCGCACCGATCTCGCCCAGCGCGGGGCGGAGCACGAGGGCCGTGACGCTCGCCGCGGCCAGCGCCGCACCCAGCCGCACGAGGTGACCGAGGGCACGCGGCCGGGTGATGTTCCCCGCCACCCAGAGGTACTGCAGGCCCGCGTAGAGCGCCGTCGTCGCGACCATCGCCACCGCCGCCCCCACCGCACCGAGCCGCGGAATGCAGAGCGCATTGAGCCCAATGCTAGCGGCGGTCGCGACGACATTCACGCGCAGGTCGATGGCCTGCCGGTCGGCCGAAAACAGGATTTGCGCCAGGGTGATCGCGAGGCCGAGCGGGATCAACGTCCAGCAGAGCACGCGGAGCACCGTCGCCGCGGGGGCGAGCTGCGGGCCGAAGAGCCGCACGACGAGCGCGTGCGCGAGCACGAAGAGCCCGAGGCAGATCGGCCCCACGATCAGAAGCGCGATGCGGAGCGCCGCGCGCGCTTCCCGCGCGAACTCCGCTTCCGACTCGCCGCGCAGCCGGGCCAGCACCGGGTAGAGCGAGCGGGCGTAGGCGGGCGGGATCGTGCGCGCTAAGTCGACGAGCCGCAGCGCCGCGCTGTAGAGCCCCACCTCGGCCCAGGTGCTGAGCGACGAGAGGAGAAACATGTCGGCGCGCGCGTAGATCGCGTTGACCACCGGAATCGCGCCCACCACCGGCACCTCGCGCAGCAGGCTGCGGCAGACCGCGCCGTCGGGCCGAAGCGGCGGTCGCACGCCCCGCCAGCGCAGCACGACGACGAAGGCCAGGGCCGCGAGCACGCGCAGCCCGAGGAGCATCACCGCAATGGCGACGACGCCATGCCCCGCGAACACGATCGCGCAGCCCACGCCCGCGCGGGCGATGGTCTCGGCGAGGTTGATCAGGACGAAGTCGGGCGCGCGCTCGAAGGCGAGCAGCACCGCCTCGCCCGCCTGGGTGATCGACGAGGGGACGAGGGTGAGCAGGACCACGACGAGCGCCGGTCCCATCTCGTAGCCCGTCACCCAGCGGCGCAGCATCGGCTCGACGACGAGCAGCAGCGGCAGCACGAGGAGGAGCGAGACCAGGCTCGCCCCGACGAAGTACGTGCCGGCACGCCGCGGCGCCTGCGCCACCTCGCGGGTCACGATCACCGGGAGCCCGAATCCGGCGATCGTCTGCCCGACGATGAACACGGTCATGAGCAGCGAGTAGCGCCCGAGCTCCTCGACCCCGCGCAGCCGGCTGATCGCCAGCACGAGGGCCATCGAGAAGACGGGGGCGAGCATGTTGCTCGCCGCCAGGAACACGAAGTTCCGCCGCACGCTGCCGTTCATCGCGCCGCCGACCGCCGCAGGCCCTCGGCCGCGACCGCCTCGGCCGCCTGGCGCCGCGGCAGATAGCCTTCGTCCCGCAACCACGCTTCGCAGCGACGCATGCCCTCGGCGAACGTCGTCGCGGGCCGCCAGCCGAGCCGGTGCGTGGCGCGCTCGATGCTCACCACGGTGCGCATGGGCATGAGCTGGAGGTCCATGCCGACGAGCCGCCGCGGCCGCTGGGCGAGGAGCCCGTAGACCCGCAGCGCTTGCACCACAAGCCGCGCCCGCCAGCGCGGCACCGACGGCGGCAGCGGCTTGCCGCACATCGCCGCGAACGCGCCCAGGTACTCGCGCCACGAGACCGGCTCGGCCCCCGAAACGAGGAACGCTTCGCCCGCCACGCCGGGCACGGTCGCCGCGGCGAGGAGCGCATCGACCAGATCCTCGACGAAGATCAGGTTGGCGAACCCGCGCCCGCCGTCGATCAGCGCCACCTGCTCGCTGCGCACGCGCTGGAAGTAGCCGAGGAGCCAGTAGGGCGCGCCCGGCCCGTAGACGAGCGTCGGCCGGAGGGCTACCACCTCGATGCCGCCGGCCGCGCCGCGGGCGAAGGCGGCCCGCTCGCCCTCGGCCTTGCTCACGCCGTAGGCGTCGCCGCGAAAGACGAGCGGGGCGTCCTCGGTGAGAACCGGCGGCAGCCGGCGGCCGTGCACGGACATGGTGCTCACGTGCACCACCCGCCGGGCGCCGGCCCCGAGGGCCGCCTCGACGACGTTCACCGTGCCCTCGACGTTCACCGCGCGTGCTTCCGCGAGCGTCGTGCCGCCCCACGCGCAGTGGAAGACTACCTCGCAGCCGCGCGCCGCCGCCTCGACGGACGCCCGGTCGGTGACGTCGCCGCGCACGCGCTCGACGCGGGGCTCGGACGCACGGAGCAGCCCGCGGCGCACGAGCGCACGCACGGCGACGCCCGCGCCAGCCAAGCGGGCCACCAGCCGCGCGCCGATGAAGCCGTCGGCGCCGGTCACCAGCGCGCGTCTCACGCCGCGGCCCTCGCGTAGCAGCGCTCGATCGTGTCGATGGTCGCCAGCACCTGGCTGCGGGTGACGAGCGGCGCCTCGCCGTCGCGCACGACGCGGCAGAAGTGCGCGAGCTGCGCGTCGTACATGGACACGTCGGGCAGAATGAGCTCCTGCAGGCCCGCGCGCGCACACACCCGCGCGCGCTCGGCAAAGAGCGTGAGCTGCGTGGGGACGTAGAGGGAGGCCCTGGCCCAGCCCTCGCGCCCGCGCACCGTGAACGTGTTCGCGAGCATTTGCGTGAAGCTCGCGGCGACCTCGGCTCGCGCACGGCCGCCGAGCGCGAGCGTCACCTCCGCGTCGCTCTCGACCTCCCAGCCCGGGGCTGCGTGCGCGGCGAAGCCCGTCACCTCCGGCGGCGCGCCCGCGTACCACACGGCGAGGTCGAGCACGTGCACGCCGAGGTCGATGAGCACGCCGCCCCCGGCGAGCCCACGCTGGCGGCGGAAATCGGTGCGCTGCGCCCCGGCGTCGTACGGGGCACCGATGGCGGCGGTCACGCGCTCGACCTCGCCGAGCCAGCCTTGGGCCACCACGCGGGCGAGGAGCGCGAGGTTCGGGCTGAAGCGCAGGCAGTGCCCGGCCACGAGCTGCGCCCCGCCGCGGTCGGCCGCCGCGTACATGCGCTCGACGTCTGCGCGCGTGGTCGCGAGCGGCTTTTCGCAGAGCACGTGCACGCCGCGCTCGAGGAAGGCACACGCGATCTCCGCGTGCGTCGCGTTCGGTGTCGCCACGAGCACGGCGTCGACGCGGTCGAAGAGCGCGCGGTGATCGGTGTACGCGGCCGGCACGCCGAAACGGCGCGCGACCCGCGCCGCCCAGGCGCCGTCGAGGTCCGTCACCCCCACCACCTCGACCTCCGGCGAGCGCCGCAGCGCCGGGAGCTGGTGGAGCGTGACGATCGCGCCGCATCCGACGACGCCGAACCTGAGCCGCCTCACGCCGCCCGCCTCCTGCGCGCGAGCGCGGGGAGCCGGCGGCGCACGGCGTGCGGAACGCGGCCGAGGTTGCGCTGGAGCGCGGCGACGTCGTCGGCGACGCCACGCGCCTTGCCGCGCACGGTAGCCGCGGCGGCGGCGACCCGTGCCCGCCACGCCGCGCCGAGGCACGCGCGCAGGTCGGGCAGCTCGCCCGTCACCGCCGCCGGCGCGGGCACGATCTCGTGGCGCGCGATCGTTCGCAGATACGGCAGCGCCTCCCAGGCGACCCCGGCCGCCGCCGCGAGTGCCTGCTCGAGGGCGACGTCGCTCGGGCCGAGCGCGCACCATCCCTCGCCGCAGGCGACCACGAGGTCGGAGGCCCCGAGCCGGTGCGCCTCGTAGACGAGATCCGCGAACGGCGCGCGGGGGTCGAGCGCGGCGAGCGGCTCGGCCTGCGCCGCCAGCGGCCCGGCGAGCCGGCCGAAGGCGTCGGGCCCGACGCCAAAGACCGTCACCAGGAACATGGGCTCGAACCACGACGCCGGCACGGCGACGCCCCGGGGCAGCGCCACCCCGACCACGCGGAACGCCTGGTCGAGCGGCGGGTCGATGCGGCAGCCCGTGCTGCGCTCGGCGAGGAGCCCCGCGAGCGCGCGCGCCGTCTCGGTCACCGCGGGCGTGCGATGGCGGCGGGCGACCTGGATCACGACGGGCCGTCCCTCGGCGTGGAGCCATCCGCGGCGATCCGCCTCCGGCCACAGCGCGCCCAGGCCCCCCCGTGACGTCGCGAGCACCGCGCTCATGCGCGCCGACGCGCCCACTCCCCTCAGCCCCCTCTGGATACGCGCGGCTCGAGCAGTTGCCCGCGCTCCTCGATGACCGGCAGCTCGCGCGCGATGAGCGTGTCGATCTCCGAGCCGCCGTTCAGTGTGACCAGCCGCCGCAGGCCCCCCCCCTCGACGCTGTAGACGCTGGCCTCTACGGTCTCGGCGGCCGGCGTCGGGGACCAGCCGACGACGAAGAGGCCGCCGGGCCGTACCGCGTCGATACAGTGATGGAGCGCACGAACGCGCTCGGCATCGCCGAAGTGATCCCGCGTGAGAATGTTCATCGCACGCACGACGTGAGCAGGCGGAGACAGCGGGCGCAGGATGTCCGCAACCTCGAAGCGGAAGCGGGGCTCGCACGCGATCATCTCCAGCGTCTCCCGCGCCAGCAGGGGAAACTTGACGACATCAAAGCGCCCCACCGTCGTCGGCACAAACGGGGCCAGCGAGGCGCTTCGGCTCGCCGCCAGCGCTCCTCTTGCGGCGGGTGCAAACCATCGGTGCATGAGCCTGCGGAGGGCACGATTGACCACGTAAACCGGCGACTCGGCAAAGCCGGCGGGCATGACGAACCGGCCGAGGACGTACTGGAGGGGCTCGCCGAATGCGTCGAAGACGACGGCGGCGGGCCAGTGTCGGCTTCGGACCGCAACCACATCCCGGTACAAATCACTCGCAACCAGCTCCACAGCGAAGTGCGCGCTCAGCGTTCGATACAGCTCGACGCTCGTCACCCCCGTGGAGGCAGCGAGGTCGAGCACGGTCAGGTGCGAGCCGTCCGCATGCCGCTCCCGCAGGAGATCGACGAGGACGGCGTCGACCACGTGCAGCCGTCCATGGCGCGTCCGCTTCCACACGCCGTTCGGCATGCGGGCGTAGCCGACGAGCCGGTCGTACTCCTCGGCATCCACGTCCGCGCGCGTAACGAGCTCCGGCAGCAGGAGCAGGCTTACATGCCGCCGTCGCCCGAGAAGCGTTCGCGGGTGGCGAACCCCCGCGCGCGTCACCACCCCGAGCTTCAACATGACACGCGAGCGCCGGGTGACTCAGCGCCCCGGAAGGCTTCGGCCCGCGAGACGATCTCGACGAGCGCCCGGGCATCGACCGCACCCGCCGGCGCCGCGACCCGCCAAAACCCCCACACGATCGCCGGCGCGGCGAGCACCCATTCGCCGATCACCCCGATCGGACGTGCAACGCTGCGGGCGCGGACGGCCCAGAGCCCGACTGCGAGGAGTGCCACTGCCCCCCAAGCCGCCGCCACGCCGCGCTCGCCCACGAGGAGCCATAGAATCGTTGCAAGAACCCCCAACGCCAGGAAGGTCAGCGTCGCGAGGTAGCGGTTCAGTGCTCGTGCGTGTCGCCAGAAAGCCGGCGTGCGGAGCGAGAGTCGCAGCACCTGGCCGTAGCCCACGAGCAGTCCGCCACGGAATCGACGCCAGCACTCGCGCAGCGCCGTCCGTTCTCCGGTGTGGTGGGTCCCGACGGTCAACGGGATCCGGATGAGCTGGTAGCCGTGCGCGCGCAGGCGTTCGGCCAGCTCGGCCTCCTCGTGCGAGATCACGTGCGGATTGAACGAACCTGCCGTTTCGAGCGCGGCGCGGCGGTAGAGCGCGTTCCCGCCGAGCTGGTAGGCCTCCTCCGCCCCCTCTCCCATCCCGAAGAAGTCCGCAGTCTCCCCGACCGGCACGCCGTTGCGGTAGTGGATCTCGTGCAGCTTGCCGCCGACGCCCGCCACCGCCGGCTGCTCGTCCATCACACGGACGGCTGCACGCACCCACTCCGAGGCAATCTCCGTATCGCCATCGACAAATAGGATGTACTTGCTCCTCGTAAGCTGTTGACCTGCCAGTCGTCCCAGCGCCGCCGTGCATCGCACCCCGGGACGCACGACGGCCACCGTGATCGGATAGCGCCGCGCGACAGCAACCGTACCGTCCACGGAGCGCGAGTCGACGAGCACGGCCTGCGCCCCCGGGAACGGCGCCAGCGCGCGCAGCACGGACTCGATCGAACGTGCCACCCACGGGCCCTCGTTCCGTGTCACGATCACGGCGGCGAGCACGGGCTCCGCCGGTGACGCGCTACGCTCGTATGCGCGCAAGAAGCGCCTCCGCTGCGGCAACGTCGGTCGGCTCCGGCTCCCCCACCCCGATGACCTCGAGGCCACGAAGGTGCACCGTCCGATAAAAGTCGACGTCCACCGTTCGCCCGCGCGTGGTCTCCATCAGAACGATGCGGGCCGTCTTTGCCGCCCGCTCGAGCAGCGTCAGGATCACCTCCGGATCGCCCGTCGCATCGATCAGCAGCGACGCCTCGGCCGGTGCGGGCAACCCGTCGATGCCCGGCACCATCGTCACCACCGCCCCGGCTTCCGCGAATGCGATTCGGGCGACCTCCGCGAACTCGCCCGTGCCAACGAGCACCGCGTTCTCACCGGGGACCACCCTGGCACGCGATGCCGCGCGCACGCCGCGCGCCAGCAGCGGAACGCATTCTGCCGACGCTTTCACGTCACCGTCCACTGGCGGCGCTTGCGACGCGGGTGATGGCCGGCACCGCCACGGTGCGACCACTCTCGGCAGCCTCGTAGATCGCTTCCATCCACGCTTGCACCGCCCGCCCTGCGGCACCGTCGATCTCGGGCGGCCTCCCGCTCAACACGGCATCGGCGAACCAGGCGAGATAGGCCGCATGGACGTCGACCGGTGGCAGCTTGCCAAAAGAATGCCACCGCCCGGGGATGACGCCTGGCGCAGCCCGCTGCGTGTAAAAGCGATACGGACGCTCTAGCACGATCGTCCCGGCGTCACCCACGATGCGAAGATCGATTTGATTCTCAAGGCCGCGCGCAAAGCAGGTGCCGAAGAAGCTGCCGACTGCTCCCCCTTGGAAAACGCACGCCACCGAGATCACATCCTCTACCGCGACCCCCGCCGGAGCATCGAGCGTTCCTTCGGCAGCGGTCACGTGGGTGACATCCTGGCCCACGATGTAGCGGACCTGGTCGAGCTGATGGCTCATGTTCATCAGCATGACGCCCCCGCCGGCCTGGTTCCTTCGCGCCCGCCAGCCCGAATGTACTCGGTTCGTGTACCCGGAGCCGTAGTACGAAGGCGGCTTGTCCCAGTAGCAGGCGAGCTGCACCGAGAGAATGCGGCCAACGAGTCCCGCTTCGACCAGCCGCCGCGCCGCGCGAATCTCCGGCGCGTATCGGAACGAGTATCCGACGGACAGCACGACGTTTGCCGCACGGCATGCGGCCAGCAGCTCGTCGGCGTGCGCAAGGTCGTGGGCGAGCGGTTTCTCCATGACGATGTGCTTGCCCGCCCTGGCGGCGGCGATGCCGACCGGATGGTGCAAATGGTTCGGCGTGGCGACGAGCACGGCGTCGACATCCGGGCGGGCCAACACCTCGTCCAGCCGCGTGGTCCAGAATGCGTCGCCAGCCAGCTCGCGCGCGAGCGCGGCGTTCGGATCCATCGTCGCGACGAGCCGCGTATTCGGCGCGGCACGAAGGGCCTGCGCATGTCGCGCTCCCATGCCGCCGCACCCGACCAGCGCGAACCGGAGCACTCCTTTGGTCGTTGGCAGCGTGTCGAGCCCCTCCGTGAGCCAGGGAAGCGGCCGCGAGAGCACCGACAGCCCCCCGTCGTTCTGGTCGTATGCGCGCCCCTTCCGGAGCAGGTCGCGTGGCGGCACGAGCACGAAGCTCCGCCGGCATCGCTCGCGTTCGTCGAGGCACCCCCAGTCGAAAACCGCACCGACGATGTCGCGCTCTCCCCGGCAGAGCCGGCGATAGAACAGCCCTGCCTCGCGCGGATCGACGTGCTCCTGCACGAGCAGCGACGGCCGAACCTGCTGCGCTTCAAGAAGCGAGAGGGCCGTGCGCGCCTCGGCCGCGTAGCTGTACGGTGCAGCCGGCGTGGGTACGTCGGGCACGGTGGAGATGTGCGCGCCGATCAGGGTGATCTCCCGACGTCGGACGAGCGCATCGAAGTCCACGCCGCGGTTGATCCCTCGTGTGCTACCGAGGAGCACGACGCGCCCGCCGGGGCGCGCGGCCCGCGCCGCCACGGCCAGCGCTTCGGGGCTGCCCGTAACCTCGATCACCACGTCAGCCCCGAGCGCGCTCACCTCGACATCGCCCCGCTGCAGATCGATGAAGCGCGCGGCGCCCGATCGGAGCGCCAGCTCCCGCTTCGCCGAAGACGCTGCGACAACGGTGACCGCGCCAGCGCCCGAGCACCGGCCGAGCTGCACTGCAAGAAGGCCAAGGAGACCCGCGCCGACCACCACCAGCCGTTCGCCAGGCTGCAGCCGGCCCTTGCGAACGCCTTGCTGCACGATGACGAGCAGGTGGAGAAAGGCGGCGTCCTCCAGCGAGACGCCGTTGCCAATCGGAAAGGCCCGGCCGTGTCGCACGAGTGCGAGGCTCGCGTGCGGGATCGTCTCGCCACACGCGACGCGGTCGCCCACGCGCAGATCGGTCACGCCGCGCCCTACTTGGATCACGGTGCCCGCCCCCGAGTAGCCGGGACGAAAGGGGAATTTCGCCGTGATGCCCGGCAGAAGGTTCAGGAGGGCGCGCTCGGTCCCCGGGCTCACCACCGTAAAGGCCGAACGCACGAGCACCTCGCCCGCCCCCGCAGCGGGCAGCTCGAGCAGGCCCAAGTCGGCGGCGCCGGGACGCGGCCAGTAGACCTCGACACCGCGCCACATGCGCCCACCCTGTCGAGCAGCGCGCACCCGGGCCAGCCCAGAGCGCAGCAGCCGATCCTGCAGATGCGGTCGCACTCCCGGCGGCACGTGCGCGATCTCCATGGCGCGCCGCATCGGCTCGCGGAGCCTGGCCTTCAGCGCGTCGGTGTCCATCCCCAGTTGGGACGCAAGAAATGCCCGCGCCCGCAGGCAGGATCCGTCATTGCCGTCCCGCACGTGCCTGGCGCACGTCCGCTGCCACTCGCCAGAGAAATACGCAATTCCCGAACAGGTATCTGCGCCAGAGGCGCCGGGGCTCCACGAGGAGGCGGAACACCCACTCCGATCGAAGCGCGAGCACCCAGCGGGGTGCGCGGCGCACTCGCCCCGCAAGATAGTCGAACAGCGCACCGACCCCGATGGCGACGCGAGTTCCCAGCCGCGGAAGATGCGCCGCGATCCACTTCTCCTGCAGAGGGTTCCCCAATGCCACGAGGGTCAGGTCGGCCTGGCTGGCCGCCACCCGGCGGACCGCTGCGCCACGATCGCCAAAACCGTGCTCGGTGCCGACCACATGCACGCCTGGACAGCGGGTAGCGAGCACCTGCGCGGCGGCCTCCGCCACGCCCGGTGCCGCACCGTAGAGGAACACCCGGGGACGGACGTCCGAGAGGTGCGCGAGCAGCCGGGGAATGAAATCCGTCCCCACGAAGTTGTACGGTAGACGCCGCCGCTGCAGCAGCGCCGCGAGCTCCACTCCGACGCCGTCGCGAAGCACCAGCGCCGCCTCTCGGAGGATGCGATGGTACTCCGGATCGCGGCTGGCAAGGTTGAGGGTGTGCGCATTCGCGATCACCACCTGGTGCGCTCCGCCACGCGCGATCATGGTCCGGATCTGGGCCACGGCGCCTTCGAAAGAAAGCGCGCTGAAGGGCACGCCGAGGACGTGCACGACGTCCTGTCGTACGGTAGCCGCCCTCGGAGCGAGTGCCTCGGCTCCACCCCGCGCCGTCACGCCGCCAGCTCCTCCTCCAGCGCCTGCCGGTACGTCATCACCCGCCGCTCGCTCGCGATCGCGGCCAGCATCTCGCGCAGGAGCGCCCGCTTGCGCTCGAGCGCGACCCGCATCCCGGGATGCCGCGCCATGCGGGCGTCGATCCCGTCGCCGGCGAGGTCGAGCAGGTCGGCAGCGTGAAACTCGTAGGAGACCGGCAGCTCCGAGCGCAGCAGCGCGCGCAGCGCACGGCGGAAGAGCCGCTGCGGCACGAAGTAGGCGAAGGTGTGATAGACGGGCAGCCGCAGCCACGGGGTCACGGCCACGGGAAACTCGACCAGCTCCTCCGCTCCGTCGCCGCAGGCGTGGGGGCGCAGGGGCGCGAAGGCGTGCCCCACGAGGTCCATGGCGAAGATCGAGCGCTTGCCCGTGCTGCGGCGGTAGGCCGCGAGCCGGCTCGCGACGAGCACCGGCGTCGGGAACACGGAGGCATCGTAACGGTAGCCCGCCTGAGACACCATCCGCAGCACCCGGGCGTCGGCGTCCCAGGCCGGCGCGCGGAACCCCACCACGGGGGCCTCGACGGCGGCCTCGAGGCGCGCCCGCGCACCCGCCGTCTCCTCCCGCAGCCGGCCGTCGTCGAGGGTGCGAAACGGCTGGGGATGGGTGAGCGAGTGGCTCGCCACCTCGTGCCCGCGGGCGACGATCTCGCGCAACAGCGGGCGCTCGGCCTCGGCGTCGCGCGCGATCACGAAGAAGACCGCGCGCACCCCGAGGTCGTCGAGCAGGTCGAGCACGCGCGGGACGGCCGTGCGGTAGACCCGGTCGCACGGCGGCAGGCCCTCGAAGCCGTAGCCCTGGAGATGGCGGTCCACCGTGTCGACGTCGCAGGAGAGGACCGCGAATGGCCGGGGCCGGCTCATGCGCCGAGCTCTGCCATCGCCGCGCGGACGGCGCCCGCGATGAAGTCCACGTGCTCGTCGGTGTAGAACTCGCTCCACGGCAACACGACGACGCGCTCGAGCCCCTGGCGCGTGCCCGGATACTCGGCCGCGTCGTAGACCACCGCCCCGCCGCCGTCCCGCTCCCGGCACGAGTATGGGCAGCGGCTCTTACCGTACGTTTTCCGCTCCGTGAACACTTGGCATTCGAACGCCGGCTTCTGGATGTAGCGCGGCGCACAGAACACGCCGCGCGCCTTGAGCGCCGCGCCGAGGGCGTCGGCGCCGCCGCGCACCGCCGCCGGATCGACGATGAGCGGGTACTTCCAGTAGACGTGCGTCGCGCCCGGCAGCGCCCGGGGGAGCACGAGGCCGTCGAGGTCGGCGAGCAGCGCGGTGAGCCGCGCGGCCGCCCGCTGCCGCCGCGCGACCACGCCCGCAAGCTTCCCGAGCTGCGCGCGCGCCACCGCGCCCTGGAGGTCGGTCATGCGGTAGTTGAGGGCGAGGAAGTAGTGGTCCGGCCGGGGATCGCCGTACCCCCAGGCCTTGTCGCTGAAAAGCGTCATCCAGCGGGCGTAGCCGCTGTCCGCGGTGATCACGACGCCGCCCTCGCCGGTCGTCATGTGCTTGCCCTGCTGGAGGCTGAAGGCCCCGATCGCACCGATCGTGCCGACGAGCCGGCCCCCCACCGTGGCGAGGTAGGCCTGCGCGCAGTCCTCGATCACCGGGATGCCGCGCGCGTCGGCGAGGCGCTTGATGCCGAGCACGTCGCAGGGGTTGCCGAAGAGGTGCGTGGCGACGATCGCGCGGGTGCGCGGCGTGATCCGGGCGGCGACCGTCTCCGGCGTCACGTTGAGGCTCACCGGATCGACGTCGGCGAAGATCGGGATCGCCTGCTGGTAGAGGATGGGGGCGATCGCGCCCATGTCGGTGATGGGCGTCGTGATGATCTCGTCGCCGGGCTCCGGGTCGATCGCCGCGATCGCCGTGTGCATCGCGGCGGTTCCCGAGGTGACCGCGCGGGCGTGCGGCACGCCGTAGCGCGCGGCGAACTCGCGCTCGAAGGCCTTCACCTGCGTGCCCCGGGTGCAGTTGAGCGTGCCCGACTCGATCACCTCGCGGAGAAGCGCCAGCTCCTCGCGGCCCAGGTCGCGGCCCGTGTGGTCGGCGTCAGAGGGGAGCTGCATGGTGGTGTGCCTCCGGTTGCGGCGCGGGCAGCGGGCGGCGCAGCCGGCGCGAGAGCCGAAACAGCTCGACGAAGGCGCGGGCGATCACGAGGGGGCTCCCGCCCGACGGCCGGCCAGTGCGCCGCGGAAAGTGGTCGACCGGCACCTCGGCGATGCGGCAGCCGCGCTGCGCGAGCCGCGCCAGCAGCTCGGTCGAGATCATCGCACCCTCGGCCTCGAGCACCAGCCCCTCGAGCGCCGCGCGCGGGAGCAGCTTGAACGCGCAGTCGATGTCGCGCACGCGGAGCCCGATCAGCAGGCGCACGAGGGCGTTCCAGGCCACGCCGTTCACCCGTCGCACGAGCCGGTCGGCGCGCCGGTAGCGGTAACCGACCACGACGTCGGCGCGGCCGAGCTCGGCGATCAGCCTCGTGATCTGGCCGGGATCGAACTGGCGGTCGCCGTCGGTGTAGAAGATCCAATCGTACCGCGCGGCGGCGAGCCCCGACTTGATCGCGCCGCCGTAGCCGCGGCTCACCGGATGATGGACCACGCGCACGCGCGCGTCGCGCTCGGCCAGGTCGTCGGCGAGCGCCCCCGTGCGGTCGGTGCTCCC
>Ga0209581_1003176_pt1 | contig 14468 bp, 10 predicted proteins | sample Coa_R2_FD_187160 | JGI IMG/M metagenome (GOLD analysis project Ga0209581, IMG submission 187160) | Surface soil microbial communities from Centralia Pennsylvania, which are recovering from an underground coalmine fire - Coalmine... | ecosystem: Environmental > Terrestrial > Soil > Unclassified ...
TAAACCCGGGGCTGAAGCCCCCTTCTCCTGTTCTTATTTCAACCGACCGGAAGGTCGGTCCTTTACCGGAGGCGCTTTGGCGCCTCTTTCGGCTCCGGGTACTCCTTGATTTTGTAAATTATTCCAAATACGAGTAGTTATGGTTCTTCCGATCAGAACTACGACGTGGAGTTCGTTGAAAAGTGCTGACAGTATTGGGCTGCTTTCATCCTCCGGATTCAGAATGACGGCGTCAGGATTTGCAATGTGGCTCCGAAAATACGAAAGCCCGCCGGTTGGCGGGCTTCTTTTTCTCTCTCTATAGTTCTATTTTAGCATTTTTGGCGATAATACCAGGCCAAGTTGCCAAAGGCTTTGCGCTTTAGAATGTGTGACTTATGGCATTACTGCATTTTTTTGGGCTTGACAGGTTTTCACATGACCAACGCGACGCGCTCGAGTTCGGCCTGGATGCAATCGACGGAGCAGCCGAAGCCTTCGAGGCGCGGAAGGACTTCAGGGACAAGCGAGGAATCTACGCCGTAGCCGTGGGCGCTGAGGAAGGCGGTGATCATTTCGGCTGCCTGCCGGGAGTCAATGCCTGACTGCAGCAGTTCCTGCCGGAGGCGAGAGAGTTCCGCCATAGAAAATTTCTCGATCATCTTCTTGTCCGCCATTGTGAGCTCCTCCAGAATTAGACGCCCGGAATCAACTAACTGGATTTGAACACGGCTGTGAAAAATTGATATCGCCAAGTAGTTTCTATTCTGCAAGTCTTTTGTAAGAGGATCGTGGCTGTCCGGAGAGTACCTGTGAACAGCCCTTTGGGATTACCTGGTTAGGGTGTTTACCTGACCAGCGCAGGCTCCGGCTCTTCGGATGGCACACTGACCCGCTGTTTGGGGAAGTAGGCATTGACCAGATACTGCTCCAGCATGCGCTGGGTGTTAAAAAACGATCCGTTCAGGGCGATGGTGGAGCGCATGATGCGCCGCCACTGCTGCGGCTGCTGATAATAGAGCGGAAGCAATACCTGTTCGAGGTGGTCGTAGAGTGAACCGGCTTCTGCGGCCTCGTCTTCGTGATCTTCGATGGCCCATCCGGTGACGCCTTCGATCCAGCCCTCAATCCACCAGCCGTCCAGGATGCTGAGGCTGGGGACGCCGTTCAGAGCGGCCTTCATGCCGCTGGTGCCGGATGCTTCATAGGGACGCTTGGGCGTATTGAGCCAGACATCCACTCCGCCGGTAAGCAACGCGCCGAGGGTCCACTCATAGTTTTCGAGGTAGACAATCTTCAGCGCGTCGGAATTCAGCTTCTTTGCCAATTCGATAACGCGTCGGATTTTCGCTTTGCCGGGCTCGTCGGCGGGATGGGCCTTTCCGCTGTAGACGATCTGCAACCCGCCATGCTCGTGCGCGGCGCGGACAAGGCGCTCGGGATCGGTAAAGAGGAGATCGGCGCGCTTGTAGGTGGCTGCGCGGCGGGCAAAGCCGATGGTGAAGACCTCGGGCCTGAGTTGTACGCCGGAGCGCTGGGCGACGGCGTCAATAAGCAATTGCTTGGAGGCGACGTGGGCCGCTTCAATATCTTCTTCCGCGATGTCGATGGCGTAACGGAGTGTTACGTTGTCCTGGCGCCAGCGCGGCATGCAGCGGTCATACAGTGCGCGGAAGGGAGGCGCTGTCCAGGTTCCGGCATGCACGCCGTTGGTGATGGCGCTGATGCTGTAGTCGGGAAACATGGAGCGGGAGACTTTTCCGTGCTGCATGGCCACGCCGTTTACAAAGCGGGAGAAATACAGGGCGATATAGGTCATGTTGAGCAGGCCTTCATGGATACAGCCTTTGCTCTCCAGAAACGAGGCGCGCTCGTGGCCGAGAATGCGATGCGCCTGCTCAAGAGAAAAGCGGTCATGGCCGGCCGGGACCGGCGTATGCGTTGTAAAAACGCAACGCTGGCGGACCGCTTCCGTATCCCGATCGGATGCTGAGACAAGCGCTGCGCCGTTCAGTTGATCTTCCAGCAGAGCGAGGGTGAGGAGCGCCGCATGGCCTTCGTTCATGTGGTAGACGGTGGCCCCATATTCGAGCGCATCGAGAATGCGGACGCCGCCGACGCCGAGAATGATCTCCTGTCGCAGACGGTAGTCGCCATCACCGCCATACAGCTGATCGGTAAGCCCGCGGTCGCGAGGATCATTCTGGGGAAGATCCGCGTCGAGAAAATAGATGGGAATTTTGTGTCCTGTGATACCGGTGAGGTCATAACGCCATGCGCGCAGAGCGACCTGCCGTCCTTCTATGAGGACGCTGACGACGGGCATTTCGGGTGAAAGCTTCTCTTCCAGGTTCCAGGGCTGAGGCTCTTCTGTCTGGACGCCGTTCTCATCGAGGTGCTGGCGGAAATATCCTTTGCGGTGCGCGAGCGTAACGGCGGCGAGCGGCAGGCCCATATCGGCGGCGGAGCGAAGAGTATCGCCGGCCAGGACGCCCAGACCTCCGCTGTAGGTGGGCATGTCAGGGGTAACAGCGATTTCCATGGAAAAGTAGGCGATACGGGAGCGCCCGTTCGTCCCAGGAGAAGAAAAACCAGTTGAAAAACGCATTCAGCTCATCTCCCCGCGCGCAACAGTGAATCGGTTGTTTCTGTTGATCAAAATTCGCACGGTTATCTATGCACAGCTTCACGGGCGATTGATGCCGACGAAGCTGAAGCAAATTCCTGTTCTCAAAATTTTAGCAAGCAAGTATAAGGAGTGATATGCATTGGCTATTAAGAAATGCGCATCATTTAATCTTATCCTTCCGATGCCGCTGCTTTATAACGCAATCTCAATCTATGCGTATATGACCCGAGGAAAACGACTGCGCGGTGATACGAGTGCAAGAATGAATCGATTCGTTCAGGGGCTAGCTGTCGTTAGCACTGTTTCGGAGGTCTCATTTTAGGAATTCTGATTGCTCGTATTTGATTATCTGGGTCCATCCATCTAATGAATCTGCCTGAAACGCAGCGCATTTAGGTGATTTTTGAACGGGGCACACCTTTATCCTAAGGGGAAATCAAGTTGTGGAGAGAGATGCGTGCTGCTCCACAATATGCGCGCCTGCGGACGCGCGGCTCTGATAAATCTCAGGATGAATGCCGGTAAGCTCTTCGTAGCCGGCGGCAATTTTTTCGGCGAACTGTTGTGCGTGCGCTGATTCCACGAGATTGACGGTGCAGCCGCCGAAGCCGCCGCCTGTGAGCCGTGCTCCGACACAGCCTTCTAGCTTGTTAGCGAGATCGACCATGATGTCGGCTTCACGGCAACTGGCTTCGAAATCATCACGATAGCTGGTATGGGCTTCGGCCATGAGCCGTCCCAATGTTGCGAGGTCGTTCGCTTCGAGGGCATCGGCGGCGGCCACGGTGCGGGCATTTTCGGTAATGATATGGCGGCAGCGTTTGAGCACATCGGGCGGCATCTCATGGCCCCAGCGCTTGAGGTCATCCACAGTGGCATCGCGCAGCAGGCGAATCTCAGGCCGATGGCGCTGGAGAATGGCGGTCCCTTCTTCCACTTCGGCACGGCGGGAGCCGTACTCGCCTCCGGCGTGGGAGTGCTTGACCATGGTGTTGCAGATGACCAGGCTGAGGTGCTTCGGAATTGGCGCAAGGCGATAATCGAGGCTGCGGCAATCGAGCAATAATGCATGGTCTTCGGCCCCGCAGCAGGAGACGAACTGGTCCATGATGCCGCAGGGCGCGCCGACGTAGTTGTTTTCCGCGCGCTGGCAGAGCAGGGCAATTTTCGGCAGCGACAGGGAGACCCCGGCCAGATGCAGCATGGCCAGCATGCTGGCCACCTCAATCGAAGCCGAAGAGCTAAGGCCCGCGCCGAGAGGAACATCGCCGGCGAGGGAGAGATGGAAGGGCGGGACGGTGACTCCTTCTTCGTTGAGAATGGAAAGGACACCGAAAGGATAGTCGCTCCAGTGGTGCTCACCCCGCGTGCCGATAGCGTTCAGGGGGCGGCTGGCTGTTTCCTCAAAATTGCTGGAGAAGACGGTAGCGTTGCCATCGTGCGCGGGAGAAATGGCGGCGACGGTGGCGAATTCGATGGCGGCCGGCATGACAAAGCCGTCAGCGTAGTCGGTGTGCTCGCCGATGAGGTTGACGCGCCCGGGGGCCAGAAAGAGGACCGGCTCAATGCCGAATTTTTCGGCGTGCAGTTTCCTGATACCGCTTACATTCGGCATTCTGTCAGCCTCAGGAAAAAATAAAAAGCCACGTGTTTACAATACACTACTTACATGAAATTCGAGGAACCAATGGTCTTCAGCGCCGGGACCGATCTTTAAGGCACGGCCTTGTTTCATGGCTGTCTCCAGTGAATCGCCTTCGGCAGTGCATGGCTCCAGAGCGACGCACTGCTGGCGACCGGCGGCATTCTCAGGCCATCCTCCATAACAAAGCCAGAGGCCAAGATAAGGCAGCTGTTGAGGATCGAAACGCAGTTCGATACGGCGCTTCAGCCGCCTCCGTTCGATGGCGCACCAGCCCTCCGGGGGGGATTTCGCGAATAGCTTGTCGCCGGTTTCGTCTGTGAGCTTTCCGGCTATGGAAAGATCGGCGACGGGATTCGTTGGCCACGATTGTTTTGCTCCCTTGCTGCCAAGCCGGTTGTACGCGGAGCCTTCCACGGTGACTTCAGTGACTGATGGAGGCAGGAGAATGCGGTCGCAGGGTTCGACGGCAAAGAGAGGATGCGCGGACCAGATGTACTCGACTGGAGCAGTGCTGAGATTCCGGACGCTGTAATCGATGCGGAGGCTGTTGCCATCCAGGCGTAAAGTTCTGGTGAACTGGAGGGGGAGGCTGAAGGCATCAGCGGAGATGGTCAACGTGTTTTCGGTTTGTGACGTGACTTGCCAGGAAACCTGCCAGAAGTCTCCGTGATCGGGAATTTTGGCCGAGCCCAAAACGGTTTGTACTTCGCAGGCAGCTACGGAGGGGAGGCATTCATCCCAACCGCTGGCGTCACTATCTTCAAAGCGGAGATAGTGTGTTCGCGCGGCATAAGGTTTGAGGGGCTGCTGCAGGAGCTCTTCGTTGCCGGGCAAGATTTGAATTGACGCGATTTTTCCGCCAAGCGCAGCCAGGATGGTCACGCGCATCGCGCTGCTTTCGAGCACGATGCGTTTTAGATTGCCTTCGCTGCCGCCTGACTCAGTCTGTTCCATATCGCGTCCACCCAGTCGAGATGTTCGGGTTTCATCAGAACCGACCGCAGGCAGGTGACCTTCGCGTCGGCAGGCGCATCCGGCCATGCGTCAGGACCGAAGAAGGTAATCGGAACCTGAGCGAGGGCCAGATGCAGATCCTGTTCTGCCGCGAAATGAAAGACTGCCGCAGCCAGTCTGGATGATTCTTCTAATGTATGCGCTTTCATGGCCCAGACCAAAATGTCCAGCTCTGGTTCGGGGCCGGTAAGAAAGCGCGCGTCTCCTCGTAATTTTTCGTAGACGCGCAAGGCGGCCTTACGGCCGCATGCGAGCCGGTTGGAGAATTCGCCATCCGGGACGAGAGGAAGAAGTTTCTGCGTGGTCCACAGAGCGGTTGCGGCTGCTCCGGCGCGGGAGCACTCGAGGCTGATCTCTCCGAGATGCAGTTCACTGGAAGTGAAGTAGGTATAGGGTGAATCGTGTTTGTAGAAGCGGCCTACGGAAGGATCGCGAAAGAGAATGCAGCCGCATCCATAGGGCTGCAGGCCATGCTTGTGGGGATCGACGACGATGGAGTCAGCTTGGTGGATTTGCGCGTAGGTTCCGGCGGTGTCGTCGGCGAGATTGGAGACCAGTTTGAAGTAGCCACCATAGGCCGCGTCGACATGGATACGGAATTTGCAACGCTCGCGCAGCGCGAGGATTTTGTCGAGCGGATCGACGGCTCCGGCGGAAGTAGTGCCGAGAGTGACGACGACCGTTCCTATTTCACCGGACTGCAGGATGTATTCGAGCGCTGCGAGATCAATGCGACCTCGCGCGTCGGCGGGAATACATTGAAAGGGCAGGCCGAGGACGGCGCTGATTCGCTGATGAGTGTAGTGGGCGTTCTCGGAAGCGACGATCCTTTTTCCGGGAGCGAGCCGGCCGGCGATCCATAGAGCTTCGAGATTGGCGAAGGTCCCGCCGCTGGTGAGATGGCCGAGGTATTCAGTCCAGCCGAACATCGCGGCGATTTCGCGAACGGCTTCGACTTCAAGCTGTGAGCTGGCGCGGCCTCCATCAAGCGCATGGTTGTTGGGATTGAGCCACATGGCGAGCGCGTATGCGGCGCGCGCGATGGGGTGCGGCGGCTTGAGCATCTGTCCGGCATAGAGCGGATGGAAGTAGGGATAGTTGTCGGCGAGCCGCTCGGTGAGCTGCGTCAAGATGGAGCGCATGGCGTCAATGGATGTTTGCCTCTCATCGAATGAGGGGAGATGCGCGAAAGATTGTTTAAGTTGCGGCAGAGCTTCGTACAGAAGCTGAAGAGCATGATCCTGTTTCATATGGTCCGGTGATAAGGATAGCTGTTCATTCACGAGAAGATTTTTGCAGCGCGAGGAGTTGTGTAAAAAGCGCAAAAAATTAAGGACAGAAAATTGCGCGGAAAATGAAAGAAGCCGCCCGGCAACAGGGCGGCTTCCTTCTTTAGGGAGAATAGTTCCAACGGAGGCAAAGCCATCAGAACTTTCTGGCGAAATAGTATGGGGGCTGTAAAGGGGTGTCAAGGCAAAATCAGGAAAGATTTAAAGCTTTTATATTCAGTAAGTTACTGAAGCTGCTTCTTTCAGGTGAAACAAGACTGTAGTTTCGTCTTTTCTTCGCAAAATCAGGCTCTTCGTTCTGTAGCTGATTGATTTTCAGGCAATTAGGGCAGTTCTGCACAGGTTTCAGTGCAATTATTTTCAGCGGAGTTTAAGGCTGATGAATTCCTCTTCGCTTAAGGAAGATACCGGCTTGCCGCGAAGACGGCGAATGAGGGCACGGCCACCTCCGAAAAAGAATCCGAGGATGACGGCTGCGCCACCGAGAATTCCGAACAGCGAAGCGATGCCAAGAAGAAGACGCGCGGTCTTCGATGCTTCACTGACATAACCTTCGGGATGGTTCCAGGTGATGTCGGCTGTGTAGTTGATGGAGTTGAGCAGGTTGCGCGCTTCATCGGCAGAGAAATTTCCACTGGTGAGAGCGACAATGGGTCCACTGCGACGAACCTGCAGGCTTGCCGGAGAACTGTCGGCCATCGGCTGCGGCCATGCGCCGCGTGATGTGCCGGCGGCGTTGAGCAATGCCTGAATGGTCTGTTGCTGACGGATAGCGAGCTGCGGCGTTGGATAGATGAGCAGCGTCAGCGCGCCGTCGCCATTGCGCGTGGAGTAGTTGGCGGTTACGGCTTCGGCTTCACGGTTGAAGTCGATAGTGGTTGGCGGCAGCACTCCTCCGCTGCGCGCGTATGCTACCGGGCCGACAGCGTAACGCACGCTGGAGGGATCGAGCGATGTGGAGGGCAGATATTTCGGGAGCGGCGGAGCGACTCCAGATGGGCCTTCCAGTTTGGGAAGATCAGCGGCCAGTTCACGCAGCTGCGCGGCGGACATGGCGGTGAGATGATCGAAGGTGGCATCGATCAGGATGGCTCCTGTCCAGAAGAGGACATGCGCGCCGTCGAAGGCCGCGTCGTTGCCGATGTCTTCCTTCTGCATGCCTGGACGGCGATAAAAAGTGAAAGCTCCATAGGCCCCGGTTGCGTCCTGAAAGCGGATGGCGCGGACGTTCAGCTTATTGTCCGGCTGGGAGTAGTTGGCGGCAGCGAATTCGGTGAATCCGTATTCGCGCAATACGGGAGCATTGGCCTGATCGGCGGCTTCCGGCGCAGTACTGGTTTGCGGAGATGAAGATTGCTGCCATCCTGCGAAGCCGGCGGGAAGAACAGGTGGCGCTGTTGGCGCAGTGGGAGCTTTCGCATAACTGCAGAACGAAATGCCAGCGGTGACTGCGAAGATAAGCAAACGGCGCAACATAACGGCCTAACAGTGAGACTATCACCACAGGGGTTTGGCTGGCATTATCGCAATGCGTGGGATCCCACCCTTTCGCAACTGCGCGAAAGGATGAGGCACCCCCCGTTGAAGATTTCCTTACCTCAGCGGCTGAAGCCGCATCGATTCTGTGCTGTTTACGGCATAGCTGAAGCTATGCCCTTACGAAACTGCGCCGAAATCGTGCGTTTTTCCGGCACAGCCTCGAAAAGCAGGTCCTTCGACTCCGCGCTGCGCGCTCCGCTCAGGATGGACAAGTCATTCATTGTTATCACTTCGCCAGCGGAATGTAGCGGTTGGCCCAATCCAGGTCGCGCGATAGCCGGGCTTGCGCAAGGATGCATGCAGGGCACGTTCGAGGAGGATTGAATGAAAGCCTTTCGTCTATTGTTTGCACTTGTATTGTTGTTGCCTCTCCACGCTCTCCATGCGCAGGTCGAGGAGCGGGCGCTGATGTCGGTCCACATTCCATTTGCCTTCACGGTTGATAATGCGCGGCTGCCTGCCGGCGACTACGTGATTTATTCAGAGCTGGGCCATGAGTGGAAGCTGGCCTCATTCCAGCGTGGCGGCAATACATTCTTTCACATTACGCCCGATGAAATTCGCGCTCTTCCGGGGCAATCCAAACTGATTTTCCGCCGGTACGAAACAGAGTACGTATTAAGCGAGATCGACGACGGCAGCACGAAGATCAAAGCGACGCTCGCTGCCGGGAAGCGGGAGAAACAGCTTCTGCACGGCAATGCTCAGCCTGAGATCGCGGTGATTTATGACGTGAACCAGATGCGGGCAAGCGGGCGCTAAAGCATTTTTCCTATAAGTGTAGAGCAGTTACATAGGTGTCATTCTGCGCCGTAGGGGAAAAATCCTCAGCCAGCCTAGCCTGGATTCTTCCTCCCCTTCACCACCCCATCACGTGAAAACCGCACGCGCTGGGGCCCCGGTTCTGGTCGTCAGAATGACGGTGGTTTTACACGTAAACGAAATGCTTTAATAAGCTTCCCAAAAACGCGAAGAGGGCCCCGAAACCAACGCCTCGATGCCCTCTTCGCTCTTTTTTATTTGGGTTTCCTGCAGGTGTGTAATTTTCGATCCAATTAAGAGCTGATTCTGAGTCGCAGGCGAAGAATCCCTTGCCAGGCCGGCTTGAGATTCTTCGTCGCGTTGCTCCTCAGAATGAGGGTCTACATCTGCTTTGAAATTGATCAGCTATTGCAGCAGTGTTCCGTTTTCCGGTTCCTGCTTGGCTTCTTCCGGCGGAATGACGACTGCGGCTGCGACCTTGTCTTCTTCTTCGAGGTTCAGCAGCTTGACGCCTTGTGTGGAGCGTCCGGCTGCGCGGATGCTGTTGGTGTCGATGCGGATGATCTTGCCGTACTGGCTGATGACCATCAGCTCAGAAGTTTCATCGACGAGCTGGATGGACGAGACCTTGCCGTTGCGGGCTGTCGTTTTGACGTTGATGACTCCCTTGCCACCGCGTGATTGCAGACGGTACTCGTCAACATCGGTGCGCTTACCGAAACCGTTCTCAGTGATGCTGAGGATGAGACAGGCGCAGTTCACGCCGTTTTCTACTTTCCGTTCTTTGGGAGTAACGGCGAGACCTACGACGTAGTCGTTTTTGCCGAGGTCGATGCCGCGCACGCCGCGGGCCGGACGGCCCATGGAGCGCACATCCTCTTCATCGAAGCGGATAGCCATGCCTTCGTGGGTAGCGAGGAAGAGAATCTGATTGCCGTCGGTGATGCGAACACCGATCAACTCATCATCTTCTTCAATGCCGATGGCGATGATGCCGCGCGACATGACATTGGAGAAGTCCTTAAGCGGGGTCTTCTTGACGGTGCCGTTACGCGTGGCGAAGAAGATGTATTTGCCCTCTTCTTCGAGATTGCGCACGCCGAGGATCGTGCGAACAACTTCACCGGGCTGGAGGCTGAGCAGGCTCTGGATGGACTTGCCTTTGCCGGCTGCGCCAACGTCAGGGATTTCGTAGACCTTGAGCCAGTAGACGCGGCCTGTGTTGGTGAAGCAGAGCAGGTAGGCGTGCGTCGAATCAATGATGAGCTGCGAGACGAAGTCTTCCTCGCGCGTCTTCATGCCGGTGCGTCCCTGTCCACCACGGCGCTGCTGGCGGTAGGTGGAGATGGGTGTCCGCTTTAGGTAGCCCTGATGCGAGACGGTGACGGCGACCTGCTCGTCTGCAATGAGGTCTTCAAGCTGCAGCTCGGCGGTTTCGTCGATGATTTCGGTGCGGCGCTCGTCGCCGTAATCTTTGCGGACCGCTTCGAGTTCCTTGACGATGACGGAGCGCAGCTTCTTCTCCGAGCCGAGAATGGATTCGTACTCGGAGATGCGGTCGCGCACGTCGGCGAGTTCCTTGAGCAGCTCGTCGATGGAAAGCTGGGTAAGGCGATAGAGCTGCAGTTCGAGAATGGCGTCGATCTGGCGGTAGCTGAGTGTCAGCGTGGGCGAGATGAGCGTAGTTGGATCAATGGCATACTTCGCCGGATCGAGCGTAACGCCTTTGAGCGCCTGATCGCGGACCGTGATGGTCTTGCCGGAGAAAAACTGGAAGAGGTTCTCGCGGGCATCGACGCGGGAAGACGATCCGCGGATGATTTTGATGACGTTGTCGAGGTGATCGAGCGCGATCTGGTAGCCGATGAGGATGTGCTCACGTTCGCGCGCCTTGCGCAGCAAGAAGGCGGTGCGGCGGCGGACTACGTCGATGCGGTGATCGATAAAGTGGCGGATGGCCTCGGGCAGCGACAGCTCGCGCGGCTGGCCGTTGACGACGGCCAGGAAGATCATTGAGAAGCTCTCCTGCATCTGTGAGTGCTTGTAGAGCTGGTTGAGGATGATCTGGGGCTCGGCTCCGCGCTTCAACTCGATGACGATGCGCATGCCGTCGCGGTCGCTCTCGTCGCGCACGTCGGAGATGTCGTCGATGACTTTCTCGTTGACCAGCTCGGCGATGCGCTTGATGAGTGTGTTCTTGTTGACCTGATAAGGGATTTCGCTGACGATGATCGCCTGGCGGCCCTGGTTCAGGTTTTCGATGGCGCACTTGGCGCGCATAAGGAAGCGTCCACGGCCTGTTTTATAGGCGTTGGCGATGCCGGCGCGTCCGTAGATGAAGCCGCCGGTCGGGAAGTCAGGGCCCTGGACGTGCTTCATGACTTCGGCAAGGCCGGCGTTCGGGTTGTTCACCATTTCAATGGCGGCGTTCACGACTTCCGTCAGGTTGTGCGGCGGGATGTTGGTCGCCATGCCGACGGCGATTCCGTTTGCGCCATTGATGATGAGGTTGGGAACGCGCGCGGGCAGAACGGATGGCTCGAAGGTGGATTCGTCGTAGTTTGGCGAGAAGTCGACGGTTTCCTGGTCGATGTCGGCGAGCATCTCGCCCGCAAGGCGGGTCATGCGGCACTCGGTGTAACGCATGGCCGCAGGCATATCGCCATCGACGGAGCCGAAGTTGCCCTGACCATCGATCAGCACATAGCGCATGCTGAAGGGCTGCGCCATGCGCACCATGGTGTCGTAAATGGCAGAGTCGCCGTGCGGGTGGTAGTTGCCCATGACATGGCCGACAACCTTGGCGCACTTGGTGTACTTCTTGTTGTACTGCAGCCCCATGTCATGCATGCCGTAGAGAATGCGGCGATGCACCGGCTTCAGTCCGTCGCGCACGTCGGGCAGCGCGCGGCCGATGATGACCGACATCGAGTAAGCGAGATACGACTGGCGCATCTCCTCTTCAATGTTGATCGGGACGAGGTTGGCTGCGCCGGGTCCGGTGGGACCGTCACCGCTGCCGTTGCCGAGGGGGAGCTGAGGGTTCTGATCGTCTGCCATAACTGTTGGGGATCCAAATGCCGGCTGGATGTGGTCAGGATGGGCTGATTTGAATCTATCTTTATGATACTAAAATAGTTAAGCTGCGGCAACGAGAGGTTAACCTATTGGATTCAGGGGTTTGCGGACGGACAAATCCTGATCCTTAACTATGTTCGTTACACTGAAGTCAGAACGCCACGACAAGATGCCGCCTTCGACTGCCCACAGCATCCGCAAATTCCGCTTTAATCGTCCGCAAAAGATTGCTGCTGTGATGCTTTTTCTGCTGCTGGCGCAGTGTTTGTGGGTGGTAAAGCACCAGACACTCAGCCAGACAGATTACGAATTTGCTCGCTGCGGACGGGAAATGTGGGAGAAGCCTTCTCCGCTGGCAGGATATTTTACGAGCTGCGGAAATATTCATGACGGAACGCTGGCGTATCGCGCGGCCGGGCTGCCGCTGAGTATTGAAAGGATTTTTGCCGGACAGGAGTCTTCAACTTCGACCTGGGAAATGCGCCACGAGGTCAGCTATGTGATGTTGCTGATGCGGCTGCCGTTTATCTTCGCTGGGCTGGCTTTAGGGGCTTGCCTGTGGTGGGTGACGCGGCGGCTCTACGGCAACACGGGCGGCTATATTGCGCTGGCGCTTTACTGTTTTGCGCCTCCGGTAATTCATGCGTGCACGTATCCGAATAACGAGATAATGGCGGCGTTTGGATTGTTCGCTGTTGTCTATACGGCGATTGGCGTGGCGCATGCCATGCAGGGGCCGAGGAGAAAATGGCGGCCTCGGATTGTTCTGCTTACACTGGCCTTTGGCTTTACCGCGGCTGCGCATGTTTCGGCGTTTTTTCTGGGGCTGGTGCTGGCAATTGCTTTCATGGCCTATGTGGCGGAGAGCGGACGGGCGTATCTGCCTACGCTGGTCATCATCTGGGTGCTTGGAACGCTTTTTCTGCTGTTTGCTTCTTATGCGTTTCGCCCGGATGCGTTCAGTTACGTCTTTCGCAGCGAGGCGGGAAAGATGTGGCTCTCGCTGAATCAGGCGGAGGCGTTCTTTTCATCCCTGACGAATGCGGGTATCACGATTGCTTCGGCGGTCGCTCTGGGGTTGTATCTGGCCTTCCGGCGATCGCGGTATTTCGGAAATACGACGCCATTGCTGGTTGCTGTTTTGCTGCTGGTGCTGGTGACGACCGGCGTGCAGAGCGCGCCGTGGCTGTGGGCGCTTCCGTTTCTTGTGACTTTTATTGGCGGCGTGCTTGCCGATGTGCTCGAGACGCGGTATCGAAGGCCGTTTTTATGGATTACGGGAGGGCTTGTGCTGGCACAAGCTGCTTTGTGCGTTGCCGGGCTGCCTCTGCTGTGGAAGTAAGAATCAGGAAGCTGCAGCGATTCGGTTTACTACTATTCCTGCCTTGTGACCTCTGCAAAGTGCCACAGTACCCCTGTTGGATCAGAAACATACACCACAGTGAGACCCCAAGGCTCGACCCGAGGCGGTGCCAAAGGCGAAATGTTGAACTCACTCGCCAGACCTAAAGAACTGAGGTGTTGCCACCACGCCTGGATATCGTTGACAAGGACATGCATCACAGTGTTTTCCGCCCACTCTTTGACATAGCAGCCCTGGAGCAGAAATGCATGCGTGCCGAGGCTTAGTTCGGCGAGCGTGTCCCCGAGCGGGTAGGCATCGAAACCAATCGTCTTATAAAAACGAAGGCTGGTGGCGAAATCTTTCGCTGGAAGAAAAGGGCGAAAAGAGCGAATTCCAGGAATAAGCTGAGCAATGAGATTCATCGGTAGTCCATTCATGGAACCTGATTTGTAGGGAAGGATAACTGGAGTAGAGCCGTAAGAGGAATGTCAGTCGAGAATAAATTGAGGACACAAACCAACTTTTTATTCCTATCTAATAAAACGCTGATGCGTGTCTATGGTTGAGCAGGGTGCTTTTCTTTGCCGAGGCGAACATTGATTCCTACGATGGAACCATAGACATTGATTCCCAGATCTTCATACCTGGGTTCTGATAAATAAAAATTGGACACGTGCATATAGGTCATTCCAGCGGCGATGCTGTATTTGGGATTGAAGTTGTATCGCGCGCCGCTGCCCATCATGAGAGTGAATGTCAGGTCCTGTCCCTGTGCGTAGGCTACGCCATACGGCCCTTTGGCGTTAATGTCTCCTACGCCGCCTCGCGCTTCAAAATAAGGCACAATCCGTGAATTCGGCGGGATGAAGTTGCGCCGGATCCCGTAATCGAAGGCAAAATAGCGCGTTTCGGCGCCTCTGGGAATCGCGGTATAGGAACCGCTGAAGGTAAAGTCAGTATTGCCGCGCAGGAATTTCCAGCCCCAGATGTTGTCGATGTGCCAGCGGATGGAGGCGATGTTGGGAACGAGAGTGTAGTGAAGCGGCCAGGTGTTGTATTTGCTCCCTACGATGAAGTCAAAGACGAAAGGGATGTTGTTAGGGAGCCAGCCTGTTTCCAGGGAGAATTCGAGCTTGTTCCTGTAGTAGATGTCTCGATTGAAATCCGCTTTTGAGGTTGGCAGGCTTT